>Ga0209641_10005672_pt1 | contig 10188 bp, 8 predicted proteins | sample RifCSP16_1_FD_184022 | JGI IMG/M metagenome (GOLD analysis project Ga0209641, IMG submission 184022) | Soil microbial communities from Rifle, Colorado - Rifle CSP2_sed 16_1 (SPAdes) (version 2) | ecosystem: Environmental > Terrestrial > Deep subsurface > Rock core/Sediment | place: Rifle...
GATCGAGAAGAGCGGCATGATGAGGAAGGACGGCATGGTCACGAAGCAGGACTTCATCAAGCTGATGGGGCAACGCTTCGACGCCATGGACAAGCAGAAGAAGGGGATGCTGTCCGTCAAGGACGTGGCGAAAATCCTCGACCCGGGCCTTGCCGTCAACTGATGTGGCGCGGCGGGCGGTCCGCCGCTCGCCGCTTTTCGCTCACGGCCTCCCGAGGAAGAAGTAGAAGCTCGAGGTGCCGTTGCTCGTCAGCCCGCCGGCGAGGTAGACCGGGCCGATCAGGCTGTCGAGCCCAAGGAACGCGGACACCGACGTCAAGGTACCGGTCGGGCTCCCCGGCACGAGCGGGCCGCCGACGTTGCCCACCTCGAGCGAGCCGCCGGCGTACACGCCCTCGAGGTACGGCAGGTGCAGGAGGCGGTTGTAGTACACCAGCCGGCCGAACGAGAGCCTTCGCCCGTAGAGCGCGCCGGTGGGCAGGCCCGACTGCTGCAGGAAGCCGCCCCACTGGAAGAGGTCGTAGTTCGGCAGCGGGTCCGAGCCGAGGCTGCCGCCGAACCTGAACCCGGCGTTGAACGTGTGGGGGCCGAACGAGTGGGCGAGCATGCCGCTCGCGTCCCACTTCGTATAGTTGGCATCGGCCCCGAGGGCTTCCCTCGAGTTGAACACGTTGACCGCGCCGGCGTAGCCGGTGCGCGGGAAGCTGACGTTGTCGAGCTGGTCGAAGAACAGCCGCGCCCGGCCGCCGGCCTGCGTGACCTCCTGGCCCGGGTCGAGGGACTGCGGGCCGGTGTCGAGCCTCGGGTTGAGCTTGCCGTAGAAGAGCCCGAGCCGCAGCTCGCCGTACCGCGTGAACTGGCTGCCGAGATCGAAGCCGACCCGCCCGTACGAGACGTCGTAGCGCGCGATGCGGTCGTCGCCCTGGTAGAGGTTGAACAGCTGGCGCTCGATGCCGGCGTAGGGGGCGACGAAGAAATACTGGCGCACATCGAGCGGCTGGTAGAACTCGGTGCGGAGGAAGCTCGTGGTTCCGACCTGCAGCGCGGTGCGCCACTCGGCGCCGAGGCTGTTGAGCCAGGTCATGCGGTAGGTGCCGAGCAGGTTCCAGTACGCGTCGCCGCGGAAATCGGAGCTCAGGCCCAGCCCGAACCGCAGGTAGTTCGGTCCCCAGGGTCTCTCGATCGCCTCGACCGCGAGCACACGGCTGCCGCCCGGCGTCTCGATGAAGCGGTAGTTGACGTGCTCGAAATCGTCGGTGCCGTAGAGCCGCAGCATGTCGCGGTCGAGCGTCGCCTGGTCGATCGGCTGGTGCGGCTTCGTTTGCATGATGGCCTCGAGCACCTGGGGATTCACCAGGCGCAGGCCCGGGAAGACGATCTCGTCGACCGGCCGCAGATCGGGTGGCGCCACCGTGAGCTGCTGCTTGCGGAGCGCCGCGTACTGCGCCGGCGGCAGGCTGAGCTGCGCGAGCCGGTCGGCGACCTTCCGCGCCGCCGCCTCGCCGATCGGAATGGTCTGCACCATGTGGTCGAAGTCGGCGGCCGAGTAGTCGCCGAGCTCGGGGAGGATCAGGATGTCGGTGGCTTTGAGCGCTGCGAGCGAGACCTGCACGTTCTGCTCGGTGAGGATGCCGATCATCTGCCCGGTCACGCTGAGGATCGAGTTCAGCTGGTCGCGCTTCATCAGCGGCGTGCCGAGGTTCACAGCGATCACGATGTCGGCGCCCATGGCGCGCGCGACGCCGACCGGCAGGTTGTCCACGAGCCCGCCGTCGACCAGGAGCTTGCCCTCGACCTCCACCGGGTCGACGATCGCCGGCACCGACATGCTCGCGCGCATGACCCGGGCGACCTCGCCCTCGCTGAAGACCACCGGCTTGCCGGTGACGAGGTCGGTGGCGACGGCGCGGTAAGGGATCGGCAGCTCGTCGAACTTGCGGTATCCGTCCGCCCGGGCGAGCTGCCGGAGCACCGTTTCGAGCTGGACACCGGACACGAGGCCCTTCGGCAGCAGCAGCTCGCCGTCGCGCAGGCCGATCTCGGGCGTGAAGAGGATGGTGTAGTCGTCCTGCTTGCGCCGGATCGACAGCTCCCGGCGGGGCGGCTTCTCCTTGAAGAGGAGATCGGTGGACATCCCGGCGATCGTCTCCTCCATCTGCGGGATGGTGATCCCGGTCGCAAATGCGCCGCCGACGATCGAGCCCATGCTGGTTCCCGCGACGCAGTGGATCGGCACGCGCAGCTCGTCGAGCACCTTGAGCACGCCGATGTGGGCGGCGCCGCGCGCCCCGCCGCCCGAGAGCACGAGGCAGATCTTCGGCCGCTTCGCCTCGGCGGGCGGCGCTTGCGCCGCGGCGGGCGATGGCAGCGCGAGGCTCGCGACGATCCACGCCGCGAGCAGCGCGGCGAGGCGGTTTGCGGTGCGCATCGAGGAGCTCCTTCGGGACGGTCGGTACTGCGCCAACGCTCGGGCCACGCCGGTCACATGGCGTTCGGAGCACAATGGTAATCTGTGCGCCCGCAGCCGGCGGCACGTCGCGCCGGCCCGCGCTCAGGAATCAAGGAGGCCCGGCATGCGTTCCCCGCTCCGTCGACTTGGCCGGATCTTCATTGTCGCGGTCTTGTTCCTGCCGTCGCTCGCCGCCGCACAGGGTGCGCCCGCCTTCACCAAGGAGCAGCTCGATCAGATGCTCGCCCCGATCGCGCTGTACCCCGACTCGCTGCTGTCCCAGGTCCTGATGGCCGCGACCTACCCCGCCGACGTCGCCGACGCGGCGAAGTGGTCGAAGGCGAATCCGAAGCAGCAGGGCGACGCCGCGGTGAAAGCGATCGACAGCCAGCCGTGGGATCCGAGCGTGAAGTCGCTCGTCGCGTTTCCGCAGGTGATCCAGATGATGGGCGACAAGCCCGACTGGGTGCAGAACCTCGGTGACGCTTTCCTCGCGTCGTCGAAGGACGTCCTGGACGCGGCGCAGCGCCTGCGAGCCCAGGCGCAGAAAGCGGGCAACCTCAAGTCGACCGAGCAGCAGAAGGTCGTGGTCGAGCCGGCGCCCGAGACGCAGCAGACCGTCATCAAGATCGAGCCGGCGAACCCGCAGGTCGTCTACGTGCCGGCGTACAACCCGACGATCGTCTACGGGCCCTGGCCTTATCCGGCCTATCCGCCCTACTACTGGCCGCCGCCCCCGGCCTACTACCCGGGCGCGGCGCTCGCCTCGGGCATCATGTTCGGCGTCGGCGTCGCGGCCACGGCCGCCCTCTGGGGCGGTTGCAACTGGGGCCGCGGGGACGTCAACATCAACGTCAACAAGTACAACAGCGTGAACGTCAACAAGCAGCTCAACGCGAACCAGACCAACTTCCAGCACAACGCCGCGAACCGAAAAGGCGTGCCGTACCGGGATCAGAAGAGCCAGCAGCAGTTCGGCAAGAACGTCGGCGGCGCTGACCAGCGGGCCGACTACCGCGGTCGCGACCCCAGCCGCGACGCCCAGCGCCAGCAGGCGCAATCCGCGCTCCAGCAGCGGGGCATGGATCCAGGGCAGGGGCGCGAGCAGCTCCGCAACGATCCCGGCACGCGCGAGCGCGCCCAGTCCGCTGCGCAGGGGGCCGGCCGCGACCGGGCGGCTGGCGCGGACCGCGCCGGTCAGACGCGCCAGGCGGCGCCGAGCCGCGGCGGCAGCGACAACGCGTTCCGGGGCGCCGGGAATGCGGGGCAAACGCGCCAGCAGGTCGACCGCGGCAACGCGAGCCGTCAGGCGGCCGCGCAGCGTGGCGGCGGCGGTGGTGCGCGCGCAGGCGGTGGCGCGCCTGCCGGGGGCGGTGCACGCGCCGGCGGCGGCGCGCGCGCGGGCGGCGGCGGACGTCGGTAGGAGGGCGTGCAAATGAATCAGCGCAACACTCTCGCACTCGTCGTCCAGGCCATGGGCTTTGGCTGGATCAGGACCCACGCTGCGGCGGTCGCAATGGGCGCCGCGCTGGCGCTCGCGCCCGCGACGGTCGTCGCTCAGAAAGCGTTTCCCACCGCCGAAGCGGTGGCCGAAGCGTTCGTGGACGCAGTGGCTCGCAGCGATGCGGACGCCCTCCGCACCGTGCTCGGCCCGGACTGGAAACGCTACATCCCGACCGTGGACGTCGATCAGGAGGATGTCTATGCCTTCCTCGCCGCCTGGGCGAAGTCGCACAAGCTCGTGCCGGAGGGCAACGACAAGGTGGTGCTCGCGGTCGGCGAGCATGGCTGGACGCTGCCGATCCCGATCGCGAAGACTGCTGCCGGCTGGCGCTTCGACCTGCGCGCCGGGGCGGACGAGATTCGCACCCGCCGCATCGGGCGCAACGAGCTCGCGGTGATGCAGGCCACGCTCGCGTACTTCGACGCGCAGAAGGAGTACGCGCTCAAGCCGCGCACCGGCGACGGCGTGCTCCAGTACGCGCAGCGGTTCGCCAGTACGTCGGGCAAGCGCGACGGGCTCTACTGGCCGGATGCGCCGGGCCGGGACGAGAGCCCGCTCGGGCCGCTCTACGCCGGGCAGAAGCCCGGCGAGGGCTACCACGGCTACTACTTCAGGATCCTCAAGGGGCAGGGCAAGGACGCGCCCGGCGGCGCCTACGACTACGTCATCAAGGGCCGGATGGTGAGCGGGTTCGCGCTCGTCGCCTGGCCGATGCGCTACGACGACACCGGGGTGATGAGCTTCATCGTGAGTCACGACGGCGTCGTGTACCAGAAGGATCTCGGGCCGAACGGCGACCCGGCTGCGCGCGGCATGACGCGCTTCAATCCGGACTCGAGCTGGCAGAAGGTGACGGTGCCGGCGCCGGGCTGATAGCACCCCGCGCGAAGCGCGCCCGGAGCCAGGCTCCCGGACGCCGTGGCAAGATGTGCGGCGTTGGAGTTCGAACGATGTCCGAGCAGCTCGCCGCTTCCGTACCTTCCGCCCCGCCGGCCCCCGCGGCCGAGCCGCTGCGCATCGGGCCCTCAACCGCGCTCGCGCTCCTCTGCGGGCTGCTCTACTACGCCGCGGCCGAGCTCGGCCTCGCGCTGAGGTTCCCGGGGCTGGCGGTCTCGGCGCTCTGGCCGCCGAACGCCGTGCTGCTCACCGCGTTGTTGCTGACGTCGCCGCGCCGGTGGTGGATCCCCCTGCTCGCCGTGGTTCCCGCGCACTTCGCGGCGCATGCCGACGCCGGCTTCCCCGTCTGGCGGCTCCTCTGGCAGATCGGGCTCAACTCGACGCTCGCGGTCGGCACCGCCGTGGCGCTCCGAGCGCTGGTCGCTGCGCGGCATCCCTTCGGCACGCTGCGCGACCTCTCGGTCTATCTCGTCGTCGCGGTCTTCGCCGTCCCCGCGGCCGTCACCGTGCTTGCCCCGAACACGGTGCTGTCGATGCTCGATCCGGCGGCTTCGGCGAAGGAGCCGGCCTGGCTCGCCTGGCGCTCCTCGTACTTGTCCAACGCGACCGCCTTTCTCACGTTGGTGCCCGCCATCGTCCTCTGGGTGTCGGAAGGCCCGAGCTGGCTGCGACGCGCCACGTCGGCGCGCGTCGCGGAGGCCGGCCTTCTTACCCTCGGCGTCTATCTCGTGTGCATGTCCGTGCTCGCGGGACCGGCGGCGACGCCGGCAGCCCTCTATGCGCTGCTGCCGCTCCTGCTCTGGGCCGCCGCGCGCTTCGGGGTCGGCGGCGTTGCGACCGTCCTCTTCGTGCTGGCGCTGGGCGCGACCGTCCAGGCCATCGACGGGCGCGGCCCGTTCGGCGAGACGATCGCGCTCGAGAGCGTCTTCGGGCTGCAGCTGTTCCTGTTCGCGATCGCGCTGCCGGTCCTGATCCTCGCCGTGCTCATGGACGAGCGGGCGCGGAGCGAGGCGGCGATCCGGGACGCGGACGACGCGCTGCGCGACAGCTACGCCCAGGTCCAGGACCTGGCGGGACGCCTCATCAGCGCGCAGGAAGGCGAGCGCACGCGCATCGCGCGCGACCTGCACGACGACGTCGGGCAGCAGCTCGCCGCGGTGGCGATCGGGCTGAGCCGCGTGCGGCAGCACCTGCCCGCCGACTCTTCCGGAACGGCCGAGGACGTCTCGCGCCTGCAGGAGGGCGTGAATCACATCGCCCACGCGCTCCGCGATCTCTCCCACGAGCTGCATCCGGCGGCGCTGCGGCACCTCGGGCTGGGCGTGGCGCTCAAGGGGCATTGCCGCGAATTCGCCGAGCGGCACGGGATCGAGGTCGACTTCCGGGCCGAGGGCGACCTGCGACCGGTCACGCCGGAGATCGCCCTCTGCGCCTTCCGGGTGGCGCAGGAAGCGCTCCGGAACGTGGCGCAGCACGCCGGGACGATCGCCGTGCGCGTCCGTCTGGCGGGTGCCGACGGCGCGCTCAGGCTGACGATCGGCGACGACGGGCGCGGCTTCGACCGCGACGCGGCCGCGGCGTTGCCCGGCCTCGGCCTGATCGGCATGGACGAACGCGTGCGCGCCGTGGGCGGACGCTTGACCATCGACACGCAGCCCGGCGAGGGGACGACGGTCGCAATCCACGTCCCGATCGGAGACCCGGCGCATGGCGCGCCCGACCGTCCTCCTCGCGGATGACCACGCGATCGTCGCCGAGGGCCTGAGCCGGCTGCTCGGCGAGCGCTTCGAGCTCGTCGGCACCGTCGGCGACGGCCTGGCGCTGGTCGAGGCGGCAAAACGGCTCCGGCCGGACGTCATCGTGGCGGACATCGACATGCCCGGCTTGAGCGGCCTCGAAGCGGTGCGGCGGCTCGCCGCGCAGGGACACGCGGTCCGGGCGGTCTTCCTCACGATGCACGCCGACCCCGACCTGGCGGTGGAGGCCATGCGCTCCGGCGGGGCCGGCTTCGTCCTCAAGCACGCCGCCGGCGAGGAGCTCGTGGCCGCGATCGAGCACGTGCTCGAGGGCCGGTTCTACCTGACGCCGCGCATCGCGAAGGACGTGATCGCGGCGATCGCCGCGCCACCGCCCCCGGACGACACGCTGACGCCGCGTCAGCTGGACGTGCTTCGTCTCCTCGCCGACGGGCTGCGCGTCAAGCAGATCGCGGCGAAGCTCGAGCTCTCGCCGCGCACCGTCGAGACGCACAAGTACGAAATGATGGAGGTCCTCGGCGTGCAGACGACCGCCGAGCTGCTCCGCCACGCCATCCGCCGGGGCTGGATCCAGCCGTAGCCCGGGCCGCGCAAGCGGGCTGCCGGCTCCGTATTTTTTCGGAGCCGGAAAGCCTCCGTAGTTTTCCGCTGTTCGACGCCGCGGTTCCGCCGTTACCCTCCGCAAAGGATCCGTGGGGTGACGCCGTGCCTCCAAGGGACGCTTCGCAGGCAAGACCGGACGCGCGAGCGCGGCTGCTCCTCGCCGACGATCACCCGACGGTTGCGCTGCTCCTGCGCGGCATCCTCGACCAGGAGTTCGAGATTCTGGCGACGGTCTCGGACGGGCTCGCGCTGGTCGCGGCCGCGCGGCGGCTCGCGCCGGATGCGATCGTGAGCGACATCTCGATGCCCGGGCTGGACGGCGTCGCTGCCGCCGCCGAGCTCCTGCGCGAGGACCCGCGACGACGCGTCGTCCTGGTGACGAGCGACTGCGAGGTCCAGATCGTGCGCAAGGCGGCCGAGATCGGCGTGCTCGGGCTCGTGACCAAGGCCGCGGCGGTCCAGACGCTCGTGCCCGCGGTGCGCGCGGCACTGGCCGGAGAGCGCTACGGGTTTGCCGAGCGACAGCACGCTGCCTAGAGACTAGAGGAGCCGACTACGAGTTCGCATCGGGACCGCCGGGGGGCAGACTCCCTCTCTCCCCCTCCTCCTGCTGCCCCCCGGCGGGCGCCCGAGCGCGACCAGGAGCCGCTAGCATGAAGGCCGACCTCATCTCTCTCGATGCGGCCCGCGCGGACCGGCACGCGAGCGCGGCGGGCGATGCGCTCCGCGCGGCGGGGACGATGCTGCTCGTCGGCGCCAGCCTGGTGCTGATCGCCGGCGGCATCGTTGCCGCGGCGCTGTGGTTCGTGTGGCGGCTCGCGGAGATCGTCCCGTGATCCACGAGATCCCGGCCAAGTCGAAGCTCTTGCCGCCGATCCCGATCACCGACCGGCAGTTCGTCTACCGGCGGGCGGGCGACACCGACGTGCGCGCGACCTTCGCGCGCGTGCGCGCGGCGCTCGAGGCCGGCAAGCTGCCGCCGCCCAACCCGGGCCCGGTTTACCCCGCTCCTTCACCCCGCTAGGGGGAAATCTGTCTTAGCGGGCGACGCCTGCCGCTGCCGGTGCGCTGGCGGCCGCGACGTAACGGGCGACGTCCACCTCGTCGATCTGCTCGGGGAGCAGATGCCGCTCCGCGTACTCCCGATAGACGCCGGAGCTGAGGAAGAGCGCGAAGAGATCCGGGTCGATGTGCCGGTCCGCGCGCATCCGGTCCATGATCCCGATCGACTCCGAGAGCTTCTTCGCCTTCTTGTACGGCCGGTCCGCGGCGGTGAGCGCCTCGAAGATGTCCGCGATCGCCATCGCCCGCGCCGGCAGGCTCATCTCGCCGGCGGCGAGGCGCTTCGGGTAGCCGGTCCCGTCGAGCTTCTCGTGGTGCCCGCCGGCGAACTCCGGCGCGCGGCGCAGGTGCTTCGGGAACGGCAGCCGCGAGAGCATCACGATCGTCTGCACGATGTGATCGTTGATGACGTACCGCTCCTCCACGGTCAGCGTGCCGCGGCCGATCGCGAGGTTGTGGAGCTCGCCGCGGTTGTACTTGTGCTCGGGCACCTCGATCCGGAAGCCCCACGGGTTGTCCGCCGGGATCCGCTCTTCCGGCGGGCGGAGAACGATGTGCTCGGGCTTGTCGGCGAGCAGCCGCTCGGGCGCGGGCGGCGGCGGCGCCGGCTCGCGCTCCTTGCGCCCGCGCTCCTCCCACGAGACCCCGAGGCGGTCGTCGAGCGTCCGCATCCAGGTCCGCTCCGCGATCTTCCGGAGCCGGGCGATGCGATCGGGTGCCATGAACTCCCCGCCTTCGTTGCACTCGGCGACGAACGCGAACTCCCGGTCGAGCTCGCGCGACTCGCGCTCGAGCGCCGCGAGCGACGCCGCGCGGTCCTCGCCGGCGGCGATCCGCTTCCAGCACGCGATCTCCGCGTCCCGCTTCAGCACCTCGAAGCGCGTCCGGATCTCGTGGATGCGATCGCAGAGCGTCTCGAGCTTGGTCGCCTTGTCGACCACGAACTCGGGGGTGGTCACCTTGCCGCAGTCGTGCAGCCAGCAGGCGATGTCGAGCGTTTCCCACCCGTCCTCGGTCAGCGTGAAGTCGCGGAACGGCGCCGCGTCGCTTTCGCACGCCGCCTTGGTCAGCAGCTTGGTCAGGACCGGCACGCGCTGGCAGTGGCCGCCGGTGTACGGCGACTTCGCGTCGATCGCGCCGGCGACGAGCTTGATGAACGCGTCGAGCAGGTCCTTCTGCGCCTTGACGAGCCGCTGGTTGTCGATCGCCGCCGCGGCGACGCCCGCCAGCGCCGCGACGAACGCGAGGCGCTCCGTGCTCGTCTTGGCCGCGAGATCGGGGCGATCGGCCCGGTGCAGCAGCCGCAGCACGCCGACCGTGTGCCCCTGCGGATTCTTGAGCGGGACCGCCGTCGCCTTCAAGCCGGTCGCGCCGGGCGCCGCGAGCTCGTCGGCGCCGGCGGCGCCGATCACCTGCGGCGCAAGCTGATCCACGCTCAGCGGATGCGCCGCAGCCGGCCTGAGCGTCACGTCGTCGTCGTCGAGCAGATAGACGATGCTGCCGTCGGCCGCGACGGCCTGCATCGCCTCGCGGCACACCTTCTCGAGCAGCGCCTCGAACCGGTGCTCGGCGGCGAGGTCGGCCGAGATGCCGAGGAAGTCGCGCACCGTCTCCTTCATCGAGTCCATCGCGTCCGCGAGATGGTCGATCTCGCGCACGATGGAGCGCGTGGTCGGCGCCGGGCTGAAATCGAACTCCTGGATCGCTCTCGCCTCCGCGGCGAGCCTGCGCAGCGGCGTCGACAGCAGCCGCGAGGCGAGCCAGGCGATCGGCGCAACCGCGAGGATGAGGAGCGCCGTGACCAGCAGCGACTCGCGCTGGATCCGGGCCGCCTCGACCACGAGCTCGTCCTCGGGCGCGGCCATCAGCAGGTCCACGCTCGTCCCCTCGGTCACCGGCACGTGGCGCTGCACCCC
>Ga0209641_10005674_pt1 | contig 10186 bp, 19 predicted proteins | sample RifCSP16_1_FD_184022 | JGI IMG/M metagenome (GOLD analysis project Ga0209641, IMG submission 184022) | Soil microbial communities from Rifle, Colorado - Rifle CSP2_sed 16_1 (SPAdes) (version 2) | ecosystem: Environmental > Terrestrial > Deep subsurface > Rock core/Sediment | place: Rifle...
CGTCTCCTCTGCCTTCTTCTTGCCGGCCACCGTGCGTCGCGCTCCGCGCTTCGTGCGCGCGTTCGTGCGCGTCCGCTGTCCGCGCACCGGCAAACCTCGGCGGTGCCGGATACCGCGATAGCAGTTGATCTCGATCAACCGCTGGATGTTCTGACGCACCTCGCGCCGCAGGTCACCCTCGACCGTGTGCTCCTTGTCGATGAGCTCGCGGATGCGATTCACCTCTTCGTCTGTCAGGTCGCGGGTCTTCGTGCTGGATTCCACCTGCGCTTGCGACACGATGCGGCGCGCGGTCGACCCGCCGATGCCGAAGATGTATCGCAACGAGATGTCGATGCGCTTGTCCCGCGGAATGTCGACGCCGGCGATGCGTGCCATATGCTCTTACCCCTGCCGCTGCTTGTGCTTCGGAATCTCGCAGATGACGCGCAACACGCCGTGCCGCTTGATGATCTTGCACTTGTCGCAACGTTTCTTCACCGAAGCCCGGACTCTCATGACCGTTCCTTCTCGTCCGTCCAGTACCGACGACTACGAACCACCCACTACCCACTGGGAACTACTGACTCCCTACCTGAACCGGTACGTAATGCGGCCGCGGCTCAGGTCGTACGGCGAAAGCTCGACCAGCACGCGGTCGCCCGGCAATACCTTGATGAAATTGAGGCGGATCTTCCCCGAGATGTGCGCCAGAACCTGGTGGCCGTTCGGCAACTCCACCTTGAACATCGCGTTCGGCAGAGGTTCCTTGACGACGCCCTCTACCTCGATCGCGTCCTTCTTAGGCATGCGCTCCCTTCCCGAGACCCGGGGCCTCAAGCGAATAAATATACCAAATCCCGCCTCAAACGCGAATCAAAAGATCCAATACCTCCAGATTCGACTTCAAGGAACCGTCAGTACCACAGGCTCGCCGTCGGTCACCGCGATCGTGTGCTCGAAATGCGCCGCCAGGCTCCCATCCGCCGTCACCACGGTCCACTTATCGTCAAGCTGCTTCGTGTGCCAGTCTCCAACCGTGACCATCGGCTCGATGGCGATGACCATCCCCTTCTTCAGCACCGGCCCCCGGTCCGCCGGCCCGTAGTTCGGCACCTGCGGCTCTTCGTGCATCGCCCGCCCCACGCCGTGGCCGCAGTACTCGCGCACCACGCCGAACCCCTCGCCCTCGACGTATTCCTCGATCGCCTGCCCCACCTGCCCCAGCCGGTTCCCCGGCCGCAGATTCTGGATCCCGATGCACAGCGCCTGCTTGGTTACGTCAACCAGACGCCTCGCCTCTGGCGTCCCCTCGCCTACCACCACTGTCACCGCGTGGTCCGCCACGAACCCCTTGTACGTACACCCCAGGTCCAGGCTCACGATGTCCCCGTCCTGGACCACCCGCTTCCCCGGGATCCCGTGTACGACCTCCTCGTTCACCGAGACACACACCGTCGCCGGATACGGCGGGTGCGCGTAGCCCAGAAACGTCGGGATCACACCCCTCCGGCCGAACTCCTTCCGGACGATCTTGTCCAGCTCCTTCACCACCAGCCCCGGACGCAGCTCGTCCACCAGCCGCTGCATCGTCTCCGCCACGATGCGCCCCGCCTCGCGCATGATCGCGATCTCGTCATCGGACTTGATGATGATGGGCATGACGCCGGGCCTACTTCCCCGCCGCCGAGTCGACGCCGAGCGCTTTCAGCACGGACGCCGTCACCACGTCAACGGCCGGGAGCCCGTCGACATCCTTCATCTTCCCGGCGTTCCGGTAGTGCCCCAGCAGCTCTTCCGGCGGCTTCTGCACCTGCAGCCGCGTCCGGATCGCCTCTGGCGTGTCATCCGCCCGGTTCGATTCCTTCGCGCGCCCCAGCAGCCGGTCCATCAGGACCTCATCTTCGGCCGTGATGTTGATCGCGACGTCGATCGCCTTCCCCTGCTTCGCCAGCGCCACGTCCAGCGCCTGCGCCTGCGGCAGCGTGCGCGGAAAGCCGTCCAGCACGAACCCCTGGTTCGGCCGCAGCTCGCCCAGCCGCTCCATGAACATGTCGATGACCAGGTCGTCCGGCGTCAGCAGCCCCTGGTCCATGTACGTTTTCGCCTTCATGCCCAGCGGGGTCCCGCTCTTCACGTGCCCTCGCAGCATGTCCCCCGTCGAAATGTGCGCCCAGCCCATCCGCTCGGCGATAATCACCGCCTGCGTCCCCTTGCCGACGCCCGGAGGTCCAAAGAAGATGACGTACATCTAGCGGATGAACCCCTCGTAGCTGCGCATGAGGAGCTGCGCCTCCAGCTGCTTCATCGTGTCCAGCACCACGCCCACCACGATCAGCATGCCCGTCGCGCTGATGGTGAGCGCCGTCACGTTGAAGAACTGCGTGATCAGGTACGGCAGCACGGCCATCAGCCCCAGGAACAGCGCCCCGGCCCACGTGATCCGCACCATCACCCGCTGGATGTAGTCCGCCGTCGGCCGCCCCGGCCGGATGCCCGGCACGAAGCCACCCTGCTTCTGCAGGTTCTCCGCCAGGTTCTGCTGCTGGAAGATCACGAACGTATAGAAGAAGCTGAACCCCACCGTCAAAAGGAACACGGTGACATAGAAGCCCGGGCTGCCACCCTGCCCCTGCCCCGTCGACGGTGAGAAGATGTCGTTGATCGTGCTCGTCACGCTCCGAATCCACGGCGTGGTCGACGAGTCGTAGATGAACTGCGCCATGTACGCCGGCAGGATCACGATCGAGAACGAGAAGATCAGCGGGATCATCCCCGCCGAGTTCACGCGCAGCGGAATGTGGCTTTGCCCCGACTGCCGGTACATCTTCCCCGCCCTGAACACGCTCTTCGCGTACTGCACCGGGATCTTCCGCACCGCCTCCTGCATGAACACAATCGCCGCGATCAAGAGCACCGCCAGCACAGCCAGCAGCGCTACCAGGCCCACGCCCGTGTCCGAGTTGAATATGTTGTTGATCAGGCTCGGCATCCCCGCGACGATGCCGCCGAAGATGATCACCGAAACACCGTTTCCGATGCCGTTCTCCGTGATCAGCTCGCCCAGCCACACCAGGAACAGCGTCCCCGCCGTGACCGCGAACAGCGCCGTCACCGTTACCAGTGCGTCATCCCCCGTCAGTGACGGACTGAAGATCGCCCCGCCGGCCACGTTACCGACTTGTGTCTCCAGGATGACGAGCTGCGCGTAGCCCTGCACGAAGCTCAGCGGCACCGTAAGCCAGTACTGGTACAGCTGCTTCCGGTTCCGGCCGCGCTCACCTTCCTTGTCCAGCGCCTGCAGCGCCGGGAACAGTGGCGTGACCAGCTGCATGATGATCGACGACGTGATGTACGGATACACACCCAGCATCGCCACGCTCATCTGCCGCAGCGCGCCTCCGCTGAAGATGTTCAGGAATCCCAGTAGCGGGTTCTCGTCGATGATGTCCTGGATGACGTTCGGATCCACCCCCGGGATCGGGATGTGCGCCACGAACCGGAACACCACCAGCATCGCTGCCGTGAACAGCAGCTTCCGCCGGATGTCTGGCTGCCCCAGCGCATCGAACACCGCCTGCAACAGACGCGGGCGGCTGGCGGCTTGCTGTCGGCTCGCTGCGATCGCCATGGCTTACGCCCCTCCGCGGGCCTCTTCCCCCGCCTCCGCGCCGGACTCCGCCTTCGCTTCCGCCGCCGGCGCCTTCGCGGCTTTCGCCGCTCGCTTCGGCTTGGCTTCGACAGCCTCTTCCTCTGCGACCGGCTCGCCGTTGATCCAGGTTACGCTGCCGCCCGCCCCTTCGATCTTCGCCCGGGCCGATTTCGAGAAGCTGTCCGCCGTCACCGTCAGCGACGCCTTCAGCTCTCCCTCGCCCAGGATCTTCACGGGCCGCCCCGTCCGCACCAGCCGCGCCTCGCGCAGCGCCTCCACCGTGACGTCCGTACCGGCCGCGAAGCCGTTCAGGTCGCCCACGTTCACTTCTTCATAATCCACGCGGAACGGGTTCCGGAAGCCCCGCTTGTACGCCATGCGCCGCACGAACGGAAGCTGGCCACCCTCGAAGCTTGGCCGCACGCCACCGCCCGAACGCGCCTTCTGTCCCTTCAGGCCCTTCGTCGAGTACGTGCCGTGCCCGCTGGCGTTGCCGCGGCCCACGCGCTTCCGCTTCTTCGTCGCCCCTTCGGGCTGGCGCAGCTCGTGCTGCTGCATCTACGCCTCCTCCCGCACGGTCACCAGGTGCCGCACCTTCGTGACCATCCCCCGGATCGTGCGGTTGTCGTCGTGCTCCACCGTCTGGCCCAGCTTGCGCAAGCCCAGCGCGCGGATGGTGCGCTTCTGGTCTACCTTTTGGTTGATCCCGCTGCGCTCCCAGGTGACAATCAGCTTCGCCATCGTCACGCCTCCGCTCCGGCGCGCGCCGCCAGCGCCTTCCGGCGCGCCGTCACCGCCTTCGGGTCGCGCAGCTCGCTCAGCCCCTGGATCGTCGCCCGCACCACGTTGATCGCGTTCGCCGAGCCCAGCGACTTCGTCAGCACGTCCTTGATCCCCGCCGCCTCCATCACCGCCCGGACGCCGCCGCCGGCGATGACACCGGTGCCCGGGGATGCCGGCTTCATCATTACCTTCGCCGCACCGAACCGTGCGAGGATCGGGTGCGCGATCGTCGACTTCTCCATCGGCACCCGGATCAGGCTCTTTCGCGCCACCGCCGAGCCCTTGCGGATCGCTTCCGGCACCTCGTTCGCCTTGCCCATGCCGGCGCCCACGTGCCCGTTGCCGTCGCCCACCACGACGACCGCGCTGAAGCTGAAACGCCGGCCGCCCTTCACCACCTTGGAGACGCGGTTGATGAACACCACCTTCTCCTGCAGGTCCAGGTCCCGCGCTTCGATCTTGTCGCGTCGCTCAGTCACCATAGGTCTCTATCCTAAAACTTCAGGCCCGCTTCTCGCGCGCCGTCTGCCAGCGCCTTCACGCGCCCGTGATACCTGTTTCCGCCCCGGTCGAACACCACCTGCGAAACGCCCGCCGCGATCGCCTTCTTCGCCAACGCCTCGCCGACGGCTTTCGCGTGCGCCGTCTTGTTCCCGGCCGCGCTCTTCAGATCCTTCTCCACCGACGAGGCCGCCGCGACCGTGTGCCCCTTCTCGTCGTCGATCACCTGCGCGTAGATGTGTGTCAGGCTGCGGAACACAGCCAGCCGCGGCTTCCCCGGCGTGCCGGCAACCTTCTTGCGGACCCGCGTGTGGCGGCGGATGCGCGCGGCGCGCGACGTGTCCTTCGCACTCATGCCTACTTGCCTGCCTTGCCGGCCTTGCCGGCCTTCCGGCGCACGTATTCGCCGAGATAGCGGATGCCCTTGCCCTTGTACGGCTCCGGCTTCCGGACCTTCCGGATGTTCGCGGCCACCTGGCCCACCAGCTCCTTGTCAATCCCCCGAACGTGTACCTTCGACGTGCCCTCCACCTCGAGCTGGATGCCGTCTGGCGGTGTTACCTCGACCGAGTGTGAGTATCCCACAGCCAGCGTCACGTTCTGCCCCGCCTGCGTCGCGCGGTATCCCACGCCCTGCAGCTCCAGCGTCTTCGTGAAGCCGTCGCTCACGCCTGTCACCATGTTCGCCAGCAGCGAGCGCGAAAGTCCGTGCAGTGCGCGGGATTGCTTCTCGTCGTTCGGCCGCACCACGTTGATCTTGCCGTCATCGATGTTGAAGCTGATCCCTTCCGGGAACGTCCGCACCAACTCGCCCTTCGGCCCCTTCACCTTCACGGTGGAGCCTTCGACGTTCACTTCGACGTTCTTCACCAGCGGGATGGGCAGCTTACCGATTCGTGACATGACCTACCACACGTAACAGATGACTTCGCCGCCGATGCTGCGTCGCCATGCGTCCTGACCCGTCATCACGCCCTGCGGCGTCGACAGGATTGCGATGCCCAGGCCCCCGTACACCCGCGGGATCTCCCGCTTCTGTACGTACACCCGCAGCCCGGGCTTGCTCACGCGCTGCAGCCCGTTCAGCACCGGCTCCCTCTTACCCGTGTAGTTGAGCTGCACGCGCACAAACCTGCGCGGCCCCTCTTCTACGACCTCATACCCACGGATGAAGCCTTCCCGCTTCAACACGTCGGCAATCGCCAGCTTCAGCTTCGACGCCGGGATCATGACCTGCTCGTGCTTCGCCGTTACGGCGTTGCGGATGCGGGTCAGCATGTCCGCGATCGGGTCCGTCATACTCAAGGCTCGTCGCCTCCTTGTTCTCCCGCGCTCTCGCTCTCGCGAGCTACGGAAAGGGCCACGCCGGGCGGCCCGGTACTACCAGCTTGACTTCTTCACACCCGGAAGCTGCCCCTTCAGGGCGAGCTGCCGGAAACAAATGCGGCACAGCGCGAAGTGCCGAATATACGCGCGCGGCCGCCCGCACAACTTGCAGCGGTTCACCTTGCGCGTCGAATACTTCGGCTCGCGGCCCGCCTTGACGATCATTGAGATCTTCGCCATGGCCTATTGACGCTCCTTCGCGAACGGCATACCCATCAGCTCCAGCAGCCGCCGTCCTTCTTCGTCGTTCCTCGCCGTCGTGATGATGTTAATCTGCATCCCGCGGATCTTGTCCACCTTGTCGTAGTCGATCTCCGGGAAGATCAGCTGCTCTCGCACCCCCAGGCTGAAGTTCCCGCGCCCGTCGAACGCCTTCGTCGGCACGCCGTGAAAGTCGCGGATGCGGGGCAGCGCCGCGTTCAGCAGCCGGTCCAGGAACTCGTACATCCGGTCGCCCCGCAGCGTCACCGCCACGCCGATCGGCATGTTCTCGCGGATCTTGAAGTTCGCGATCGCCTTCTTCGCCCGCGTCACCACCGGCTTCTGCCCGCTGATCGTCGCCAGGTCCGCCGTCGCCGTCTCCACCGCGCGCGCGTTCTCCCGCGCTTCGCCCAGTCCGATGTTCAGCGTCACTTTCGCGACGCGCGGTATCTCCATCACGTTCGCGTAGTTGAACTGCTTCTTCAGCTCTGCCGCGATCTCGCTCTTGTAGCGTGTCTTCAGTCTCGGTTCCGCTGCCATTAGTCGATGTCCTGCCCGCACTTGTGGCACACCCGGTGCTTGCCGTCGCCCCGGATCGTGAAGCCCACCCGCGTCGCCTTGCTGCAGCTCTTGCAGATCAGCATGACCTTGGAGAGCGGCATCGGCATCTCTTTCTCGATGATGCCGCCCTGCGCCACGCCCGGCTGCTGCGTCTTGTGGCGCTTCACCATGTTGATGCCGGTCACGAAGACCTTGTCCTCGGTGATTTTGGGCCGGTGCCCCTTCACCTTCACCAGGTCGCCGCCGCCCACCACCTGCCGCACCACGCCCGTCTTGCCGCGGTCCCTGCCCGCCAGCACCAGCACCGTGTCATCGCGCTTGATCTTCCGCATCGCTACACCACCTCCGGCGCCAGCGAGACGATCTTCATGAAGTTCCGGTCGCGCAGCTCGCGCGCCACGGGCCCGAAGATGCGCGTGCCCTTCGGGTTCTGCTTGTCAGAAAGCACCACCGCCGCGTTCTCGTCGAACCGGATGTACGAGCCGTCGGGCCGCCCGTACGCCTTCGCCACCCGCACCACGACTGCCTTCACGACCTCGCCCTTCTTCACACCGCCGCCCGGCTGCGCCTGCTTTACCGAGCACACGATCGTGTCGCCGACTGTCGCGTAGCGCCGCTTCGACCCGCCCAGCACCGTGATGCACATCAGCGAGCGCGCGCCCGAGTTGTCCGCGACCTTCAGCCGCGTGTACTGCTGGATCACGTCCGCTCCTCCTCGGAGGCGTCAGCCTCGGCATCGGCCTCAGCCACCGGCGTGTCCTCGTCAGCTTCAGCGGCCGGCGCTTCTTCGTCCGCAACCTCGGGCGCAACCTCGGGCGCAACTTCCACCGGGGCCGCCGCGGCCTTCGCCGCCGCCTCGGCTGCCTCGACCTCCGCACGCGCGGCCGCCTTCTGGCGCTCTTCCTCGGCTCGGCGCGCCGCCTCGGCCGCCTGCACCGCTTCCAGCTCCGCCAGTTGTGTCGTCCCGACCTCCGTCGGCGCCACTTCGGCCACGTCGCCCTTCTGCACCACTTCCACCACGCGCCAGCGCTTCTCGCGTGAGAGCGGCCGCGTTTCGGAGATGCGCACCACGTCGCCCAGGTTGCACTCGTTCCCCTCGTCGTGCGCCTTGTAACGCTCCGACGTGTGGATCGTCTTGCCGTACAGCCGGTGCCGCTTGCTGCGGTCGACGCGCACCACGACGGTCTTGTCCATCTTGTTGCTCACGACCACACCCAGCTGCAGCTTCTCGCTCGTGCTCATCGCTTACCTTCCCCCGCCCTGGCCGAACGCCTCGGCGAGCTGTCGCTCCCGCTGGATCGTCCGGACCCGCGCGATCTGCCGGCGCGCCTTCGCCGTCTCCGACGTGTTCGTCTGCTGGCGCGTCGTCAGTTGCAGGCGCAGCGTGAACAGCTTGCGGTACGCGTCGCTCAGCTCGCCTGCCAGCTTCTCGTCGTTCATCCCGCGCAGCTCCTCCGCGCGTTCCTTTGCCTTGCGCCGTGCCATCTAGATACCCTCGTGCTCCTTGATGACCGTACGCGTCTCCAGCGGCAGCTTGTGTGCCGCCAGCCGCAGCGCCTCCCGCGCCAGGTCCTCCTTCACGCCGGCCACCTCGAACAGCATCCGGCCCGGCTTCACCACGGCCACCCAGTGGTCCGGCGCGCCCTTGCCACTCCCCATCCGCGTCTCCGCCGGCTTCGACGTCACCGGCTTATCCGGAAAGATCCGGATCCACACCTTGCCGCCGCGCTTCAGCTCGTGCGTGATCGCGCGCCGCGCCGCCTCGATCTGCCGGCTGTCCACCCAGGCGTGACCCACCGCTTGCAACCCGAACTCGCCGAACGAGATCTGGTTGCCGCTGTTGGCCTTCCCCCGGCGCCGGCCGCGGTGCTGTTTCCGGAACTTGACGCGCTTCGGTTGCAGCATCTCTTCTTACTCGCTCACGCTCGCCGCGGGTATGGCGGCCGCACCGTCGGCCGGAGCCGACGGTGGCCTGCCCTGCGCCGCCGCGATCTCCTCCGGCGTCATGCCCGAAAAATCGTTCTCCGCCCGCGGCCGCTTCGGCTCCGGCATGATGTCTCCCTTGTAGATCCACACCTTTACGCCGATGCGCCCGAACGTCGTGTGCGCCTCCGCAATGCCGAAGTCGATGTCCGCGCGCAGCGTGTGCAGCGGGATCCGCCCCGACTTCTCCGTCTCCCGGCGCGACATCTCCGAGCCGCCCAGCCGTCCCGCGATGGTCACCTTGATGCCCTTCGCGCCGCGCTGCATCGTCCGCTGCACCGCCTGCTTGATCGCCCGGCGGAACGCCACACGCCGCTGCAACTGGTCCGCGATGCTCCGCGCCACCAGGTACGAGTCCAGCTCCGGCGTCCGGATCTCGTTGATGTTGATCCGCACCCGGTGCCCGGTCTTCTTCTCCAGCTCCGTCCGCAGGTTGTCGACGTTCTGCCCGCTCCGCCCGATGACGATGCCCGGCTTCGCCGTGTGGATCGTCACCGTCATCGCGTTCACGTTCCGCTCGATCTCCACCCGCGCGATGCCCGCGTCCGACCCGCCCGAACCCATGATCCGCTTCCGGATCTCGATGTCCTCGTGCAACTGCGAGCGGTAGTTCTTGTCCGCGTACCACTTGCTCTGCCAGTCGTAGATCACGCCGACACGGAACCCCGTGGGGTGTACTTTGTGGCCCACGCTACGCCTCCTCGGCTTCTTCGACCACCACCGTCACGTGGCTCGTCTTGTGATTGTTCGACCCCACCCGCCCGCGCGACGTCGGCCGGAACCGCTTCAGCGTCCGTCCTTCGCCCGCGTATGCCTTCTTCACCCGCAGCTCCGTCGCGTCCATCGCGAAGTTGTTCTCCGCGTTCGCCGCCGCCGACTTCAGCACCTTCGCCACGATGCGCGCGTTCGGCGTCGTCAAAAAGCGCAGCATCACCATCGCCTCGTCCACGGACTTCCCCGGCAACTGGTCCAACACCAGCCGGATCTTCCGCGCCGAAACCGGCAGATACCGTGCGGTCGCGCTCACTTCCATCGCTTATCCCCTACCGCCACCGCCGCCAGGGCCGCCACCCTGCCTCGCGGCCTTCTCCGACTTGCTCGTGTGGCCCCGGAACAGCCGTGTCGGCGCGAACTCCCCCA
>Ga0209641_10005675_pt1 | contig 10185 bp, 10 predicted proteins | sample RifCSP16_1_FD_184022 | JGI IMG/M metagenome (GOLD analysis project Ga0209641, IMG submission 184022) | Soil microbial communities from Rifle, Colorado - Rifle CSP2_sed 16_1 (SPAdes) (version 2) | ecosystem: Environmental > Terrestrial > Deep subsurface > Rock core/Sediment | place: Rifle...
ACGAGGGGCTGAAGGACACCGTATTGCCGGATTGATTCAGCGAGATTTGCGAGTTTCTCCTCGTCGAATTCGCGGCGCGGCTGATAAGGATTCGGCTCGATTTTACTGATATCGACAAAGAAAACGGAGTTTTCATGGATTTTTGCCATAGCGATATATTACCACAACAAAAATTGATTTTTAACCCTGCTGCGTTAGAATAAAGGAGCTTGCCCAAGTGGCGGAATTGGTATACGCACACGACTCAAAATCGTGCGCCGCAAGGCTTGTGGGTTCGACTCCCACCTTGGGCATAATGCAAAAAATTCTTGTTATTCTGGGGCCGACCGCCGTCGGCAAAAGTGATTTGGCGGTTGCGCTTGCTAAGAGGTTTCGTGGTGAAATTATTTCCGCCGATTCCCGTCAGGTGTATCAAGGGCTTAATCTCGGCACTGGCAAAATTACCAAGGTGGAAATGAAAGGCATTCCCCACTACCTTTTGGATGTTGTTTCACCTAAAAAACAATTCACCGCCGCGGAATATAAAACTCTAGCGGAAAATAAAATTGAGAATATTTTAAAAAGAAACAAGCTTCCTGTTATCGTCGGTGGCACGCCCTTCTATATCCAAGCGATCGTTGATAACATTACCTTTCCCGAAGTTATGCCTAATCTAAAACTGCGAAAAAAACTCTCAAAATTAAGCACGGCCAAACTTTACGAAATGTTAAAAAAGATCGATCCGGCCCGCGCCAAAACAATCGAGGCAAAAAATCCCCGCCGCTTGATCCGCGCTATTGAAATTACCAAAGCCTTGGGTAAGGTTCCAACTCTCAGGCCGAAATCGAAATATAATTCCCTCTTAATTGGACTGGCGCTTCCCGACAAGAAACTAAAAGAAAGAATTTACGAGAGACTGCTTGCGAGAATAAAAAAAGGAATGATACTAGAAGCCAAGCGACTCCACGAACAAGGGCTTTCTTACAAAAGAATGGAGGAACTTGGTCTTGAGTATAGATACCTTGCCCTTTATCTCCAAAAGAAACTGGCAAAACAAGAAATGGTCGAAAAATTAAGCCGGGCAATTTGGGACTTCGTCCGGAGGCAGAAGGGTTGGTGGAAGCGGGACAAAAGAATTAAATGGTTTGATGTGCCGAAAAAAAACAACTTGAACAAAATTGAAAAAACAGTTAAAAAATTTCTGCGGTAACAAAAACCACCCTGCGGGGTGGTTTTTGTTATTATTCGCGAGACTCTTTGGCTCTTTCCCGTTGTGCTTCTTGTTCCTGTTCGGTGACTTCAGTTTCAAGCATCGGAGCCCCGCCTGAACCCTCAACAAAGGTTTTCGGTTTAGTTGACCATTTTTCTTTAGCAGCTATCTTTTTTGCTTCTAATTCCGCTGGTGTTGGAGCTTTTTCTTTATTCATAAATTTCACAATGTATTACTTATAATGTCAATATTGACCGGACCTTTTAATAATTGTAATTTTAGACTAGTCCTTTCAAAAAGTCAAACCCAAAACTACCGATAGATGGAAACAAAAGACATCCTGGATGAGAAAAACCATGTTATTTTACTCAAGGGGCGAATTACGAACGAGCTAGCAGACAAATTTTTATTTGCGCTCGATAAACTCACTTCCCGACTGGTTCCTGTGGTGGAAGGAGGCATATTACCATCTCTTCCGAGCGAGAAGAATGTAACATTGGGACGATTAGTAAACGTCGTTATAGATAGCATTGGCGGTTCTGTGGATGCAGGCGCTCGTATCACAAATGCCCTCGCAAAATTAACAGAACCGGATTGCCATGTAACTGGATTGGCCGCCAAGGCATCCTCCGTGGCCTTCCTTATTCTTCAGAGTTGTCTCTTAAGAACAGCCATGAGAGGCGAGAGAAAAGTTTTGTATATCCACCGAATGGAACATTCTCTGCCGGGACATTCTTTGAGAGAATTCCCAAAAGAAGTGTTTCGGGCAGAAAGAACGCGTTACGAGTTTATCGCTTGGCGAACCGATAAAAAATTGAAAGAAATCTACGACCTCGCTAACGCTAAAACTTATTTTACGGCTGATGAAGCCCTCGCTCATAATTTTCTAGACTTTGTCTGGGAAAAACCACCCCCTTTCATACCGAAAGGGGTTTTTATTTTTATATAAAAACCTAAGGAGATTATATAAACATTGCTGGCGAAAGTAAACCCAAAAAAATCTATACGGGTCCAGCAGGACTCGAACCTGCAACCTCGGTTTTGGAGACCGATGTTTTACCATTGAAACTATGGACCCAGAGATTATTTCTTTATTTCTTTATGAGGTTGATGTTTTCGGCACCAGCGGCAATACTTTTTAAGCTCAATTTTTCGAGTAACGAGTTTCTTGTTTTTGCTTGACCAGTAATTGATTCTTTTGCAGTTCCCGCAAGCGAGTTTAATTAATCTTGGTTGTGGCATAGGTTTTACCAATCTAATTTAGCAAATCCTTCTGAATTAAGCAATCCCATAAATGAAACAGTTTGACGGAAGACCAAAAAAATGATTAAATGGGAGCCGCACTAAAAAATAGTACCTTAACCCTTTAATACTTTACCGACTATGGAAATACAAACTTTCAAAGAAATCATCAGGATGCTTCCCTTCTCTGATTTCGATAATTTAGAAGAAGATAAAAAAAGCAAATGGTTTGAGACTGCCGAAAAAGCGCTCAAAAAAATCCCTATCGGCAACATCCTCATTCGGGCTAATCCCGGAGATGGCAAAACGGCCATGGCGATTTTAACAAGTTTTGGTTTTGGCAAAACCCTCTTTGCCACCACTTCCTGGGAATTAACGATGCAGCACAAGGATCTTTATCGCAAAATTACCGGCACAGAAGAAGGCGCTTTTATCATGAAAAACAAAATTCCAGCTCCCAAAAGAGTTTGGAATAAGGATGCTAAAATCACTTTCTCTACCACCGGGATTCTCGTTAATGATTTGGAAACAGGCAAACTCGACCTTTCCGATTATGATTTGCTGGTCAATGATGAATGTGATTTGGCACTTGGCAATCATGTTGCCGCAAGATTAGCGCGAGCGGCAAAAGCGAAGAAAATTCCGATGCTTTGCCTCACCGCCACTCTCGGCTCAAAGAAAACAAAAGAAACAATAATGAGAAATTGCGGTATCTACGATATTATTGAGCCAGGCATTCCTCAAAGGCCCCGCCATGAATACCCGATTGATGTGGAAATGACGCCAGTGCTTGCGGAAATTGATGGCCTTTTCGTTGATCTCATGCAAAAGGATTTTGATTATCTTAGGACATTCGTGAAGGCGCTGAAAAAACGGGAAGGGATTCTTTGTTCGCAAGACGAAATGAACGCCATTGCCGCCGCGATTGAAATTTGCTTTGGCGGAAACACAGCCGACGGCAGTCGCCACCCCGAATACTTTGACGCTATATCAAACTTCGCTTATTATCGAAAACTAAGAACTGCTCACAGAAAGTGCTTGGTTAATTCTTATGATGTTTTTCGGGAATACGCAGAAACGCTTAAAATCGGAGGTGATAAAATACTAGCAAAGATAGAAGGCGTGAACTACTCCAAGGCGGCTGACCGGATAATCCATGACCCGCGCTTCAAAAAAATTGAAGAGCTTGTCGAGAAAGACCTTGGGAATCATCCCAAATTCAATAAATTTGAAGAGCATATTGGGAGTCCGTATCTTCGTGATTTCAAGCGAATTGTCTTTGTGGACGAAGTAGAAACGGCGCGTTTCTTTGAAAGCTACTTTGCCGGTAAATATGGTTTGAAAACGGCTTCCTATGTCAGCGTGCACACCGCCGAGGAAAAACGCCTCCGAGAACAACTTCGCATCCGGATTAATGCCGGTGAACTTGATGTCGTTTTTGGCACCTCGGCTCTTGAGCGAGGCATAGACGCAAAAGTGGACGAAGTTGATCACTATACCATTGCCATGGAGCGAAGAGCCCGAGAGCAAAAAAGCGGCCGCGCCGGCCGTTTTAGTGAAGGTTATGTTTACCACTTTTGCTTAAAACACCCTCTTGATAAAACTTTCTTTTGGGCAACCAGTGCCCCAAAGACCAAAGAGAAAAAGCAAAAACGACGGAATCCTTATTTTTTCGAAAATAAGTCCTGCCAAACAACCCTTGAATTTCCATACGAGCCCTAGTATTAAACATCAACCGTCTCCAAAAAGGAGACGGTTTTTTAATTGAAATATAATATTATGATATACTGTCTTTGTATGAAAAAAGTCACTTTATTTTTGCTTCCCTTTTTGTTAGTAAGTTTATTAGCTTTTAGTTTTAAAGCCGAAATGGCAATAGCCCAAACGGAGGCAGTTGCCTCTTCCAATGCCCGCCTCGGCCTTTTGCCAACAAGTAAGTTTTATTTTCTGAAAGAATGGGGCCGGTCAATCGAGCGGTTCTTTACCAGAAAGCCGATTGCGAGAGCCGAATTAGAATTAAGAACTCTTGAAGAAAAAGCACTGGAGATTCGGGCATTAGCAGATAAAGAATTAAAAGACAACAGCGCCTACAAGAAAGGATTGCTTGGCTACCAGAAAACTCGGGTAAAATTAGTTGAAGATTTATCGGAAATTCCGCCGGAAGAAGCCGGTGCCAGAATCGACGCTTTGATTGATAAAATTAAAGAGCATCTTCTGCAAGAAAGTGATGTAATCCGACCGCTTGAAATTCGCTTTGCCGAAGATGAAGATTTCAAAGAAGAGCTTGAGAAAATAAATATTGATGATCTTCTTTTTGAAAATGGCGAAGGGCTCGATTTCGAAGAAGATCTTGAGGAACCAGCAGACGAATTAATAGACGAAGAGGAGTTGGAGAAAGATACTGGCGCTTTGGAAGAACTGGAAAAAGATCTAGATGACTTAATAAAAGAAGATTTGGAAACGGAAACAGTTGTGGAACCTGCGACTGATTGCGGCCCGAAACCGGAACTTGCCGCTCCGCCGGGGGGATGCGAGTACACAATAAAATGTGTTGATAAAAAATGGGATGTCAAATTGATTTGCAAAGAAGGATTCCCCGGAGAAACCCCCTGAATAATAAATAATGAAAGTTAATACTTCGTGTGCGTGTGGAAGGAATCGAACCTTCGACCTCTGTCTTATCAGGACAGCGTTCTACCACTGAACTACACACGCAATAGAATCAAATCATATCAAACTGACTTGTGACTTTCAAATGCCTTCATGATATCTTCAATGCCCCCTTTCATAACACCCTCAATATTTGACCAAGATTCTTTCAGGCGGTGATCGGTCACCCTGTCTTGAGGAAAATTATAGGTTCTGATTTTTTCCGACCGGTCGGCTGTTCCTATCTGGATTTTCCGTTCTTTGGCCTCTTTCGCTTCCGCTTTCTGCCGATCTGCTTCTTCAAGCTTGGCCTGCAAAATCGTCATAGCTTTCTCGCGATTGGCGAGCTGGCTTCGTTCCGAGCTTGACCGGACATCGATGCCTGAAGGCACGTGAACAATCCGGACGGCCGTTTCAACTTTGTTGACATTTTGGCCGCCGGCCCCGCCAGCGCGGGAAAATTCAATTTGAAGATCGGCCGGATTAATTTCAATCGTAGTTTTCTTGCGAATCGGCAGAATAGCCACCGAAGCGGTTGAAGTGTGCACTCGGCCGCCTTTTTCCGTCGCTGGCACTCGCTGGACCCGATGCACCCCGGTTTCATTTTTAAATAATTTGTAAATCCCTTTCCCTTCCGCTTCAAAAGCCGATGACTTTAGCCCGCCTAAATCTGTTTTCGATTCATCAACAATACGCCAGCCGAAACCTTTGCTTTGACAAAATCGCTTATACATCTCCGCAAGCTCAAAAGCGAAAAGAGCGGCTTCTTCGCCGCCGGCGCCAGCCCTGACTTCAAGCAAAATTTTATTAGGCGATTCTTCTTCCTCTTTGTCCTTAGCGAGAATTTCCGTGACTTGCTTTTCTATCGTTTCTTTTTGAGTTTCCACTGATTTCAATTCATCAGCGACTATTGAGTGAAGCGATTCGTCGCTTGAGAGCAATTCGCGAAGCTCGTGTTCTTCCCGCGCGAGATTTTCATACAAGTCGGCCAGATAAGCCGTTTTATGATTTTTTTTGATCTCGTTCCAATTGAGTTCCATAGAATAGTATGGGGGTAATTTAAACAAAAACTGGCCGTGTTGTTTCCGAACCGTTCCCTGTTGGTTGTCCAGGTGAGGAAACAGCATGGCCAGTTTTTTGTCTTCTTGGTTATTTTTTCTTTGAGGCGGAAGCCTTGAGACTGCGCTGTTTGAAGCGCTCCACTCGGCCGGCAGTGTCGAGCACCTTCTCGCCGCCGGTATAGAAAGGATGGCAGTTGCTGCAAATTTCCACCTTAATTTGAGGCAAGGTTGAGCCAACAGCAAAAGACGAGCCGCAAACGCAGGTAACTTTTGAATCAGTATGGTATTTTGGATGAATCTCTTTTTTCATATCAAACCATCATCTTATCATATCCCCTGCAATGGATCAATCATGTTTTCTTGAATATCGGTGGCGATTGCCATCACGGAATCGCCGTAAAAAGAGTTAGCCGGTTTACTGCTGTCGCAAGACCGGCCGGAGTAATATTTGCAGGCGGCATTGCGCTCCGCGGTATAAGTGCGGGTGCCGGCGCCAAGATCCGAAAGATAAAGAGAGGAGGCCGTTATAGCGTGTTTAGGGTTCCAAGGGTTGGGCGTGCCGGAGAGACCAAGGGCGCTGTCAATTCGATTCGCAAAAAGTTTCCAAGTCGAAGGAATAAACTGAGACGGCCCCAAGGCTCCGCCAAAGCCCCGGCCGGAATAATATTTATAGCCCGGCGGGCAGGAAACCGGCATCGTGGCAAAGGCAAAACCAAGCGCCGCGGTAATCTGCTCAAAGGGCACCGTATCGCGCGGCGCCTTCATTACTTGTTCGAAAGGCGTGCCAGTATTTTTACCAACCCCATCGCCAGTGCTTAAGTTTTTAACATAACAAGAGCCGACGTTTTCGCCCATGTTCGATTCTTGTTTGAGAATAGCAAGAATAAAGGCCGGCCTGACGCCGGTTTTTTGCGAAGCAATAGTGGCATAATCAAGAGCTTGGCCGAAAGGAATCGCCGCTGTATCCCGAAGGGCAAAAAGGGCGCTCCTAATTTCCGCCGCCTTTTTTTCCCGATCTTTCAAAATAATTTCGTAAGCTTTTTCTTTGCTCTTACTAACGCCAAGTATCTCCTTTTTCTCTGTTTCCTTTTTTTCAACAACGCGCTTTTGTTTTTCCAGATCAAATTTGGCATTTGTTTCCGAATCTTGCTTCTTGGTCAAATTCTCCTTTTCTTTTTCAGTTAAAACTTTCGTGTCTTTGATTTCAAGCAAGCGATTTTGAATAGCTTCTTTGACAAAGGAATAGGATTCGGCATCGCTGTAAAATTCGCTGATGTTTTTCATGCTTACAATCAAATGCACCAGCGTTAAATCGTCAATTTCATTGGTTTTTCGGAGGAGTTCCGAAAGAGAGCCTCTTTGCTTAGAGAGTTTAGTATCAAGAACGCCGATCGTTTTGTTTTTTTCTTTAATTTCGTCAGAGAGTTTCCCGATCAAAGCCGTTTTTTGTTTTATGGAAAGCTTCGCCTTGTTAATTTCGGCGGTCAAAATAGAGACATCCCGTTCGATTGAACCAGATTCTTTGCGTTGAGAGTCAAGAAGGGCTTCTTGGGCTTTGATCTGCTCTTCCAGTTCGGCAAGTTCTGACTCAAGTTGTTTCTTTCTTTCTTCAACAGAAAATGAAGTTTGAGCCGAAACATTAAGCCCAATTAAAAGAAAAACTAAAATTATAAAAAATAAGCGCATAAAGCAAAATTTAAGCTTTTGCCTCGCCTTCCGCCGCTTCTTCCTCCTCTTTCTTACCCTTCTTGATTACTTCAATAGCGGAAAGATCAACTGGTTCGGCCGGCAATGGCGCCTCTTCTTTAATGGCAGAAACGAGCGCAATAATTTCTTCGCCGGGAGTGGCAATGATTACGCCAGCCGGTGCCGAAATATCACTTACAAAAATTCGATCTTCAAGAGTCTGTAATTTTGTTAAATCAGCCTCAAGGTGGTGCGGCAAATTTTTCGGGAGCGCTTTAACGATGATATCGTGCATAACTTTGACGAGTGTGCCGCTACCACTTTTGGCGGCGGCAGATTCGCCGATAAATTCAACCGGTATTTTCGCTTCAATTTCCTTATTAACGTCAATGGCAAGAAAATCGATATGAATTGGGGCGAGCGTCAATGGATGATATTGGACATCTTGGATCATGGCATCAACAGAAGCCTCCTCGGTTTTCAAGACAAGCGGCGCTGAATCGCCAGCTTTATGTAGTTTAGAAAAAGCCGATCCTTCGATTGTAATCGAGATAGAAGCTTTGCCGGCGCTGTAAAAAACCGCTGGAATTAAATTTCCTTTGCGAAGTGACCCTAATTTCTGACCGGGTTGGCGCTTTTTCGCTTCAATAATCAACATGGTCTTATTTATTGTATTGAAATTAACCCGAAAAGTAAAGTGTTTGCCAAGGGCTAAAAATTATGGTAATTTAGGCCTAGTTTGTTCATTTAACACGAAGTCCAACCTTTAATACCGACACCGATGCCGAAACAACTATTGCCGACTCTGGCTGATTTTAATTTCATCAGAAACGATCTTTTCCGCCGAGGTTTCCGATTCATTGGCACTTGGGAAGTTAGAAAGAAATTCGAACGCTTGGCCATTACTTTGCCCAAAAGAAAAAGAGAAGGACCGGAAGCCGGATTTACCTACACACTTGATGGCTATACCGTTTACGTTTGGACGACTTTTAATATCTTTACTGTCCAAGCCAAAAAAAGAGACAGCGGCTGGGTATTAATTACCAAAGGCGACCGCGTTGTTTATTTCGCAACTCCCAAAAGAAGAACCAAAAACTTCGTTAAGAATCTTCTTAATGGGGCTTGGGAAGCCAAAGTCCATGTTGCTAAAAGGCCGCTTTGCGAGGAAAATAACTGCAGAGCCGCAATGGAAATTATGCGCGGCAAAGCCCTTGGCGCGACTTTCTACGGCTGCCGGAAGTCGATCCATCAAGGAAAGCTTATAAGCAAATCCTGGTACTCGGTTTTTGAAGGCAAACCTCTGGCGCTTAAGCACATAAAAGCAAGAAGTAAACAGCAAAGAAAATATTTTGCAAAGCGAAGAAAAATAGGCAAAGATCCTCAAGCCGCCAGAAAAGGAAGGCGTGTCGCCAAAATTGGCAAACCGGAAAACCTGATTTAAAAAACAAATCCCCGAATATTCGGGGATTTTTATTTTATAAAATTCAATTTAAAAAAAGAAAACCGATAGAGGTTAGATAGGGGTGACATTTCTGCCATCCTACCTAACTGATCTGGTCGGTTCTTTGAATGCTTTTTGCATTCGCTTGGGAATGGGGTTACCATCCTCTGTGGCGGAAAGCTCATGATTTCAGATGTTACTCCTAGTCATGTAAATTTCTGCTTTTGGTCTTTCCCTTACGGTAGAAACCTGAACAAAAATAAATCTTTTCGCGACCAATTTTTGACCAAGACAAGCTTGGAGCATCAGAGGCAAGTTTTGACTTAAGGCCGACAGGACCTCAAGATTCTTTCATCTTTCGATAAAAGCGGACTTACGTGACTCAATTTTCAATGGACAAGCCAAAGAAATTAGAGAAAAAAATTGATTTTAATCTAATCTTGGATATTAGCCATGACTAGAGCAACTTTTTCACATATTCTTTTTGTTGGTCCCTCTCGCGAAGGCAAAACGAACAGTTACTTGGTTGCTTGATTTATTACCACATACTAAACTAAACCCAAGGGGTTAACCAAATGAATAGATCTTTTCTGCCATTTTGGGGCAGACAGGGCTTCACACTCCTTTAGAGATTCCCCAGGGTTCAATATTTATATAAAAATGGAAAGAACTTACTCGGATTTATAATACTACTCACCCCGAAAATTTTGGCAAGCCCTAAGGGCTGTGGAAAAATAAAACGGCATAATTTCGGAAAAGTGTCAATTTTTCCGCAAATACTTCTGAATTGCCTCTTTCTTTCCCCCGACTTTCTTGCCGGGGTTAAATAAATTTTTCGGATCGAAAATATCTTTGATTTTTTGGAAGATAATGATCATTTCTTTGCCGAACATTTTTGAAAGATAGGGAGTTCTAAT
>Ga0209641_10005676_pt1 | contig 10182 bp, 12 predicted proteins | sample RifCSP16_1_FD_184022 | JGI IMG/M metagenome (GOLD analysis project Ga0209641, IMG submission 184022) | Soil microbial communities from Rifle, Colorado - Rifle CSP2_sed 16_1 (SPAdes) (version 2) | ecosystem: Environmental > Terrestrial > Deep subsurface > Rock core/Sediment | place: Rifle...
GCCGCCCCCGTGCCCGCGGCGATGTCGCCGCACCACCGCGGTGCCAGGGCGGACCGCTCCAGCGTGGTGCGCAGGGCCGCGTCGTAGCCCAGCGTCCGCCCGATCACCTCCGCTTCATACCGTGGAGCGAGCCGGCGGTAAGTCCAGCGGAACACGGGGACAAGGAGCCGCGCCACCGAAGGGAATGCCGCCTGCAGCAGGTAGCTGAGGTCGCTCAGAATGCCGCCCAGAGCGACTCCTGGAGGGTTCCCCCGGCGCACGGCGCTACGCGCGCGGCTCGGAGTCGGGCCGGTCCTGGTCGGGCTCCTGCAGGCCGCGCCGGAACTCGCGGATGGCCCGGCCCAGCGCCGTACCTATGCCCGCCAGCCGTTGCGGGCCGAAGACCAGGAGGGCGATCGCGAGGAGAAGGATCAGTTCCGGGAAACCAACGTTTGGCAGCACCCCGTTCCACCTTCCTCCATTATGAGCCGCGGCCGCCAAAAACACGACCAAGCGAAAACCGCGCCGCGACGGCAGAGTTCGGCCCGGACGGCGCTGGGGCAGAGGAGGGGCCGCGCCGCTGGGGCGGGAATGTTACTGCGGCATGCGTGAGGTGCAGACCGACCCCACACCGACCATCCTGCGCCGCCTGGCGACCCACATCGTCGCCCTCCTGCAGACCTATGCCCTCCTGGCCGGAGTGGAGGCCCGCGCCACCGTCCGCGAATTTGCCACCGGCCTGCTCTTCCTGGCCGTCTCCGCGCTGCTGGCCGTCCTGGCGCTGACGATGGTCGTGGCAACCGCGGTGCTGCTGCTCTCCCTTGTCCTGCAGCCCTGGGAGGCGGCCGCCGTCGTCTTCGCCCTGACGGGGATCGTGATGGTGCTCTTCATCGAGATCGGCATCGGCCGGCTGCGCCGGCGGCGGTTGCAGAAGGTGATTGATGCCTTCAAGGAGGATCTGCGGTGGTTGCGCCGGGAGTTGCTGGAGAAAGACTGAAGACGCTGCGCGCGGAGATCGCCCGCGATGCCGCGGAGGTGCGCCACCGCTGGCGCGCCACGCGGGAGCGGGTGCCGCGCGAGTGGCGGGAGATGCGCGATGTCGGGCGCGACGTGATGGAGTTGTTCTGGGTGCTGCTGCGGCGCCGCGCCACCACGGACTCAACCTCGCCGCCGTCTGCATCGTCTCCCCCGGTGATATAATCAGCGCGGAGGTGGCGCATGCCCAACGTCGGACTGCCCGAGCTGCTCATCATCTTTCTCATCCTGCTGCTCCTCTTTGGCGCGAACCGCCTGACTGGCATCGGCCAGGCGATTGGCCGCACCATTCGGGAGTTCCGGAAGGAAGTGCGCGACGTCGAAGAGGACGTGCGCGACGAGCGGCGGCCCAAGGCCTCTTCGTAACCCCGCCTCCTCCATCAGGCCATGGCCGTTGACCGGTCGATGACCATCATCGAACACCTGGAGGAGCTGCGCCGGCGGCTCCTCATCGCTATTGTCGCGCTGCTGGTGGCCACGGCGATCAGCTGGTTCTTTGCCGACCAGTTGCTTACGTTCTTCATCCGGCCGGTCACGGCGGCAAGCGGTAGAGGCGTGATCTTCATCGGCGTGACGGAGGCGTTCTTCGTCCGCCTGAAGCTCGCGTTGCTGGCCGGGGTCTTTCTCAGCCTGCCGGCCGTGCTCTATCAGATCTGGGCCTTCGTCGGGGTGGGCCTCACGCCGCCGGAGCGGCGGTACGCGCTCTGGCTGCTGCCGCCGGCGCTCGTGCTGTTTGTGGGTGGGGCGATCTTCGCGCTCGTGGCCATCATACCGATCGGCGTACGCTTCCTCCTGAGCTACCAGGTCCCCGGCGTGCTGGAGCCGATGATCAGCGTGGGGGCCTACGTCTCCTTCCTTACCGCCTTCATGCTGGCCTTCGGCGCAGTCTTCGAGTTGCCGATCGTCCTGGTCTTCCTGGCGAAGCTGGGTCTGGTTACGTCGGCGCAGTTGGCCGCGGGCCGCCGCTACGCCATCGTGGCGATCGTTGCTCTGGCCGCCGTGCTTACGCCCGGCGGGGACGTCTTCTCGCAGTTGCTGATGGCCGTTCCCACCTACCTGCTCTACGAGGCCTCCATCTGGATCGCCCGGTTGGTCGCACCGTCCCCCGCCGCGGTCCAGCAGGTTGAGGGGCGCTGAGCCAGAAGGGGAGGGGCATGGCCCGGGCGCGCCGCACCCACAGTCCGTGGTGGGTGCTCGTCTTCATCATCTTCGTCGGCGGGGTGCTCGGCAGCGTCATCGCGGAGGCGCTGAGCGCCTATCCCTCGCTGGCGTTCCTCACCCGCGACCTCCGGATCGCCCTGGCGGACCCTCCGTTTACGTTCGACCTGCGCGTGCTCACGGTGACCTTCGGGCTGACCATCCGCCTGAACCTGGCGATGACCGGCGGCGTCTTCCTCGCGCTCTGGCTCTTCCGCCTGATGGTCTGAACCCGCCCCAAACCATGGCGGGCCCGCCGATAGTTCTGTTTGATGGCATTCGGCCGCGTGTTATACTGCACCTGATGTGAAAGTTTCGGCTCCAGCGGGGACGCGGACGCCGGAAAGGCTTGGGGCACGCGCATCCCCGCGTTGGGTCGAGCGCGTTCGGCAGCTCGGCCTTCGATGTTTCGTCCGGACAGTGGGGAGGTGGACGCCGCCGGTCGGGGCGGCCGCGGCGCAGCCGCCCGGGTCCCCACGCCGTGCGGATGAGTCGACTGCCTGGTTTCGCCCGCCGATCGCGGCCCAGGAGCCGAGGACCGGAGGCTCGTCGCGGTGGAGGCTTCTGGCACTCCGCGAAATCCGCGATTTCGCGGGGACCCCGCCCGGCTCAAGGTCACGGCTCTCCCTCGGGAGGCGCGGCCGCGGGAACGGCTGTGTCAGGTCGGACCCGAAGCCCTAGGGACGACCGAACTGCTGGCCATCGTGCTCGGCACCGGCACCCGCGCCCGCGGGGTCCTGCCGCTGGCCGAGCATCTGCTTTCCAGGTTCGGCTCGCTACAGGACCTGAGCCAGGCCCGCCCGGAGGAGATCGACCAGGTGCGGGGAGTGGGCCCGGCCAAGGCGGCGGCGCTGATCGCCGCCTTTGAACTGGGCCGGCGCGCCCACGGCCCGGCGCCCGCTTCGCGCTACGCCATCCGCACCCCCGAGGACGCCGCCCGTCTGCTGCTGCCGCTAATGCGCTACCTCGACCGGGAGCACTTCCGGGCGATCCTCGTCAATACCAAGCACGAGGTCATGGCCGTGGCAGAGGTGGCGGTGGGGAACCTGGACAGCGCGCCGATCCATCCCCGCGAGGTCTTCAAGGAAGCGGTGCGGCGCAGCGCCGCGGCGGTGATCGTGGCGCACAACCACCCCTCCGGCGACCCGGAGCCCAGCGGCGACGACCTGACGATCACTGAACGGCTGCGCGCTGCGGGCCGGATCGTGGGCATCGATGTCCTGGACCATCTCATCATCGGGAATGGCACTTTTGTGAGTCTGCGGGAGCGAGGCGTGCTGTAGAAGAGCATCCCCCGAGGAGGTTTTGCATTGTTTGACTGGCTGGTCGGGCGGTTGACACGGGACATGGGAGTGGACCTGGGCACGGCCAACACCCTGGTCTACATCCGCCGCGAGGGGATCGTGCTGCGCGAGTCCTCCGTCGTGGCCAAAAGCACGGAGGACGGGCAGATCCTGGCGGTGGGAGATGAAGCCAAGCGGATGCTCGGCCGGACGCCGGGGCACATCACGGCGATGCGCCCGTTGCGGGACGGCGTCATCGCGGACTTCGACACCACCGCGGCGATGCTCGCCTACTTCATCAAGCGGGCGATGCGCAGCCGCTCGATCTTTCGCCCCCGCGTGATCGTCGGGATTCCCTCAGGCGTGACGGAGGTGGAGAAGCGTGCCGTCATCGACGCCACGATGCAGGCCGGCGCGCGCGAGGCCTACCTGATTGAGGAGCCGATGGCCGCGGCGATCGGCGCCGGACTGCCCATCTCCGAGCCGGTCGGCAGCATGATCGTGGATATCGGCGGCGGCACCACCGAGGTGGCGGTGATCGCGCTCGGCGGTATCGTGACCAGCCGTTCGATCCGGGTCGCCGGCGACGAAATGGACGAGGCGATCATTCAGTACTCCCGCCGTGCCTACAACCTGCTCATCGGAGAACGCTCCGCCGAGGAGATCAAGATCGCCATCGGTTCGGCCTATCCCCTCGACCACGAAGAGCAGGTGGTGGACGTCCGCGGCCGGGACCTGCTCTCCGGCCTGCCCCGCACCATCCGGATGACCAGCACGGAGATTCGTGAGGCGATGGCCGAGCCGATCCAGGCCATCGTGGAAGCGGTGAAGCAGACGCTGGAGCGTACGCCGCCCGAGCTGGCCGCGGACATCGTCGATCGGGGCATCGTGCTCACGGGCGGCGGGGCTCTCCTGCGCGGGATGGACCGCCTGCTCGCGGAGGAGACCGGCATGCCCGTAACGCTGACCGACGACCCGCTCTCGGACGTCGTGCTCGGCACGGGGCGGGCGCTGGAAGAGATCGAGACGCTGCGGAAGGTCCTGATCGCACCCAAGCGCGGGTGATCCATTTGTCCCGGCCACCAGGGTCCTCTTGATGGAAGGCTAAGCCCGCGGTCCCCTCATGAGCGGACGCCGCCGCACCATCTTCTTCCTCGTGATGCTCCTGGCGGTTCTGGTCCTCCTCACCGGACAGGTGCGGGGCGAGGACCGGCGCAGCCTGGGGCCGCTGGGGACCGGTGTCCTCACCGCGCTGGCGCCCCTGCAGACGGTCATGGCCCGCGTGGCCGACTCGCTCTCCCGCAGCTGGCAACTCTACACCGAGATCGGCCGGCTGCGGGTGGAGAACGCCCGGCTGCGCGAAGAGGTACAGCGCCTCACGCGTGAGGTCACCCGCCTGCGCGAGACCGCCCAGGCGGCGCGGCGCCTGGAAACCCTCCTGGCCTTCAAACTACAGACGCCTTACCGCGTGGTCGCCGCCCGGGTGGTCGGCCGGGACCCCGCCTCGTGGTTCGCCACCATCGTCGTGGACCGGGGCAGCGCCGACGGGGTCGTGCGCAACAGCGCGGTCGTCACCGCGGAGGGCGCGGTGGGCCGCGTGATCGAGACGACGCCGTTCACGGCACGGGTCCTGCTGCTCTCCGATCCGCGCAGCGCCGTGGGCGTGATCCTGCAGCACTCGCGCGAGATCGGAGTCGTGGAAGGCAATGGCCAGGGTGACCTCCAGATCAAATACCTCTCCCGCGCCAGCGCGGTACCGCCGGGAGACATCGTGATCACCTCCGGGCAGGGCGGCGTCTTCCCCCGCGGGATCGTGGTCGGGCGGCTGCAGACTCTCCACGCCGCGGCCAGCGGGGCGGTCTTCCGCGAGGGCACGGTGCGCGCGGCCGTGGACCTCGGCCGGCTGGAGGAAGTGCTGATCCTGCTGCCCGAAGGAGGCCCGCGCCACTAAATGGCCTTCGTGGTGGCCGGTCTCCTCCTTCTCACCGAATTGGTGCACAGCGTCTGGCTGGTCCGCGTCCCCGTCTGGGGACAGATCCCCGACCCGGCGATCCCCCTCATCATCGCCATCTCGTTCCGCCGCCCCGACTGGGGACCGGTAGTCGGGCTCGGCGTCGGGCTGCTGCAGGATCTGCTCTTCGGCGGAAGCCTCGGCCTGTTTGCGCTCTCCAAACTCATCGTGGGCCACGGCGCGGGCGTGCTGGGGCGGACCGTCCTGGTCGATCAGCCGCTGCTGCCCTGGATCGTCACCGCCCTGGCCACCGTGCTGCAGCAAGTCATCCTGGTCATCGTCCTCGCCGTGACCGATCTGCTGCCGGTCTCGTTCGGCGCGTTCGGCCAGCCGCTCCTGGCGCAGGTCGGGTTGAATCTGCTGGCGGTCTGGCCCGCCTTCGCGGCGACGCGCCTGCTGCTGCGGGCGCCGCGCGCGGCGGGCCCGCGGGAGAGGTTCCATGTCATCTGAGCCCGCGACCAGGCGGCTGGCGGCCTTCGCGGTCGTCGTCGTGCTGCTCTTTACGCTCCTGCTCGGGCGCCTGTGGCAGATGCAGGTGCTGCAGGGGAGCTACTACCTGCAGTTGTCCGAGGAAAACCGGCTGCGCGATCTCCGTCTCCCGGCGCCGCGCGGGATTCTCTACGATCGCAAGGGCCGGCCGCTCGCCAGCAACCGCGCCGCCTTCACGGTCTCCGTCCTACCGATGGAACTGCGCGACGCGGAGCGGGTGCTCCCGCGCCTGGCGGCGATCCTGGACGTGCCGCTGGCGGAAATCCAGCAGCGCCTGGAGCGAGCGCGCGGCCGCCCCTTTGAGCCGGTGCGACTGCGGCGCGACGCCCCCAAGCGGGTTGTCGCCACGGTGGAAGAGAACCGCCTGGACCTCCCCGGGGTGATCATCGAGGTCGAGCCGGTGCGCCACAACCTCTACGGCTCGCTGGCGGCGCACGGGCTGGGCTACCTGGGGGAGATCAACCCCAGCGAACTCGCCAGTCCGAAGTGGTCCGGGTATCGGATGGGCGACCTCATCGGGAAGGCGGGCGTGGAGCGGATCTACGACCGCGACCTGCGCGGGCATGACGGCCGCCTGCGGGTGGAGGTGGACGCGCGGGGGCGGCCGCTGCGCGTCCTCGGCCGCGAGCCGTCGCATCCCGGGAAGTCACTGGTCCTGACCATCGATCTTGACATCCAGCAGGCCGCCGAGGCCGCGCTGGGCGACAAGGCCGGGGCGGTCGTTGTGCTTGACCCGCGCAACGGCGAGGTCCTGGCCATCGCCAGCCATCCCACCGTTGATCCCAATGTCTTCTCCGCCGGGATCTCCGCGGACGACTGGGCGCGCATCGCCGGAGACCGGAGTCTGCCGCTCCTGAACCGCGCCGCCGACAGCACCTACGAACCCGGTTCGGTCTTCAAGGTGGTGACCGCGGCGGCGTCCCTGATGCGCGGCACCGCCACCCGCGCCACCCGCGTCAACTGCAACGGGATCTTCCGCCTGGGCGGGTGGGTCTTCCGCGACCTCAAGGCCCACGGCACCCTGGACTTCATCGAGGGCGTGGCCCAGTCGTGCAACGTCTTCTTCTGGACCCTGGGCATGCGCACCGGCGGCGACGCGCTGGCGGAGATGGCGCGGGCGCTCGGCCTGGGGCAGCGCACCGGTATCGACCTGCCCTCGGAGAGCGCCGGGCTGATCCCTGACAGCGCCTGGAAGCTGCGCACGCAGGGGGAGCCGTGGTATCCCGGTGACAACGCCAACATGGCGATCGGCCAGGGATGGGTCAATGTCACGCCGCTGCAGATCGCCCGGATGATCGCCGCCGTGGGCAACGGTGGGACGCTCGTGCGGCCGCACCTGGTGCGGCAGGTGCTGGACCGGGACGGGGGTACCGCGGAGCGCGTGACCGTTCCTCCCGCCGGCCGCGTGGACTTTCGCCCGGATGTCCTGGCGACGCTGCAGGAGGCCCTGGCGGCAGTCGTCCAGCGCGGCACGGGCCGGGCGGTGGCGATCGAAGGGTTGAGCATTGCCGCCAAGACCGGCAGCGCCGAGAACCCTCGCGGGCAGCCGCACGCCTGGTTCGCCGCCTACGCCCCCACGGAGGAACCGCGCGTTGCCCTGGCGGTGCTCGTCGAGCACGGCCGCCGCGGTGGGCTCGTCGCCGCGCCCATTGCGAAGGCTGTGCTGCAGGCCGCCTTCGGGATCACCCCGACCCCCGAGGCGCACGGAGGCCCACCGTGAGGCGGATGCTGCGCGACCTGGACTGGCTCCTGCTGGCGGCCACGCTGCTGCTCGTCGTCTTCGGCATGGTGGCGCTGGCGAGCGCCACCGTCTCTCTGGGGGGGCCCTGGAGCTACATCAAGACGCGCCTCTTCCACCTGGCGATTGCCCTAGCTGCGATGGTGGCGGTAGTGCTGGTGGACTACCGCCGCCTCGCGGGGGCCTATCGCTTTCTCTACGTGGGGAACCTGGCGCTGCTGCTGGCGGTGCTCGTCATCGGCGTGACGCGCCTCGGCGCCCAGCGGTGGATTCCGTTGGGGCCCTTCGGCGGCTTCCAGCCCTCCGAACTTGCCAAGATCGTCCTGATCATCACGCTGGCACGGTACCTGAGCGCCCAGAAGCCGCCGTCCACGCTGCCGGGGCTGGTGCCCTCGCTGCTGCACGTGGGGATCCCCATGTTCTTGATCGTGAGGCAGCCGGACCTGGGCACCGCCATGGTCCTGGGGGCGATCCTCCTGGGCATGCTCTTCCTGGCGGGAGTGCGGCTCAACCTGCTCGCGGGCCTGGGCGGGCTGGCGCTGATGGGCGCGCCCTTCCTCTGGTCGTTCCTGCACGATTACCAGCGCCGGAGGCTGCTGGTCTTCCTGGACCCGGGGATCGACCCGCTGGGCGCGGGCTATGCGCTGAACCAGGCCAAGATCGCCGTGGGCTCGGGGCAGGTGTGGGGGAAGGGGTTGTTTGCCGGCACCCAGAACCTGCTGCGCTTCATCCCCGAACAGCACACCGACTTCATCTTTACGGTCATCGGGGAAGAACTGGGGTTCCTCGGGGGGGCGCTCCTGCTGCTCCTCTTCCTGCTGTGGATCTGGCGCGCCCTGCATATCGCCAACACCGCCGGGGACCGGCTGGGCATGCTCGTCGCCGGTGGGATCGTGGCGCTGGTGGTCTTTCACGTGTTTGTGAACATCGGCATGACGGTGGGGTTGATGCCGATTACGGGTATCCCGCTGCCGTTCATCAGTTACGGCGGGAGTTCGCTGCTGGCAACAGGCGTTGCCACCGGCCTCCTGCTGAACATTGGGATGCGGCGGCGGAAGATTCTGTTCTAGCTCCGGAGGGCGACGGGTGGGCCGCCGGGGCGGACATCATCGGGAGTGGACATGGCACGCGAGATCATTGCCAGCGTGGAACCGTACGAGACCCGCGTCGCCGTCATCGAAGACGGCACCCTGGTCAACATCTTTGTAGAACGGGGCGAGCCGCTCGCCGGCAACATCTACAAGGGGAAGGTCGTCAACGTCCTGCCGGGGATGGAGGCGGCCTTCGTGGACATCGGCCTGGACCGCAACGCCTTCCTCCACGTCACCGACATCCGCAGCCAGCGGCTGGTGGGCGAGGAAGTGGACGAATCGTTCGGCCGCGGAGCGATCGCCGACCGCCTGCGCCCGGGTCAGGAGATCCTGGTGCAGGTGACCAAGGAGCCGATGGGCACCAAGGGCGCCCGGGTGACGACCTACATCGCCCTGCCCGCCCACTACCTCGTGCTCATGCCCACGGTGAACTACGTCGGGGTGAGCCGGCGCATCGAGGGTGACACCGAGCGCAAGCGCCTCCGCCAGATCGCGGACAGCATCAAGCCGGACAAGATGGGCGTCATCGTCCGCACGGCGGCGGAGGGGGTGGGGGAGCGGGAGCTGCGGGCGGACGTGGACTTCCTCCTCTCCGTCTGGAACCGCGTCACCGAACGCGCCCGCAACGGCAAGGCTCCAGCGCTGATCTACCAGGACGTGCACCTGATCCGCCGCGTGGTGCGGGACCTGCTGACGGAGGACGTCGAGCGGTTTGTTATCGACTCGCCAGACGAGTATGGTCGGATTCTCGATCTGCTCTCCTCGTTCGCCCCGGCCCTGAAGTCGCGCGTCACCCTCCACAAGGGGGAGGAGCCGATCTTCGAGCACTTCGGCGTGGAAAAGGAACTGGAGCGGGCGCTGCGGCGCAAGGTCTGGTTACACTCCGGCGGCTACATCGTCATCGACCGCACGGAGGCGCTCACCGTCATCGACGTCAACACCGGGAAGTACGTCGGCAAGACCGACCTGGCCAGCACGATCTTCAAGACCAACCTGGAGGCGGTCGACGAGATCGTGCGCCAGATCATCCTGCGGGACATCGGCGGCATCATCCTGGTGGATCTTATCGACATGGAGAACGAGCGGCACCGCAAGCGGGTGCTGCAGGCGCTCGGCGAGGCGGTGAAGGCCGACCGCGCCAAGATCCACATCATCGACCTGACGCAGCTGGGGCTGGTGGAGATCACGCGCAAGCGCGTCTACCAGGATCTGGAGGAGGTCATGCGCACCCACTGCCCCTACTGCGAGGGGCGGGGACGGGTGCTCAGCCCGGAGACGATGAGCCTGCGCGTGCGCCGCGAGGTGCGGCGGCTGGCGCGGACGAACCGCGCGCGGGCGCTGCTCGTCGAGGTCCATCCG
>Ga0209641_10005680_pt1 | contig 10177 bp, 4 predicted proteins | sample RifCSP16_1_FD_184022 | JGI IMG/M metagenome (GOLD analysis project Ga0209641, IMG submission 184022) | Soil microbial communities from Rifle, Colorado - Rifle CSP2_sed 16_1 (SPAdes) (version 2) | ecosystem: Environmental > Terrestrial > Deep subsurface > Rock core/Sediment | place: Rifle...
AAGCTCGTCTACGAGGAAAAGGATGTAACGTTCAACTGCTACGTTTTCAAAACGAAGTCGAAGAAGTACATCATGATAGCGTCGAGTCAGAGTCTCAGCAACGAGTATCGTTTTCTCGATGCCGAGAATCCAAGCGGCAATTTCACAGTCCTGCAGCCCCGCGAACGGGATCATGAGTATGATGTGGACCACTATCAGGATAATTTCTACGTCCGCACGAATCTGAATGCGAAAAATTTCAGACTCATGAAGACACCGGTCGCCAGGACAACAAAGAAAAACTGGGTGGAAGTCATTCCGCACCGCGACGATGTCCTACTGCAGGGATTTGAAATTTTCAAAGACAATCTCGTGGTCGTCGAAAGGAAAGAAGGGCTCATCCAGATGCGAATCCGGCCCTGGTCCGGGGCTGCGGAGCATTATCTGGATTTCGGCGAGCCCGCATACCTTGCCTATGTGAGTACAAACTATGAATTTGACACGCCGCTCCTGCGATACGGCTACACGTCGTTGACCACTCCGAATTCTGTGTATGATTATAACATGGCGACGAAGGAGAAGACCCTTCTCAAGCAGGAGGAGATTCTTGGGGGGTTTGACCGCGAAGACTACGTGACAGAGCGGATTTCAGCTCCAGCCGGCGATGGTAAGATGGTGCCTGTTTCGATTGTATACAGGAAGGGAATGTCAAAGAATGGACAGAATCCGCTTCTCTTGTACGGATACGGCTCCTATGGTGCCAGCCGGGACGCTACTTTCAGCGCTGCGAGGGTAAGTCTGCTTGACCGCGGCTTTGTCTATGCCATAGCCCATGTTCGCGGAGGACAGGAACTGGGAAGGGTCTGGTACGACGACGGCAAGTTGCTGAAGAAGAAGAATACATTCACAGACTTCATCGACTGTGCCGAATACCTCGTCAAACAGGGCTACACGAGTCCGGAACACCTGTATGCGCAGGGTGGAAGTGCCGGCGGGCTGCTGATGGGCGCCATCGTCAACATGCGCCCCGACCTCTTCAAAGGCATTATTGCCGATGTTCCATGGGTGGACGTGGTAACAACAATGCTGGATGAGAGCATTCCTTTGACCACATCGGAATATGATGAATGGGGAAATCCGAACAACAAGCAATACTATGAGTATATGCTCTCCTACTCGCCGTACGACAATGTCGAGGCAAAGGCATATCCCAACATCCTCATAACAACAAGCCTCTTCGATTCGCAGGTGCAGTATTTCGAGCCGGCAAAGTGGACCGCAAAGCTCAGGACGATGAAAACAGATAACAACAATATCCTGCTCAAGACCGAGATGAAAGCGGGACATGGAGGTGTTTCGGGCCGCTACAAGCAGTACGAAGATATTGCGCTCAAGTACGCGTTCTTGCTGGATTTGGAGGGTATGAACGACTAAAGGGGAACTGAACCTTTCAGCGGTCATTGCGAACGGCGCCCTCTGCGGCGCCGTTTTCTTAGAAGCTATCTCATGCCTTCGGCAAAGGGACTCCTTCGGGAGCAATTGCTTGCCGTAACGGGGAGTTGTCCTCGTATGATGCAGTTCCACTCGCATCAAGGATCTTCCTGATTTTTCCTAGTAGTGCATGGGAAGTGAACGGCTTTTGCATAAACCCTTGAATTGAAAGCCTTTGCATAAGCTCATTCTCGTCGAAGTTCATGCCGCTCACGGCGAGAATCTTGATGTGTGGATTCAACTTTCGCATGGTCCGGATTGTGAGAGAGCCATCCATGAAAGGCATCATCATGTCGATGACGGCAAGGTCAATCTCTCCATGATGGGAAGCGACGATTTCTACCGCCGCTACTCCATCGTTCGCACGAAGTACAGTGTAGTTGTAGAGCTCAAGAGCATCTTTTGTCACATACACGATTGATTCTTCATCGTCGGCAATGAGGATTTTTTCTCCTTTTCCCTGCAGTTCCATCGATTCAGCCCCTTTACTACTGTCAACGCTTCCTTCGCTCGCCGGCAAGTAGATTGAGAATGTGGTTCCTTCCCTCTCTTTGCTGGAGAGGTCAATGAATCCACCGTGACCCTTGACGATGCCCATGACCGTCGAGAGACCCAGGCCCGTTCCCTTTCCCTTCTCCTTGGTCGTGAAGAATGGATCGAAGATTCGTTCCTGGACTTCACTCGGGATTCCCATACCCCGGTCGGAAACCTTCAGAACCACATGGCGGCCTGCCCTCGCCAGCGGCTGCATTTGGGCATACGCTTCATCGATCGCAGCATTCTCTGCGCTTATCGAGAGAAGTCCACCGCCCGGCATTGCGTCTCTTGCATTGACACAGAGGTTCATCAGAACCTGGTGGAGCTGTGTCGCATCACCGTCCACAAGCCACAGGTCTTTCGCAACCGACGTCTGCAATTGAATGCCCACCGGGAATGTTTCCTTGATTATATTCTTCATTTCGTTGATCACGTGCTTGAGACTGAGGGGCGATCGTTCTCCTTCGGCACCTCGGGCGAATGACAAGATCTGCTTTACGATCCCTGCACCCCTCATCGCTGAGGATTCGATGGAGGTGAGAAGTTTCTGGCTTTGCTCGTCGGTGAAACGTCGCTTCAAGAGTTCCAGCGAAAGAAGGATCGGACCCAGCACATTATTCAAATCATGGGAAATCCCCCCGGCGAGAACACCGATGCTTTCCATGCGTTGTGCCCGAAGGAATTGTCCCTCGATTTTCTTCTGCTCCCGGAGATCGGAGTACATGACGTAGCTGCCTACGCGGCCGCTTTCCGATGTCACAGGAAATCCGAGAAGGAGAACATCGATCAATGTGCCGTCTTTGGACTTTCGTATTGTCTCCCGTTGGAAAGGTATCCCTTCATTCACCAGCGCTTCCACATCTTTCGATTCTTGGATCCGCAGATCCGGCACAATGAGTGTGGCGAGGTCTTTTCCGAGACACTCCTGCTTGTCATACCCGAAGATGTTTTTGAATGAAGCATTGACGTCGGAAATATGAGACTCGTTATCGAGGAAAGCAATTGCCACAGGCGAAGCCTCGAACAATTGTTCGAAGAGTGATGTACGCTGAAGCAGTTCTTTCTCGATGCGCTTGCGTTCCGTGATGTCTCTGGAAATTCCGAATGTTCCGATGATTTCCCCTTGTGTATTTTGCAGGGGCGCCTTGGTGGTCGATACCCACGTTTCCTGTCCATCCGGCCATGATTCTTTCTCCTCCACATCCACGATGGCAATTCCAGTTTCCATGATCCTTTTCTCATCCTCGAATGCCGGACGTGCATGCGCCTCTGCGAAAAAATCAAAATCTGTTTTCCCGACCGCTTGCACAGAGTTATCAAGGCCGAAACGGTTGGCCTGGGATCTGCTCATTTTCAAAAAGCGGCTTTGCTTGTCTTTAAAGTACACGTGATCCGGCATGTTGTCCATAATGGCTCTGAGAAGGCCCTGCTCGTAGAGCAGCGCCTCTTCCATCTGTTTGCGTTCCGTCGTATCACGGCAAACAAGCTGAAGTATCCGCGCTCCTTTAAGGTCAAGAATATTCGATGTGACCTCAACTGGAATGGCATATCCGGCACTATTCCACACAAATGTCTCCAACGGTTTCGATGCTTCGCCCGCTTCGACCACACGGGAAAAAGCCTGGCGGGCGGCAGCCTGATGCTCAGGCGGATAGAGATCGATGAATCGTTTTCCAACAAGGTCCAGCCGATTTGATCCCAGCAATTGTTCCGCGCTCTTGTTTACTTCGAGGATTATTTCGGTCGTCAGGTCCACGATCGCAATCGCGTCGCTTGCGCCGTCCATCAGTGCGCGGTATTGTTGTACCGATTCCCTCAGGAGCTGTTCGTCGCGTTTGTGCTCACTCAGGTCACTGAAAGAAACAACTGTTCCAACCATGGTCCCATTCATTTCAATGGGTTCGGCATTGAATTCAACGTCGAACCAACGTCCATCTTTCTTCCAAAAGACATCCTCGATGTCGCGGTAGCTCTGTCCTGTGCGGAGTGCTCCAAGAACATGACATTCTTTCTCTTTGGACGGTTTTCCATCCTGCTGTAAATGATGGATCAAGACGTGTATGTCCCTTCCCAGGAGTTCCTCCTCGCTCCATCCAAGGAGCTCGATCGCTGTTTTGTTGATAAGAGTGCATCTTCCTTGAGCATCGAGCGTGAAAATACCTTCGGCAACTGAATCAAGGAGAAGTCGCTGGCGGAGCAGCGCGGTCGCTTGTTCTTGTTCCACTCTCTTCATTCTGGTTACATCACGGCCCAGTCCTACCAATGCATGCGGCCGTCCGTTGCCTCCATACAACGGAGAGAGAGAGGTCTGTACGAATCGCCTTTCCAAGCCGTTGAGGTAGGACCATTCATAGATCGTTGACCTCCCCCCGAAGGCCTTCCGGGCTTGTTCATGATGGAGATTCCCTTCCTCTTCGCCGAAGATCTCCACTGCGGTCTTTCCAAGAAATTGACCGGGAGAAAAGCCCGCTTCAGACATCCACGTTCCATACACGCCAGTGTATTTAAATTCATTGTCGAGGGTAAAAACAATGTCATCCATACTGTTGACAAGTGTCCTGAACTGCTCTTCGCTTTCGAGCAACTTCCGATATCCGGACAATTCGAGGGTCACGTCTTTCTGAATGGCAAGGAAACCGACGATTTCCTTTGCTCCGTCGATGATGGGATTGACGGAGATCTCAATATCAAGTACCTGTCCCTGCTTTGTCTTGTTCTTGAGTCGCCGTTTGAAAACGTTCCCTGCAATGATGGAGTGCCAAAACTCCTCGTAGAACTCGGATGACATCTGGCCACTCTGAAGGATGCGGGGTGTGACCTTTCCGACGACCTCGGAAGGTTCATAGCCATACGTTTTCATGAACTCGGGATTCACATACTGAAAAACTCCGTTCGGGTCTGTTATAAAGATGATCTGGCCGGAACAGTCGAGGGCTGTCTTGAGAAGGCCGCCTGATTTTTCCGAAATACCGTCAAGACGTTTGCTGTTAAGGGTCGGTACGTTTGCTTTGCGATTCCGTAATGATGTTCGTTTCATTCTCCACCTTCCATTCTAGGACACAATTCCATTTTCAGCCTTGGTGCGACAGCCAACAAAAAAGCAACGAGCAATGGTTAGTCCTGCAATTCCGGGAATTCCCTGTGAATCGCCTGAAGGATTTGCTCAAACTCTGTCGATTTGTCAAAGAAGAACTGCGCTCCCTGAGCAAGGGCGCGGGCTTTGAATTCCAAATATGCATAATTCGTGCACACGATGATGAGGGGCTTCGGTTGAAGTCTCTTGACTTCGTCCAGCACCTGAAATCCGTCCCCTTCTTCCAGTGAGATGTCAATGACGACGACGTTTGGTCCGAGAGATTTCAAATCCTCAATGGCCTTGCTCGCACTGGCTGACCAGCCGACGACCTGCAGGTTCTTTTCCTGTTTGAACATACGCTGCAGACGGTCTCTGATCATCGCGGAGTCTTCAACGAGATAGATCGTGACAGAGCTGTGGCTGGACATACTTGCCCCTGGTGTGATAGTGTCTACTCCAGTATGGCAAAACAAAGGCTCTTTCGGTAGAATCAAAACACTGAAATCCGTGTCATAAGAATTATGACACGATTTCACTGCGGGAAGACACGGGGAAGTGGGGTCTTAGGGGAGGAGCCCTTTTTCAACAACGTACCGAACAAGTTCGGACGTAGTGCTAAGATTGAGCTTTGTGAGAATCCGGGATCGATAGGTGTGAACAGTCTGAATACTGATGGAGAGTCGTTTGGCAATTGCGCTGATCTTCTCGCCGGAGCCGATGAGGCGGAGGATTTCGAATTCACGGCCGGAAAGAAGTTCGTGTCCTGTCCCAGGATCGCCTCCTGTTGCCACGGCATCGGCGAGTTGAGTTGCAACGGCCGGACTAACATAGCGGCTTCCGCGGGCTACCAGGCGAATCGCTTTCAAGAGTTCTTCCGGTTCTGCCCCTTTGGTAATGTATCCGGATGCTCCGGCCTTCAGGGCGCGTGTCGCAAAAAGCCGCTCAGGATACATAGAGAGAATCAGCACGCGGAGCTTCTTCAGATGTGGTTTTAGGTCACGAAGCAGTTCCAGGCCGCTTTTTCCCGGCAACGACACATCGAGAAGCAGGAGGTCGACATTATGGATCCTGGAGATGACTTCCTCGGCAGACACTGCTTCGCCGACGATCTTCATATCGGATTCTTCTCTCAAGGTTTTCTTGAGACCCTCCCGTATCAGACTATGATCATCGGCTATGAGAATTCTAATCATTGGTATCTCATCATCAAGGCAGTTGAATCTCAGCCCGGATTGTGGTTCCGTTTCCCGGTGAGCTGAGAATGGAAAACTTTCCTCCAAGGGCAACGACGCGCTCGCGCATGCCGATAATGCCAAGCCCGCTTGGATTCTGGAGCTGCTCTTGATTCATTCCCTTGCCGTTATCACGCACCTCGATCGAGCATCGACGATCTTCCCCGGCCAATGTGAGATCGAGAGAGCTTGCCTCCGCATGTCGTGCAACGTTGGTCATTGCCTCCTGGATGAGCCGGAATATTTCTGTGGAGAGCGGGTCCTTCACCTGATTGAGGCCCTGACCGATCGAGAGAGAACATGGGATCCCGTATCTGTGCTGGAACTCTTCTGAAAGCCACCGGACCGCGTCCGGAAACTCAAGCTTGTCCAGCACATCAGGTCTGAGCCGGGAGGAGAGCTTTCGCACAGTAACGATCGTGCGGTCGACGAGTGATTTTATCGCTTCAAGCTCTTTGATGATTTCGTCCTTTCCCTTTGAATCCTGATGCAGAGACCGCTGCGCGAGGGAGAGGTCCATCTTCAGGGCGGTGAGTTGCTGTCCCAGTTCGTCATGGATTTCCCGGGAAACCTGCGTGCGCTCCTCCTCCCGCGCCTTTTGCAGGTGCGTGGCGAGCCCCTTGAGCTGCTCCGTGTAACGGCGCCTGTCCTGCTCGGCTGTTACCTGCGTTGTCACATCCTGAAAAACGGTTGCGAATTGGCCGCGGAGTGGAGAGTATGCCCTTACCTCATAGTATTTGCCAAGCTCTGCCGAGTGGTCGGTAAACGTTTCGGAATTCCCCGTCAATGCGACTCTTCCATAGCGTTCGATCCAGGAGTGTTCGAGCTTGGGAAGCACCTCCAGAACCCGCCTGCCGATGATATCGGCGGATTTCAATCCCGTCAGACGCTCGAACGCCGTGTTCACTGCAAGGAAACGGTAGTCGACGGGCGTCCCCTTCTCATCGCAGATGATTTCATGAAGCGCAAGCCCGCTGAACATCTCCTCAAAGAGAGTGCGGAAGCGCTGCTCGCTTTGGCGAAGGAGCTGAGATGCCTCAAGGGCTTCCTGCTCAGCTTTTTTCCGATCCTCCTCCTGTTTCATGAATTCCATGGCGAACGAAATATCCGTGGCAAGTTCATCGAGAAGCTTCAGTTCTTCCTCGTCGAAGAAATGCGGCTCGGCGGCATAGAGGATCATTGCCCCCTTCAATGCGCCGGATACACGCAGAGGAAATGAAGCGGCCGATCGTGCTCCGAAACCGACCGCCGCGTCGTGGAACGCGACCGGAGGATCTCCTTGCTCGAGCGCGTTCGTGACAACGTGCTCTCCCATTTGCAATGCCTCATGCACCCGGGCATGAATTTCTTGATTGGATGAAAGCACATCGTGAATCGTTGAATGGGGCAAATGAGGTTGTGTGGCAAAGGCTGCTGTCCGAAATCTCTGAGTCGACGCGTCAATCAGCGCGATCCATGCGAGCAAGAAATTGCCCTTTTCGACGGCCATGCGGCAGCCTTGCTCGAAGAGGGCCTGCGGTTCGTGGATTCGCACGATCGTCTGGTTGATCTCGCTGAGAACGGCGTACACCCGGTTGAGCTTCCGGATCCGGTCTGTCGATTCAAGCCGCTCCTGGAGGAATCGGATTCGCTGCTGGCGCCAGACCCAGCCGACTCCCGCGCCCGCACACAGCAGCAGGGCGCCGATGAGAAAGACCGTTATCCACATCTGTTCTCTGAGCGGCGAGTATACTTCCGACAGGTCCATGCGCGCCACGAGGAACCAGGGTGAATCGGGGATAGGCCGAACATGCGCCAGCACGGGGGTTTCCCGATAGTCCACACCTTCAACAATTCCCTCTTCTCCCGTGGCCGCGCGTACAGCGGGCATCTTTCTGTTCGAAAGAGAACTGCGCAAATTCAGCGCGGCGTCTTGCTTGAACCTGAGTTCGTTCAGAAAAAGTACATCCTCACCTTCACGTCGAATAAGCAGTGTCTCGGCTGTCCGGCTGGATGTCGGCCATCGTCGAATCAGAGGATAAAGAAAGACGTTCGGATCAATGCGCATCGAAAGGATGGCGAGGACTCGGCTCCGTTGCTCATCGAAAATCGGAATGTGGAGGTTGAGGTGGACGCGGCCATCGTGTTGACCACGATAGAAATCCTGAAAAACGATTTCTCCGGAACGGCCGGCCAGGACTGCACTCTTCAGAAACATTGAGTCCAATGGTTCCCGCCCTATAGGATACGACAATCTCTCAACGAGTTTTGCGTCGAGCAGGCAAATCCGATCGTAATTGAAGGCCTTCTGTACCTTCAACATCCACATGAGAATTCTTGATCGTGCGTCGCCGTTTTCCTGTGACTGAAGATATTGGGCGATGAGTCGGGAGAAATTCGGGTTATTGTGAAATATCAAGGCATCGCCCAAACGCTCCTTTCGCCATTGAACGATGTCGGCTACTTTCAAACTGGAAATTGCCGCGAGCTGCTGTTCGATTTCTGCTCGGTATGTTTTTTCATGATCGCGGTAATAATAATATCCGGTTGTGACAATTCCCGCAGCCAAAAGAGTGAAAGTCAACGCGATGACATATGTTACCCGCCGTGTTGAAGCATCTTCTCTGCCGCGCGGCAGGAGACGCTCGTGCAGTGATCGAACCAGTATGCCGGCCGAAAGAAGGAAGAAGGCGAGCAACGTCGGCAGTGCCGGCGGAATAAAGCCGCCGCCGTAGAGCAATGGAGCACCAAACAGATAGGCTAGAATGAAAGCCGACGATGCAAGCATCACGATGGCGGCAGATGCTGCTGTGGCAAGAGCCTGTCTCGGCTGCCATTCAGAAGACATCACACCCAGAAGGGAAACAGCGAGAGCGACAAAAAAGAACGCCGTCACGGGAGACATGTGACCGATCAATACGCCGCCAATCATTCCTGAAATCGCCATCCCCAGGTGTTCGAATAGAAGATAGATTCCGAAAGAGGAAAGGACGAAAAGGGCAAGTGCCGCGGCACCGCCGGTAAAAGCGACCCAGAGGCCCAGAATACGCACCAAACGACTGTGTGGAATTCGAATCCTGAAAAACAGAACCAACCCGAAAAGAAGAAAGAGAAGTGCCGTGCTCGGCGCCATGGGAATCAGTCCGGCGCCAAAGGTGGCAAGAAGAGGAAGGTCAAGCAGCCATCCCAGAAGTGCGCACAGCCCCAGAGAGGCCGCGCTGAGGGCTGACGCGAGAATCAGTACATCCGGGAATGTGCTCTCCTCGTGATATACAGATTCTCTTCCCTTGAGCTCATCGGGTTGCATCAGAGTGCCCTCTCGAGAAATCCTGCGGGCGGGGAGAGCCTACAGCATTTGTTCCATGGGAGGTATTCCCCTCAAAAGAAGAGGGTAAAACGAAGTGCGGCGATGCGGGATGACCTGCATGTTCTCCCCTAGCAGGATAGCAAGTAACCGAATGTATAGAACTCCAACCGGTAGTGCAACACGGAGGCCTTGTCAGCGCTAATACTTACGAATAGCGAGGGGACGTTTCGCTCCTTTGTAGAATATTCATTGACTGACGTAGTCGGCAATCGGTATTCGTTCAAGTTTGGAATGGTCTCTCTTTTGCAGCAAAACGGAGAAAAGGCGATAAATGCACACACATTTCCTTTCTCCCGGGCGGGCTCCGAAGAGCCGACTTCATTCACAGGTGACATTCCTTCAGTCTCTTTCGCTCCTCAATGAAGTTACGGAGGTCCTCCCGGAAGTATTTCTTGTTCTCAACAGACAAAGACAAATCGTCTATTCGAACAGAGCACTTACTCAATTCGTCCAGAGTATCGACAACGATGCAATCGGGAAACGAGTAGGAGAAGCGTTCAACTGTATTCATGCCAT
>Ga0209641_10005683_pt1 | contig 10175 bp, 7 predicted proteins | sample RifCSP16_1_FD_184022 | JGI IMG/M metagenome (GOLD analysis project Ga0209641, IMG submission 184022) | Soil microbial communities from Rifle, Colorado - Rifle CSP2_sed 16_1 (SPAdes) (version 2) | ecosystem: Environmental > Terrestrial > Deep subsurface > Rock core/Sediment | place: Rifle...
ACGAGAGAACGGCAAGCCGATCGTGAAGCCGTTCATGCTCGTGATCGCGCGGGACACCGAACACGCCAACGCCCTGGTTAACACCATCGAGGATGAGACCTTCTTCGAGGGTAGATACAAGAGCAAGGTCATCACTGTGCATTCGAAGCTCAAGGGTGAGGAGGCGGACGAAACCGTCGAACAACTCATCACCGTGGAAAAGTCGGAGAACCCGACGGAGATCGTGATCCACGTAAACATGCTCAAAGAAGGGTGGGATGTCACCAACCTGTACACCATCGTACCGCTCCGGGCGGCGAATTCGCAGACGTTAGTGGAACAGTCCATCGGGCGCGGTCTCCGTCTTCCTTTCGGCAAGCGCACCGGCGTGGGAGCGGTGGATCGCCTCACCATCGTCTCCCACGACAAGTTCCAGGAGATCGTAGATTACGCCAATAGCCCTGACTCCGTCATCCGGGGCGGCCTGAAGGTCGTTTATGTCAGCGATGAACGTTCCAGGCTCGTTGTGGTAGAACCGGAGATCATCAAACGGATTGTCGATCCCCCGGCGGCAGATGGACAGGGGGAATGTATCGGGAAGCAACGGTTTCTCTTTGAGACGCCGGGAGAGAAGGAGGCCGCGAAGGCGACGATCGAGGTCATCAGGCGGGAATTCGAGCGCTTGCCGCGTTCTGAAGACCTCGCCAAACCGGAAATCCAGGAACAGATCGTCGTTAAGGTCAAGGAGATCCTCACTCCGGTGCAGAGGGAGTTGGAAGGCGTTGTCGAACAGGTGGACGTGGCAAAGGTAGTGTCCAAGACCGTAGTCTTGTACAGGGAGCTTTCCATCGACATTCCCAAGATCACCGTTCAGCCGGTAGGGGACGTGAAGAGGGGATACCGGGAATTCCGGCTCGACTTGTCCGGCGTTCGTCTTCAGCCGGTGGATAACGAGATTCTCATCCAGGAACTGCACCGAAGGCAACAACACCGGCTCATGAGCGGGACCGGTGTTGTGCCGGAGTCGCGGTCTGAAGACTATATCGTGCGTGGACTCATCGACTTCAACGACATTTGCTATGACGACCACGCGGAGTTGCTGTACAAGTTGGCGGGCCAGGTTGTGGCGCACCTTCGTTCCTACCTCAAGAACGAAGACGAGGTATTAAACGTGCTCCAGTACCACCAGCAGGCGCTGGTAAATCTGGTCCACGCCCAGATGCAGAACCATTACGAGGAGAGGGCAACCTCCTATGAAGCCCATGTAAGCAAGGGCTTCAAGACCTTACTTCCCAACAACTACTCGGCCCCGGCCGGTGAGACCGAGCGCGATTTTCGCGTGCCCGTATCCGACAAGCAAGACATCCGCAGGATGCTCTTCGGCGGGTTCAGGAAGTGCCTGTACCAGGTTCAGAAGTTCGATTCGGACTCTGAGCGGCGTTTCGCATCTGTCCTGGAAAACGACGACGACGTCCTGAAATGGTTTAAACCTGCCAAGGGTGATTTTCGGATTCACTACGCGAGCGACGAATCCTATGAGCCTGATTTCGTCGCGGAGGCCAGGGCGGCGAAGTATCTCTGCGAACCGAAGGCCGCTTCGGAGTTGACGGATGAAGAGGTGCAGACCAAGGCGAGAGCCGCGGCGGAGTGGTGCAGGCACGCGACAACGCATGAACTAAAACACGGAGGGAAGAAACCGTGGTCGTATCTGCTGATTCCGCACGATGCCATTGCCGACAACAAGACGCTTCAAGGGCTGACCGTGACTTACACCTATCGGGATGACACCGGCAAAAAGCGCTGACGGGAGGAAAACCCCTATGATTCGCTTCCTTCACACAAGCGATTGGCAGTTGGGGATGACTCGTCATTTTCTCTCGGAAGGTGCGCAGGAGAGGTTCAGCCAAGCGCGGTTTGACGCCATTCGAACGCAGGGCCGTGTTGCCAAGGAAGAAAGATGCCAATTCATGCTGGTCTGCGGAGACGCGTTCGAGTCAAACCAGGTGGACAGAAGGACGGTCGCTCGCGCGCTGGAAGCCTTGAAGGATGTACCTGTTCCGGTCTACCTCCTTCCAGGAAATCATGACCCATTGAATGCCGCATCGGTGTACCGGTCAAGCACGTTCCTGGATCGAAAGCCCGCACACGTTCACGTCATTGAGAATGCAATCCCTCTTGATGCTGCAGAAGGCTTGGAAATCGTGGGTGCTCCGTGGACATCAAAGCGGCTTGTTAACAACCCGATTGAAGATTTACTCAACGCTCTTTCACCGACGAGTGGAACCATACGCCTTTGCGTAGCCCATGGTGCCGTCGATCGGTTCGCACCCGACCCGGAAGCGGCCGGCGTCATTGCATTGGCTATTGTCGAACGCGCAATCAGCGACGGGAAAATACATTTTGTGGCTCTTGGCGATCGCCATTCCGTTACCAAGGTTGGTGACACGGAACGCGTGTGGTTCTCCGGGACACCCGTATCCACGGATTTCTCGGAGACGCGGTCCGGATACGCTCTTGTCGTCGACGTTGACGGGGAGAATGTAGTCACCAAGGAGGTACCGATAGGTCAATGGCGTTTCATCGAACGAAGGGGCGTTGACCTGAACACAGAGCATGATGTGGATCTGCTCCGAAAATGGCTGGAGGAAATCGGGGATAAGGATAAAAGCGTCGTCAGGTTACACCTCGTGGGCTCGCTTACGTTGTCCTTACATGAAGTGGTTCAGAGCTACATTCTTGAAGCGAGTGATTTGTTCGCTGCTCTCGATGTACGACAAGACGACCTCCTCGTCATTCCTGACGATGCGGACTTCGCAGATCTGGGGTTTTCAAGTTTCGCTGATGGAACGGTACAACGGCTCCGAAGCAAGATAGCAGATGGAGGAGTGGAAGCTACCGCGTCTCGCGATGCACTCATGCTCCTTCTTCGGTTGGCGAAGGGGGTTGCATGAAATTCCTCCGGCTTCGAGTCGCCAATTACCGGGGTATCGAGGTTTGCGAAGTTAGGTTCGGTTCCGACGGGATCACCCTCGTGGAAGGGCCAAACGAGGCGGGGAAGACCAGTCTCGGTGAAGCGATAGGTCTTCTCTTCGAGTATCCCGATTCGAGCAAACACCGCATTGTCGAGGCCGTTAGGCCTGTCCACAGGGATGAGGGCCCGGAAATCGAGTTGGAGGCAGAAAGCGGTCCATACGCGTTTATCTATTTCAAGCGCTTCTACAGAAAACCCGAAACCAGGCTCACGATCTCTCGTCCGAAACCAGAAAACCGTACGGGGCGTGAGGCCCATGAACTGGCGGAAGCCATCCTCCGGGAAACCCTCGACGTGGACCTATGGAAAGCACTGATGATTCCACAAGGAGACGCGATTCATCAGCCTGACCTGACGAAACAGACATCCCTATCAGCTGCCCTGGACAAGGTGGCCGGCGGACGTTCTGCCGATCCGCGAGAGGAAAGTCTGTTCGACAAAGTTCGGGAAGAGTACGGACGCTATTTTACGGAGCGTGGCGCCGAAAAAAAGGAACTTCAGGAAGCGCGTAAACTCCAGACAGATATGGAAGGGGAGGTTTCTAAGATCGAAAACCAGTTGTGCGATCTTGAGCAGGACATCGAGAAGACGGCAACTCTGCAGCGGGAACTTGGACAACTGAAGAAGCAGCAAGAGGAACTTGAGAAGACCATACAAGAACAGAACTCTTCGCTTGAAGAAATCACCACACTGGAAAATTCCCTTTCAACGGCTCGCCTGAAACTGGAGTCAGCTCAGAAGTCTGAGCAAGCGGCACGACTTGATAAGGAAGCTCGTAAGGGTCTTGTTGATGCGGTTGCCAAGGCTGCGAAAGCCCATGGGGACCTACAGGAGTCCAGCGTGATGTCGCTCTCGGCGTTAAACCAGGCGGAGGAAAATTTTAAGAAGGCCCTCGCGAACTTCAGTGAGACCGAAAAAAGATGCAAGAATGCGGACGTCCTTGCTGCCCTTCGGCGTGCCGATTTTGATTACTACAACAACAAGCTTCATCTTGAACAACTGAAGGAGCGCAAGGACCGCATTGACCAGGCGAGGAAGAACGCGGCCCACGCGGAGGAGGTATTGGCACGCAACAAAGTCGACTCTCGCAACTTGAAGGCAATTCAAGATGCCGAACGCGGATTGCTGACGGCAAATGCGCAGTTGGAGACAGGCGCACCGAGTGTGCTCCTTCGGGGGTTGAACGAATGTGGCCTGCAGATTGACGATTCGGCCGTTGTTCTTGGCAAGGGTGATGTCAGAACACTGTCCGTAGCAGACAGAACGCGGGTGACCATCCCGGAGATCCTCGACATTGAGATCACCGCGGGTTCCAGCACTGAGGGGCTGTTAAGGAAGGTTGCGGATGCGAAAAGCGTTGTTGAGACCGCTTGCAAGAGGGGGGGAGTCAGTAGTCCGGACGAAGCGAGAAGGGCATTTGAGGAACGCCGTGAGGCCGTGAGTCATGTCGAAAGCAAGGGCCAGACTGAGGAAGAAAATCTGCGGGATCTGACTTACGAGCAGTTGGAAGGAAAGATTATCGGACTTCTGCAGAGCGTGCCTGACTACCTCACCACGCGTGTGCAGGACCCCGCCCTTTGCGCCGACCTGGAGTCCGCAAAGAAAGAACGGGCAAAAGCGGAGGCGAAGCAAGAAGACGCGAGCAAGGAACGGGACGAGGCGCGCAAGTCCGCTGACGCTGCCCGAGACGTGCGCGATGCCCTGAGTGCGAAACATCAGGAAGTGCGGATACAGCTTGATATGTTGGCCAAAGACCTCAATTCTGCAATGGAAAACCTCGAAAGGGGCAGGAAGACCGTTCCGGATGATGCTCTTGAGGCAACCCTTGCAGGAGCCGCCGCCAACGTGTCTTCCGAAGAATCCATCGAGCGTGCCGCCGAGGCATCGTTGAAAGCGAAAAATCCCGAGCGGGTGAGGGCTTTGGCAGACACGGCGAAAGGGTCCTTGCAGACGGCACAAAATCGCCGTGCTACCGTTCAAACAGAGCTGACGGAAGTTCAGACCAGGCTGAAGATTTTCGGGGAGGAAGGACTGCACGAAAGGCTCCACGCAATGCAAAGTAGGCTAAAGCGAGTGGAGAAGCAAAACTTAGCCCTGTTCCGGCGTGCCTCGGCCGCGAAGCGCCTTTTCGAGATCATGAAGGATGAACGGGACAAGGTGCGGCGAGCTTACGTGGCCCCGCTCAAGGAAAAGATCGAATACCTTGGTCGGTTGGTATTCGATGATCCCTTCCAGGTCGATGTCAGCGAGGACCTTTCGATTGCGAGTAGGACGGCTAAAGGAATCACGGTGCCGTTTGAATCCTTGAGCGGCGGTACGAAGGAACAGCTTTCCTTAATCTTCCGCGTAGCCTGCTCGATGATAGTCGCCAAGGACGGCGGAACCCCCCTCATTCTGGATGATGCACTGGGCTATACGGACCCGGACAGGCTGCGATTGATGGGAGCCGTCTTGGCCAAGGCGGCCAAGGAATGCCAGATCATCATCTTTACCTGTACGCCCGAGCGATATGGCAACGTTGGCGAGGCGAAAATTGTTTCCTTGGGGTGACATGTTCGGGGGAATACTCCCTTCTGGACCGCTGAAAAGGGGCGCTAATTGTAAACACCACCTAATGTAGGGGGAAACGATGGGATCATTATATCTCCATGCACTATCGCCGGAAGCGCGGAAGGATTTGGAGAAGACGCTCCTTTCCACACAAAACGGGAAATGTTTCATTTGCGAAAGGTCTATTGATCCGGCATTACACGCAGGGCAAATCGATATCGATCACGTCGAACCCATCAAGGTTGGAGGCAAGGACGACCCCAGTAATTTTGCCATTACCCATTCGTCATGCAACCGTTCGAAACAAACCAGTGATCTCCGCGTGGCCCGCGTCCTTGCGCGGTTCGACACCATTCGAGACGAAGTGGCCAGTCAGAACGGGGTCCTAACCTCAGTGATGTGTTCCGCCATTACAAAGGGGCGAAATTCGAGCTCCCCATGGTGGCTGATGGAGATGAGATCAGGATTTCCTTTCCAGACCTCGGGAACAATAAAGTCGTCAGACTGCCTCTTCATACGGATGACCTGAGCGGCCTGAAATATTTTTTCGCTAAAATCCCCATCGAATACCTTTTTCATGACGAACGAATCAATCCTCGATCAGTCGGGGGAAGTCTCACTGGATTAATCGGCGAGTTTCATAAGAAAAGACCTCAACTGCAGGTAGGTCTAGCGTGGACGAAACTCGGAGATGGATCGGCGAAAGGAAAGCTCCACGTCTTCGACGGCCAACATAAGGCTACAGCTCAAGTCTTACTGGGCGTGCGCGATTTACCACTACGAATCTTCCTGAACCCGAACCTCGATATCCTGCTTACTGCAAACACAAATGCGGGGACAACACTCCGTCAAATTGCATTCGACAAATCCGTTCAGAGACATCTCGGGAGCGCCCTCTTCATTGATCGGCTAGGCCGATATAGAGAGGACCACGGCTTTAACCCGGAGGACGAGAGTTTTTCGGAAAAGGATTTGGTGAACCATTTCAAGGGAGAGTGGCGGGAAATGCGCCGGTACATTTTGGATGCTACTCGCGACGCTATCACCCACCATCCGGAGAACCGCTTGAAGGATTACATCGATTTCGCGGGGAAAGGGAAAGAGAGACCGTTGTCATACAGTACGATCGAGAAGACATTCTACTCCTTCTTTATATGTGGAGATGTCTTGGAGACGCCTTTGAATTATAGGCTGGATGAAAGAGAAAATCCCCGTGAATTGGAAAAAGAGCAGATCTTATCACTCATGAATTTAATCGCAGATACTATCTATATTGGGAAGTTTGACCCAGCATTGGGGACCGCCAAGATTGAAAACAAGATCCAGAAGGGAGAAGAGGTCTCAGAACCACACTTGATCGCTTATCGTCTAAGCAGGGAGGAGATCCTGTATTCTTGGCTGCGGTTTGTCAGGCAAATTGTTCAAAACTACTTTATTACAACGGGAAAACCAATTCAGGAAAACAAGCTATTTCAGTACAGGTTTCCAGAACCACTGTGGGATAGTATCGGTAACTTTGTTGTTAATCTTAGGAAAATGCCCTTGTGGGTCAACAAGGAACTTTCTTTATCTGTTTTTGGAGGGAAACAGAATTACGAGTTTTGGCAGCATATTTTCGAATCGGGAAAAACCCAATTTGGGCAACAGGTTCTTCCATCGGGAATCAACCTCATGAAAATGATCCAAATGATGTAATGACATATAAATGGTGTCCGGTAGTTAAAGACGAAGAATCCAGTTATATTAAAAATAAAATTAAGAAATCATTAGATGGTGTTGAAAATAAACATTATTACATTTCTAAATATTATGTATTACAGAATAGCAGCTGAAGCGGATGACTTTTCTCTTTCTTGCTGAGGCCCGCAGCTTAGACGGAGCATTATATACACAATGTTTTAAAGGGAGGGTTGATGAAAGAAAAAATATATGACGTGTTCTGGGAAGGTCCATTTGAATGGAATGACAAAAAATTAGATAATCGTGATTTTGTTCTATATGCCTTGTATGGTACGCACCATCTCTATGGACAAAATGTGTTACTTTACATAGGAATAACTGATGTTGGTCCAAAAAAACGTTTCATTGATCATGACTACTGGGCTAAATATGAATATGATAAAATCACTGTAAAAGTGGCATCTGTTAAAGAATTTGAAAGTTGGGAAAAATGGAAGATTTATGAAAGGGACATATATCCAAGATTTAGGAATAGGAATATATTAAAAGCAATAGAGGCATTATTGATATATGCTCATCAACCAGCATATAACACCGTTAATAAAGAGAGAATTATTAAGGCAAAAGGTATAAGGGTTTTTAATACAGGCAAATGTGGTCTTTTGCTTCCTGAAGTAAGCTACTATTATCATGGTGAATAATATAACTTTGTATATAATTACAGGCTGAAGCAAAGGTTTGGCAACGTTTCGGATACGGCCAGCAGCTAAGTCCTGGCGTTAGCCCGTCAATAGGAGGTAGAATATGAAACCCTCTTGTTATCTATTGGAAGGGACCTGGTGGAACCATAAAGAGATACCGCTAATACTGCAATATCTGCAAGCTCTAAATTATAGCCACGGACCTATAGATTTAAGCCATAAGACAATAAGGTCAAATGAAGATGTAGAATACTGGATACGCAAAATTCCAAAATGGTCACAATCGTTTTTATATATCGCATGCCACGGTTCGGGAGGGAATCTGTATCCAAGTGACGGGAAATGCCTTATTACACGCGACGACATAATTAATGCCTTATCAAAGGCAAAGGACGGAGCAATTTCGTTTATTCATTTTGGATGCTGTGAAATGGTAGTTGGGGATAGGCGAAAAAGTCTTCTTGATATTGCCCAAGCGTGTGGAGCCCGTTGGGTATCTGGATATTCCAAGACGGCAGGGTGGTTGGAGTCAACATTTTTAGAATTGGCACTAATAGCTGAATTATACTTACCATTTTTCAACGACGGGAAAAAGCAAAATCCAAAATTAAAAAGCAGAGCGGACAATTTTCACAGAAAGTATGAACAGTTGGCTAGGGAGTTAAATTTCAGCGGCATTTGTCAAAACATGGCAGGAGCAAGCGGATTGATACCAAAAAAACTTTATGTTAAATAATCGCAGTTTAACTACAGATTGAAACCGAGGGATCCTTCGGTTGAAAGGGCTAATAAAGATTTGAATATAAATCTCTGGCTAACTACGGGTTGAAGCTGACGGCTTCCATAATTGTTTGCTTTGGCCCCGCAGCTTAGCTGGAGCGGGTAGCCCCACCCCGAAGGTCCTCTTCACCCTTCAACCATTATTGGGTAATATATCTAGCTAGTTGCACGACTCGTCGCACGGGCTCCATCACCGGGTGTGCCCCGCCTGTGTCCATCCGTTTGCCTTCTCCCTTTCACGCAAGCCCCACTAAAAAAAAATCTTTGCAGCTCCATTTTACGCGACAGGGGTTGTCGCATTTGTTGGGTAAGATGACAGCTATATTGGTGCGTTGGAGGCGTAAGGCAGCAAACGATGAGAACCCGGGCAGGCGACCTGGAGGCGGAAAGGTGGAGGGGGAGATGCCAGCGAAGAAGAGGGATAAGAAGGTCGGAAACACGCCCGGCGGCTTCCTTCAATCGGACGATCCGGTCTATTCCACCGGCCTGATGGTCGCGGGAATTCCCGTGGAGAAGCAACGAGAAAAAAAAGGTACATCACTTGAACCGAAGGGTTACTCGGATTTTTTATCGAAGGTATTAAAGAGCATCCTGGCGGTCTCGCCCGGGATATCGAAATATGTGTACGACCATGGGATGAGCCTGCATCCGGATGTGAAACGCCGATTATGCTCCGACCGGAAATCGGACCTGCCCGAGAGGATCACGGTCCGGTGTTATAAGTCCGAGAACGAGGTCGGGGCGAGATTCCACGTGTTCCCAAAGGTGTGTGCCGCCAGAGGGTTGATCCGGGCGGTACGCATCGACGATCCCAAGGGGCAAGCGGGGGGAACGGGAAGGTCTGCCTCAAAGATGGTGTCACGGAAATCGATGCCGCGGTAGTGATCCCGGGACGTGTTATGGGGGACCGGATACTTCCTTGGTGTCGACGAGCCTTTTCCGGGAGCGTGTGGGAAACGTTCGACGATGGCAGGAATCTGGTCTTCCAGGTACAAGGGTGAATGTTGTGGCCGAAACATCCTGGGTACAGCTTCACGATTTTCGCGCTGCGCAGGCGATGTTTCTTCTTCCCTGCAATGCTGCTGCTTGCGTGGGGGACTACTTCCGTGCCGAGGGGTACAGCAAGCGTGGATGGAATACCTGGCGGGAGGCCGATGCCGGACTTCGGGATCTTCGCGAGAAAGTCCGGGTAGGATTTGCCGCGGTGGACAGCTCAACGCTTGACACTGCCCCGGACGATCCGCGCGGTGCGATTGTCCTGGAAACGGAAATGCATCGGGCGGCCAATCCTTCCGGCGAAGATTGGGGGGCTCCTTCCTGGGGGATTCCAAACGTACTTGCTCTTGTGAATCCCCGGGCATACTTCCTGGCCCTGGCCGCCGCCGTGGCAGAATGCGAAGTGTCGAAAACATGGGTTTTGTTTCGTGTCCCGGCACATCCCCGCCATCTGATTC
>Ga0209641_10005684_pt1 | contig 10173 bp, 7 predicted proteins | sample RifCSP16_1_FD_184022 | JGI IMG/M metagenome (GOLD analysis project Ga0209641, IMG submission 184022) | Soil microbial communities from Rifle, Colorado - Rifle CSP2_sed 16_1 (SPAdes) (version 2) | ecosystem: Environmental > Terrestrial > Deep subsurface > Rock core/Sediment | place: Rifle...
TGTCACGGAAGAAGAGCTGAATCAACTGATCGAGGGACTGGAGTCACGCATCGCCGAATTGGAGCGACGGTTGACGGATCCGGAGCATGCGGCGGACCATGCCCAGATCGAGGAATTGCTGGTCGGGTATCGCAAGGAACTTGGGAACTTCACCGGTTACCGGACGCAGTTGCAGGAATACTATGCGGCTGAAGAGGAAACTGATGAATTTGGAGAAGAATTTGAAGAGGATTTGGGCGACGAATTCGGCACCACGACCATCGAGGCTCAAATACGCAGCCTGAGCCGGGTGCTGGAGGTGGCTAAACAGCGTATCGACTGGCTGGAGCAGCTTAAGGCGAATGCCGACGAACGCGCCCGGCTGAGCACGGCCACCGGCATCGAACTGACTATCGAGGCCCTGGATGAGATCATCGAGGCGACGAACCGTGAAATATTATTCATCGAAGCACAGATCAAACAGCTGCAGGACAGCAATGAAGCCGGTTTGCCGCGCGGCAATGAACCACTGTTCTGGGCGGAGGCGGGAGACAACAGCTTGACCGGTCAGGTGCAATATGGTCCCCCGCTCTTCAACGCCGATGACCAGGTACTGGCGGTCCAGACTACAGCCACCGGGGCAGCGTGGTATTGATGAAGCCGATGCTAAGCATACGTAACCTTGTTGCAGCCGGCATGATACTGCAATCATTTTTCAATTATTGCCAGGCGCAGACCGCGCTTGGGGAAATCCTGCCGGACGACATCGCCGAGAGTGCGGACGTTTCGGTGCTCGAGGCTGAAGCGAATGTTTTTAACACGATTAAAAAAGGCGTGGCACTCTCTCTGGCCATGTGCGAAGGGGTTGAACAGTGCGCGCCAACCGTAAACAAAACTGAACTGGAACAGATCATCAGCATACTGGATGCACGCATCGGCTACCTGGGACAACGGTATGAACAATCCGGGGATGCCGCATTGGAAGGTGTGCTGGTTGCTTATGCCGAGGCAAGGGACAGTTATACGCAATATCTGGAGAAACTTGGAACTATTGTGGTTGAAGAACCGGAGGAACCTGCCAATCTGTTCGGTAGCGACTTTTTCGGTGGCGGGGGCAGCGCAACGGAAGGCAACCGCGAGTTCGCGATCTTCAATGATATTGACGAAGAACTGCAGGATGATGAGGACATGGATGAGGGGGATAACCCCGCTGAGCCGGGAGCGGATGCAGCAGAGGCACCGTCGCAAGACCAGAAAGTGGAAGAATAACAGTCATAGGTAGGATATTCGGATATGAATAAGCAACCATTGTTTTATAAAAAAGTTGTCCCGTTAAATAAGGAGAAACACGGGAAACTCTATATCGAGCCCATCGACAGCTACGAGTTTGCCAAAAGTACCAATAGCCTGTATATCGCGGCTGTTGAGTTTGGCAAAGTGGCCAGGGAATACCCAATCGTCTTTGGCAAGGACGGCCAGGGCGGAATTTTCCCGTTGGTATTACTGGGGTTGAAAAATAATCAGAACCTGTTTGTGGGTGAGAAAGGCAAATGGAATGCCGATTACATCCCGGCATATGCGCGCCGCTATCCATTTATCCTGGCCAGTCAGGCGAATGGTGAAGATCAGCAATTCACCGTTTGCATCGATGAAGGATATGCAGGATTTAACACCGCCAAGGAAGGGCAAGCACTGTTTAATCCCAAGGGCGAGCAGACCACACTCCTGAAACAGGCTGTCGACTTCCTCAAGGACTATCAAAACCATGTTCTATTAACTAACGAATTTTGTAAAAATATCAATGAGTTAGGATTACTAGAGCCGATGCAGGCAAACATCGAAATGAAAGCGGGCGGCAAGATGTCGGTCGGTGGCTTTCATTGCGTAAACCGTCTAAAGCTCGCCGGACTGAAACCTGGCAAATTATCAGACCTGATCAAGACCGGGCAGATGGAGTTAATCTATGCCCACCTGCTCTCGCTTAATAACGTCGCGTTGCTGATGAATAAGCTTAAATCGTGATTGGTAATTCGTAATTGGTGATTGGTAACCATAAACCAATCACCAATTACGAATTACGTTATTCTAGTCTTCCAGATACGTATATCCATCCAGTCCCTGGATCAGCTCATGCAAATATTGTGTCTCCAGAAATTTATCCAGATTGGCTGCATTGATCTTCTGTTTATAACAATATTCCAGCGTCTTGCCGCTGATATTGACATAGTCCAGCAGATCGGCCACGGAATCACCCTGGTGTAACTCGGTCAGTTGGTAATTGCCGTCCGGCAGCAACTCAACATTGACCGATGCTGTGTCACCAAAGAGATTATGCATATCACCCAGGATCTCCTGGTAGGCACCGAGCAGAAAGATGCCGATTAAATAAGGTTCATGATCAAACGGTGCATGGATAGGCAGGCTATTGGTTACCCCTTCGCCGTCGACATATTGTTTTACCATACCATCCGAATCACAGGTCAGATCTTCAATCATAGCACGTTGCGCCGGCCGCTCGTTCAGCCGGTGCAGTGGTACGATGGGAAAGATCTGATCGATTGCCCAACTGTCCGGCATGGATTGAAACAGGGAAAAGTTGCAGAAATATTTATCCGCCAGTTTTTCATTGAGTTCATCCAGCAATTCCTGCTGGTCTTTTTTCAGCAAGCCCTGTATCTTGCGGCAGATGGAATAGAAGAGATCCTCAGCACGCGCACGCTGGTGCAAATCAATCAGTCCGCGCACAAACATCCCCTTGGTTTCTTCAAAGTGATGCAGAGCATCGTCATAAGTTTGTACGGCACGTTTTTTATTCAGCGCCTGTAATAATTTCCAGAGCTCCTGTACGACAGGCGGTTCATCTGACTTTGCAGCTGCAGGTTTGATTAACCCGGGGGCCTGTTCCACACCGATAACATTCGTGATCAGCATCGCATGATGCGCAGTCATGGCGCGGCCTGCTTCGGTGATGATCTCGGGTTGTGGCAAATCATGTTGCTGGCAGACATCAGCAAAGGCATGGATCACGGTCTCGGCATAGGTCTGCATGGTGTAGTTCACCGAGCAGTAATTGCGTGATTGCGTACCTTCGTAATCAATGCCCAGCCCGCCACCTACATCAACACAGACTACAGGCACATTCATCTTCCGCAGTTCACGGAAAAACCGGGTTCCTTCCTGCAGGCCACGCTGGAAATGCTGGATGTTGCTGATCTGGGAACCGATATGGAAATGTAACAGCTGCAGGCAATCAAGCCATCCTGCCGCCTTCAATTCTTCAACAGCCTTGATGACCTGGGCGCTGTGCAGACCAAACTTGGATTTTTCTCCCCCGGTATTCTGCCAGTTACCTTCAGCCACCGATGCCAGACGTACGCGCATACCGAGCCGTGGTGTGATGCCCATCTCTCTGGCGGTCCGGATGATCATCTTCAATTCGGAAATCTTTTCCACAACAATGAAAACACGCAATCCCAGTTGTTGGCCGATCAGCGCAATACGAATGTATTCCTGATCCTTGTAACCGTTACAGATCACGGTATTGCCCGGTGCCGAGAGTGCAACTATGGTCAACAACTCAGGTTTACTGCCGGCCTCAAGCCCGATGCGGTTGCCGCCATGGCGGATGATGTCTTCAACGACCTTGCGCTGCTGGTTGACTTTGATGGGGTAGACCGCCGTATAGGCGGAGCGGTAATTGTGTTGTTGTTTCGCGTTTGCAAAAGCTTCGCACAGGGCGTCAACACGGTGTTGCAGGATATCAGTGAAACGTAGCAAGATCGGCGGAGTCTGTCCCTTTTCCCGGAGTTGGTGCGCCAACCGGTAGAGATCGATGGCCTGGTTTTCCCTTTTGCCCGGCCGCGTGATCAAATGGCCTGCTGTATTGATATCAAAATAACCCTCGGACCAGGCCGGGATCTTATAAAGCTTGCGTGACTCATCTATTGACCAGTCGTCCTTTTCCAGGGCTTCTTTCCGGGGATTGGGTTTCATGGTTGCCTATTATTAACCACAGAGAACGCGGACGCCTACAGGGAAGCAGGCGGTACGACTCCAGGGATGGAGGAGGTAGAACCGCGTCGGGAACAGCGGTCGAGACTACGCCGGGCACACGTTGTCGAGGACACGGACACAATGTACATATTCAAGCACCTCTTTAATGAATACAAATTATTTGTTCATGTAATGCTGTGCAATGATTTCTGCCACACAACAGGTCAGCTTTTTGGCAGTTGGCAGGTGCAGGAATTCATTCGGGCCGTGGGCATTCGATCGCGGGCCGAGTACACCGGTGATCAGAAATTGTGCATCGGGAAATTTTTCTCCCAGCATCCCCATGAAAGGAATGGTCCCGCCTTCACCCATATACACAGCACCATTGCCGAAAAAATTCAGTGAGGCCTGATCGATCGCCCGTTCCAGCCAGGGTTGAAGATCGGGTGCATGCCAGCCGCTGGCACTCCAGTCAGGCGTGAACTGTATCCTGGCACCATATGGCGAGTCATGCTCCAACAGGGATTTTAATTTTTGTGATGCAATTTGGGCATCTGCCGTGGGTGGCAACCGCAACGAGATCTTTACTGAAGTGCCGGCCCGCAGCACATTACCTGCATTGGCTATGGCAGGCAGTCCATCGGCCCCGGTAATCGATAATGCCGGGCGCCAGGTACGGTTCAGGATCAGTTCCGTTGTATCGTTGATGACCGGTTGCGCTCCGGTTACAAACGGAAATTTCGTATAGACGCTGTCACCGAGGACGGCGGCCGCAGTTATTGCCTGTTCGACTCTTTTTTCAGGGATGTCTGTGGTGAATTCCAGTGTTGAGACCCAACCGCTGTTGCAGTCATCAATGCGGTTCAGTAATTGCCGCAGGATGCGGAAGCTGGAGGGGACGATGCCGCTGGCATCACCGGAGTGAACACCCTCATCCAGTATTTCTATTTTTAATTCACCGCCGATGAGTCCACGCAATGAGGTCGTACACCATAATTGGTCATAATTACCGCAGCCGGAATCCAGGCAGATCACCAGCTCCGGTTTGCCGATGCGATCTGCCAGGGCGTCAATATAAAATGGCAGGTCATAACTGCCGCTTTCTTCGCAGGCTTCAATAATCACCACACAGCGGGCATGTGGGATCCCCTGCTCCTTGAGTGCCATAATGGAAATCAACGAGGCAAATGTCGCGTAACCGTCATCGGCACCGCCCCGGCCATACAATCTGTCGCCATCGAGTACAGGTTGCCATGGGCCCAGTCCATCCCGCCAGCCAGTCATCTCCGGTTGTTTGTCCAGATGCCCATAAAGCAGGATGGTCTGATCAGAATCCCCCGGTATGTCCATGTAGATCAGCGGTGTCCGGCCCGGCAGCCGTACTACGTCGAGCTGCATACCCGGGATTTTACGGGTCCGGCACCAGTGTTCAAACTGCTGCACGGCCTGATCCATATAGCCATGTGTCTGCCAGTCCGGGTCAAACATCGGGGACTTGTTCGGGATACGGATATATTCAATCAGTTCCGGGAGGGCAGACTCATCCCAGTTTTTGAAGCAGTATTCAGCGAGCTTTGCGGAGTTCAGAGACATGACACTATACTAACCTGTCATTTCGAGCGCGACCACCATGGACGGTGGAAGTGCAGAAAAGGCATGGAAAATTTTTCTGCGAGCGAGAAATCCTGAGTCCGTCTTAACGAGATTTCTCACCATGTTCGAAATGGCAATTTTTGTGAATTTGATATATCTCACATACACTCCATGATAGCTATGGTTAAACGCTATGAACCTTATTGATGGAGGGTTCCAATGTTGAATAATCTGAAATATGTAATGCTAATCACTGCCTCTGCACTGATAATTACTGTCTGTGGTGAGAGTGAAACCCCGGCACCGTCTTCCTCCAGCGAAACAGCACTCGCTGTCACCGCGACAGAAACTCCTCCGGCCATCACCGAAGAACCACAACCGGCGTTGGGTAGGGTGACAGAAAGTGCGGATGCAGTGATGGCAACAGCGCCGGAATCCGTACCTGAAATCGCTGAACCGGAACCCGCTCCGGTAACTCCGCCCGCTGAAACAGTTGCTCCGGCAGAGCCTGTGGCAGAAACGCCGGTTGCAGATACTGTCGCTACCGCAACACCAGCCACTACTGCACCGGTTGACGGCGGACAAATATATAATACTTATTGTGCCATCTGCCATAAATTAGGTATGAACGCCGCACCCAAATACGGCAGCAAGCCATTGTGGGCCAAGCGCATTGCGCAGGGCCGTGAAACCGTTTATACCCATGCCATTAATGGTCTACGCGGGATGCCGCCCCGGGGAGGTTTTTCCACCCTGAGCGATGATGAAATTAAGGCTGGGACTGATTACATGGTGCGTGCCAGTGGCGGTTGGGGAAATAATTAACGGCTGCAGTAACCATGATACAGCATGAGAATTTATCCATGCAGAATCAATCACAGTTGTTAGCATTTAAAACTGGCGTTGGACCTTGTTTCGCTTTTCTATCTGCATGCATGCAGATGTCCGCTTTTGCCCGGGCCCTCTGCGGTGCTCGCTAAAAATTGCAACAGGTTCTAAATAAAAATCCCGCCAGAGGCGGGATAAATATTGAGACCAGGAGGAGGGTCATTATTAAATAGATTCAGACGGTTGAAAGGCTTGCTGCCAGTTGTATGTCTTTTCAGCGCCAGCACAATCTGGTAATAAGACGGCCTACCGCATAATTTGTTCAATGACCGGGTAAAAATAATTAATGACGATCAGGGTTTATGCCGGAAAAGTGCCGGAAATTGCCAATTCGGCCTATGTTGATGAGAGCGCCGTGGTCATCGGAGATGTCAAAATTGGCGAGGATTCATCCATCTGGCCCATGACCGTGGTGCGGGGGGATGTACATTCCATCACGATAGGCAAAGGCACGAATATCCAGGATGCCAGTGTCCTGCATGTCACGCATGATGGAAAATTCTCGCCCGGCGGTTTCCCACTGGTTGTCGGTAACAATGTCACTGTCGGACATCGGGTGACACTGCATGCTTGTACCGTTGGAGATTATTGCCTGATAGGCATGTCGGCCACCATCATGGACGGCGCGGTGCTGGGTGACCGGTTAATTATCGGTGCGGGCAGTCTGGTGCCCACTGGCAAGGTACTGGAAGGGGGTTATCTCTATGTCGGCAGCCCGGTCAAGCGAGTACGCAAATTGAATGAGAAGGAAATCGAATTTCTGGATTATTCCGCCAGTCATTATGTAAAGTTGAAAAATCATTACAAGAATCCTGAAAGGTTGGAGTAAATGTCATGCTGGTGAATACCAGCATCCAGTATAAATAATCTACCCCCATCCTCGGCTCGGGCTCCTGCTTCGCTCTACCTCCTGCATCCATGCAGTCGTACCTTCCCCCTGCAAGGGGGAAGGGGATACTGGCTTTCGCCAGAATGACGACCCAAATTATGGTGTGATTTTCTCGTTAATTCCGTCAATTTCCGTTATCATGCCGCGCCTTGCGGACCTGTAGATGAGTGGAGAAATGACTATGGTAGCGGATGAGTCCTGGTTTACTGAAAAGGGAGAAGGCTATGGTATTTCCCTCAGGATCAGGGAGAAGATCCATGATGAGCAGACACCATTTCAGCATATCGAGATATATGAAACGGAGACCTTCGGCCGTCTGATGACTCTGGATGGCCTGGTCATGCTGACCAGCCGTGATAATTTCATTTATCACGAGATGATGACCCATCCTGTGTTGTTTACTCACACTAATCCGAAAAACGTCATTATTGTCGGTGGGGGTGATTGCGGTACCCTGAAAGAGGTGCTCAAGCACAAGCAAGTGGAAAAGGCCCTGCAGGTGGAACTGGATGAACGTGTGACCCGCGTTTCAGAAAAGTATTTCCCCGATCTTTGTGATAAAAATAACGATCCGCGCGCTGCATTTTTATTTCAGGATGCCATCCAGTGGATGGGCGAAGCAACGCCTAATACAGCCGATGTAATTATCCTGGATACTACGGACCCTGTCGGGCAGGCGGCCCGTTTGTTTTCGGTGGAATTTTACGGGGATTGCCTGCGAGTGCTGCGTGACGGCGGGTTACTGGTGGCACAGAGTGAATCACCATTATTTAATGTTGATATCATTCAGCATATACACAAGGCCATGAAAGAAGCCGGCGCGGATGATACCCAGACCATCCATTTCCCGCAGTGCACGTATCCGTCCGGTTGGTGGTCGGCGACCATGGCGCGTAAGGGACAAAAACTAAAAGGTTTCCGTGAGACGGCTGCACGCAAAAAGACCTTTCCGACCCGTTATTACAATGCGGATATCCATTATGCCTGCCAGTCACTGCCAAGTTATGTGATTGAAGCTTTGGAAAAAGGTGATTAGTGAATAGTGATTGGTGATTAGTGAATAGTGATTGGTGATTAGTGAATAGTGATTGGTGATTGGTGAATAGTGATTGGTGATTAGTAATCCGTAGTACAATTTATTAGATACCAGATACCAGATACCAGATACCAGATACCAGATACCAGATACCAGATACCAGATACCAGATACCAGATACCAGATACCAGATACCAGATACCAGATACCAGATACCAGATACCAGATAGAGCCACAAGCTAATGAGTTCATTCCCTCAAAAATTTGACGTAATCATTGTCGGAGGCGGCCATGCTGGCACCGAAGCTGCCCTGGCCTCTGCACGTCTGGGTGTCAGGACTTTACTGCTTACCCATAGCATCGATACCCTCGGGCAGATGTCATGTAATCCGGCCATCGGCGGGATTGGTAAAGGTCATTTGGTGAAAGAGATCGATGCCCTCGGAGGTTTAATGGCTCTGGCAGCCGACCGCAGTGGTATCCAGTTCCGTGTCCTCAATGCCAGCAAGGGGCCAGCGGTGCGTGCTACCCGGGCGCAGATCGATCGTGTCTTGTATAAATCTGCTGTCAAACCGGCACTGGAACAGCAGCCCAATCTTTCCATCTTTCAACAGGCCGTGGATGATCTGATCGTGGAAGGCGACAAGGTCACCGGTGTCGTTACCCAGATGGGTCTGCAATTCAGGGCACAAACTGTAGTTCTTACTGTAGGTACATTTCTGGGCGGGTTAATTCACATCGGTGACAGTAACCACACTGGAGGCCGGGCCGGGGATCCACCTTCGAATGCCCTGGCAAAAAGATTGCGGGAACTGCCATTCCGTGTCGGCCGCTTGAAGACCGGCACACCGCCGCGCATTGATGGCAAGACCATAGACTACACCGGATTGCAGAAACAGCCGGGAGATGTACCGGTGCCGGTGTTTTCATTTATCGGCAGTGCCGCCGAACACCCGCAGCAGGTCTCCTGCCATATCACGCATACCAATGAACGCACACATGAGATCATCCGTGGCGCGATTCACCGTTCACCGATGTACAGCGGCAGGATCGAAGGCACCGGACCACGTTATTGCCCATCGGTGGAAGACAAAGTGGTACGTTTTGCAGAAAAGGCCTCACATCAAATCTTCATTGAACCGGAAGGACTGCATACCCGCGAGGTTTATCCGAACGGTATTTCCACCAGTTTGCCGTTTGATGTGCAATATGATCTGGTGCGTTCCATCAAGGGGTTTGAAAACGCACACATCACCCGTCCCGGTTATGCCATCGAATACGATTATTTTGATCCGCGTGATCTGCAGCCCTGGCTGGAGACCAAATATATTGAAGGATTATTTTTTGCAGGCCAGATCAACGGTACTACCGGTTATGAAGAAGCCGCTGCACAGGGCCTGATTGCGGGACTCAATGCAGCACTGAAGGTGAAGGGAGAAACCTGCTGGAGTCCGCGCCGCAATGAGGCCTATATCGGGGTGCTGATTGATGATCTGATTACACGCGGTACCAATGAACCTTACCGGATGTTCACCAGCCGGGCGGAATACCGCCTGTCATTGCGTGAGGACAATGCCGATCTCAGATTGACGGAGATTGGCCGTAAACTGGGACTGGTGGGTGATGAGCGTTGGCAGCGTTTTGAAGAGAAACGCGCAGTCATTGACCAGGAACAGACACGTCTGGAACAGATCTGGGTACAACCCGGCGCAATTACTGAGACGGGTGCCACGGAAAGTCTGGGGCAGGCCATGACGCATGAATACAGTCTGATGCAATTGTTACGCAGGCCGGA
>Ga0209641_10005694_pt1 | contig 10164 bp, 10 predicted proteins | sample RifCSP16_1_FD_184022 | JGI IMG/M metagenome (GOLD analysis project Ga0209641, IMG submission 184022) | Soil microbial communities from Rifle, Colorado - Rifle CSP2_sed 16_1 (SPAdes) (version 2) | ecosystem: Environmental > Terrestrial > Deep subsurface > Rock core/Sediment | place: Rifle...
GAAGGGCTTGCCTCTGGGTTTGACTTTTTCGGTTTCCGGTCAGAAACGGGACTCACTCACTTTCCAGATGGCAGAAGGAGACTTGCTGGTGTTGTACACTGACGGTGTCACAGAGTGCTTGAATCCACAGGGGCAGCAATATGGTCTTAAGCGATTGACGGAATTCCTTCAGACGAACGGTCACTTAAACTCCGATCTCATTGCCAAATCTTTAGATCAAAAGTTGCTCGAGTTTTCAGGTAGAGCTGAACCTAAAGACGACATAACTTTAGTCATTTTCAAACAGTTGACCGAATCGGAGGCTGCTAATAGTGAGCAAAAGAAGCGCCTGGCCCGTTTGTTCGAAAACGACCAGTTCGACCTAAAACAGGCCTGCCAGGAATTGAAAATCAGCTTGAGCAGCTACCGAAAATACCGAGCCCGGAAAGAAAGAGCCCAGAAGGCTGCCTCAGCCGATAGAGCTAAATCATTAAATGGCGATTCTACGAATCTGTTACCAGGGATAAGAGAGCGGCTCTCAAAAATGATTGGGCAACATCCTGAGTATGGTCCGGTTCGTCTCACCAGAGAATTGGCCTCAACTTTATCTTCGAAAGAGCCACAAGTTGCGCGGAAACTTGTCTATGGAGAGCTCTTGAATCTTAAACTGGCCACCTCCAAGAGCAGATACGAATACATCTTAAGAACCAAGGGGGATCTGAAACCGAAATGGGCTGAGGCTTATGAAAAACTTTCCAGAGAGGATCAACGCGCATCAATTATATATGAATTGGAGCAAGAAATGATAAAGAGAAGGTCGCTGGTCACTCACCCCATCGGCTCAGATACGGCCCCTTCCACAAGTGCTGATCAAGTCTTGGATGGTTCTACTCAGATTGAGACTCAATCGAAATCAGGAGAACCTATTCCATTAAGCAAGGAGGCTGGCTCGTGAGTCCTCTGGACGATCTAAGGATTTCAGTTTCACAGGCAGGCCCGGACAGAGGGGTAATCGTATTGAGATTAGATGGGGTAATCGACACCCTGACGGCTCCGCAGTTGGAGAAAGTGGTATCCCAACTTCTGCAGCAAAAGAGTTACCAACTGGTGTGCGATCTTTCTGGTGTGCATTATGTCTCTTCGGCCGGCTGGGGGATTTTCATCGCCCACTTAAAGGAAGTAAGGGATAATCAAGGAGATCTCAGGTTGAGCCGGATGCAGCCCGACGTTTCTGAAATCTTTCAGCTGCTGGAGTTCGACACAGTTATAAACTCCTATGACAGTCTGGAAAAGGCTACCGAGGATTTTGCCCGTTCAATGAATTCTCCGTTAGAAAAAACCAGACCCGAGTCAATCGTAGTTGAAACACTGCCATCCCTCAGCCCAGCCCTGGACTACTCCTTGACTGAATCTATTTCTATCCCCAGCCAGTCCACCCAAGAATCAACTACTGGCTTGGAGGAGAAGGTTCTGGCACTTGTGCAAGAAGACCCTCTTTTAAGGATCTCCGAAATTAATGACTCACTTAGCTCCCCTCGCTTTGGTAAAACTAAAACATCCTGGCTGAAAATCTTTATGATTCTTCAGAAAAACAAGCTTCTGGGGCTGCGAAGCCGTTGTCTATTTTCTCGCCAGGCCCAGAAAAGTTTTCCAGGCGCCCACCGATACTAATAAAAGCCAGCAAGACCAAGTCTGATAGGCGCATAATGGCATCTTCATTACAGGAAGATTTAAATTTTTTTGGGCAGAGCATCCCTACTACAGAGGAGGGTTTACCCAGAGAGTCCTTTTCCCAGAAGGCCAGCCTAAGTTGGGAAGGGGATTCTTACCAGCTAGAATCTGACTATGACTTGGACGAAAAGCAGGTCTATACTTGTTTATACCGGAATGGCGCCCTGGTTCTTTATCAACCTGCAGATTTGACTCTAGAGCAGACCCACAGACCACTTGCCGAACAAGTACTGTCAGTTCTCCAACAAGAACTTGACCAATTAAATGCCGCTCTTCGTCTGCGATCTAGGATAGGAAAAAACCCTCAATTCCTCAATGGGCTTGGGCTTTATTTTTATTCTAAGAATCTCTGGGAGGAAGCCCATGATCTCTTCCGGAAAGCTATCGAGCGCAAATCTGACTTTTCAGAAGCCTATAGGAATCTGAGTAATGTCTTTCTCAAATTGGGGTTGCCAGAGAAATCGCTTCAGCTGTTAGAGATGGCTGTTCATTTGAATCCTTCTTTTGCAGATTTGCACAACGCCTTAGCTTGGGTATACTTGGAATGCGGCCAACACGCAGACGCTCGCACTCATCTGGAGACAGCCATTGGACTCAATTCCCGCTACTATGAAGCCTATCTTAATCTGTGCCTGTCATACCTTCAGTCCTGCCAGCATCCGGACGACGGTCAACACTTACCTGCTCCAGAGGAAACTCTGGAAATCCTTAGAAAGTTGGCCAGCCAGGACGATGAACTTAAGGAGAGGCTACCAAAATTGACCAGCTGGGAGGATATCTCCCGTCAATACTTAATTCTCAAGGATCAGCAAGCTCGTCGGGATACCACGACCATCCGCGCCAGTTGTGAACTCATCTATATCAGATACTTAAAAGACAGGGAGAATTTGGGGGGCCAGAGTCTCAAATCTTTCATCTCCTGGCTGAGTGAGAAAATCGCAAAAGGAAACAATTACGCAGACTTAAGAAACTATTTGGGAAGCTTTTGCCTATTTTGGGCTAGTTACTTTGTTGAAAATGCCAAGCATTCTTTCAGGAAGTGTGTTAAGGCAGGCTACAACCTAGAGCAAGGTCGAAAGAGAGAAAAGCAGATAAGAAGGTTGGAGAAATCCATAAAGGAAATCTCCACACGGCTCTTGATTTAATTCCTTATAACAGGTGATCCTATGGATATAAACACGGTAGACTTAGGCTCCTTAAGTTTGGAAGAGCTTTCCAGTCTGATAATCAGAACTGGGAAAGAGCCTTCTGTCGACCCAGCTTTGGAGTTTCAGAGGGGTAAAGCGGCTTTCATGGCTGTGAGAAAATGCTGGGAAGAAGCCCGAAGTAATTATCGGTCCGCCCTGTCTCTCAATCCTTCTTTTCAGAAGTCCCTCAAGAACTTAGAATTGTTGGATTCCATGGTACTGAAGTTAGACCCAAATTCCCCCTAGGAACCGATTGAGATTTTACCCTTTACAGTACTTTCTGATTGCGCATATTTGGTTGCGTGGATGCTTTAGAAAATAACCGGCCAGGTTAGAATGCCAGCCAGAATAATTTCTCAAGCTAAGAGTCCTCGGCACAATTCCTCGCATTTCGACCTTAGACCAAGTTTCATCCCCGACCAGGTTCAGAGTTATAACAACTGCCTTACTGGTAGTTTTGTCTTTGACCCTAGTCCTACTTCTGGTCAAGTTTGTGACCTCTTGAGTCCTTTTTACTTCTCCAAACAATTAAGGTCAGGTTAGGACGCAAATTTCTATTGATTAGAAAAGCAAACTGGATTATAATGGTAATATGAGCAATTCCACTTTGACCAGCCGGCTGCGGCTCAAGGAAAAAGAATATTTGCTCCAGACTTTTTCGCTGGAGTCAAAAAAGCTAATAGTCAGCGCACGTCTCCGAGAGGGCAAGTTCGTCTCCCAGCAGGTCTGGGAGTATGCCAAAGGACTTTCCGGAGAAGAAGTTTCCAGAGTGGTGCAGACCTTTCACCAGAGCAAATCTGAAGAGACCGCCCATTGATTTGAACTCTGCGAGAATCCAGATGGCCAGCACAACTCCGCAGGAGGTAGATAAAAGGGCGGTAGAATTGGTGGAAAATTCAGGTGGTAAGCTTTTAGGAGTAGTAAGGAACAACTTGGAAAGAGTCTCACTTTATTACTATAACTATACCTACTATGGATACCGGTATGGGTATGCCAAAAAGAAATCCGGCTAAGCTAAGGAAAGAGTTTAGAGCGGGGAAAATAGATAAGACAATATGAGCATTTATTTGGTTACTGGAGGAGCAGGATTCATTGGCTCACACATTGTGGCTGAGCTGGTTAAAAGAAAACAGGTGGTTAGGGTGCTGGATAATTTCTCTACTGGCAGAAGGCAGAACTTAAGTGAGTGCTGGGATAAGTTAGAAGTAATAGAAGGAGATATCAGAGATTATTCTCTGGTAAAGGAAGTCACTAAGGGAGTGGATTTTCTTTTACATCAAGCCGCACTCCCTTCAGTGGAGCGCTCGATTAAGGACCCCTTGACCACTAATCAAGTCAATGTAAATGGTACTCTGAATCTATTGGAGGCTTCTAAGCTGAACAGAATAAAAGTGTTCGTGATGGCTTCCAGTTCATCGGTCTATGGCAATACCCCGAAATTACCGAAGAAAGAAAAAATGCTTCCTGACCCCCTTTCACCCTATGCCCTCTCTAAATTGGCCGGGGAGAGGTATTGCCGGCTTTTCCATGAACTATATGGCTTGAATACAGTTTGCCTGCGCTACTTCAATGTCTTTGGACCTAAGCAGGATCCCAATTCTCACTATGCTGCAGTAATTCCCAGATTCATACTAGCTATTGTGAAGGGAGAAAGACCTACTATCTACGGAGATGGCAAACAATCCCGGGATTTTACTTATGTAGACAACGTGGTTAAGGCTAATCTGTTGGCCTGTGAGAATCGCTCCAGCTGGGGGGAAGTCTTTAATATAGCCTGCGGCCGCCGTTTTTCGGTCAATCGACTCTATAAGACTTTGAGTCTGACATTAGGGAATGATCTCAAGCCTTTCTATACCAAACCCAGGCCCGGCGACGTCAGACATTCCCTGGCCGACATTTCTAAATCTAAGAAAATCTTAAAGTATTCAATCCAAGTCGATTTTAAGTCCGGTCTGAAACAGACCGTCAATTGGTTTCTGACCAACCGAGCCCATTGGGAGAATTAAGGCAGTTTTTTATGCCCCACATTCTCACGGTTGATGTGGAAGATTGGTTCCACACCCAAGCTTTAAGTCAATCCCTGACGCCAGATGCCTGGGAGGAGTACCCGGTCAGAATTCACAGCAATCTGTCGCGTCTGTTGGAGCTTTTCCAAAGGCATCAGACTAAAGCGACATTTTTCGTCCTGGGCTGGGTAGCTGAGAAATTTCCAGAGTTAGTTGAGCTGATTTTGGAGGCCGGGCATGAAATTGCCAGTCACGGCTATGCCCATCAATTGATTTACAATCAATCCCAAGAGGATTTAAGAGTAGACCTGTGGAAAAACTTAGAAATTCTGGAGAGAATAGCGGGAGTTAAGGTCTTGGGCTACCGGGCCCCCAGTTTTTTCATCAGAGATGGATATAGCTGGGTTTTTCTTAAACTTAATGAGTTAGGAATCCGTTACGACTCCTCCATTTTCCCGATTTGGCATGGTTTATACGGCATACCTTCGGCCCCCGCTTTCCCTTTCCGATTAAGCTGTCGGAGGATGAAGTGATCTGGGAATTTCCGCTTTCCAGGGTGAGGTTTCTGGGCCGCAACATACCCCTGGCCGGGGGGGGATATCTTCGACTCTTTCCCTACTGGTTCACCAGACGAGGCCTAAAGAGTCTGGAATCACAAAACCAATGTGGAATAGTCTATATCCATCCCTGGGAGCTGGATCTGGAACAACCTCAGCCAGAGCTAAACCGAGTCTCCCGGTTTCGCCAGTATACCAACCTTGACACTATGTATCACAAGCTGGAGCGATTGCTCTCAGAGTTTGAGTTCATATCTATGGGAGAAGCTTACCACCAACTGGCATGTACAAAGACTTAGTCGACTCACTCAGACCTCAGCAGTGGGTAAAAAACCTGCTGGTCTTTGCAGCCTTAGTTTTCGCCAAGGAACTTGGAAACCTCCAGGCGGTAGGAGAGGCTCTCCTGGCTTTTCTCTGCTTTTGCTTTCTCTCATCTGCGGCTTACCTTATCAATGACGTCATTGATGTCGATTCTGACCGTCAGCATCCCATCAAATCACAAAGGCCAATATCCTCAGGCAGAATCTCAAAATCTGTTGCTCTGTCTTTGGCTTTCTTGCTATTGGTTATAGCCTTGTTGGTCTCATTCTGGCTCAGCTTCAAGTTCGCTCTTTGCGCCTTAAGTTTTTTGTTCTTGACTACCCTCTATTCGGTTAGCCTAAAGCAGGTAGTGATCTTAGATGTAATGACCGTTTCGGCTGGATTCGTACTGCGGGCTGTGGCTGGTGCTTTGGCAATAGAGGTGGAGATATCATCCTGGCTCTTAGTCTGCACCACTCTCTTGGCGCTTTTTCTCAGCTTAGGCAAAAGGAGGCATGAATTAGTTCTGCTGGAAGGGGAGGCAACTTCCCACCGAAAAATTCTGACCGAGTACTCCCCTTATTTTTTAGACCAAATGATTGCCGTAGTTACCGCTTCCACGGTCGTGGCTTATTGTTTTTACACTCTCTCTCCTGAAATTGAGGAAAAATTCCAGACTAAATTCCTCAGTCTGACCATCCCCTTTGTGCTGTATGGAGTATTCCGCTATCTGTACTTGATTCACCAGAGAGAAGCTGGAGGCAACCCTATCCAGATGCTCTTGGCTGACAAGCCGATACTAGTGAACATAATCTTGTGGATTTTGACGGTTTTGGCTATATTGTATATAGCCTGAAGAAGTAGATTCTAAGCCAGTTTAGCAAGACCAGTCGGATTTGTTTAGAATACCGTATAAATGGAGAAGTGATAGCCAGTGACCAGTAAAGTAATAGTCTTAAAAACCTCCCCGGAAACTGTAGTTGCTGATTACTCCCAGTTAATGCGTCTGGCAGAGTATGCTAAGACTATTCTAAAGGATGAAGACACCATCCTAAAGCTCAATCTCTCCTGGACTCTATATTATCCGGCCTGTTCATCCCAGCCCTGGCAGCTGGAGGGAGTGGTCAAGACCTTGCTGGAGGATGGTTTTAAGCGGGAAAGAGTCTTCCCCCTGGAAAATAAGACAGTGGTAACAGATCCTGTGGAAGGGGCCAAGAATAATCTTTGGAGTCCCATACTCAGGCATTACGGGCTCACTTTTACAGCCCTGCCTCAGGTGGAGTGGGTCAAATACCAGTTCAAGAGCAAGCTGTTCAAATTGAACCAGATGTTTCCGGAAGGGATACAAATACCGAAGCTCTATATTGGCAAGCAGATCATCCACCTTCCCACCGTCAAAACCCATGGCCATGCCGTAACCACCGGTGCCATTAAAAACTCATTCGGGGGGCTGCTGAAAGAAGTCAGGCACTATGCGCATAAGTATATGCACGAAGTCTTGGTAGACTTGATGCTGATGCAAAAGGAACTCCACCCCGGGATTTTCGCCGTGATGGACGGTACAGTTTGTGGAGATGGGGCCGGGCCCCGCACCATGGTACCCAAGGTCCAGAATTATATACTGGCCTCAGCTGACCAAGTAGCCATTGATGCAATTGCGGCCAAAATGATGGGTTTTGATCCATTGGAGATACCGTATCTGAGAATGTGTCAGGAGATGGGGCTGGGAACGGCTGACCCGAAAGAAATCGGGATAGTCGGGGAAGATATTTCCCAAGTAAACTTCAGATTCAAGGTCAAAAAGAGCCTGGTAATCTGGGGTGACCAGATGCTCAGAAAAGGCCCTTTGCGTTTCCTGGAGAGGATTGCGCTGCACTCACCTGTAGTAGCCTGGGCACCCTTTGCTTCAAATCTGTACCATGACTGGCTTTGGTACCCTACTATAGGCAAAATGTACATTAGGCAGTTTAAAAAGACCCCTTGGGGTAAACTGTTTGAATCCTATCGGCCTCAAAGCCTAGGAGTTGAGTCGGCAGAGAAGATTCAATCACTTCCCTAAGAGCGTAGACTAACCTGCTTCAGGATTTTTTTCTTGTTCCAGTCACTCAGATTCATAGGTAATTACCCAGTATCATGAAGGGGTGCTATGAGTTCTCCTGACCAGCGCATCTAATTCAGAGTGATGCCTCTAAAATTAAAAGCAGGGTCTTTTGGGACCCCGCTTTTTTGTGTGAGGTATAAGGGCTGAGCAGGGGGGTAGACTCAGCCCGAGGGCTTTTGTAATCTTAAACGCCAAATATGGCGACGCCTCTAGGACTTGTCAAGGAAAAAATACAAGAAAATGTATAATTTTCTGACCTTTTTACTTTGGTGTCATAACCTACAGGAAGACAAACAGTTATATCGGGAACGAGCCCGGTGATGCGCATTTTTTATACACTCTTCTCCATCAAAATTAAATTTTACAAGAAATCACCATATCTGTACATAGAACTGCTTCACTTGCTTAAACTTAGAAATTAGGTGCTTGGAGGTTTAATAAGAACTATCACGAATCGGTTTTTTTGAGAATGGGTTATGGATACAAGACCGGCGGCCAGGAGTTTGAGGGAGCTTCTGGTTTGACGATTTATGCCAAACTAAAAACAGATTGCTTCGTCATCCCGATATAATCGGGACTCCTCGCAATGACACAGCAGACTAACCCCTCCCTAGCCCTCCCCTAAAAGGAGAGGGGACAAAAGCAGATTGCCAGGCCCCGATAAATCGGGGCTCGCAATGACGGCAAGCAGAGGGAATGGGAAGAACCCCACCGTGGTCCTCCCCTCTTTTATGGTGAGCTGGCCGAACCATAGGGGAGGAAACTTTACACCCTCTCCTAAGAGGAGAGGGCAGGGGAGAGGTTTTGGCTTAGGTGACGATGAATTGTGAAAACCAAAACCCCACATTATTTTCTTCTTGACAAGAACTTAGAGGAGAGTTTTTTGTCTAGAAAGTGCTGGCGAACATAATGAGGTTAAATCAGAGGAAAGGAGGTGTAAGGGAATCTACCAAAATAATTGAATTCAACGCGGCGTTGGTCTGAAAGAATAGATGAACAACGGGCACAGGTCGCGGGGATGTTGTGGTCAACTGCAGATTCAGATGTGCAACTTCAGCGCCGCCAACCAGTTAACTATTTTTTCAACTCCAGGATTAGGAGCAACCATGTTAGGACGAACAGCTTTCCGGTTTATCGTCATAATGTTTGTCGTGGTTTACGCGGGGATTGCGTTAGGACAAGACGGTCTTCAAAAGTACTTCAACGACGCCGCACTCAAAGTGAAGGCGACGACCGATCCGTCGCAGAAGCGTGAAATCCTCAACACATCATTTGAAAAAATGTCTAAAGCGTTGGGCAAAGTTCAAAGCTCGCCGCTGGTTTCGAAAGACGATCGAGCCGGCATTGAACTCTTTAAGGCTACCCTTCAAGAGAAACAAGATGAGCTCAGCGGCCTTAATGGCTACGAGCGCGTGTCCGATGAGCAACTGGATGCTTTCTCTGATTATGTCGTGCAGGATATGGAGCAGGCCGACCAGCAGATAACCATCAGCGTGGTCGTGCTACTCTTGATCATAATCATTGTGATCCTGCTGGTGTAGTCTCTCCAGAGAGCGAAGATTCTCGGCTCTGGGTATGCAAAGCCCGCTCAAACGATTTTTCACGAGCGCCACGCATGGATACTCGATGCTCTTGGTGGGCGTCGGCTACTGGGTGGGACTCGCGTTGTTTCTCTCTTCTTGCAGTTCCATCCCCCCTGCTCACCGTGTAACTCCGCTTGGTAAGGAGAGTATGCTCCCACCGCGCTACTCAATCGTATTCATCATCCACGGCGATGGTGGCTACCTCTACCATGATGTCCGCGGCAATGCCTACCGAGCAGATGAGGAGGCTCTCGCAAAAGCGAAAACGGTCGCTGAGCGGAACACGCAAGCCGAGGTGTTCATCTTTCATGAAAGACGCAGGAGACACTTACTGCTCTTCTTCCCTCTCCGTGACGGAAAATTCTATTATTACCGGAACGGACGGCTCCTGGCCGAAGAATCGTACTGGCGCGATCAGGGACAATCACGCTTCGATCCTGAAGTGGAGCTCTATCACCGCTTCCGGGCGGAAGAGCGGCCTGAGTTGACAAGATTGTTCCTCTACTTCGGCCACGAAATTCCAGAATTCGGCGGCGCCGGCTACGATGCATCATACTCAAAGCGAACGTTCACAGTAGATAATCTGGCCGACGAATTGAAACGGATCACCGGCGATTCCACCAAGTTCCATCTGATCGTGCTCTCCACCTGTTTCAACGGCACACCTCACTCCATCGCCGCGCTGGCTCCCTACGGGCGATACATCATCGCTTCACCCGA
>Ga0209641_10005698_pt1 | contig 10161 bp, 9 predicted proteins | sample RifCSP16_1_FD_184022 | JGI IMG/M metagenome (GOLD analysis project Ga0209641, IMG submission 184022) | Soil microbial communities from Rifle, Colorado - Rifle CSP2_sed 16_1 (SPAdes) (version 2) | ecosystem: Environmental > Terrestrial > Deep subsurface > Rock core/Sediment | place: Rifle...
TATTTATCTGTATTTCCTACATTGAAATCTAAAGTATTTGAATATAAATTAGCTGAAATTGATGAAATTACAAAAAATCTTAATAAACCATTAATTCAAGTTGAGTCGAAATCCTCATCTTGGAAACCTATAACACGAACTGCTCTGCAGAAGACTGCAGCTGAAACTTTAGAGCGTATTCAATCCGAAGTCGGAACAGACAAACAAATCTTAGAGAGAGAATTAGCTAAGGCAGAACTTAAAAAAGAAGCATTAGAATTAAAAATAGAAATGACTAAATCAAAATTGGCTGAGACTATGTGTCACTTCATCAAGAAGGCCAAAGAACTAGCGTTAGACGGGGATAACCTATATGCTGCAGGAGTAATCCTAGGTCGCCAATACCCGGAACAAGCCGATCTCATCGGTAAAATGTTAGATCAAGCTATAGACTCTGCCCTATTATCTAAGACTGCGGGACCGGTGAACAAAAATTGGATAAATGAAGCTGTAGCTATAAGTGGAATGCCTGTACAAGTCATAAATGGAAAGCACGCTTTATGTTACGATATAGATTTGTTAATAGATCAGTCTAGATCTATAGAAGGGGATCAACAAGGTCTTTGGCGAGTGCATGATGAGGTAGATTTCATTAGACGTAACTTGAAGAATGTAGGTGGTTTAGAGACATCGAAAGAATCTAGTATTAATCAATATAGGAAAAAATAGAATTACAGATTTCTAAAGGCTGGGTATTCGACTTACGTAAGTTGAAGCCACATAATGACTTAGGACGATTTTTCATTATATGCAGTTTAAGAATGATTATAATAAAAATTTAGAGAAATTATGTGGTATTTATGCTAAAAAAACAATTGCTAATAATTGGAAAGCAAAGTCTTATTTTTCAAAAACGGCAGAATTAGGAATAACACCTCAAGAAGCACTTGAAATTTTCAAGAAAGAATTTAAATTATTTAAACAGGCAGATAACGACTTGCTAGAAGATATGGCGCCTTTCGCTCTTGGCGCGGGCATTCCAATAGGACTTCAGTATTTATTAAGGCAACAACAAGTTCCGGCTGCTGCTCAGGCTGCGGCTGCTCAGGCTGCGGCTGCTCAGGCTGCTGCTGCTGCTGCTGCTCCGGCTGCTGCTGCTGCTCCGGCTGCTGCTGCTGCTGCTGCTGCTGCTGCTCCCGGCCCTGCTGCTCCAGGCCCTGCTGCTCCAGGCCCTGCTCCAGGCCCTGCTGCTCCAGGCCCTGCTGCTCCAGGCCCTGCTGCTCCAGGCCCTGCTGCTCAGGGAACTAAGCAAGTAGGATCTATTAAGAAGCAACTTCAACTACTTCAGAAATATCTCCCTGGTACACCTAAATCACGAGCCGCCGCTTCATACTTATCAGCTTTATATTCTGGGAAGCCTGGAGCTACTATTAGACCTTTTAATATAGCAAGCGCATTAGTACCTAAACCCTCGCTCACGCTTGAACAACAGGCGGGAAAAGCTATAAAAGCTATTCCTCCTGAAGCTATGCCGGGTAAACCGGTAGGAAGACAAGTACAGCTATTACGAAATATTTCGACAGGAGGGGCTCCATGGTCAGAATTAAGAATGCCTGCTCGGGCATCTGCAATTATGAGACCTCCTACAGCATCTTCGGCTGTGAAACAGATTTTTAAACGCTTGCCTAAGGGCATAGGAAAAGTATTTGGGCGTGTAATATGAGTATTATAAATATCGGTATATTTGTAAATTTAATAAATTGAGATGTTATGAGTATAAAGACTTCGATTAAATCAACTTTAATATAAATTAAAAATTTAGGTTTTCTTTCTGTCAATCTAGAACATGATAAATTAATAGAAGAAAAAATAGAGCAAAGTAAAATCAGATCTTTATCTAGAACGGCAATTATATAAATATGGCAAAAATACCTAAAAAAGTAGAAGAGATAGCAGAAGCTATTTATAGAGATAATCCAAATATTTCTATGGGTAAAAAGATGCGTTTTGCTTGGAGTACTTTTAAAAAGAAACAAAATAAAATATCTGAAGATAAAAAAAGTTCTATTATTAATAAATATGTAGAAAATAAATTGCTCTCTAAAAACGCAGAAAAAACTCTTTTAGAACAAATAAAAGAGAGATATCCTATAACTAGAAAACCAAATTGGTTGGAAGCACCGGTATATACTGCGCAATCAATAAAAGATTTAGGACATCGCTTAAACCCGCCTAGTTTTTTCGAGACTCCCGCTGCTATAAATGAATATATGCAAGATTATGCTGAATTGCAAAGAGAGCCAGAAGAATTAGAAAAAGCCAGAACAGCATTATCTCAAGAATGGCTTCAGGAGCTTATGGGGAAAAAGCCTATTAAATCCGTAACTCAAATGACTAAAGGAGAATTTATGGGGGAACCTACTACAGAGCTTCTTAGACGATCAGCTCCGATACTTTCTATGCGTGATGTACCTTATTTTGAACGTCCGGCAAGATTAACAGAAAGTTTTCGTAAGAGATATGAGAATGTTAAAAATTTAAGAGAATTAGAAAAGATAGACAAATCTAAATTATATGATGAGATGTCAGAGGCAGCAAGAAAACGAGAAATAATAGATCAGTGGAAACGAGAGAGAGATACTCCGATACCTTCTATGCGAGATGTACCTTATTTTGAACGTCCGGCAAGATTAACAGAAAGTTTTCGTAAGAGATATGAGAATGCCAGAACATCAGAAACAGTAAAGAACCGAGAGAAAGATATTAAATGAACAATTATAAATATTCTCAAACTGGTAAAATAATAAAAGATGTTTTGAGAAGGTTGACACCTCGGGCTTTACCGTCTGCTACTGCTTCTGAAAGGGTATTCGCTCGTGCTACAGGAACAGCTCCTCCTAGTATAAAACAACCTCCGTCGTTCACAGAATGGCTACAATCGGCAAAAGGGCAATTATCACAAGAAGCGACAAAATCGAGACTTCCTAAAATGCCTGAGCCCGAACTGCCTATAGTGTTTGGAAAGCCTTTGAAGAAAAAGCCAGGAGAATCTAAAAAATCTTTTAATTTAAAATTACAAGAATATTTAGATAAAAATGCTAAACCAGAAAATTGGGAACAATTTAAGAAACAAGTTAGACAAAAAAATGCTGAAGCAACTGCTTATAGATTTCAAATGATGCCTGAAGATTATGAACGTGAAAAGAAAAAATTATTGGCTCAAAAAGACCGTAAACAGCTAAAACAAGATTTAGAACAAAAAAAAGCGGAAACAGACAAATTGGCAAATTTATTTGCAAAGAAAGCTATAAAGGAAAATTGGGAAGTAGAGCAGTTTTTTAATCATATGAATAATTTAGGATTAGAAAAAGAAGCAGCTGCTAAATATTTAATAAAAAATTCTATTATAGGTTCTTTATGGCAAGGAGCTAAAAAAATTAAAGATATGGCAAGTATCATGAAGGGGATGTGGGGAGCAGGAAAAAGTGTAGGAACTGCTGTAGGGAGTGTTCCTGGTAAATTAGGTCTCGGCGAAAAAGCTGTAAATTTAGCTAAGCGTATTGGAAGACCAATTTCTGCTGCAATTGAACCTTTTCTTCATCCAGAAACAGGAATTGGAAAGGGTCTGCACTATTTAACTATGGCTCCGTTAGCTGCAGGAGCAGGAACTGCTGCTGGTTTAGGTGGAGCAGCTTATGGCTTAGGTAAACAAATAGTAAAACCAATAGCTAAAGATATTGGTACAATTATGAGACGACCTTTATTTGGTGAGTCTGGTACTCTTGGAGCGCCCGGACCTATATCTTATCTTTTTGCTGGAGCTTTTCCTGGAATAGAATTCTCTAAAGCTTTTGGATCTAAACGTTTAGGCCAAGGATTAAATTTGCCTCCAGGATACCCAGGATAATTAGGAGATATAACAATGCCTACGAATACATTTATTCAAGATATAGCAGCTAGAGCCGCTGAAAAGGTCTACGGAAAGGTAGACCAGCTAAGTTTATTTTCAAGATTAGCTATTCCTGGGATGTTGCTGGGGGGAGTAGTTGGAGGATCTAAATTATACGAATATTTAAGTTCTCCTGATTTTGAAGATATTTATGCGTTGGCTCAAGCTGGGGAAGAAACTCCTTTAGATATGGACGAGGCTCATAAGGCTTATAAAACGCTAATGCAGTTTGCTCCTCAATTGGCCGGAGATCCTATGACTGCGGCTGCTTTTATTAGACGGGCAGCTAGATATGGCACTATTAATATTGAAGAAATTGCAAGATTGATAGATGCCCAAGAAACGATGAGAAAAACAAAGTTACCTGGAGCAGGGATATCCGAAGTTGTTTCTAATTTAGGCAGATTATTAACCAGAATTATTTAAATTATAACTGAAATACAAACTAGAAGGTGTTTTAGTGGATATATTTATAAAACTAAAGAAATATTTATACTGTAATATATTTCACAGGAGCTATAAGTGTTATCCAGTAGACAATATACATTGGCATTGTAAAAAATGTTATCCTTGTTGGCCTTTTAATGATCGTCTTGAAAGATTATATTAAGCTTTATGGCTAAATTAGTAGTAAATGGAAAAGACATAGTTACTTTTAATCAACCCAGTTCTCGGGCTGCTTATGAAGCTAATAGCTCTTTAGCTTTAATAGGGGCTCTCGTTCATCCATCAGAAAATAACTTTATTGATAATGACACAACTCCAGATGTTTCGTCTCAGGATCACTATAGAACAGCAAATAGTGCCTTAACTTTAATTACATTTTTTGATAATGGTTATGATGGACAAATTATTACTGTTCGAGTAGACGATGTTAATACAAGATTTATAAATAGTATTTCTTTAGTTCTTCCTGATGGCGTCGATATAGATGCAGACTCAGGAGATTTTTTTACATTTCAAAAAATAGGAGTTAATTGGTATCTACAGAGTCTTCCAGGAGCTGGAGGAGGTGGACCGAGTTCTAGTGCTATTGGAACTGATTCTGATTTTGAAACTGAATTTCACTCCACAGATGAGACCGCTCCTAATTTTATCACAAGAGATACAGATTATTTAGTAGCTGAATTTCCTGATGGAGTTGTGAGAGAAACAAAAGTCTTTCACCAAGTGCGTAGAGATTTAGCTTCTTCTGGTAATATAGAATTTCGTGCTCTTGTGTCTATGGGAACCGCAAATGCCGGAACCGTAGATTTATCAATAGAATACAGATTACAAGGAGAAGCTTTAGTAGGACCAACGATAGTTATTTTTAATCCTGTAGATTCTGCCGATATTCTTGAACTTACTCAGGTGTTGTTATCGATCCCGGTAGCCTCTGTCGCACCCAGTGAATTAATAGTTTTTAAACTCAAAGGCGATAGAGCCGTAGATACTCATACAGGATCTTTATTTGTTCACGGAATAGAGGTACGATATCCTGAAGTTGGTCCTGCAGGTGGATTAGGATCTCTTGAAACTCAGTTTTTCCAAGAATTTGAAACTACAAATGAGCCGTCCCCGATTGATGCTACGGCCGATACAGATTATCCAGTAGTACGGTTCGAAAAAGGGGCAGCAGCGGATCAAGAATTAAAGATTATTGTCCAATTAAGTAAAGAATTTAATTCAGGCGGCGGAAACGTTGAATTTAGATTAAAACATTCTATGAATATTGCTAATGCAGGAACTGTTGAACTTGAGACAGAATATAGATTAGAAGGCGGATCTATAGTTGGGCCCACCACATATGTTCTAGATCCTCTTGATGTTGCAGACACTATTGATTTATCTGCGGCTGTTTTATCTATTAATGGAAGTTTACTTTTAGATCGCGAAATAATAGTATTTAAATTAAAAAGAAAAAGATTAGGAGCTAGTGATACTCATACAGGAGATTTAGATCTTCATGGGATAGAAGTTACCTATCCTGTATTTGGTGGTGGTATAGGAACTGCTGATTATGCCGGATCTTTTGAGCAAGTGGCAACTCCTACTATTTCTCAGATACCATCAGGTAAATGGGGATTTTGGTACGATACAGTAAATAGTAGAATGTATTCAATGAGGAATCGATCTGGTTTAATGCACGCTGTTGAGTGGTTCCCGAACTTCCATAAAAAAGACGCAGTAATAAGAATCTATACAGCCGGAGTTTTAGTTAGTGATTTTGTATATCAGAAATCAGATGGTACAGTAGATAAAGCAGATGCTACTTCTATTGCAACTATACCCGCAATCGGAACAGTCATACAGATAGATATGCCGGTGGCGGGACAATGTGTTATTCAATATGATGGAGATTTTAATGGTTTTTCTGGTCTTACGGCTGGTAAAATTTACTTAGTTTCAAAATCTCCTGGAGGAATTGTAGCAGAAGATGATGTTTTAAATCCAAATTATCCAGATGATGTGTTTAATATACAACAAGAAGTAGGAATAGCATCTTCAGCAACAAATTTATTCGTAGCAGCTAATAGAGATTTTGAGGAAATTTAAAATGGCTTATAATGTAAATGATCTAGTACAAGTTAGAGCTAAAGGAACTACTGGTTGGTTTGACGGCGAAGTAACTACTGTTACTTCTAGTCATTATGAAGTTACTTTAGATATGCCTACTCTTTCAAGTGTATTATATGGTAGTGTTCCCAGTAGATATGCTACAGATCAAAATATTACTAAAATAAAAATAAATAAATCTACTGAATATGCAGGGGATGATTATATACGCGACCGCGTGTAATCTTAATTAATAATAGGAGACTCAAATGGCTGATGTATATGGACTCAAACGAAAAGCCGGCGCGGCGCACAATGCGTCTATTCCTGAAACGGATAATTATGTTCTAGCCGGAGCAGTTCGAGCTACCTCAGGAACAGCGTCTCTTTGGGCTGATGCAAACACTACTGCTATTACCGTTGGAGGAGGAGCGGGTCAGACTACTATGACTTTAGGAAAAGCCGGACAAACGGCTACTTTCCTTGGATCGGCGACTGTTACCCAAAATTTAGTAGTAAGTGGGACGACTACTACATTAAATACAACTAATTTAGTTGTCGCGGATAGATTAATCCTTCTTAATAGTGGAGGAGCTGGAGCAGATTCAGGTATTGCGATAGAGCGTACTGATGGTTTAGACGCTGTGATGCTTTGGGAAGAAGCTAATGATAGATTTGAGTTCGGGACTTTCGAGACGGACGGCGGAACAACTGTTCCTGGATCTATTTCTTCTTTCAGTGATGTAAAAATGAGTAGCTTGCTATTAGCCGGTACAGCTATAACTGCAGATGGTGCATTAACTGTTACAGCGGCTGCTACCGATGTTCAAGCTTCTGGAACGTTGTCTTTAGACAGCAGCGCCGCAGCCATCTCTATAGGAGGAGATGCTGATGCTTTTGCGATTAATGTTGGTACTGGTGCGGCTGCAAGAACTATTACGGTAGGCAACAGCACAGGGGCTACTTCAGTAGTTCTTAATTCAGGTACAGGAGCAATAAACGTAGGTACTAACGCGATAGCTCACACAATTACTCTGGGCAACAGCACAGGAGCTACTTCAGTAGTTCTCGATGCGGGCACGGGCGCAATAAACGTAGGTACTAACGCGATAGCTCACACAATTACTCTGGGCAATAGCACAGGAGCTACTTCAGTAGTTCTTGATTCTGGTACAGGCGCAATAAACGTAGGTACTAACGCGATAGCTCATACAATTACTCTGGGCAATAGCACAGGAGCTACTTCAGTAGTTCTTGATTCTGGTACAGGCGCAATAAACGTAGGTACTAACGCAGTAGCTCACACAATAGCTGTAGGAAATACGACGGGTGCTACAGCTGTAACTATCGACGCTGGTTCAGGAGGCATTAGTTTAGATACTGCTGTGGCCTCTAATTTCACAGTGTCTGGAGCATCGGCTGACTTAACTTTAGGTGCTCGCGGATCTACTATAACTCTTAATCAGTCTGGGGAAGCCTCACTACAAAACTTTACGGCTACTTCCATAATCGGGGCTCTTAACGAACTTAAAGATGGCGCTTCAGCGCTCCATAATACATATACTAATAATTCTGGTGTAACGACGATTGATGAGGGCATGCCTGTATATATTGTAACTACAGATAATAAGGTGAGTCCTGCCCATGCTACAACTGATGCGGTTACAGCTAACGCGGTTGGATTTGCTGAGGGATCAATTGCCGCCTCTGGATCAGGCTTTATAGTTACAGAAGGAGTAGCTACAGTTAGATTGCGAGATGCTTCCGAGGGCGAATTAACTCCCGCAGCAGGTAGCGAAGTGTTTTTAAGTACAACTACAGGAAAATGCTCAACAGCTGCTCCGGCAACAAGTGGTAACGTAGTACTTTCCATAGGATTCGTTAAAGACGCTAGTGCTTATGTTACTGTGACTAATCCGTTAGTTGAAGTACAACTTGTTCGTGGATCGAAATCAGTTGTAGTCTAACAATTAATTAATAAATAAAAAAAACAAGATATGAAGAACTCTTCATATTTTGTTTTTTTTTTGTCGGAGTACTTTGGCATACTTTTAAATATTAATCAACAATAACATTAATGGAGTTCAATATATGTCTCACAGTTTTCTAAAAAAATCAAAAAATCAAGAAAGCCAAGAAGATCAAAAAATTATTCCAATTGTTCAAAACAAATCAGAAGAAAAAACCGAAGCTTCAGAGATCGAAGTATTAGCTACTCAAATATGTCATTCTAAATTAATAGAAATGGAATTATTAAAACAGATTGCAGAATTGAAATTAAATATAGCAAACTTGGAAATTCAGATGCTGGACAACTCAAAAGAAGAATTTAGAAAACAATATAAATTAGTTGTTGGCCGCAAGTTGAAAAAAGATGAACAAAATAAATGGTGGTGGATCGATCCAGGAGTTAATCAAAAAACAGAAGAAACTTAATATTCATCAGAAACTAATTATAATATAGAAGACCAGTTGAGATTTTTCTTTTCTTTTATTTATGCCCGATGTCAGACCTTTAAAAAAAGCATCTGGAAAAGCACATACCGAAGGTATCGCTAATGCTGATAATACTGTTCTCGGTGGACTCACATTAAACAGCAGTTTTATTTATAAAGCCGAATCTACTCTTACTCAAAATAGCACAACCCCTTCGGTAGCGAACGGCAACCTATTTGTTACAGATAATATCGCAACCACGGCTTACACGAACTTCACAAGTGGGACGGATGGGCAACGCATCCAGATCCGGATTGGGGAAGCTCCCTCTCAGTCTTCCTTCGTTCATGGGGCAACGATTAAGTTTGTAGATGGCGCTGACCATGCGGCCGAATCCATCTCGGTTTGGGAGTTCGAGCTTCGCGGCTCTGTCTGGTATCACGTAAGCGGGGCACCTGATTTGCGGATCACAGTCCCTAGGGATGCCTCGGCACTTGTGTTTGGGGATGGTTCGGATGGTGGTGTAACCGTTTCTATAAACACAACGCTCACACGCGATATGTACTATGACTCGTTGACCGTGAACAACGGTATAACACTCTCGTCTGAAGGTTTCCGTATCTTTGTGAGGGGGACACTTACTTGTACCGGCACCATTGAGAATGGAGGAGATGCTGGAGCTGGGGGAATCGGTGGTTCCCCGGGCGGACTCGGCACTATGGGTGGTGGAGGCGGAGGAGGTAGCCCATTTGGAGGGAGTGGAACCAGTGTGTCTCCTGCTCTTGGTGGGAACGGCGGCGCGGGCAGCACTGGAGGATCTGGCGGTACGGCGACAGTACCAAGTACCAACAATGGCGGAACTCAAGTTGTAAAGGCTATGCCGCAAACAACTAAGGTACGTGATCTGGCCAACAATCTCTTGTACGGTGGAGGGGGAGGAGGCGCGGGATCATCTACTGGCGGCGGCGGCGGCGGCGGCGGCATTGTGATGATTGCTGCCAGAAAACTTATAGGGGCAGGCTCAATTCATGCCAATGGGGGGGCGGGTCAATCAGGCGCCGGATCCGGAAACGGCGGCGGGGGCGGCGGTGGTGGTGCTGTAATTGTGGTTTATAATCATTACGACACCTCCGCCAGTAACATTCTGATTTCGGCATCTGGGGGCGCCGCAGGAGCAATCGACTCAGCGGCAGGCTCGGCCGGGACAGTTCTAACAGTTTCCAATACAATACTTGGGTGATGGCTATGGTACTAGACCT
>Ga0209641_10005700_pt1 | contig 10160 bp, 6 predicted proteins | sample RifCSP16_1_FD_184022 | JGI IMG/M metagenome (GOLD analysis project Ga0209641, IMG submission 184022) | Soil microbial communities from Rifle, Colorado - Rifle CSP2_sed 16_1 (SPAdes) (version 2) | ecosystem: Environmental > Terrestrial > Deep subsurface > Rock core/Sediment | place: Rifle...
AAGATGAGGGATATGGGCATCCCCGTAATGGTAGGAAAAGTAAAATTCGGCGAACGTATCGTAATGCGGAGGTTTCTCCACCCGTTTGTCGAAGATCTTGATCTTCTCCAGCGGCTGGGTGTCGTCGTAGACGATCATCTTTTTGCTCCCGACGATGATCATCTCCCGCACCTTGTTGGGGTCGAGCCAGCTGCTGTGGATCATGGCGAAACCCCCGTTGTCGAAATTGAGGGACATGTTGGTCACGTCCTCGATGTTTTTCGTCATGTTAGCCTTCCCCTGGCAGTTGACGGACGTCGGAAGTCTCCCCATGAGGTAAAGGATGATGGAAATATCGTGGGACGCCAGGTCCCAGGCCACGTTGATGTCCTGCTGGAACAAACCGAGGTTCAGGCGCCGCGCACTGATGTATTGGATCTCACCGATCTCGCCGGATTCCACGATTTCCTTGATCCTGCAAACCGGCACGGAATAGAGGAAGGTCTGTCCTACCATAAGAGTCAGATTCTTTTTTGCCGCCAGGGCGATCAGCTCCGTGCATTTTTCGGAAGAAGTGGCCATCGGTTTTTCGATAAAAGTGTGTTTCCCGGCAAGAAGACTCCTCTTCGCCATTTCGTGGTGCAAACGGACCGGTATAGCCAAAACAATTGCATCGAGTTCACTGTCCCCTTCAAGGTTCTCAAACTCACTCGTTGTTATAATTGAAGGATAATATTTTTTTATATGGGTCAGCCGGTCCTCATTGATGTCGCATGCCTTTTTCACCCGGCATTGCAGGTTTTTACTAAAGTTCCGGATCAGATTCGGCCCCCAGTAGCCGCATCCTACGACACCAACGTTAAGAATCTTCTCCATTTTTTATCCTTTTCAAATGCTGAAATTACCGATTAAACCCTTGGAAAAACCCCTCATTCCACCCAAGAAGAGGACTGATTTCATAATCTAGGAATGGAATTTGGGAAACGATATACGACAGGAGAAAGAGGGAGAAGCGATGCTTGGTTTCGGTTTTATTTTGGAAAAGACAGATTTCAGTGTGATGAGAAAAACGTTTTGGTTTTTTGGTTGATTGCAGACTTTTTGGAGATTACGTTGAAAACCATTCTGAGAATGGTAGGCACAGTACAAAACAATATCTTGGCATCCAACCCAGGAGATACATTTCTCAAATATTGGATGTCGTAACGGATCTGCTGTTTAAAAGTCGTGCTATTCTTCCCGTTCACCTGCCAGAGACCGCTCATGCCCGGCATGATGTCGTATCGTCTTGTTTGCCATTGGAAAAGTTTATCCGCTTCGTATAACAATAAAGGTCTCGGCCCAATAAGACTCATGTCGCCTCTTAGCACGTTTAACAACTGTGGCAACTCGTCGAGGCAAGTGGAACGTAAAAACTTTCCGAAAAGGATGATACGATCGTCACCATGGTCGTCCAGTTTCACGACCGGTGTATCTTTGTTTATCACGTCAGCGATGTGCTTTTTGTGGATTTCCTCATTGTTGTTTACATGCATGGTTCGAAATTTCCACATTGTTAACGGCTTCCCCAGACACCCGATTCTTTTTTGCCGGTAGAATACAGGTCCAGGGGAAACGATCTTGATGAAAAGAGAGATCATCAGGAAAAGCGGTGATAGGAGAATCAGAAGCACAAGCGCCATAAAAAAGTCAAACATCCGTTTCCAGGGTGTAATCGGTCGGGCAACGAGAATTTCTATTGCTTCTGAAGATTTTCCATTGTTTTTAGTCGTCAATGATGATGTTGCTATCATCGATGACTTATGATTTGAACCGCTACCATGTTCATTTTCCGCTTCCTTAATAAACCTAAAGGAATCATTTAACAATTTTGGGTATGTGTAAACATTACAAACCAGTCTAGATTTATCTTCTTCTATTTTTTTCATGACAACGTCAATGAATTTCCATGCTCCTTCCGCGGAAGTCCCAGGAAGGAGTGCACCAATGGATTTTTTCTCTTCATACCAACCTACATCGTCGCTGATACGAACTTTTTGTACTAGGAGAGTCCCAAGACGTTCCAGCAATGAGTTACCATTCCGTCCCCCTCCGTTGGAACTAAATATGACAAGTGAAAAGACATGCCCTGTACGTTCAGCGCGGGCTCTTTCCCGCTCAATCATGGATCGGAAAGCATCGGATGAATGAATGCCCCCCAAGGGATTCGTTTTGTTATTCCGATTGAAAAAATTAACTATGTCACGGATGTGAAGACTCAATGTCGGCAGCCTTTCCGAATATGGAAAAGATAATTTATCATGTTGGAAAGAATTCAATTTTCGTGCCGGATTTGGCTTTTGGAACGGAATTATATTCTATTGATTATACAAGCGATTTTTCCCGGTTTTCGTTCAAGCGGAATACTTCAAATAACCAGGGGCAAATTTTTCCCAACAATATAAAAAATTCGGGGATCTTTATTGATATGGGCTTCCCGCACCGGGGAAATAACCCGGCAGCTCCAATTTGTGAATCTTATTCAGGCTTCTTGTTGTAATATTCGCCGTAATATCGTTGGTAATATTTATACTTTTGCATTTCCACGCCGTTGAGAACGACGCCTATGATTTTGTTTTTATCTATCTCCTCGAGGGCCTGCTGAAGCATCACATAAGGGGTCAACCCTATTCGGAATATCAAGATAAACCCGTCAACCTGGTCCCGCAGGCTCATGGTGTCCGCCACAGGGAGAATCGGCGGGGTGTCGAGAAGAACTACATCAAATCTATTTCGCATTTCCTGGAGAAGGGAGCGGAACGTTTCCCCTGCCAGCAGGTCCGGGGGCGTAGTGCCCTTCTCTCCGCCGGATATAAGAGAGAGACCTCTCACCGAATTGCTTGATAGAATGATTTTATCGAGCGGTACCGACCCGGTAAGGAACTCCTTTAGCCCGGGTTTCGGAGATGCATCAAACATCCTGGCAATATCGGATTTTCTCATGTCGGTGTCGACAAGGAGGATCTTTTTCCGTCCGACCGATGCCAGGTTCGCCGCCAGGTTCGCGGAGGTTAAGGTTTTTCCTTCCTCGGCGATTGCACTGGTCACTGCCACGACCTTGTATCTATGCATATCCACCTGGTATTCGAATTTGGCGCGAAGTGCCTTGAACTGTTCCAGGAAAATCAATTCCCTTCCGTCCTTTTCATAACTCTTCCCCCCATCGAAATCCTCTTGCTTAAATTTTATCGGGAATAGTGATAGCTTCACGATTTGCCCCTTTGATAATGCAAAATGCGTTTTATTTCATTGCAAAAAACAGAAAAAAAGCGAATAAGGCGAGTGCAAAGGAAATGATCCCTCCAACAACGGCTTTCTTGCGCAACTTTTGCTGGCGGTCAAATTCCATCGTTTCCAGAATGGGGATACTGGCGAGAATCGGCAGGTCGAAGAAATGTTTGAAGTCCGTCACTCCACGTAAGGAAAGATCCATATTTTCCAGTCCGATCGCGCCGCCGAACCCAAGAAAACCAGCAAAAAGAAATGCAACCACTAGTATTTTCATGATGTTCGGTTTGAAATGCTTTTTGGGAAGATTCGCGGGATCGAGTATCTGAAATTGATCTCCCTTCATGCGCATTTCCAAGTCCTGGGATATATCCGCTTCCGTCTTCTTTCTTTGCAGATCATTATATTGCTCTTTCAGATTGTCGTAATCCCGGGTAAGGGTGATCAATTCCTGATCGCGGCGAGGTGCCTGGTTGACTTTGGCCTGTATGGCGAAAATATTTCTTCGAATGGTGTCCCTTTCCCGGGTCAATGCTTTAATATCCTCTTCCGCGAACCCAATCTGGTCTTTCAATAAACGGTATTCTTCCATTTCCCTTCCGGTCACCGGCAGATAAGAACCAGGATTGGAGATATTCTTTTCACTGCTTTTGGAAGAACGAACAGACATCGGTATCGCAGCAAGTTTTTTTTCCAACTCTTCCACTTCACCCCGCAAACGGACCACATCGGGATACTGATCCGTGTACTTCGCGGACAGTTCAGTCAAGAGATTACGTCTCTCATTAAGTTCCCTTGCAATCACTGTTGCAGATCCTACCGAAGTATCGACCTCTACCTTGCCATCGTCATGGACGATTGCATGGTAACCTTTGTTAGCCGTACTGAGCTGGGTCTGGATCGCGATCTTCCTGTTCCGGGCATCCCTGATCTCGTCAGCAACCATGCCTTCTTGTTGCTGAAGTCTGGCCAAATTGGTAAGATTCGTCGCCAACTCCTCGGGCAGCCCGCCCGAATATTGCATTTTGTATCGCTTTACCTTCTCTTCCTGCACAACCAGTTTCGCCTTCGTTTCCTTCAGTTGCACGTCGAGGAATTCCGACGTTCCCACCGCCTGCTTTTCGCGTAATTTCAGGTTTTCTTCGATAAACAAGGAAGCAATCCTTGACGCCGTGAGCATTGCCAGCGTCGGATCTTCATGAAGAAAGGAAATGGAAAAGGCTTCGCTTTCGCCCTGTGGCCTTACTCCTTTACGTGGATCTTCGGCGGCTTCGATCTCGATCCGTCCGCCCATCGCTCCGGCAGCTTCTTCTTCCAATCCTTCCTTCCTTGCGGATGCGTAGAGCCCCACTTCCTCCATGACTTTCTTTAGCCTCGTCCTGCTTTTGATCTGCTGCTCGATGATGGGGAGGCGACTTTCCGCTCCCAGGGTGACGGTGGACCGAACGAAATTTTCGGGAACCCTCTGGGGAATGATCAGAATCGTGGTCGTGGACTTGTACTGTTTTGGTGTCAAAACGGTGTAAACGCTCGCACCGAGAAATACGAAAAGGAAGGACAAAAAGATGACCCACTTCCTCTTGGTAAAAATCTGGAGATAATCCTGCAATTCCATGTCGGGTCGAAGCGGCATAGGATCCCTCTAATAAGGTTTGTAAACCTTGCTCAAGGTCGCGCCGAGAAAGACCGACTCGCGATCGAGGTCGTTTTCTTCCAGGCCGCTTGAACGTTGGCGGACAATATTCCCGGTCAATTGGAAGGAAACCCATTCGAATGCCAGGTATCGGATCCCGGCTGTTCCCCGCCAGGTATCGATATCCACGGTCACCGGGTCGTCGTCGGACATGTTGTTCTGATAGGCCCCGGAGAGATTCCACGACCATCTCTCGGCAATCCGGTCACTTATCCAAAATCCCATGTTGGCTCTTTTTGTCGTCGTGCCGAAACTCCCGCCGACAAGTTCGTAGGAACCTTGAAGCGTAGCCTGGAAGTATTGCCATGTATACGTGACCGCAAGAGATCCGTATGGGGACCACCTATCGTTTCTTTGAAATGGGACATCTTCCTTCAACCGGGTCACGCCGCCGCTTGCGGTCAGACGGTATAACGGCGCCAGCAGATATCTGCCCGTCAATCCCACCGTGTGCGTCTCGACATCGGGATCGATATCAAATGCGTTTTTTGCGTATGCGTAGAAAATCCCGGAAGAAAATCGGGGAGTGAATCTGTACGACATGGAGGCATTGCCGGTTACCGCGCCGAAATCCTGTAAGTCCGTGCCTGTCGTGTCGCCAAGGTAATCACGCTTCGATATCCCTCCTCCCACGCCGAGATCGACCTTGGGAGTCAGCAGATAACTCATCTGGAGAGATCCTCGGTAATCCCTTTCTTTGATCCTTTCGGTCACGATCACTTCCGAAGGAGGAATATCGGGGGTGGGTGGTTCCGTCAATTCGTTCCGTCGGACGGCGTCCTCGGTCTCCACAACCCTGGCGTAGGGGGTCAGGGAAAACCGGGGGGTGATCTGCAGGGGGTCAGAAACGGTAATAGTTACATCCTTCGTGGCCGCAAGTTCGTCCAGCTTGGAATTGTCGGCATACCACTCGGACTGGATGCCGCCTCCTATTTTAATCGTCGTTTGATACGCACCGATGAAAAACGTGAGCCGGGGTCTTGCCCGGAAGACATAGTCCGAGGTTTCGTCGGCGCTGGTATTAAAAATGTTCGAATCCCACGTCCCTTCGAGTGCAATCGAAGGAATCACATTGAGGTTCGCGGCCATGGAAGGAAAAGCGGGAAAGCACGAAATCATGATGGCCACCGCTATGGAAAAACCCCGCTTCAACTGGTTGTCGCGTATCATCACGGCACCACGATGATGTCGCCGGCTTTAAGCAGGTAATTTCCTTTGCCGCCCTTGTCGATCATGTCGTAATAATTGACGACCCGGATCTCCTGCTTGCCATCGGCATTCCGGACAAGTTTTATCTTTCGGGGGGAGGCAAAGGGTGTAAACCCCCCGGCCATCGACAGCGCTTCCAATACCGTTACGTCGCCACGCAAGGGGTATGTGCCCGGCTTGCCCACATACCCCATGACCGAGAACTTGGGTGAATTGATTTGCTTCACGATGACGGACACGTTTGGATCCTTGATAAAGGGACGGAGCTTCTGGTGGATCGTGTCGGAAAGTTCGGATGCGGTAAGCCCTTCCGCCTGGATGTCCTGCACCAGGGGAAGCGAGATCTTGCCGTCGGGCCTGACAATGACATCCATCGTCAACTCCTTGTCCCCCCAGACGGAGACGTTCAGCACGTCTTCAGGGCCAATACGATATTGTGAGGAAGCAGATGATCCTGCTTTGCCTATGGGTGACGATTGAGGAGGCACTGCAGGGGGAATCTTCGCGGCACTCGCCTGCATGGAAACTGCTTTCTCGAGGTTTTCAGGTTTCTCCGATGGCGGAACCGCTGTCGACGCAGGTGCCGGGGGAATCGGATTCTTTTCCGTTCTGGCATCCGAAACAGGAGGCTCCATTGCAGGGGCAGTCGAAGAAGCAATGCTCTTCCCAGTTGCAGATTGTTTTTCCTGGATTTCCGATTGGGGAAAAACGTTTGATTGTATAACCTCTTTATTCGAAGGTTCGGGAGGTTTCGCTGGAGGAACTTTCGGGGAGACCGTTGTCTGGGAGATCTCTTTCGCCGTTTTCTCACCGGGGGGTACAGAGGAAGACACCGAATCCAAGGATGACAGATACCGTTCTGCGGATGCCGGAAGGTTTTTATTCTTCTTGGGGGAAGAGGCATCAAGCGATTTTGGCCGAAATGATGCAGAAGGGGAACTTGCACTATCCGACTTCATTGGATTCTTCTCAAGGGAGGCTTTCGGTGTCGTCACGGCTGCTGGAGGAGAAACAGGGGAAGCCTGTTGGGCAGGAGGGGACACAGCCGGTTGGCTCCCCGTGTCTTTCTGCAGTTCGGTCAACCGTCTCAGCGTAGGTCCTGGTCCTTCTCCTACTTCCATACTGGAGAAATCGTTCATCTGCGACTTGGTGGAAGCGCATCCGCCGCCCAAGACGAAGGCCCCCGCCACCACAAGGACCGTGCAGGCTACCGCCCATATGGCTTTCACCATTCCTCCTTGCAAACGCCTAATTTTAAAAAAAGAAATCACCAACCTGGCCCGCTTGTCTTCTACTCCTGGTTCAGTCCACACTCCTTGATCTTGTAGAGAAGCGCCTTGTAGCTTATGTCGAGGATCTGGGCGGCCTTTCTCCTGTTCCAGCGCGTCTGTCGCAGCACGCGCTCGATGAGTTCGCGCTCCGCGTTGCGCTGCGCGAACTTCGCGACTTCCTTAAGCGTCGACTTCTCCGGTATGGAAAGATCGTTTTGATTATTGCCGGTTTTCCAGATTGCAGCGGGGATCCGGTCGGCCGCTTCCGGCCGTGGGAGGTATCCCCCCCTGTCCCCGGCGGGAATTGCGACCAGGTGGCCGTTTTCCCGTTTTCGCTCCATTTCCGTGATCAGTTGTGCCTCGTTCCCCAGGATGATCAACCGCTTGATGTTGTTTTCCAGCTCCCGGACGTTGCCCGGCCATGCGTAGTTGAGGAACATCTCCATGAGCCGGGGTGAGATCTTGAAAGAGTCCCGGTTGTACATCTCCTCGTATCTCTTAAGAAAATATTCGGCAAGAAGAGGGATGTCCTCTTTCCGTTCCCGCAAGGGGGGAACGACGATGTTGACGACATTGATCCGGTAGAAAAGGTCGCGACGGAAGCGCCCTTCGTCCACCATTTCTTCGAGTTTCTTGTTGGTGGCGTTGATGATACGGCAGTTGACCTTGACCTCCCGTTCCCCGCCGATCCGGTAGAATTGCTTCTCCTGGAGGACGTGGAGGAGCTTGGACTGCAGGTCCGGGTGCATCTCGCTGATCTCGTCGAGCAGGATGGTCCCGTTTTGAGCGATCTCGAACCGGCCGTACTTGCGCCGGTGGGCGCCGGTGAATGCTCCCTTCTCGAACCCGAAGAGCTCGCTCTCCAGCAACTCCCGGGGCAGGGCGGCGCAATTGACCTTGATGAACGGTTCTCCCGCCCGGTCAGACGCCTTGTGGAGGGCCTTGGCGACCAGCTCCTTCCCCGTCCCGCTCTCCCCCGTGATCAGGACCGTGATATCCGTGTTTGCCACCTGGTCCACGATCGCCTGCACCTTGCTCATCCGGTCGCTTAAGGAGAAGAGCAGCCGGTATTCCTCGTCGACGCGGACCTGGGTTTTCAGGGTTTCGAGCTCCCATTTGGTCTTTGTGGAATCGAGGACCATCTGGATCTTGATGAGGAGTTCCTCCCCCCGGAACGGTTTCTTGATGTAGTCGTTCGCCCCCTCCTTCATCGCCCGGACGACATCGTCTACCTCGCTCTGGCCGGAAACCATGACGATGGGAGTTTTCGAATCAATGGCCCGCATCGGCTTGATGAGATCCACGCCGCTGCCGTCGGGGAGAAAGATGTCAAGAATCGCGCAGGAGGGATGGTGACGTTCGAAGAGATCGAGAGCCTCCGCCTTGTTGAAGGCGGTTACCACCTTGATCCCCTTCTCGGTCAGAATATTTTGGGTGAATTGGGCGAAGACGGGATCATCATCCACGAGCAGGACAAGATTTTGGGTCATGCAATCCCTCCTATGGACTCGAAGATGGGACGCAAGCAATATGCCTAATATAAAATGAACGCCAATTATTCCCCATTATTTAGAAAAGATGCCTGAAACTCAAGGATTTATTGGGAAATTTGTATTCCACCTCGGTGTGTCCTATAACTCGGAGCGGGAAAAGGCTTACGAAAATTGGCAATTCAACTGACAATTTTCGCTTTTGTTGGTAAATATTTACACAGGAAGGGAAAAGAAAATCTTGGTGCCCTTGCCCGGCGTACTCTCAAGCCAGATCTTCCCGTTCTGGGCTTCGATGAGTCTCCGGCATATGGAGAGACCCAAAGCGATCCTTGCATTTCCATCCTTATCGACCACACTGACCCCGTCGCTGAATATCTTTTCCTGGATCTTCCGGGGGATACCGACTCCGGTGTCCTGCACCCACACCGTGGCTACACCCCCGTCTTCGGAACGGGCGCCGACGCGGATCTCCCCCCGGGGCGCAGTGAATTTCACTGCGTTATAAAGAAGATTGTCCATCACCTGCATGATCCTCCCGGGGTCGGCCCGTACCGTGAGGAAGGGCACCGGTTCCTCCAGGTCCATGGTGACCTGCTTCTGCTCCGCAAACGGCAGGTAGAACGAGATGCAGTCGTTCAGCAATTCGGTAAGATCAAACTCCCTGGGATGGATGCGGAGCTCCCCCCGCTCGGCCGCTTCGTAATCCAGAAGCATGGAAGACATCGTGCGCAGGCGGGTGATGGAGCGTTTGGCCTGCTCGAAAAGGTTCGACGCGCCCGGCTCCCGGCAATCCTTGCATTGTTCCCTGATGAACTGGTGATACCCGTCGAGAACGGTGAGCGCCGAGTTGAAATCGTGGCCCGTGGTAGATATGAGAAATCCTTTGAATTCGCTGATTTTTTTAACCTTCTCCAGTTCCGCCCGGCTTCTTTCGAGAAGCCGGTGTGTCTCTTTCTCCTGTCTCTCCCCTTCGAGGGTCAAATTGAGTTTCTCGATGGACCTTGCGACCGAGTGACACAGGATGTCCGGGGCGACGGGCTTCCGGAGGAAGTCGTACGCGCCCTGTTTCAAGGCCTCGATGACCGATTCGAGCGAGGGAGACCGGGCGAGGAGCGTGAACGGAATCTGCGGGTATTTCCTGAGGGACTCCCCCAGGAACACCAGGGCGGACTGTTTTTGCACATTCAGGTCGGACAGGACGACGGCTTTCCCCTTGAAGCCGTCAAGCGTCTTTGCCGCCGTTCCCAG
>Ga0209641_10005704_pt1 | contig 10157 bp, 7 predicted proteins | sample RifCSP16_1_FD_184022 | JGI IMG/M metagenome (GOLD analysis project Ga0209641, IMG submission 184022) | Soil microbial communities from Rifle, Colorado - Rifle CSP2_sed 16_1 (SPAdes) (version 2) | ecosystem: Environmental > Terrestrial > Deep subsurface > Rock core/Sediment | place: Rifle...
CTTAATTTTCCCACAAACGGATCTATCACGGACTTAAATACGAAGCCGCTAAAATGACTATCTTTTGTTGCTTCCAGGGTAATTTCCTGATTTTTTTGCATGTCAATAGCCGTTCTTTTGAGACCCTCAAGCGGAGAAGGTGAAAAATGAGCAATTGTGTTCAGCACGTCTTCAACTCCCAAAGCCTTCTTGTTGGAACAACAGAGGATAGGTACGACATTTCCACACGCAACGGCCTTCACAAAACAGGACTGCAATGCCGTCTTGTCAATTTCTTTTCCATCAAGGTATTTTTCCATCAAGGCATCATCGGCAGAAACAATGGTCTCGATTAAGGCGTCGTGTGCAGACTGTGCGTCACCCACAACTTTACTGGGTAAAGGGTTGGGTAATTCGAATACATTAACAACACCTTGAAAATCGTGCCCGGCGCCGATAGGCAAGACTAATGGAACACATACGGATCCCAGGGTATTTTTGATGGAATCAAGCAATGCCTGATAATCTACATTTTCACCGTCAATCTTGGTGATAACAATTACCTTTCCCAGTCCTTTTTGACAGGCCAGATTCCATAGTTTTCCAGTGTTGACTTGAATGCCGTCTGTGGCGGAGATAGTAATGAGGGCTGTTTCTGCTGCAACAAGAGAGGTGATGGTATCTCGAATAAAATCAACGTATCCTGGCGTATCGATGATATTGATTTCACGTCCCTTCCAATTGCAGTGCAGGATAGAAGAGTCAATGGTATGCCTCTTCTCTTTTGCGTCAGCGTCGTAATCTGCGACTGAAGTGCCGTCTTCGACACTGCCGAGGCGTGTGGTTGCTCCTGCCTTGTAAAGCATGGATTCTACCAGCGAAGTCTTCCCTGAAGCGCCGTGTCCCAGAAGTACAATGGTCCGAATGTCTTTCGTTTCATACGGAATCATGGGTTACCTCCAACACAAATGTTTTGGATTATTAAGACTTAACCAGGACAAGCCAGAACCAAACAGGAGCTGAGTTAAAATTTTAGACTTCGTCGTGAGCTCAGTCGAACGATTTACGATTTCAGAGTCCAATACGGAGTGAATTGCACAGACGTTTTGCCTCTGAAAGTTTGATGTGTCCCGTGTACAAAGCCTTTCCGATAATCATACCCTCAATGGGTAAAAGACTGATTGCTTCGATATCTTTCAGTGAAGAAATCCCTCCTGATGCAATTATCGGGGTTTTTATAACCATTAAGAGTTCTTTTAAACTTGAAATGTTCGGCCCTTGCAGCATGCCATCCTTTGATATGTCCGTAAAGATTATGGCGCAGGGTGATGCTTTTTCAATTTCCCTGGCAAAGTCAACGGCTGTCCATTCGCACAGGGAAGTCCAGCCTTTCACGGCCACCGTGCCGTTTTTTGCGTCAATTCCTACCGCAATACGGCCCGGAAATTTTCCGCAGAGTTCATCTACCCATGATGGTGAATCTATGGCCTTTGTTCCTACAATTACGCGATCTACACCCAGATCAAGCATTGTTTTGACAGATTGGGTTGTTCTTAAACCTCCCCCAAATTCAATGGGGATTTTTATCTGTTTAACGATTTGTTCGACAATGGTAAGATTTTTGGGAACGCCTTCAAAAGCTCCGTCCAGGTCAACTACATGCAGATAGTCGGCGCCCTGATCTTCCCATGATTTAGCCACATCTACGGGATTATCGGAAAAAACCGTCTCGGCATCTTTTTGTCCCTGGGTCAGTCGGACACACTTCCCCCCCCTTAAATCGATGGCTGGAATGATGAGCATATAAATTTAGGTCTACGCAGTCCCCCTTAATAAAGGGGAATTCAGGGGGTTGTGTTTTTCCCTGAGTTATTTTACAACCCCCTCTGTCCCCCTTTGTTAAGGGGGATATGGGGGTTGTTCCCTTTTCTAAGGGGGATTTTATACCACCCTGTAACCCGCATAAATAAAATGAAAATTCCTATACTCTTAAATTACCAAAGTTCTTGAGTATAGTTAACCCGTATTGCTGGCTTTTTTCAGGATGAAATTGCGTTGCAAAGATGTTCTTATGCCAAATCATAGAGGTGAAACGCACACCATAGTCCGTTTCTGTGGCAATGACGCCTTTATCCTCTGGACAGACGTAATAAGAATGCACAAAATACATATAGGCATTACAGGGAACGTTTTTCAGTAGGGGATTGCCCTCTTTTTGAAAATTTATCTGATTCCAGCCTATGTGTGGAATCTTCAACTTCTCCTTTGTTCCATTTTCAGAAAATTTAAATCTGACTACCTTGCCGGGAATAACACCCAAACCATAGTGTTCTCCATCTTCATAACCTTTGAAAAACAGCAACTGCAACCCAAGACAAATTCCCAGGAATGGCTTGCCTGATTGGATATAATCTACAATCGGTCCTAAAAGCCCCCTCTGCCTTAAGCCGTCCATAGCGTCCCGAAAAGCCCCCACTCCCGGAAGGACTAATTTATCTGCGTTTTTAACTTCCGCAGGGTCGTCGGTAACCTTGACATTAAAACCAAACCGTTCAAAACCCTTCTCTACACTCCGGAGGTTTCCCATCCCGTAATCTACAATTACAATCATGTCAGACTCTAGCCGCCGCCTCTTGGCACTATTACAAACTCTACACGTCGGTTTTTCGCCTTGCCCGTTTTTGATTTATTATCCGCTAAAGGCTGGTATTGTCCGAATCCAGCTATGTAAACTCTCGTGGGTGAAACGCCGCATTCTTCAACCATGTAATGAAGAACGGCAGCAGCCCTTGCTGCGGATAATTCCCAGTTTGATTTGTATTTGTCCTTTTGTTTCAGAACAGGGTCATTGTCTGTATGGCCTTCAATTCTGACTATTTCACCCGCTGCGGATGTCTTCAGTATATCCGCGATCTTCTCGAGTGCTGCCTTGGATTGGGGCCGTAACGTAGTTTGTCCGGAATCAAACAGTATGGCGCCTGGCAATAATACAGAAACAGCTCCATTCTTTATTCTGACGGTAGCCCCTGTGCCTTTTAATTTTGCTTCGAGATCCTTTCTTGAATTCTCGAGCCGATTCAGTTCATCCTCATACCGGCTTGTCTTCGAAGATAATTCCGCATTTTGTTGCTGCAGGCTTGAGACACTTTCATTCAACTGCTGATTTTCCTGCCTCAGTCTCTTCAATTCTGCACAACCAGTGCCTACAAACAGCATCCCTAATATCCCAACCAGACAAAGACCTCGCACCGCACCACGTCCTTCTAACATATGTCCTTTCCTCCTTTCACAGTAAAGAAATTTGTAAGAATATTTTTTTTGAAAGAAACATAAATCCCCTTGATCAAGGCTTGTCCCGCACTCAGATACGGGAGGGAATTTTATGAATGGAATCCAAAAAATAATACGACAAAAAGTTGAACATACACATTGACAAGTCCTATAAAATAATCTTGCATGAGGATACACACCAGCGCAGCCAACGACAAAAATGGTCCATACGGGATTAAATGTCTTTTCTTAAATAACAACACGGGAACGGCCATTAAGAGCCCAAAAAACGGAGCAACAAAGAAGATTGACACCGCTAATTTCCAGCCCGTGATCCCGCCAATCATACCCATGAGTTTTACATCTCCAAGACCCATGGCATCCTTCTTAAATACCCATTTCCCCAAAACACTACAGAGAAATATCAGGCCTCCTCCCACAAGCATCCCGATCATGGACGCAATTAACGTATCTAATCGGTAGATACCGGTCAATGAAAAATTTCTCAGGGTGTTCTGTGCGTCATGCAAACCTGGACATATCACGCTTAAAACAAGAGCAAGCGGAATACATACAAACGTGACCTCATTGGGGATGACCAGTAACTCAAGGTCTACAAAGGTCGATATAATCAAGGCACTACAAAGAGCTATGTAACAAATAAAAATGCAGGGCGATTCGTGTCTATCTTGGATAAATACGTAATAGAGATGTACAAAAATATACCCTGTCAATAACTCTACGAGTGGATAACGTATCGGGATTTTAGCCTTGCATGCCCGACAACGTCCCAGCAGGAATATATAGCTTAATACAGGAATATTAGCATACCACCCGATTGGTGTATTACAATTTGGACAAAATGAACGAGGCAATACCAGAGATTTTTTCCTGGGGATTCGGTAGATACAGACATTCAAGAAACTACCTACGATTAACCCCACGACAAAAAACAGGGACAATGAACTTGGATCAGCCACATCCAAGAGATTTTTCCGGATATCAACCCCTCCCTTATAAAATGATAATTGTTACAAATATTTTATGGAATACTATCAAATCAAGTTGGCAATTGCAAGATTAAAAGCTGCAAACAAATTGCCCGCGTTGTATGGCGGAACTTAAGTAATTTTAATACTGTTTAAAGAGTTATAAAATTTATAGTATATGACTTGAATAAGCGAGATTTTATGTTAAACTACGTCTGTATTTTTAAAAGTATATTAAATGCGTTTTTTTCACTTCTTCACAGGCTCATTGTAAAGTGTAAAATTCCAAACAATTTCAAAAGAGGTAGTAAATTTTTTTATAGTAAAAGGATGTATCTCGAATGGTAGAAATGGATACTGTAATTTCCGTAATTCTTGGGGGAGGGCGTGGGACAAGGCTCTATCCCTTGACAAAAGAAAGATCGAAACCTGCGGTCCCGCTTGCCGGCAAATACAGGATTATAGACATTCCCATCAGTAATTGCCTGAACTCTAACCTCAATAAGATTTACGTACTCACACAATTCAATTCGGCATCTCTTCATAGACATATAACACGGGCATATAAATTCGATAACTTTTCCAGGGGTTTTATTGAAATCCTTGCAGCCGCCCAAACTACGGAAAGCATGAACTGGTATCAGGGCACTGCCGATGCCGTTCGTCAAAACCTTCGTTTTTTTAATCAGCCTAATATTGATTTTGTTTTGATCCTCTCTGGTGACCAGCTTTACCGGATGAACTATCAAGAGGTCATCAAAATGCATATTGCGAGTGGAGCAGAAGTAACCGTCTCAGCAATTCCAGTGCAAAGGAAAGATGCCGGCCATTTAGGTATCTTAAAGGTAGACGAACAGGGACGAATTATTGATTTCTTCGAAAAACCAAAGGATGAGAAGGTTATAGATTCTCTTTCTTTACCAGCATCTGCTTTTGACAGGCGTGGTATAAGCGCTAAAGGTCGCACCCTTCTTGCCTCAATGGGTATTTATATATTTAATCTTGAGGTTTTGAATAACGTATTAAAGGAAGAAGCAAATAAATCAGACTTCGGTAAGGATATTATCCCGGAAATAATAAAAAAACGCCGTGTACTTGCTTATTTCTTTGACGGTTACTGGGAGGATATAGGGACAATAAAGTCATTTTATGAAGCCAATCTGAATTTGGCGTCTCTTACGCCCAACTTTGATTTATTTGAAGAGAAAGCGCCGATCTATACCAACCCGCTTTTTTTACCCGGATCTGTCATAAATGCCTGCAAGATCACTCAATCTATTATTTCGGATGGATGTATTATTAACGATGCTGAAATCCATAATTCTGTCGTAGGGATCAGGAGTATTATTGGCAAGAATACCCTTATTCAAAACTCTATCATTATGGGTGCGGATTACTATGAATCGGAATCTAATATACGGATGAATCGGTATAAAAAAATACCGGATATAGGAATCGGTAACAATTCACGCATCACAGGGGCTATTGTTGATAAGAACGTCCATATCGGTGAAAATGTGAAAATAGAAAATGCAAATAAAGTAGAACGCATCATTGCTGATAATTACATGATCCATGATCATATAGTCATCATACCTAAAGGCAGTATTATTCCGTCAAATACTGTTATCTAGTAGTATGGGCAAAAAATACATAAATCCCTCCTTAGTGTTCCTTTGTAAATTCACTTATAGAGGAGCAGGAACGTGAAAATATACACCCCCATCAATCCCTTCCATCAAGAGGCGGGAAGAATTCCTCTCCCCTTGTGGGAGAGGTCAGGTGAGGGGTTTATAGTATTACGCTGTAAAAACTTCTTTTTTTTGTAAGTTTTTTTAACACCCCCCTGTGTCCCCCCTTGCGAAGGGGGGAAAGAGAGGGGTTCTTTGGTTGCGGCTATGCTGCGCTAGGCGATGACTTTATAATTTCTATCGTCTTTTAGGAAATTCTGATACTAAGGAATTTCTCAAAGAACTAAATTAATACGAATATTGCTGAAATCGTTTATGTTTGAATCACAGAACTTATTCCGTTCGGTAAGAATTATCAGCGTCTGCACCTTCTTAAGCCGTGTCCTTGGTCTTGCACGGGACATGATATGCGCCAGTATCTTTGGTACAGGCATGGTTTGGGATGCCTTTGCCGTTGCCTTTAAGATTCCCAACCTGTTTCGACGTCTCTTTGGTGAAGGCGCTCTCAGCGCAGCCTTCATTCCCATCTTCACAGAACACATCGAAAAACGCGGCAGGGCAGAAGCCATGGCCTTTGTCAATGTCGTAGCTACAGTACTCATCATTATTTTAGGGGGGATTGTATTGTTAGGCGAAGGCTCATTTTTTGCTATCCCACGAATGTTCCACGTACAGGAAAAGTGGCAGCTTGTTTTAAAACTGTCCATTATTATGTTTCCTTATGTCTTCTTTATTTGCTTAGTAGCTTTTATGGGATCAGTGCTGAACACCCTTCACCATTTTTTCATGCCTGCCTTTGCCCCGGTAGTCATGAATATATGTTGGATATTAGGGGCTGTTCTCGCTCCATATACCGGAAAAACTCTGGAAAAAATGATCTACGCAGTTGCCATCGCTACTTTTTTATCCGGCATCGTTCAGGTGATCATTCATTTCCCGGTCTTACGGAGAAAAAAATTATACTATCGACCCGTTCTGCAATTTTCAGATCCTGGCTTGAAGTTGGTGTTAACGCGTATGGGTCCTGTTGTCTTTGGGCTAGCCGTCGTTCAGATTAACGTTCTGGTTGATAGTATTATTGCCGTTGGATTCTCCGCCCCTCAAGGCGGACCTGGCTATTTTCATTTTGCAGGAATGGCCATCAATTATCCAATGAAAGCTGGCGCTGCGTCTGTGCTGTATTACAGCGATCGGTTGATTCAATTCCCCCTGGGTGTTTTTGGTATTGCTATGGCCACAGCCGTATTCCCGCTTTTTTCAACCCATGCGGTACGTGAGGACTGGAACACCTTTTCAACAACCTTCAACAGGGCGTTAAAATTTATGCTCTTAATCGGTATCCCTGCATCCCTGGCCATAATTATGCTTCGGGAACCGATCATTGACCTCATTTACCGCAGGAAACAGTTTGATGCAGTGTCTGCATACAGGACGTCACGCGTAATTTTCTTCTATGCCATTGGGATATGGGCATACTGTGGCCTCCATGTGTTGATTCGGGCATTTTACTCACTCAAAGATACAATCACCCCGGTAAAAATTGGAGCGATATGCGTTGGTTTGGATTTTGTCTTGAATCTTTCACTCATTTGGGTATTGCGGGAAGGCGGTTTGGCGCTCTCTACGGCCATCAGCGCCATTGTCCAGATTATTATTTTAACCATCATCTTACAAAAAAGACTCCGCATTAAGATAGGAAGTGAGGTTGTCGTATCGGTCCTAAAAACCGTGACTGCCTCGGTAGCAATGGTAATAGCGTGTTGGTTTGTCTTGAAAATGTTTCCTGCTTCGGATGGAAGCGGCAGTCTTTATTTTAAAGGACTTCGCTTGTTTGCCCCGATGACCGCCGCATTTGCTGCGTTTGCTGGCGCCTCTATCTTACTCAAATCAGAAGAATTTGGACACCTGGTCAGACTCTCCTTAAGAAAGTCATAAAAGATTGCCACAGAGTACGCCGCGTGGCGAAGCTGCAACCAAAAAAGTAGCACACAGATTACGCAGATGAAACAAATTTACACAGATTTTGCAGCTTAAAAATCTTTGCAAAAAAAGCAAGGTTTTATAAATTTGTGCCCGGACCGAAAGTTTGGGAATCATACCATACAACTGCGTCGTCAACCTCTGATTGTGCTGGTTTTAGAAAGCGCCTTCAAATTCCAATCGTAATGGTCTTGCCTTTGCGCTACATTTTATCTATTTCTCATTGCCTGCAATTGAAATATGAAGGTGACCCCAAGTCTCCCCCGAAAGGGAGAGCGTGCCGGCTATGGCGCACGCCCCCCTCCATGAAGAAAATCAAAGCCTACGGGAATTTCGTCTTGCCGATCCATGTGCCCCATTGGTTGGATGGTTTGGCATACTCGTGGTAGAGCCAAATGTCGCCAGTTGAAGGATCCCGCGCTATGCCGCTGTAATCTCCTCAACGATTTCTGCCCCCCTCGTCCTTTAGAACATAGTATGCCTCGCCAGCCTTAAGGGTCGCAGAGCTCTGCATTTTTGTGTCGGTTGTCTTACTGCCGGAAAACCTGGCGCTTGCATAAGCAGTCGAACTCGATCGGCTGTAGACCAGGTAAACGTTGCTTGAAAAATCGACGTTGATTGCCGGGAAAAAACCGTAGGCGTTATTACTACCGTATGTTTTATCCCATACCGCCTTTTTGGTAGACGTTTTAATCTTCAGATAGCGTATGGCCGATTCCCAGGTACTGTCGCCCCAATTATAGGCCTCAGATGTCGCCGTATATATATAAGCGTTCTGGTAGACTGCATTATAAAGCCTACAGTCGCCCGTATCGATCAGCTGGGTTCCGCCTTTCTGCTTCGCATCTGGTGGAGCGTTATACATACGAACGAAGACGGTTCCAACATTGGTAAGTATAGGTGTCTCACTGGTAGGGTTTGTTACCTTCCAGAGGGTAACGGAATCTCCGGAAGAACGGTTTACGGTGTTGACAAGCCATTCTCCCGTTGTGCTGGACATAGTTTGCACCGGCTGCCAGGTGAAGACGAACGAGCCGGTCCAGTTCTTCTTGCCCCAGAAATCATACCAGTGCAGACTGCTACCTGCATAGAGTTCTGATTTCTTCAGAATACGAAGCTTTGAGTACTGAAACTGAGGCTCATCTCCCCAAGTGAACTGGTTGGTTGTGATGTAAATGGCGCCTGATGTTGAGCTATCAAAACCAAGACATGTGAAGGGCCAACCGTCAGGATCGGGTCTGGCGGAAACCAATTCGTATATGATATGCCGGCAAAATTGGTTGAAAGAGTAGGCGCATTCGTAGTAACAGAAATGCCAGAACCATCGTCTGCGCCATTTTCATCTTCTTCTGCCCCACGCATTCCCCTATTAGGCAGGTATCCTGGAACGCGCATCCTCTGCTTGAGTTGGATAACATCATCGGTATATGGATTGGGCGCAAATCGAGGCTCCACGGTATTCTCGCCAGGAGCATTAGGTATGTCAGCGGGATTTACGGATTTGCCTGGTTCGGTGGAAACTCCTGCACATCCCCCTGCGGTGAACAGGAATAGACCGGCCAGCAAAATGAATGCGATCAAAAACAAGGAAACATCTAAGATAGAAACCGTCGCTTTCATACAAACACTCCCTATTTGTGTGCCCGAGTACTGAAACTTGTATTCTTTATTCCATTTGCCCTCAGAATCCAAGGGAGACAGCGTGCCCCGGACGGCAATGTAATTGGCGTTGGTTGTGCCGCCTTTCCGCTTTATTCGTACATTGTAAGTGAGTGAACTGTAGTTGGCATTGTAAATGATGGATGAGACTTTACTCGCCATGCCAACGGTGCCGAGTAATACTTCGAGGACTTGTGCGACCAGGCGCCTTTGTGCGTGACCCAGTTCGGGTGAGTGGTGTTGAAATTAGAATTGAAACCGTCCGAAGCGCTGCTCGCGCGGAAGTTGGCCACCGTGTTAGCGGTGTTGTTGAGCACTAGGTGATTGTCTGCATCGCAGTCTGGGTTGCTCAGGTTGCCTGTGGTGCAGGTGGAATTGGTCCCCGAGGCCACGCCCAGCTTTAGCCCGCCATAGGTCTTGAGCGGGGTCGACCAGTACTGTATCCTCGTGCAATTGAATCCGAGGTCTGAGCACTCATTATTGTAAGCCATGACCGTTCGCCAGCGCGTTGCCGTCGTGGCGCCAGGGTTTACGTATCCATGGTTGTAAGTGTAGGGGCTGTTCTTGGCGTTGTCCACGTACCAGTCGT
>Ga0209641_10005710_pt1 | contig 10154 bp, 8 predicted proteins | sample RifCSP16_1_FD_184022 | JGI IMG/M metagenome (GOLD analysis project Ga0209641, IMG submission 184022) | Soil microbial communities from Rifle, Colorado - Rifle CSP2_sed 16_1 (SPAdes) (version 2) | ecosystem: Environmental > Terrestrial > Deep subsurface > Rock core/Sediment | place: Rifle...
GAGGACCTTGATCGCGACCTTGTACGTGCCGAGCGACTTGAGCGGCTCGTCGAGCTCGATCTTGTGGCGGTCGACCTCGATGCCCCGGCGACCCAGCGCGTCGGCGATGTCCTTGGCCGTGATGGAGCCGTAGAGCTTGCCGCCGTCGCCGACCTTGACGCCCATCGTGAGGGTTGTCGAGGCGATCCGGGTGGCCGCGATCTCGGCCTCGGCTCGCTCGCGATTCCGCTTTTCTTCGCGCGACGCGATGTCGTGCTGCCAGGCCCGGTAGGCGCCACCGGCCGCGGGGACGGCGAGGCGCTGGGGGATGAGGTAGTTGGTGGCGAAGCCGTCGGCCACCGACTTCATCTCGCCCGACTTGCCGAGCTTGGCCACGTCCTGCGTCAGGATGACCTTCACGCGATCGAACCCTCCTTGGCGACAGGTCCCCTGTCACTCGTGATCCAGGCCCGAAGTCTGGGGCCGAGCCCGGAATGCTGCAACGCCTCGCCGGCTGCGGCGATGAGTCCCGGCAGGCGGCGCATCGTGCGCCGGATTGGACCCGGCAGGAACCGCCGGATCCGGGCGACATCCTCCTCGAAGGCCGCTCGGTCGATGCCCAGGGCCTCGAGCTTCTCGTCGAGGACGTCGGGATCGATGCCGTCGAGGAAGACGTCGAGGGCGATGGCCACGACGACGAGGTCGTCGAGGCCGCCGAGGAGCGGGATGTCGTCGGGGACAAGGTCGCGCCCGAGAAGCACGTAGCCGAGCCCGCCGGCGAGCATCGCCTTGCGCGAGGCCGGCGTCCGCTCGTCCAGGACCAGCGCCCACACGAGGCGGGCGTAGAGCGGCGCCCGGCTCGCGAGCGGGAGCAGCGCCAGCAGCCCCAGGGCGCGACGAACGCCGCCGCCGGTGCTGCGCCCGCGCGACCGCCGGCCTCTGCGGGAGGTGTCGTCGCGATCCTTGCGAGCCATGGGCGGGGTGCCTCCGACGCCGCTGCCGCGGCAAGCGCTCCGGCTGCGCCGGGATCCGCGGGACGCGGAGTCTACCAGCCACGCCAGGCGGGGCCCGATGTCGGCGGCCCGCTGCCGCCGTGCCGGAGCCGGCGTCACGGCCCCCTTGACATCGAACGTCCGTTCGGTATCATGCGGGCAGTCGCCTCAGGAGGCCCGAGTGACCAGGCACGATGCCGATCGCAAGCTGAAGATCCTCCACCACATCGCCGGCACGCTCCGGGCGCGGGGCTACCCACCGTCGGTCCGGGAGATCGCCCTGGCCGTGGGCCTCAACTCGACGTCGGCCGTCCATCACCATCTCCAGGTCCTCGAGCGGGACGGCTACCTCGAGCGGGGCGCGGCCCAGTCGCGGGCCATCAGGCTGACCCCCACGGCCGCCCTCTCGCTCGGCCTCTCGAGCGAGCTCGTGCCGCAGTCCGCCGCGGCCGAGGCCCACGTCGTGCCGATCGTCGGCGAGATCGCCGCCGGCGGCCCCATCGAGGCCTACCAGGACGCGTCGGAGACGATGGCCATCCCGGAGATCCTCGCCCCCAGCGGCGACGCGTACGTCCTCCGGGTCCGCGGCGATTCGATGATCGACGCCCACATCGCCGACGGCGACTTCGTCCTCATCCGGCCCCAGAACACCGCCCGTAACGGCGACATCGTCGTGGCCCAGGTCGAGGAGAACGCCGTGACCCTGAAGACGTTCTTCAAGGAGAAGGACCGGGTCCGGCTGCAGCCCGCGAACTCGGCGTATCCGGCCCAGTACTACCCCGATGTCCGCATCCAGGGCAAGTTGATCGGCGTCATCCGCCGCCTCGACTAGCCGGCGCTGGCACGGCCGATGCGTGCGTCGTCGCCTGCGCGCCTTCGCTCACGCACGTGGAGTGCGCTCGCTCAGGTGCTCAGCTCCGCCTTCGCCTCGGCTCGCGCGAGCGCCGGCTGACTTTCCACAGCTGATCCACACCGCCGCACGGGCCGGTCCACCGGAATTCCGTGAGATCGCGAATCGCCCGGGGATAAGGCACTACCCGGAACTGCAGAGGCCCCCGACAGTGAGAGCGCGCGCTTCCCAGCGCGTCCAAGAGCCGATGCCGGAGCCCGCCGTGATTGATCGCCTGCCGCCCCAGAGCCTCGAGGCCGAGCAATCCGTGCTCGGCGCGATCCTCATCGACCGGGAGACGATCATCGAGGTCGCCGAATTCCTCCGCCCCGAGGACTTCTACCGTCAGGCCCACGGCACGATCTACCGGGCGATGCTCGACCTCTTCGAGCGGCGTGAGCCGGTGGACATCGTCACCACCGCGGAGACCCTGGAGCGCAAGGGCGAGCTCGAGGGAATCGGCGGGCGGAGCTACCTGTCCACTCTCTCGAACCAGACGCCCACGGCCGTCCATGCCACCCAGTACGCCCGGATCGTCGAGCGAAAGGCGGTCCTCCGGAACCTCATCGGCGCGGCCGGCAAGATCGCCGGCATCGGCTACGAGGACCCGGCCGAGATCCAGGAGGCGATCGACCGCGCGGAGTCGGAGCTGTTCCAGGTCTCGAACCGGCGGATCACGGCCGGGTTCGCCCAGCTCAAGGACCTCCTCCACGCCGCCTACGACCGCCTCGACTACCTCCACGCCCACCGCGGCGAGCTGAGCGGCATCACCTCGGGCTTCCCGGACCTCGATGCCCTGACGACCGGCTTCCAGAAGAGCGATCTGATCGTCGTCGCCGCCCGCCCGTCCGTCGGCAAGTCGAGCTTCGCCCTCAACGTCGCCGAGTACGCCGCCGTTCGCGAGCGGAAGAGCGTCGGCCTCTTCAGCCTCGAGATGAGCAAGGAGCAGCTCGTGCTACGGCTCCTGTCGAGCGTCGCCAACATCGATTCCAAACGCCTCCGGACGGGCTTTCTCGAGGAGATGGACTTCGCCCGGATCGCACCGGCGATGAACGACCTGTCCGAGGCCCCTGTCTACATCGACGACACCCCGAACATCACGTCGATGGAGCTCCGGACCAAGGCCCGGCGCCTCCAGGCGGAGGCCGGCCTGGACCTCGTGATCGTCGACTACCTCCAGCTCATGCAGGCGACCACCCAGAACCGCGACAGCAATCGGGTCCAGGAGGTCAGCGAGATCTCCCGGGGCCTCAAGGCCCTCGCTCGGGAGCTGTCCGTGCCGGTCATCGCCCTGTCGCAGCTGTCACGACAGCCGGAGATGCGCGAGTCCAAGGAGCCCCGCCTCTCGGACCTTCGTGAGTCGGGCGCCATCGAACAGGACGCGGACCTCGTCATCTTCCTGTGGCGCGAGAGGGAGAAGGCGGGCGAGGAGCAGGACGCGGACGGCGAGGTCGTCAACATCAAGCTCGCCAAGCACCGCAATGGCCCCACCGGCGACATCCAGCTCTGGTTCAAGAAGAGCCAGACGCGGTTCCAGAGCTACGCCGGCCAGCGCTACGCCGAAGCGTGACGCGATTCGCTGATCGGCCCTACGCGCCCGCGCGCGCCGGTGGCGGGGTGATCAGGCCCGCGCGAACCTTGTCGAAGCAGGTGCTGCAGTAGACAGGTCGGTCGGCGCGGGGCGCGAACGGCACCATCGCCTGGTTGCCACACGCCCCGCAGACCGCGGCGTGGTACTGCCGTGGCCCGCCACCGGCTCTGGCCTGCTTCGCTGCGGCCCGGCAGTCGAGGCAGCGCTGCGGCTCATTGGTGAGTCCCTTTTCCGCGAAGAAGCGCTGTTCCCCCGCCGAGAAGATGAACGCCTCGCCGCAGTCGCGGCAGGTCAGCGTACGGTCCTCGTACACGCTCTCCGTATCCTCCATCTCGGACGCGCGACCGAGATCGGGACCGGGGCGCAGGCGGGCAGAGATCCGGGCGGACGGACGTCCGCCGGTGGAGCTGCTCGCGCGCGCTCGGTTCCGCCCGGGCGTAGATGCCCGGGAAAAATCCTGTTCGCGAGGATACGCGCCCGGTCAAGCGGTTGTGCCCGATTCCCGCGACGTACAGGGGCGGGGGACGGCGAACCTCGAATCAGTCACGCGGGCAATTGTGCGGGGAACCCTCAAGGGCCCGCCCGCGTCGAGGCCCCCATGGACGTGTCCCTCGTCCCCGGTTCGACGCGCCCGGAAACCCGTGCTCGCGCTCGCCGGGCTCAGGGTCCGGTCGTGGTCGTCGCCCTCGCCGCTGCAGCCCTGGCCGCCTGTTCGGGCGCTGCCGGCCCGAGCCTCTCGATGGGGCCGGACGGCTCCCCGGCTGACAGCGCCGGCCGCGGCCCGACGGGCACGCCGGCGATCGGTGAGATCGACCATGCGACGGGTGCCGCCGATGTCGTCTTCCGGTTCGAGGAGGGCGGCGGCTTCGTGCCGATGGGCTTCTTCGCCACCGAGGCACCGATCTTCACCCTCTACGGCGACGGCACCGTCATCTTCAGGGACGCGACCGCATCGCCTCCCCCGGACCGGGACGGGATCGGCAGGATGCCCCCGTTTCGGACGGTCAAGTTGAGCGAGGACGAGATCCAGGCCCTCCTCGGCTACGCCGTCGCCGATGGCGGGCTCGGGGTCGCCCGCGCCCAGTACACCGGACCCGGAGCCGACCTGCCCACGGCAACGTTCACGATCAGCGCCGCGGGCCAGACAAAGACGGTGAGCGTCATGGCCCTCGGGATGGAGCGTGAAGCGGGCCCCGATACGCCCGTCCTCGAGGCCCTCGCCAGGCTCGGCGAGAAGGTCCGGAGCTTCGGCCACGAGGTCGACGACGAGGTTGCCTGGATTCCCGATCGGTGGCGCGGCGTGCTCACCCCCGACGCGTTCAATCCGCCCCGCGACTGGCCCTGGCCGGGTGTCGTGGCCGCCGACTTCGTCCAGCGCGCGGAGCCCGGCGCGCCGCAGTTCCCGGTCCGGACGATGACGCCCGCCGAGATCGATGCCCTGGGGCTCGACGAGATCGAGGGCGGCTTCAGCGGCCTGAGCCTGACCGGACCGGATGGCAAGGTCTACCTCTTCGCTCTCCGGCCGCTCTTCCCAGACGAGGCCCACTGAGCGGCGCCAACCCTCAGCCCCGACGGGCCGCGTGGCGGGACGATGTCTCCGCCGTAGACTGGTCGCGATCGAAGGCCGAACTGTTTGCTGGAGGAGGACACGCGTGGGCGTCATCATCATTCGCGAGATGGTCGGGACGAGCCCCACGTCGTGGAGCGACGCGGCCCGCCAGGCCGTCTCGACGGCATCGCGGACCGTTCGCAACATCCGGACGGTCGAGGTCGTGAAGTCGTCGGCCAAGGTCGAGGACGGCGAGATCGTGGAGTACCACGTCGAGGTCAAGATCGGCTTCGAGTACGAGGGCTGACGGCCAAGCCGGGGCCGCGGCACGAGCCCGGATCTCGGCAGCGCTCAGCGGATGAGCGCCTGAGGGGTCGCAGCTAATCGCCGGGTGAGCGCTACCCGCCACCATGCGGGAATGCCCAGCCCTCGACCGGCCGCGGTCGCGCGCCACGTCCCGGCTCCTTCCTCGGAGACCAGCGCCGAGGGCTCTCGGCGCGTCGATCCCGGTGGACGACGCGTTGACACCGCCGGACGCGCGTCCGTATCGTTCGCGCCGCCCGAGCCGCCGATGCGCGTGCCGGACCCGATGCGGCCCGCCCGGCCTGCCAGGCGGTCCGGGGTCCCGGTCGGACCGGGCCGACCGGCGATCGTCGCGCCCCAGAAGGGTTCCGGAGGCCCGCTCGGCACGATGTCCGAGTACCCGGTCCAGATCGGCAAGGTCCAGGCGCCGCCGCTGCGCGACGAGACGCTCGAGCGAACGCGCCTGCTCGATTGGCTCCACGTCAAGATCCATCGCCGGGTCGTCCTCGTCCTGGCCGAGGCCGGCTACGGCAAGACGACGCTCCTCGCCGACTTCAGCCGGCGGACACGTGTTCGGCCGTTGTGGTTCCGACTCGACCGTGGCGATCGTGATTGGGTCGGCTTCCTGGCCTATCTCGTTGCCGCCGTCCGCGTCCACCTGCCGAGCTTTGCGCCCGTCACCCAGTCCCTCCTGCACGAGACGGGAGGGACCCTGCCACCGCGTGACACGGTCGTCGACACGTTCATCCGCGAGCTGGGCGAGCTGCCTGCCGACCCCACGGCGCTGATCCTCGACGACCTCCATGCGGTGGACGACTCGATCGATGTTCGGACGATCCTCCGCGAGCTCCTGGCGCGCGCGCCCGAGCGCCTGACCTTCGTCCTGATCAGCCGGAAGGTGCCGCCGATCCCCCTGGCCCGCCTCCGGGCCCTCGGGGAGGTGGCCGAGCTCCGGACCTCGGAGCTCCGTTTCGATCCGACCGAGACCGACCAGCTCTTCCGCTTGACGTACGCGCTCGCGCTCGAGCCGTCGGTCGTCGCCGAGCTCTCCCGCCGCACCGAGGGCTGGGCCGCCTCGCTCCAGCTCGTCCGAACCGCCATCCGGGACCGATCTCCCAGCGAGATCCGCTCGTTCGTGAGCTCGTTGAGCGGCGCCGAGGGCGAGCTCTACGACTACCTGGCCGAGGAGGTCGTGGGCGAGCTCTCACAGGAGCTCCAGCAGTTCCTCATGCGGACCTCCCTGCTCGACATCGTCGAGCCGGTCCTCGCCAGCGTCGCCGCCGAGATCCAAATCGACGGGACGCGCGCCGCCATCGCCGAGGGCGAGCTCATCGGCCTCTTCAGCCGAATCGGACCCCAGATCCGCGACCGTGTTCGCGCGCACCCGCTCGTCCGCGACTTCCTCTACGCCCGGCTCGTCCGGTCCGTGGGCTCGGACATCGTCCAGGGCATCCACCGCGCCGTGGCCATCGCTGCGGAGCCACTCGACTGGCGGATCGCCGGCCACCACTACGTCGCCGCCGGCGACATCGACGAGGCGCGTCGAGTCCTCGCGGGCGCGATCGAATCGATCCTGGCAAGTGGCGCCTACGCGGCCGCAGCGACACTTGCTACCGCGCTTCCGCCCGACCTTGTTGCAGACCCGAACGTCCTTGTCGTGCAGTCACGGGTGGCACAGCAACGTGGCCTGGCAGATGACGGTTTGTCGCTCGCGGAGGCCGCCTATGCGGCGGACTCCAAGAGTCCCGCTGTGGTCTTGACCTTGATAACTGCCCGCCTGCTAGCGGGGGATATCGCCGGGGGGATCGACTTGCTCGACCGTTTTGAAGCTCTAGCCGGTTACGCAAGTGCTCCACGGATGGCTCGCGCGATTCGGGCAATGATTGACTGCTCGGTCGCTGGCGACATTCCGAACGCCGCCTCGGAGCTCGAGGCCCTTATCAGCGACCTGCGGGTGCGCCCGGAGAAGCACTATTTGGGCGTGGCCCTAACGGATCTCGCCTACATCCGCAACGCAGAAGGACGCGCCGCGGAAGCCCTCGAGACCGCCTCCGAGGCGATTACGTTGCTGACCGACACCTCCGCAGGTGTCGAATTGGTTTCCGCCTACCTTGCCCATGCGTGGGCGATGGCTATTCGGGGAGACCTGACTGCGGCTCGTAACGAGGTAGAGCGGGCGCGAGCCGTGGCGCCAGCTGGTCAGGCGGCCGAGATTGCCTATGAGGCTGGTGGGCTCGAGGTCATGCTCGGGGATCCGCAGCGGGCAGCCGAGCTGCTCGTCGGCTTGGAGGCAGCGAATCCTGATACCGACCTTGGCGAGCAGGTGACCCTACTGACAATGCTCGTGAACTTGGTCCTCGGCCGCGTCGACGATGCGCGGCGCCTACTCGGGCATCTGCGTCACGATGCTCCGAGATCCTCGGTCTCGTTCGAAGCCAAGCGACTCTATGTCGAGGCATTGGCGTTATGGATGTCTGGAGATGCGATGGCCAAGACGCGCGCAGAGGCCGCACGAGGCTTGGCAGTGGCGCAGGGATCGCATCTCCTCGCCGACGCGGCCCGCCTACTCGCAGATGCCACGAAGGGCCACAAGCTCGACCACGCGGTCGTCGCTGTCGCTGGCGCCGACTCGGCTGCGTTGTCCATCGCCGCAGAGGCCATCTGCCCACATCTGGGAAGCCTCGGTGGGCCCGCACTAGACCTTGTCAGACGCGAGGCTGAGAAGCGGCCGGACCGCTGGCGACATCCGCTACGGCGAGAGCTCGAGCGGTCAGATCCGAATACCCGATTTCGAGCCGCCGGCATGCTCGAGATCATCGGCACTGCAGAGGACGTCCCGAGATTGCGTATTGCGGGGCGCATGCATCGCCACGAGCCTGGGGCTTCCCTCCTGGGGCGCGGCCTTGCACGGCGCCTCGCCCCTCGTGTCCACGTGGAAGACCTCGGACGAGTCCGTTTGGAGATCGGTGACAGGACGGTTGATGGCACATCGGTGAGGCGGAAGGTTCTTGCCCTCCTCTGTTACCTAATCACTCGGCAAGCCCAGAGTGCAACCCGCGAGGAGGTCCTCGAGGCTCTATGGCCAGACCTTCCACCGAACACGGCGCTGAACTCACTCAACCAGACGGTCTACTTCCTCCGGCGCGTCTTCGAGCCCTCCTTCTCGGAGGACTTGACCGCGGGTTATGTTGGCCAGGACGGTGAGACGGTGTGGCTCGATCGCGATCTGATCGGCACGCGAAGTCAGGCATGCCGAGAGCTCATCCGGTCGATGACTCCCGTCCCGAGCCCTGACGCCGTACTGAGGCTTGCGCGCCAGTACACGGGTCGCTTTGCGCTCGACTTCATGTATGACGAGTGGGCGAGCTCATATAGAGACAGTCTTCACGCCGCCTACCTTCGCGTCATTGAGGTCGCGCTGAAGCTCGATTCGGACTCCGGGCACTACTCGCGTGGCATCGAGATTGCCGAGCTGGCAGCCGATGTTGAGCCTGAGTCGGAGGACCTTCAGATCGCGCTCCTCCGCCTCTACCGGATGGCTGGGTCGCATGCCGCGGCCGCCGAGCAGTACGGGCACTATGCCCAGGCGTTACGCGACCTTGGGGTCGAGCCGCGACCATACAGCTCGCTCTGATCATCGGCGCGGATAGGTAGACATGCGTATTGACCGGTTTAGCTGGGGATCCCTATAGTCCGGCCACTTCGTAGTACTTCGGTACTAAGAAGGCAAGTCAAGAACGCTCGGACGCGCTGAAGCCCCACCTGAAATGGGCACTTAGGGTGGGGTTGAGCCAGTAGTGCAACCGACCGACCATGTGTCAGGTCGGTTTTCGTGTCTTTGGGGCACGGAGGCCGCGAGGAGGAACGAGCGTGCAGGCCGATCAGAGCCTCAAGGGCTGGTAGGAGTCGTCCGATGAAGGACCGACTTCTCCGCCTCGCCATAACGCTGAGCAGTGTGGCCGCGATGGCCTTTGCTGGAGGCGCGTCGCTCAAGGGCTGGTAGGGTACGTTAGGGCTATTCCCGCAAACGGCCGCGCAGGCCAGAGTGGGACGAGGCCATAACGAACGAGGCAGCGATGCCAAATGCCCTAAAGCTCGCAATCACAACGCTCGTGGCGGCAAGTGCGATCGCACTCATCGCCACGGGCTTTGTGTTTCCCCTCGGGGTTGGCGAGACGGGATCGGCGATTGGGCTCGAGGTTGACGGCGTCCCCGGCGCGAGCCAGGCCGAACTTGGCCTTGGCCTAGCCTTCTGGATTCTCGCGACACTGCTCGCGTCAGCGCTGCCGGTGCAGATGCCGGGAGGCATCATGGTCACCGTCTCCATTGCTCCGATCATTGCTGCCACGAGCTTAGGCGGCCCGTTCGCGGGCGCCCTCGTCGCGTTAGTAGGGACAACCGAGCTCCGCGAGCTTCGGGGGCGGGTGCCTTGGTACGGATCCCTAGCGAACCACGCTGGACTGGTGCTGTCAGCCGTCGCTTGCGGACTTGTCCTCACTTGGATCCGGCACTCCACGCGCGCCGAGTTGATCGGAGATTTCGCGGCGACCGTGCTCGGTGCCTTCGCCTACTTCGGCCTAAACCTGGTCATCGTCTCCGTGATGATCGGGCTCCGTACAAACACCCCAATCCGCCGGCTGATCGCCGGCGACTCGCGGGGCTTCGCCGGCAGCCTCCTCGCGCTTGCGCCCCTTGGGTGGCTCATGGCTCAGATGTACCAGACGCCAGGTGCGGGCTGGTGGACGACGCTGCTGTTCGCGCTGCCGCTGTACACGACGCGGGTGGCGTACCACCGGTTCGTGGAGATGCGGGACATGTTCACGCAGACGATCGGGGCGTTGGCGGAGGCGG
>Ga0209641_10005711_pt1 | contig 10152 bp, 6 predicted proteins | sample RifCSP16_1_FD_184022 | JGI IMG/M metagenome (GOLD analysis project Ga0209641, IMG submission 184022) | Soil microbial communities from Rifle, Colorado - Rifle CSP2_sed 16_1 (SPAdes) (version 2) | ecosystem: Environmental > Terrestrial > Deep subsurface > Rock core/Sediment | place: Rifle...
ATGTTTTATATCAATCAATTCTAACTTACCTTGACCAGATAACATTTGAACCCGTTGAAGTTGAGCTCTTCCGAAAGTTGAAGACAATAAAGCTGCTAAATAGTAAGGAGAAATCTTATTTGTGATAATTTTTGCACCAGCGACATTCTGACTAAAATTATAAATTGGATATTTCCTTGGGAGTATCGCACAATCTCCAATATTTGCACCAATCTTGGTAAAAACGATATCCCCACTATCCAATTCCGTTCCTTGATTTTTAATATGTATTTCATGAGGTATAAAAACAACAGAATTTAAATCTGCTATTTTGCTTTTAATTTCCGTAGTTCTAATGAAAGGCATTCCTGATTCACAATAATATGAAGGACTTAAATCAAAGATTCCTTTTTTAATAAAATGGCAAAAATATTTCAAATTGACTGAATTCTTTGATATAAGTTGCTTATGAATACCAACGTAATAAGGTTGATAATATTCAGCCTCTATTCTTCTTGCCCCTTCAAGTTCTGATAATTTTACAACACTCATTACCGCCATCGTATCATCTCCAAAAGCCAAACTTCTGTTCTTTTGCAAAATCAATAAAAGCGTCTGAGATTTCGTCTAAATCGTGGTCAATTACTGGGTGTCCGTGTTCATCGATTACTGAATCGCCGTTAGGTGCTCTTTTGTATCTATACTCTCCGCTTTCATCTTTTACTGGTTTTTGATTTACCGCAAAGAAAATAGGATAATCCATTTCCTTTACTACTTTTCCATCTAGCCAATATTTCTCAAAAGTTTCTGTTATTTTTTCTTCGTTCAAAAGCAAACTTATTTGTCCGCTTAAAGTCCTTTGAGATATTTCCTTAACTAACTTGTTTATCTTACTTTGCAATGCTTTTATTTCTTTTTTCAATTCGGTTTTTCTAGTAGCATTCGCACTTTCTAACTCTTCCTCTTTTTCTCTTAACGCTTCCCACAACTCGGATTGTTCTTGAACTAAAACGGCAAGAGGTTCCTTTGCTTTATTTTCTTCCTCTGATTCTTCTGTTTCTTCGGCCTCGGTTTCTTCCACTGCCGATTCTTCAATATCTTCTCTGCTTTCAAAATAACTTTCCAAGAAAGAGTTTAATCCTTTTGGTATTTGTTCTTCATCGATGGTGCTATCCCAATTTATATTTTGATATTGTTCTTTCAGCTTTCTCAAGAATTCTTGCCATTTACTCTCATATTTTGCTTTTGCTTGTTGAATTTCCTCTTTTTCTTCATCTGTATATTTCTGCAAGAACAGTGTGCTTGTTTTTGTTCCTGTGTGCGGCTTAAAGGTGTTGCCATGCAATCCCACCACTGCTAAAATTCTTGCTTCATCAATTACAAATCTGCGGATATATTCAGCATTTCTATTGTTTAATAATCCTTGTGGTAAGACAATAGCCATTCTCCCACCCGGTCTTATGAATTGGAGGGAACGCTCCAAAAATAGAATGTGTCTGCCGATTTTGTTTACAAATCTTCCATTTTTGTCAGCCAGATTATAAAGTCTCAAAACATCCCTTTCTTTTACCGTGCCAGCAAACGGCGGATTTGTCATTAAAACATCAAAATCAAAGAACAGGAACTTGTTTTGATTTTCTCTGTCCTTTTCTGTGTTATTGGGAAATCGTAATAGCCTTGATCTTAACCCAGCTTTTATTTCATCATTCCAAATAGAAGGATTTAGTGAGTTGCCGTAATCACTTCCTCCAAATATATGGGATTTACCGTCACCAACTATAAGGTTGATGGCTTTTGCTATCTTCACAGCCTCTTTGGCAAAATCTATTCCGTATATATTATTTTGACCAAAATTTTTAGCTGGGGATGGCAATTCTTTACCTGTAATTACACCACCAGCAATCCACATTACAGAGTGAAGAAGGAAACCGGCTGAACCGCATGCTGGATCTATTACAAATTCGTTTGGTTTAGGATTTAACATCTTTATAGCCATATCTTCGACGGGTCTTGGTGTAAAAAATTGGCCCTGTTTCTTTTTTGATTTCTGCGGAATTAGGTATTCAAAAGCATCATCTATTATCCGAAGATTGGAATTAAAGAGCTTTATTTTCTCCAAAAAGGACACACAAACTTTAAGGTGGCTATCTATTAACTCTGGTTTTTCAGTAGGTTCAAATACACCAGGCCATGTTCTTTTTGCCCCTTCTAATAGGTTTGCTATTGCTTTTTTTACCTGTTCTGGACTTCTGTCTCCAACGAAAAATTCTAACTGATGATTAGGATTATTAATTCCTTGCCACTCATCATAAAGTTTAGCATAAATCAATTTGAAAAATTCATCAAAATCAGCTCCTGAATTACCCCAAACAAGTTCTTCAAGGTCTAAAACAATCTTCTTAAGTGTAGTTTTGCCTTGCTTTAGTTCATCGTGTTCCTCAAGCCATCTAAGAGTCCATCTCTCTGTTAAAATATCTCTTAATGTCTCTGTAACTTTTGGTATTCTCGGAACTTCTACGAAAATATTGGGTTCTTCTCGGTGTAACCTTATCATTTCATTTCCATTAGACCAGACACCAATTGGGGCCCCCTCCGCATTACAATTAGTCTTAAGCTCCTCTAAGCCATCTTTTCGTGAAGGTCTTTTAGTTTCAAAAAGAATGTAGTAATGTTCCATGTCTTCGTGAAATACAACTATATCAGCCCGTCCAGGTTCCATACGTGAACCAAAAAAGATAACTCTTTCGACATCTATCCTTCCTTTTGGATAGTTATATTCATTCAGCAACCTATAAATCCAAAGTTGTCTTACAATTTCCTCAGGCTTGGCTAGTTTATATTTATCCTTAATTTGACATTTAATGTGGAGCTTTCCATCCCGTTCGATAATCGTACGCTCTACCGCTTTAATCTCTCTATTCGTAAAAAGAGATAGTCCATGCTTTACATCTGAAATAGAAAAAATCTGCGTTATTTTTGAACGATTCTTATTTGGCATTTTTATCCCTCCTTTCCCTTCACGCTCATCCCATCCTTCTCCATCTTCCCTCTCATCTCCCCTTTATCCCTTTCGCCCGCTTATTTACGGCTTGCTTCTCCCGCCCCGGGTCTCCTACCCCGGCCTTTAAAAGAGGTTTTACCGGATTTTTTTCGCCCTTGAGCAAAGCTTCTATTTTAATGCCGTAATATTCCGCTATGGCCTTGGCCTCTAACAGACGGGGCAAACGCAGGCCCTGCTCTAAATCGCTATAGACACTATGACGTATTCCCAGTTCTTCGGTGAGTTCCCGCATGCTGAGCCTTTTTTGTCTTCTGAGCCTCTCTAAGTTGGTCATCACGATTTGTCTCATATCTCCGAAGGAGGTTCCGGCTAAGGTCTTTCGTTTTTGTCTTAAATTTCCCAACGGAATTCCAGTTAAAGCCTTTCGTTCCAGTACGGTTATCCTGCTCCGGTCAACGGGGGGAGTCTCTAAATCATAGGGCTTGCCTTGCGAGGTCACAACGTCAAGAAGAAACTTAGGGTAAAAGGCCCTGAAAAGGGCATACTTCAGCTTGTTGTTGTAAAAGGCCTGACGGCTGGCGACTACGTCGATGTATCTCTTCTCCTCCGGCAGGAAGAAGTCCGGCAAAAATGTTATTTTGCGTTTGGTCTGAGTCACAAAGACAAACGGCTCGGTAGGCCGGCTCCATTTTCTCCTTTGATGTTTCAGCCGGGTCCTGAATTCAAGCTCTGCGGCACTAAATTTTGCTGGGGCATTTTGCATATAATCTAAAAAGGTCAGGTTTAAGTAATACGGCCGTTCGGTTGCGTTTTCGAAATTACAGCTGCAATCTTCATTATTTCACCCTCATCCCATCCTTGGCCAGCTTCTTCACAGCCCCCTCCTCCCGCACAGAGTCTCGAAGCCCGGTTTGCCGAAAACGTGGTAAGCCAGGAAAACAACATCACCTAAGGTGAAACCCCCGCTGCAGTTCACGTCGGCCAGATACGCGAAGACAGCCGGTGAATAGGGCAGTGGCCAACCTAGGCCATAAAGAATACGGTTTACCATTTGCATCACATCTACCAGACTCAGGCTGGAACTCAGATTGATATCCCCGGGAATGTAGACCTGAAATGTGCTCTCAGACAGGTCCGAACCTAAGTTTCCGGCGGTGTCTTTTACTTCAACTCTAATCAGGCACTTCAGAGAAGTGAGCTTAGGTGCAGTCCAGATAAAGGTATCTTGCGTAGCTGGCACTTCTCCCAGTTTGGTCCAGTTTACTCCGCTGTCGCTGGAGAAATAGATGAAAGCGCTGTCTAATTGAATCGGGCTGTTTACACTCCACTGGACCGTGTCCGGACTGCCGGCCGGAATGAACTCGCCGGCCAGGGGCTCCAAGACGGTTACACTGGGCTGAGCCAGTATTACCTCTGTCAGAAGCAGAATTAACAAAATGCTCAATCTCTTCATGGCAACTCCTCCTTGCTTACTGCCTTGGCTAAGGTCCGCTTTGCTAAAATCATTTCATTTTCATCCCGTCTTTTGCCAGCTTCCTCATAGTCCCCTCCTCCCGCACAGAGTCTCGAAGCCCGGCTTGCCGAAAATGTGATAGGCCAGGACTAAGACATCAACTAGGGTCGCAGTTCCGGTGCAGTTCACATCGGCAACATAATTTAAGACATGAGTAGGAGGCACAGGGACAGGGCGTATAAAAAGCCAGGCAATAACAATGATTACGTCTTCCAAGTTCACAATGGAATTCAGCTTAGCATCCCCGGGAATATAGACCTGAAATGTGCTCTCAGACAGGTCCGAACCTAAGTTTCCGGCGGAGTCTTTTACTTCTACTCTAATCAGGCATTTTAGAGAGGTCAGCTGGGGTGTCGTCCAGATAATGGTATCTTGCGTAGCTGGCACTTCTCCCAGTTTGGTCCAGTTTACTCCACTGTCGCTGGAGAAATAAACCGAGGCGCTGTCTAATTGAATCGGGCTGTTTACACTCCACTGGACGGTGTCCGGACTGCCGGCCGGAATAAACTCCCCTGGTACTGGTGCTAGGAGAGTTACACTGGGCTGAGAGAACGCTGCTCCCGTCAGCAGAGCAACCAATAGAATTGTTCCCCACTTCATAACTCCTCCTGGGTTTGAAACTTCTAAACTTTTTTTGGGATTCATCTATTTCACTTTCATCCCGTCAAAGGCTAATTTGAAATTCTTGACCCCGTATTTCTTAGCCATCGCTATTATGCTCTGCTCCTTGTTGTCCAATCCCGGCCTAAAATGCGTCATAATTGCCTTCTTCACCCTCCACTCTGTCAATCTCGAGAAAAGCTCCTCTGATTCGATATGTAAGCCTTCTACAATCAGTATATCTGCCTCCTGGGCTATGCCGCTTAGGTCATAAATCGAGCCTAAGTCAGATGAATAGACAATCTTTCTCTCCCCGATTTCAATCATCAGAGAGTAGCACTGCATCCGGTTGGGGTAGCTATATAGCTGCACAAGTTCTCGGTAGTTCCGCAGATGTGAATTGAGATGAGAGATAATCTGTATCTCTTTGTCCTCGTACCCGTGATTCTCATTTAATTTTTCCAGTTTGTACTGGAAAGTGGTGAACTCCGGAAAAAGATAACATCCCCACAAGTATCGTGCAGTCGGCTCAATGCCTTCTTCTGGCAAGAATACTGTCAGAGGTTTTTCTCTCTTGTTCACCTGCATCAGCTGTAATAGCAAAGGTAAACCAGTGCAGTGATCCGGGTGGCAGTGGGTGATGAAAATCGCTTCCAGTTCGTTAAATGGGAGTTTGTGTTTCAGGACCGATTGGCTGACTCCTTCCCCGGCGTCTAGGAGGTAATTTTTTTTCCCGACCTTCAGCCAGATGGAGGAGCTGTTCCGGTCCGGCACCGGTATACCGGAGGCGGTGCCTAAGAAGAGAAGTTCGAACTCATTTATGGTGAGCTTGTCGAACTCATTTGATTTTCTTGGCATAATACTTCAATGTCAGGTCTAAGCCGGAGTATAGATCGAAAGAAGCTTTCCAGCCTAAGAGCTTTTTGGCCTTGGTATAATCTATACAAGAGCGCATCTGTTCGCCAGCCCGAAATGGGGCATAAGTTACTCGAGATCCAGAGCCGGTTTTGGTCTTCATCATCTGATAGAGCTGGTTGACTGAGGTCTCTTTACCTGTGCCAATGTTAAATGAGCCGGTCTGTTTAGATTTCAAGGCTAAGAGTGCAGCGTTAACTGCGTCTTCGACATAGACATAATCCCTGGTCTGCTCTCCTTTGCCGTAAATGGTCAAGGCCTCGTTTCTCAGCAGCTTCTCAGAGAAAATGGCAACTACTCCTGAATCCCCTTTAGGATTTTGCCTGGGGCCATAGACATTTGCATATCTGACTGCAACATAAGGGATTCCGTAGACTTCTTTATAAAAGTGCAGATACTTTTCCACCGATAGTTTAGCAACGCCATAAGGTGATATGGGTAATTCCAGGTGCTTTTCATCAGCCGGAAAGTAGCTCTGCTCTCCGTAGATGGCACCTCCAGTTGAAGCAAAGATTACTTTCTTGACTTTGTGTTTCTGGCAGCTTCTCAAAAGATTAATTGAGCCAGAAATGTTGACCTGTACGTCTAAGATTGGATTCTGCAAAGACTTACGGACATCCACCTGAGCCGCGTAGTGGAGGATGTAGTCAATTTTTTCCCTCTGGAAGATCTTGTCTATCACAGCCGAGCAGATATCCACTTTATAGAACTTAGCCTGGGGATGAAGATTAGACCTGAAGCCGGTAGAGAGGTTGTCAATCACTACGACATTGTGCCGCATCTGGATGAGCTTATGCACCAGATTAGAGCCGATGAAGCCAGCCCCGCCGGTTACCAAGATTTTTGCCATTTATGAAATTTTTAGCAAATATAGAGACTAAGAGATGAATGGTCAACCTAAATCAGGGAAGTAGTAGTCCCACCTTGCCTTTCAGGGTGAGCCTTTTTCACTCTGACGAATCCCTCGACAAAGCTCGGGATAAATCGGAACGAGCAGGATGAACCCCGCCTACGGTTCTTACGCCCTCTCCTAAGAGGAAAGGGGAGGGTGAGGTTTATCTTTTGCTATTCCTTTAGAAAACATAACCCCACCTTTATCCTCCCCTCTTAGGGGAGGAATCTGCTAGTAATTCTTTCTCCTGAAGCTCGTTGGCAGCCTGAGTCTGCTCATTCTGAAGATTTAATCTGCTCCCGGATCTCCTGATGGAGGATTCTGCTGCCGTAACCGGCTGTGATAAAAAGAATTACAATATTCACCAGCAGCCAGAGTACAGTTACGACAATCAGTAACTTATTCAGTTTCTTCTTGAAAGAGTCATAAAACAAACAGACCAAGCCAAGAAACCCGGAAAAAAGGGTAGCCAGCAGGGCATACTGGCCCCAGGCCTGGTGAGTTTCCTGTATCTTCTTATCAAAATAAGGGAGATGCTCCACGATTTCTTCTGCCGGTCCTCCGGCCCAGTAGGTCGGTATAGCCGTCAAAGAGACTATAAGTAAAATCCAGCAGCCGGAAATGAAGATGGGTTGTGATCTTTTCAGATAGGAAATCAGGAAGAGTAAAAGCACCAAGGGGAGGCCAACTACGGGGAAGTGATTGAAGAATAGGTGGATGTAGGGGGCGTTCATGGAGGGGGAAGATAGGGGGAGGCGAGAAGTTGTCAAGATTTACAGCATGGTCGAATTACTGAGAACTGTTCGCAATTAAGTAACTTTCTTTACGTGTAAATCAGAATCTTCTTGACACAGGTTAGCTTGAATGGTAGGTTGTACTCACTGACGGCGGGGCAGAGTTACTATCCTCATGGAGAATTGGCTATTGTTCGTTGACAACTTAAACCCCTAAAAAGATAGGGAGGGTTTATGAGGAGAGTTAGACTCATTTTCTGGGCGCTGTTTTTCTGTTTGGGGGTCGTGCCTGCTCTCGCGCAAGTGGATAGGGCCTGGGTGAGGAGGCATAATGGGCCGCGGAATGGTTGGGCTGCAGCCAACAAGGACAAAACACCGGTTAAAAAAGAGAGTAAGGCGCAGACCGCCTGGTCTGTCCCTAAGAAAATCCAAGTAACCAAAGCCCAGCTCAGGCCCGGCTGGATTACGCTGGAAGAGCACGATCGGACCCGGGAGAAGCTGATGCGGTCAGAGATAGAGACTAAATCGGTTTATCAGGCGGTTACTGGAGTTATGGAGGATGTGCCTTTCTTCCAGTCCGGGGTCTTAGGTATTGAGCCGGCACCAGAGAATTTTTATGTTGCCGGAACAAGCTACTACGACATCAATGCCAACGATCGAAATCCCCGGCAGATTGCTATTCCCAAGACCAACCGGAACGTGGCTATTGCCTGGGCTAAGAGTTCGAGTGCCAACTTGGTGCCCAGGAACTGGTTTGCCAGTTTGTGGATTGGAGCCTCCGATAGCATCCAATACGTAATCACAGAGCAAGCGGTGACCAACGTGGTGGGGCGAGGTGGGTTTGGAGGAGTAACTTATTTACCCCGGAGTGGGAGAATGGTAATTTACTCTCACCACGCTGAGACACCTCGCGGTACATTTTTAGCCATTGAGGACGCACCGGGAACGTTTGGCTTGAGTGACGAAATCAACGTACCGGACTCTTTAGCCGGGAATCCAGTTGACAATATGGGTATCTGGCCTACGGCGGCGGGTGGATTTTTAATTGACACTCCGGCTGATTTAGACGGTGATGGGGACATCACAAGTGACACCGTAGAAACAGTTCACGTGTTTAGCACGGAAGGGATCCTGGCTGGTGGCGAGGTTAAGCATTACATTTATGCCCGTGGAATAATGCGTTTTAATGATTCGTTAAAATTCATGGGTTTCAATGGCAACCTGGGTGTGTCAGCAGATACCGGAACACAAATCGTGCCGGTCGTGGTGACCTCCAAGGTTTCTCCCAAGGTGGCTTTGATTTACACCGCTGAAAGGTGGTGTGAATATGAACCGTCAAGTTGTTCAGACGTCTACTACATAGAGTCCACTAGTGGTGGCAATGACTGGTTCACGGGTGGTACTACCTGGTCTTTCCCGGCTGGGACTAACATTACCATGTTTGATTCCGCTGATGCTACCCGGGCCACCGGTGACCTGATGGGAGTTTACGATGACTCTGACGAGCTGGTAATCTCCTGGACGCAGTCGGTGGATTGGGACCTGGTCACCGGGGGAAGCTCCAGAGAAAGTGACATCTATGTCTGGGCCGCTGATTTCGGAGCCAGGAAATCACAGGATGGAAACTACACCAAGCTGCCGGCTGGTCTAATTGCAGGTGGCCCTGGCCGTACACTCGCCTGGCCTCACATAGGGGTGCACGATGGTACTACCACCTCTTCCCGTAAGGGGTTTCTGTATATGACCTACGCCCGCTATGGCGACAATACAGATACCTTTAAGGATTACAGCTTTGACAACCAAATAAATGGTGAGGTATACATAACTGCTTCCACCAATGGTGGAAAGTCTTGGTCAGCAGCCATAAACGCCACCAATTCTAAGAGTCCGGCCTGTCCGGCTCCGGTTAGTGGCAGTGGCGTTGGAACCTGTTTTGGTGTAAGCTATGTTTCCTGCGCTGAGAGAGTTGACGATACTATTTATATAGCTTATATGACTGACGAAAATTCGGGGGACGTAATCGGCGACAACGCCCTTGCTAAGCGGACCAAGAATGAAGTCTACTTCATGAAATATCCGGCTTTTACTCCGGTTCCGACAAAACAAATCTCAGTTACTCCGGCTAATTTCATCCAGGACCCGGATTCAGCAGTAAATGATACTGGCATTTTCCTGGTCCAAAACATCGGAAACGCCGACCTGAAAGTAGACAGTATAAGGGAGGGAAATCCAGCCACCTGGTTGAAGTTCAACGACACAGACACAGCCGGATTTACCATCCTCGAGACTGGCGCGGATGTAGTCATTACCTTCATTGTAAATGACTCAGGTCTGGCTGACGGCGCCTACCATGACACTCTTTTAGTCTACAACAACTCGGCCAATAATCCGATAGTAGAGGTGCCGGTTATCCTGGTGGTGGACAACATTGATGACTATCTCAAACCAAAGTGGGTCGAACTGGCTACTGGACCAGTGACTTTAACTTCTGGTCATATGAATCTGTTAGTTTCCAACG
>Ga0209641_10005712_pt1 | contig 10152 bp, 13 predicted proteins | sample RifCSP16_1_FD_184022 | JGI IMG/M metagenome (GOLD analysis project Ga0209641, IMG submission 184022) | Soil microbial communities from Rifle, Colorado - Rifle CSP2_sed 16_1 (SPAdes) (version 2) | ecosystem: Environmental > Terrestrial > Deep subsurface > Rock core/Sediment | place: Rifle...
GTCGATGAACTTGTCCGTACCGTTGTCGATGGCGGCGCTCTCGCGGCCCGCATTGTCCGAATGCGCGAGCGAGGCGAGCGTGATCGTGATTGCCGTGCTCGTCCCGTATGCCTTCTTGATGTCGGCCATGAGCGGGGCCCCCTACCTGGTCGCCGTCACGCGGAAGGTCGCGGTCTGAGCGGTGTCACAGATGGCGCCCAACCCAGGCCAGCCGCTTGTGCTGCTCCCGGCGACTTCGATGAAGTCCATCTGCCACGTTCCGCCAGGGTCGATCGCGGTATCGGAGGTCGTGGCGGTCGTGTCCTTGAGGTCGAAGTAGCACGTGTTCGCGCTCGTGCTGAGCGAGTAGACGACCACATGCCGCGCCAGGAAGGCGACGGACGAGCCGCCTGAGCCGTTGTCGGTGAAGCTCACGGCACTGTTCGTGCTCGTGACGCTCACGGACGAGTTGAAGAACAGCCGCTGCGCCCGGATCTGGCCTTGGTAGGCGAAGAGATCGAGGAAGATCAGGGCCGCCAGTAGCGCCAAGATCCGCTTGCGCATCGTTTCTCCTTCCGCTCAGTTGGTCCCGGCGATCGTGATGACGATCTGCAAGACCCCCGGGGCTGCTGGAGCACTCGGGGCTGTCGCACAGGCCACCGGAGAAGGCAAGGAGCTACCAACGACGTTGAAAGCCACGATTCGCCAGCAGAACGCGGCTCCCGGCTGGATTGGCTGATCCACGAAGCTCACGACGTTCGGCCCGACCTGGCCGACCTCGGCGAACGTGGGAAGTGGCCCGTCCAGCGCCCGCTGGATCTTGAATCCGTCCTCGTTGTTCGAGTTGTCGACCCAGGTGAGCGTTGCCTTGAAGGTCGTCTGCGCCGAGACGGGGCCGCCGATGAGCACGAACAGGAACAGCGCTGCGAAGAAGAGCACGAGACGCTTCATGGCTTCACCTCTACCGTCAGAGGACCGGGAGCGCAGGGGCAGCCTTGCCCGCCGAGCGCCACGGTCAGGGAAAACGGCTTGCTGCCCGAGATCGGTTGCGCGTGCGAGTCCGTCGCTTGCATCTGGAAGTCGCAGGTCTGGAGCGTGATGGGCGTGCCCGAGACGCATCGCCCGGACAGGGCTAGACCAGCGCAGAACTCCCCGCTCAGCTTGCTCCACGAGTACGGCTGCACGCCGAGCGCCGCGTCGAAGCAGGCCGAGTAGGGACTGCCAACGATGGCCTGCTGGAGCGGGGACGCGGTAGAGATCACGGGCCGGTCCTGAGACGTGAGCGAGTAACCCCGGATCGTGCACTCCGAAGCCGCGTCGCACGCGCGGATGCCGACAACCTTCGTCGTGAGCTCGGTGGCGGTCCCGCCGATCTTCTGGCAGCCAACGAGAATCAGGCCCGCGGGCAGCGTGCCGGATGCCATGCCGCAGGAGTAGGGCGCCCCGACACCGCCGACGATCGAGAGCGGCTGATCGTAGGGCTCGCCCTTCACCGCGTTCGCCAGCGCCGCGGTGATGATCGTCACGGCCTGCGGACGAAGATCCGCTACATACAGATCGACGGTGCTGGAGCCTAGCCAGTCGGAGCTGAACAGAACTCGGTAGCCGTCCTTGCTGATCTGGGGGTGAGGCTCTCCCCAGTAACCCCATGGACCGTTCTCACCCGAGTCCGATCTCACGTGAGCGATGCGGCAGACCTCTCCCGTCTCGGTGTTGGCCAGGACCAACTCTTGGTCCAAGAGCGTCGCCCCCGTCCTCGTCCCCAGCGAACTGACTGCCAACCACCCCGGATTGCTTCGCGCCGTGAGGCTGACGTGCGTGCCCGAGAGGGGATACGGCCAGCCGTTCTCCATCCCGATGATCGTCCTTGCTGCGCCGGTGTCGAGGCGCCGGCTAATCAGGGTGCCGTAGGGTTGATCGTCGAACGCTACGGAGTTGAACGTGTTGTAGCCGCCGGGTGTCGCTCCGAGCGCCTGGTGCTCGCGGCAGTGCAGGACCGAGGGCAGGGTCAGGACGGTCGAGAAGCTGAGGTTCGTGACGAGCGGTGGGCACTTGTCCGCCCAGGTCGAGAAGAAAGCCCCGCTCTCGTTCGGAAGCGCCCAAGGTGCTAGGACCGTACCCTCGGCGGGAGCATCGACCGTGGCGATCACAGAGTTCTCGGTGATCGAGTAGAGGATCTTCCGGGTCCCACAGGCAAGACCGATGATCTGTCGTGGCCCTGTGGTCTGAGCGTGCGGGTCAGAGCCGAGTGTCAAGACAGACGTCCAAGCTGTTGCGCAGTTTGTCGGAGCAGTCCCGAAGTCACGATAAAGCGTCGTCGTGTCTGCGCCGCTGAGATTGATTGTGTGTTTGAAGAACTTCGGCTCGGCGTTGTACATGGCCGGGAAGTAGAAGACGAGAGGGTTGGTCGCGTCCCAGATGACCTGTTCGAGATCGGAGGGCCCGTAAGTCGTGAAGCTGATCGTCTTCCGGTGCGTGTAGGGCTTGTCGCCGTCGTACAGCTCGTAACGACCGCCGCGATGCCAGGCGATGATGAGCGACTCATCGGCATTCCAACCGCGCATCGTTGAGTAGGTCGTCTTGATGACGGCGTTCGTGCCTTCGGCCGGCTGTGCATTGGAGATCCTCGTGATGAGCGTGCCGAACGCCGGATCGACGTAGGATCCGCCAGCAGTCGGCTTGGCGACCGCGCCTGCGTTCATCGGGTGATTCAGCTTGTCTGTGATCTTCCCGTCGCAGGGCGATTGAGCCCAGGCCAATGAACCGCCCAGACAGACGAGAGAGATCGCCGCTAACACCTTTCTCATGGGTCAGTACCTCGTCAAGCCGGTCATGTTGATGTAGGCGTAGTCCGCTGCACAAATCCTCGATGTTGATGCGGCCCTAGCCCAGCACCCGAACATCATCGCTAATTCGCCTGCCGGCTCTGTGCCGAGCGTATCGTCGCAACCCGAAGAGCAGAACGTTTTCTCGGTCTCGTCGTTGACTCTGAAGTAGTAGGTCTCGTTCCCGCCCACGCCGCTGTTGCGATGCCTGATTCTGAAGCGATACCAAGTGTCGGCAGAGGGAGTTATTGAACTAGCGACCACGGTGCTGCCAGAAGCGTCGCCAGACTCGAGACAGCCGTTGCCTACGTTGTTGCCGATTTGGAAAATGAAAGTCGTGTCGGATTCGTCGGTGTCATAACGAACCCTGATGCAGCCGTACTGGCTGCCGTCTATCGAGAGACCTAAGCCTGTTGTGAATGCGAAGTCGGTTAGAGAGGAGGCGTCCAGCCTAGCGATGGCATCGTAGTCCCAGTCGTTACCGCTGATGTTGCCGATGGGGATGTCGTCGCCGTCCTGCCGTGGCAAAGAAACGAGATATCCGCTGTTGTCTGCTCCCGAACCCGAGTTGAGCAATATGGCTCCGGGGTGTCCGGTGACCGGAGTGGCGATCCAATAAGTAAAGCCAGCCCCAGAAGCTACCCCGTACCAGCCGTGCGTGCCGATCAGCCCCCCCGTTGTCGCGGCGGCCAAGAATTCCTCATAAACTTGGAATGTGGTCGATGGGTCGAAGGACCCACCAGTGTCGGTCGAGCACGTTATCGCTCCCAGCGCCGACACCGCCGACACCTTGTCTGTCCCCGAGCAGGTCTGCGGCTGCACAGCAACCGAATCCGCGTTCGGAAGCGTGAAGTTCCGCGCCGAAGTGGGATCGGTCACGACTACGGTGGTGTAGGTGTTGTTGTTGGTCGTGCCCTCAAACCTGATCGGGCTGCCGGCGAGCAGCTCGGCCCCGGAGAAGTCGTGGGAGCCGGTGAACGTGTTGCCGGCCACCTCCGCGAGCTGCACCTGAGTATTCGTCGTGCCGCAGAAGTAGAAGTCCAGCGAGTCTGTCTCGAAATGCGTAACACCGACCGAGCATGTGGCGGGTGCACCCGTGGTCCCGGAGGTGTAGCGGCCGAAGATTGAGTTATCCACCGTGAAGTCCAGGTCGGCGATGACGATCGAGCCGTCCGCTGAGGTGAACTGGCCGCTTATCGCGACCGTACCGCTCGCGTTGGGCATGGCCCAACTCCGGTTGGCGGTCAGGTCGTCCGAGGTGAAGGTCCCGGCGAAAGAAGTTGTACCCTTCGCAACCGGAACAATCCTAATCTGGTCGTAAGCTCCCGCATCACCAAAATCGAAACCGTTTGCACCATCGACTTTGAACCTGACCTGACCATCCGCGACCATGTCGGCCACATTGTCGAAGGCCCTAACCATTGAATCCTGTCCGACCGCATCATAAAAGATGAGCGCTGCGGAACCAGTACCGAGCGAGAGTGCGGAACCGGTTGTGGATCCAGCAGTAGTTTGTAGCCTTAAACTATTCGCTGCCGACGAACAAAGCCCGGCGTTCGTGTCGGCCGTAAAGCTGTAGGGTGGGGTGGTGCAACCCGTAGCAGCGCGCAGTGGAAGCACCGGCGGGGTATACCTCGCCCCTCCAGCGATGTAGACGGTTTGTGGAGCCGCAGGCAGCGCGGCACTGAGCAGCGAGAGCCCGATCAGGATGAATCGAAGTGGCGTTCGCGTTCTCATCGAGTGCTTCTCCCGAAGAACCACAGCAGTGTTGCGCCGAGCGCAGGTAATGCCCCGGCGATCAGTCCCCAGACGCCGGCCTTGACACGCAGGCCCGCCACGGACTCGCGCAGCGCTATGATCTGCTCGCCCTGCGCATCCTGGCGTGTGCTCACCCGTTCGACGACGGCCTTGATCTCGTCGAGCCGATACAGCACCAGGTTTTGGCCCTGCGTCTCGCTCTCGGTCATCACTTCACCTCTACGTGAGCCTCGGCCCTGAATCCCTTGGGACGACCGGAAAGCTGCTCCCTCACCAGCGTCGCGCGGACTATCAGCACCCCCGGGTACGTCACGTACCTGATGTACCGGACATACTGGATTGCGGAGTCACCGTTGATCGTCCAGAAGGAAAGACCTTGCTCTCCCCTCTCGCCGATCCACCATTGAAGGTACACACCACGGTTAGCCGGATGCGGTGGGACGAAGACCGTGACTCTGACTTGGACAGCCGGGCCAGCGATGACGATGGGCGGCCAAGCAGTGACACTGATTGGTGGGCGCGCGGACTCAGGCTTGCGGTGCTTCGCGGGACTGGCGAGCAGGAACAAAGGCAACGCCGCAAGCAGATAAGCCTCACTACTTGCCATGCCTATAGATATAGAAAGCCACCGCAACAAGTGCAGCAACCGCTACGACAAGCGCAAGTTTGCGCATCATGGATTTTTCGCCGCGCTACCTCGGCATCCCCGCTTTGACGAGCACGAACGAGACAACGGCATAGAGCGCGAGTACCGCGACGATCATTGCTTCGACGAGCATCACGTCACGCTCGGAATTGCTGAGCACGCGGAACTGCGCGCCCCACGCGCGCAACCTTCAGCGGAGCCACTTCAGCAGCTTGTGGACCAGCCCGAGCGCGATCATGCTCTTGGCCGTGCTCGCCGCGACGGTCGCCGCCGGCACCCCGAACGCTGGCAACGCCGGCAGGATGAGCGGCGCGACGTCAGCCACGAGCTGCAGCGCCGCACCGATCGCCGTCTTCTTGCCGTTCAGGAAAGCCCACGCGCCCTTGATCAGTTCCATCTCGCCTCCTAATCCTGCAACCCTCAAGATCAGCCGCACGCGCCAGTTGAACGGGTCGTTCAACGTCACCACCAAAAAAAGTGCCCGGCCAGGAAGCCGAGCGTGAACGCCAGCCAGACGAAGGGCCCGGGATGGGCCTTCACGGCCTTCCGGACGACAGCCGTGATGTGGTCGTCTGGCGTGTCGTTTCGGAGCGTGACGATCTCCAACACGATCCAGACCAAGAACATCAAGGCCACGGAGCCGATCAGCACCATCTCCGTCCCCATCACTCCCTCCAGTCCACGATCACGAAGCCGCTGCAGCCGGCGTCACCGGGTAGGCACGCCTGAACCGCGCACTCGCGCGGCGCCCCGGGACACTGCGGCATCACGAAAAAGCCGGCCATCGGCCCGAACTCGTCGCGCTGCAGACCGCAGGCCTTCGGCTCGCCCTCGAACTCCGGCGTCTGCGGGTCATCGCGATGTACCGGGTCTCCGAAGTGATCGCACGACACGGCCGCAGTCACGCGGTCGTCGTGGCACCGGCCCTGCTCGGTGCCCGAGCGGTAGCGCCACACAGGACAGCCCCCCGCGATGAACCGCTCGCAGCGGTCCCGGTTCGGCCAGCCCTCGAGATGGCAGTCGTTCGTGTCAACGCCATGGATCAGCCGGCAGAACTCGCGGTCACCGCGCACACGCACGGTCGAGTCGACACCGTTGCCGTATCGCTTGGCGTTGACATAGACCTCGGCCTCGGGGGCGAGTGGTTTCGGGCAGTCCGTAACGGTGGGCGGCTCATCGCCGGGCGGCGGTGCAGGCCCCTTCACCACCTGTTTGAAGCGTGCGAGCGTGTCCTCGAAGTCGGCATCGCTCATGTCGTCGCGCCAGAGCGCCCACCCGAGGCCGAGCCGCCGTGCGTCGGCGAAGTACCGTTCTTCCTCGGCTGGGCTGAAGGCCGGGTTGTGCTCGTTGTTGAGCGTCCAGCGATCAGCGAGCGGAGCCGTCAACGGCGCGCGGTCGTGGTTGATCGCATAGTCGACCTCGACTTGTAGATCGCGGACTCCTGTGCCGATCAGATGAACGAAGCTGCAGCCGCTCTTCTGCTCCTCGTCGCGAATCACCTCGCGCAGCTTGCGGAACCATTCGACCTTCCAGCCCACGACGTTCTCGCCTTCGTTGTCGAGCGCCCAGATGACATTGCCGAAGCAGCCGAGCTCCTCGACGACCTTCCGGGTGTACCGCTCATGCTCGGCGTGCCACGTCCGGCCGCAGGCATCGATCGCATCCTGTGGCCAGGGGAGATAGGGATGCCCGGCCTGGCTGCGCTTGCACCCCCAGGTATCGATCACGACCTTTTCCACGTAGCCGCCTGCTTGGTAGGCGTGCCACACGAGGTCGCGTTCCTTCTGCCAGTACGCCGGATTCCAATCGAGCGATCCCGGCAGATAGGCGCCTCCGATCGCAGCCCACTCCAGCTCCTCGCTCGCAAGAAACGGACCGCGGAAGTGGAACATGTTGGCGGCGCCGTTCGCCGCCGTGTAGTCCATCCACGCCTCGGAGGCGAGTGGCCAGAGCGTCGGCGTGCTCATGCCTGCGATCAAGAACGCCTTCGGCCGCCGTGCGACAGGCGATGGCGTGCTCCACGCCTGGCAACACGGCTCGGCCATCACCATACCGAAGGGCTTACCGTCATTCGTTCGTAGACGGGTCCCATCCGGCCGTAGCAAACGCCCGGGCCCGGTGGTTTCACCTTTGGGGGGCGTCTGTCCTGGAGGAGGAGGCGAGGGCCCGTCGCCTTCCTTGACGTAGAGCAGGAGGTTCGGCGATCCCTCGCCGATGCCGGTGAGCGTGTCCTTCGTCGCCATCGCCACGAGTCCGTCGTGCACCTGGGAGACCGGAGCCGTGGGATGGCGCTCGAGGTACAGCGCGGCGGCGCCCGCCACGTGCGGCGACGCCATCGAAGTCCCGCTGAAGGTGGCGGTCCCGCCGGCCGGCGTGTCGCTCTCGATGTCCACACCTGGCGCGAAGAGGTCCACGCCTAGTCCCGTGTTCGTGAAGGAGGCGCCCTTGTCGGTGCGATCCATGGCGCCCACGGTCACGACCTGGACGACGCGCGCCGGTGTTGAGCTGCGCGAGTCCTCCCCCTCGTTTCCAGCGGCCGCCACGAACACCGCCCCGCTCTCGATCAGCTTGCAGACCGCAGCGTCCACTGCTGGCGCCGGGCTGCCACCCCAGGAGGCATTGACCACCTTCCGGACGCCGGGCCCGGGATCATGGGCCGCGATCCACTCGAGCGTGCGGATCGCATCACCATCCGTCCCGGAACCGTTCTCGTCCAAGAACCGCGCGGAGTGGACGATCGCCCGCTTGGCGACGCCCCAGGTCGTTCCGGCAGCGGTGCCCGCGACGTGCGTCCCGTGGCCATGACCATCCTCGCAGCCGCGGAACACGATCGTGCTGAAGCAATCGTCCGAGAGCCGGTCGCCCAGGTCGTTGGTTTTGGTGACCCCCGTATCGGACACGTAGATGTGGACGCCCGCACCGGTGGCGCCAGGATCGAAAACGCCGTCGAGTCCTTCACGCGCATCCACGCGGTCAAGGCCCCACGAGACGCTGACCTTCTTCCGACCTTCCTGCTGAACGAACTGGACCTCGGAGCTCGCGAGCAGGGAAGCGAGCTTCGTCTTGTCGAGCCTGCCGACGAAGCCGGAGCGCACGCGCGTGAAGGTCTGGATGTCCTTCACGCCGAACTTACTGGCGATGCTTTGGACCGATGCGACGGTGCGTGTGGCGGCCTCCTGCTTCAGCACGATGATGTAGCGGTCCGGAACCGGATCTGCCACAGCGTAGAAGCCGGCGAGGGCCGGAGGGTTGGTGCAGTCATATGCTCCCGGTGGAGGCTGGTCGGGCACGCACGCCGGGTCTGGGTTCGTCGGGCAGGGATCGATGACGTCCGGTAGCCCATCCCCGTCGCTGTCTGGCAGAGGGATCTTGCCCCCACAGGCGGGCAGGCCCAGAATGACGGCCGCGATGAACCACGCCCACGCGAAGCGCCAACGATGATTCCTCATTCGATAGCTCCAAGCGGGAACGTCGGGGCGGGAGGCAACGGCCGGGGGCAACCGCCGCGGCCCCCGCCCCACCCTGGCCCAAGCCCAAGGCAGCTTCACGATGGGTTCCTCACCAGCAGCTCGAAAGACTCCCGCCCGCCCATGAGCTGCATGAACTGCGCGAAGCCGAGCCGCGATTCGCGAATGGAGAAGCGGCTGAACCGCTGGCCAACGCCGATGCAGCCATCTAGGTCCGATTCCTCGTTCGCGATGTGGAACAGCAGCCGGTCATGTCCGGTGACTCCGGTCACCTCGTAGCTGTCGTAGCGGCCCCCGTTGAAGTAGGAACGGACGCAGCGATAGCGGCCGGGCGGGATCTTCACGAACTGGGGGCCGCGTGGCGCGCTGTCGGCGAGAGGGTAGGTCCTCTCCAGCGTCACCGGGCCTGCCGGAAGCCCTGCGACCAGCAGGACCCCGAAGCAGCCTTCCGGCGCGATCGAGACGCGGACGAGCTCCAGATCCGCCCGCGCTTCAGGCCCGGCCGCTTCGACCATCGCACCCCCGCAGAGAGATCCGGCTCCTCTCCGCGCTGGCACTGCCGCGGCCCGGCGGCCTTCCCCGCCCCCGCTGATACTGCCGGGGGCTCAGGCTTACGACACGCTAATCTTACGCCTGTTCGTCAAGCCCCGCTGCCTGGCCTCTACATCGCTTGGTCAAGCTCATCGCGCAGCGCATCGGCCATCTGCGCTTCCTCGTCCCGCTCCCGCGTCAGTTCCTCGGCACGCTGCTCGATCCCCTGCAACCGCCGCGTCTCGGTCACGAGCCCGTCCGCCCACTTGCTGAGCTGGTCCAGATTCCGCTTCAGTTCCTCGACCTGGGCGCGGAGCGCAGCCTCGCGCGCAGCAGCGCCGTGCTTCATCCGCCTCTTCTTCATCGGCCCTGCTCCTCCCGGATGGCGCGCGCCTCGGCCATCAAGGCGTCCGCTGCCAGTTCGCCCTCTTCCGGGAATCGCGGTGCGTAGTGCCCAGCAATCAGCCCCCGCAGCCGGCGCACCTCGGCAACGAGGCGCAGCCCGAAGCGCGCTTCAGCCGTCAATACCGGGCCGCGATCGGGCTCAATGACGGACCCCACATGGCGTACCAGCCGTCAGGGTCGCTCTCCGAAAGCTCGTCTTCCGTGATCCGCTCGCTCATGCTTCCCCCTGTGCCATCCTACGCTCGAAGCGTTCCGGAAGCTCGAGCGCCTCGAGCCCATCCGGCCCCACCTCGAATTTCACCGCCACTATCACGCGCCGCCCCGTCGCCCGAGCTCGCGCCTCGGCACGGTCGAGCGATCCATCCAACGCGCGTATCCCGTCCGGCGGGAGGTGCGCGAGGCGGCCCGCGAGGCGCTCGGCTGGGCTTGGCGTGCTCACGCTCCCAGCTCCTTGGGCGACGCTGGCTCGCGCGGCGCGCGCTCCGCTTCTTCCCGCCTGCGCCCACCCACGAGGCAGGACAGCGGCGCCATGCCCATACGA
>Ga0209641_10005713_pt1 | contig 10150 bp, 7 predicted proteins | sample RifCSP16_1_FD_184022 | JGI IMG/M metagenome (GOLD analysis project Ga0209641, IMG submission 184022) | Soil microbial communities from Rifle, Colorado - Rifle CSP2_sed 16_1 (SPAdes) (version 2) | ecosystem: Environmental > Terrestrial > Deep subsurface > Rock core/Sediment | place: Rifle...
GGGGTATGATTCGGCTCGCCGCCGCACTCGACGAGATGCCCCACACCCGTGCCGCCTTCGAAGCGGGTGACCTCGACCTGGCCCGAACCCGCCACCTCGCCTCTGTCCGCGAGGCCAACCCGGAGCTGTTCGTCGACCACGAGCGGGCACTGGTCGACACGATCGCGGGGCTGCCGATGCGCCACGTCGCCGTCGCCCTCGACTACTGGGCGCAACAGGCGTCGTTGGAGCACGTCGAACGAGACGCCGCCGCCCGCCGGGAGCAGCGCCGCCTCCACGTCTCGGCGGTGAACGGGATGGTGTACCTCGAGGGCCGGCTCGACCCGGTGGCCGGCCAGTTCGTGATCACCGCCCTCGACAGCCTCACCGACCCGGCCAACCTCGATCCCACCGACGGCCGCACCCCGGCGCAACGGCGCGCCGATGCCTTGGTCGACATGTGCCGCGACCACCTCGACCACGGCGACCTCCCCACCCAGCGCGCTGAGCGTCCTCACGTGATGGTCCACGTGTCGCTCGAGGCCCTCGGGGGTCGTGCCGGCCGTCCCTGCGAGTTGGACGACGCCGGGGTGATCACCCCGCAGGCGGCCCGATGGCTGGCGTGCGATGCCCGGGTGACGAGGATCATCACTCGGGGTGAGTCGCAGGTGCTCGACGTCGGGCGTTCGACCCGGGTGGTGCCCACCGGTCTGCGGATGGCGCTCGTCGCCCGGGACCGCGGCTGCGTCATACCGGGCTGCGGGGCACCCCGTCGCTGGTGCGACGCCCACCACGTCGTCCACTGGGCCGACGGCGGCTCGACCAGCCTCGACAATCTGTGCCTCCTCTGCAGGAGACATCACGGGATGATCCACGAAGGCACCATCACCCTTCCCGACTGGGTGTTGGAGATGGCCGGCCGATTACCCAACCGGGAATGAGCCCGGCGGCCCGCTCATACCGTCCGACCGATGCCCGACTCGTTCGACCGAGCCCGCTGCCGATGTCTTCGAGGGTTCGCCCTTGTTGGGCCACAACGGGACGCGCTCCTCGGGGCCGGGTCACCCCACCCGAAACAGCATGCGGGACGGGTGCAGGATATGTAGGCTGTCTCTCTGTTAGAGACAACACGCCATAGGAGCGCATGGCTGGACTGCCGCCCAGGGTCGGAAAGAGAGCACCCGGTCGCGTCCCGGTGAGGCATCGGCGATGCTGATAGCGACCGGCGCAGAGCGCCCCATCAACGCACCCGGCGACGGAACTACCGTCGGGTCGGTCCGGGAGTCGACCGTCGATGACGTGACCGCAGCGGTCGCCGCGGCCACGGCGGCACTCGATGACTGGAGGCGGGCGGCCCCGCACGAGCGCTCCGCCGTGCTGACCAGGGCTGCAGCCCTGCTGAGGGGACAGGCAGACGAGATCGCCATGATCCACGCCCGGGAGAGCGGCAAGGTCATCACCCAGGCGCGCAGGGAGGTCATGGGAGCGGCAACTCTCCTCGACGAGAACGCCCATGTCGGGCGCTTCGACGCCGGCTACCTGGCGCCCACGGGAGCGCTTCCCGGTGGTGAACGCGACCTGACGCTCGTCGAACGGGTGCCTCTCGGCGTGGTCGTGTGTGTCATCCCGTTCAACTTCCCGGTCGAACTGACCATCGAGAAGGCGGGCGCCGCTCTGGCCGCAGGCAACACCGTGGTCCTCAAGCCGCCGCCGCAGAACCCTCTCGCCACCATCGCCACTGCCCGCGCCCTCCTCGCCGCCGGCCTACCGCCCGGAGTCCTCAGCGTGCTGCCCGGTGGCCGCGAGGTCAGCGCTGCGCTGTGTGCCGCGCCGGGGGTCGATGCCGTATCACTGACGGGCAGCGTCGGTGCGGGTGTCGCCGTCGCCGAAGCCACCGCCCGGATGCTCCGGCCGCTCCATCTGGAACTCGGCGGGAATGGGGCGGCGGTCGTCATGGATGACGCCGACCTCGACCTCGTGGTGTCCGAGACACTCCGCGGCAGGATGCTCATGAACGGGCAGGCCTGTGCCGCGACTAAGCGCCTCGTGGTGCACCGGAAGGTTGCGGGCGAGATCGTCGAACGCCTCGACGCTGCGCTGAGCGCCGTGAAGGTAGGAGACCCTGCGGACGAGGCCAGCGAGGTGGGACCTCTCATCGACGCCCGCTCCGCCGCCCGCGTCGCGGCCCAGGTCGCCAATGCCGTGTCCCAGGGTGGCAGGCTGGTCCGCGGTGACCCGGCAGCCACTGGTGCGTGGTATCCGCCGGCCCTCCTCAGTTCGGTGCCTTCCGGTGCCGACGTCGCAGCAGACGACGAGATCTTCGGCCCGGTCGTGACGACGATCCCCTTCGATGACGATGAGGCAGCGGTGCGCATCGTCAACTCGTCGCGTCTGGCCCTCACCGCGGCGGTCTTTTCGTCCGACCTGAGGCGCGCCCTCCGCGTCGCGGAGCGATTCCAGGTGGGGGGCGTGGTCATCAACGGCACCAACAACTACCGGCCACCGGTTGTGCCGTTCGGCGGCGTGGGCCTGGCAGGCACAGGGCGGGAGGGGATCGGCTACACATACGAGGAGCTGACCCGCACCCGGTTCATCGCGATCCGGGGCGTGCGTCCTGCGGGAGTGCCCCTCGGAGGTGTCAGCCATGGATGAGAGGACCGCGCGTGAACTGGTGGCCGGCACCGCGCAGATGATGGCCGAGGCCGGCCTGGCCGAGGCGTTCGGCCACGTGTCCGTCCGGTTGGACGGCGGATTCGCCATCACCAGCACCGCTCCCTTCACCACCCAGGGCCCGGAGGACGTGATAGTCGTGCCGGAAGCGACCGACCCGCCGTGGGTGCCATCTGCCGCGGCCACCCTCCCGCGGTCGTCATATGTCGGCTCCGGCATGTCGCGGCCGAGCTGCCGCGCGCGATGGCGTGGGTGGAGGCGACCTTCGGATACGCCGGATACTCATGACACCAAGACAGACGTTCGACCGACCGACGAGACAACAGCCAAGGGAGGAACGATGACGACAAGAGGCAGAAGGGGATCGATCACCAGGCTCTGTGTCTTGGTGCTGGCCGTCTCCCTCGTCGCCGCGGCATGCGGTGACGACGACGGGACCCTCGCCGAGACCACCGATGTCCAGTTGATCCTGGACTTCGTGCCCGGCGGTATCCACGCCGGGATCTACTCGGCCCTGGCCGAGGGATACTTCGAGGACGCGAACATCAACATCGACATCCAGCCGCCGACGTCCTCGGCGGACACGCTGCGGCTGGTGATCGCAGGCCAGGCGACCGTCGGCATCGCACCGATCGCCGATGTGGCGTCTCTGCGGGCCCAGGGTGAGGACATCCAGATCTTCATGGCTCTGGAGCAGGTGCCGCTGGCGGCCCTCATGTCCACCGCGGCCATCGGCATCACCGATCCGAGCCAGCTGAGCGGCGCGACAATCGGCGTCACCGGCGTGCCCTCCGACGAGGCGATAGCCAAGGTCATCCTCTCGAGCAGCGGCGTCGACGTGAACGGCGTCACGTTCGTGACGATCGGATTCGATGCAGTCGGCAACCTGATCGGCAAGACGGTCGATGCGGCCATCGGGTTCTGGAGCGCCGAGGCAGTCGTCCTCGAACTCGAAGGCGAGACGCCGTACGTGTTCCGTCCCGACGAGTACGGCGCACCGCCGTATCCCGAGCTCGTGCTGTTCGCCAGCACCGACACCATCAACAACCGTCCTGAGGTGCTCAGGGCCGTGGCCGCGGCGCTGGCCAAGGGATACGAATTCGCCCTCGCCGACCCGGCGGCTGCGATCGCTGACCTGGCGGCCAACGCCGATGGCATCGACGTGGACTTCGCCTCGGCGGAGTTCGCCAACGTCCAGCCGTACTTCCTCGGGCCGAACGGCAACTTCGGCGAGATCTCCGATGCTGCCATCTCCGACTACCTGACATGGGCGGTCGAAGTGGGTGTGCTCGAGTCCATGCCGCAGAACCTCATCACCACCGAGTTCCTCCCGTAGATGGTGGTGACGACCCGGGGGAGCGCTTGCGCTCCCCCGGGTCCCACATAGGAAGGGGCCCAATGGAAGAGCGGATCATCGTCAGCAACGTCTCGAAGGGATTCGGGAAGGGGGACGCCCGCGTCGAGGTGCTGGACGGACTCGACATTCGGGTCGGCCGCCATCACTTCGTCAGCCTCCTCGGCCCCAGTGGCTGCGGGAAGTCCACCCTGTTCAACATCATCTCCGGCCTCATGGAGCCCAGCGAGGGCACAGCTCTCGTGGACGGCTCGACCGACCGGCTGGGGACCTGCGGGTACATGCAGCAGAAGGACCTGCTGATGCCGTGGAAGCGGATCACCGACAACGTCGCGCTCGGTCTCATCGTGAAGGGCACACCCCGCAGCGAGGCCCGCCGGCGCGCCGAGGAGATCCTCGAGCGTTTCGGCCTCGGCGGGTTCGGGCACCGCTACGCCAGTGAGATCTCAGGCGGCATGAGACAGCGGGCCGCATTGGCGCGGACGTTCCTCGCCGGTGACGACGTTCTCCTGCTCGACGAGCCATTTGGCGCCCTCGACAGCCTCACCCGCCTCCAGATGCAGTCGTGGCTGCTGGACATCTGGCAGCAGTCGGCAGCTTCGATCTTCTTCATCACCCACGACGTCGACGAGGCCATCCGCCTCTCGGATCGGGTGCACGTCCTTTCGGGGCGCCCTGCGAGTGTCGTGCTCACTCTCGAGATCGATCTTCCGAGGCCCCGTCCCTACGAGACCGTGCTGACGCCCGAGTTCGCCGCGTTGAAGGCGCAGGCCATCCGGTATCTGCATCCCGACGAACAGGCCCCCATGCAGTTGGAGGCGATTCGCGATGCCTGAATGGCTCAAGAAGACGCTTCCCCCCCTGGTGTTCGGCCTGCTGATCATCTTCGGCTGGGAGTTGCTCACTTATGTGACCAACGCCGACCCGCGAATCTACCCGGCGCCCAGCGAGGTGCTTGCCGCTCTCCTCAAGCACCCGGCCAGCATGTTCCGCAACGCCAAGATCACGGCGCTCGAGATGGTGCTCGGGTTCGTCCTCGGCGCGGTCATCGGCATCGCGCTCGGCATCCTGCTCGCCTACTCCAAGGTCGTCCGATCCGCGGTGTACCCGTGGCTCATCGTGAGCCAGACCGTCCCGATCCCCGCAATCGCAGCCGTGCTGGTGATCTGGTTCGGCTTCTCGATCGTTCCGAAGGTGCTGGTCGTCGTGCTCATCGCCTTCTTCCCGGTAGCCGTCAGCACGGTGGACGGCCTCAAGGCGGTCGATCCCGAAATGGTGCAGCTGATGCGGACGTTCGGTGCGAGCCGTGCCCGGATATTCCGTGAGGTGAGGATCCCTGTTGCGCTGCCGCACATCTTCACCGGCGCCAAGGTCGCAGCAGCGTTCAGTGTGCTCGGTGCGGTGTTCGGAGAGTGGGTGGGCGCCAAGGGGGGCCTCGGCTACCTGCTGCTGCTGAAGAACAGGGCGGTCAACACCGACGAGGTGTTCGCCATCATCTTGGCCCTCTCGGTCCTCGGAGTCGGCTTCTTCGGGATCATCGTCCTGATCGAGCGGCTCACGATCCCCTGGTACCACAAAGCCCGTCAACTGGAGGGTGCGCAATGACCGAGATGCTTCCGGAGGTCGCGGAACGGTACAAGGACGGCTTCATCGCCCACCTGTCCCAGACCGTTCCCGGCCGCAAGGAGATGGTCGTCACCGGGGCACAGGGCTGCTACCTCCACATGGCCGACGGCACCTACCTCGACATGATCAGCGGGATCGCGGTGTCCAACGTCGGGCACTCCCATCCCGAGGTCGTCGCCGCCGTCACCGAGCAGATGGGCAAGTACGCTCACGTCAACGTGTACGGCCGCTTCGTGGTGCCCCCACAGGTGGAGATCGCCGAACGGCTGGCCAGAGTGGCATCTGGCGATCTCGATGTCGTCTTCCTCACCAGCACCGGCACCGAGGCCAACGAGGGGGCACTGAAATTGGCGCGCAAGTACACCGGCCGCCCCGGGTACGTCGCCTTCGAGGGCTCGTTTCACGGCAGGACCTACGGGTCGCTGTCGGTGTCCTGGCGCGAGAGGTACCGCCAGTCGTTCCGGCCGCTCCTCGAGAAGGTGACGTTCGTCCCCTTCGACGATCTCGATGCAGCGGCCGCCGCCATCGGCGACGACACGGCGGGGGTCATCATCGAGCCGATCCAGGGCGAAGCCGGCGTCCGCATACCGTCGGACGGCTTCCTGTCCGGTCTCAGGGACCTGTGCACGGATCGCGGGGCACTGCTGATCTTCGACGAGGTGCAGGGTGCCATGGGCAGGGCGGGCCACTGGTACGCCTCCCAGCATTGGGGCGTGACCCCCGACATCATCACAGTGGCGAAGGCGGTCGGAGGGGGCCTGCCCCTCGGCGGCTTCATCTCGACGGCGGACATCTTCTCCACGTTCCTCGACCCGCCGCTCTCCCACGTCACGACCTTCGGCGGCAACCCCGTGGCGTGTGCCGCGGCGATCGCCGCCTTCGACATCATCGAGAGGGACGGCCTCGTCGAGCGGTCCCGCCAGATGGGCGAGTACCTCGGTGCCGGCCTCTCCCGCCTCATGTCGCAGCACGAGATACTGGTCGCCGCCCGCGGCCTCGGCCTGTGGTGGGCGTTCGATGTGGCATCGGGCGATTTGGCCATGCGTGTGGTCGCGGCCATGGAGCGGCGCAGGGTGATCGTCGGATCGATGCTCAACGCGGACGGGACCATCAGGGTGGCGCCGCCGCTCATCGTGACGACGGCTCAGCTCGACGAACTCCTCAACGTGCTCGACGAGGCGCTCACCGAGGTCGAGGCCGGCCTATGACCCTTCCGGCCAGGGAGACGGTGCTGGTGCGGGGGGCGTGGGCGCTGACGTCGGGACCCAACGGTGAGATCCGCGACGGGGCCGTCCTCATCGATGCCGGCGCGATCGCAGCGGTCGGCCCGTACCCTGCCCTCCGGGCCGCCCAACCGTCAGCGCCCGTCGTGGGGGATGGGACGGGCATCGTCATCCCCGGCCTGGTCAACGCCCACACCCATCTCTCCGAGGCGCTCGTCCCCGGCATGGGCTCCGACCTCACCCTGTTCGAGTGGGGCACCCGGGTCGTGACCCCGGCCGGGTCGGTGCTGACCCGAGAGATGGCCAGTGAGGGCGCACTGCTGAAGGCGATTGAACTTCTCCACTCGGGCGTCACGACCGTCAACGACATGTTCCACCACTACCGGCCCGGTTCGTTTGCCAGCCTCGGCGTGGTCGACGGGTTGGGCGCCGCCGGCCTGCGCGGCATGGTCGCCTTCGGCGCGGAGGACGCCTTCGCGGCGTTCGGCGGCAGCCGCTTCACCGTCGCGGAGGCCGTCGAAGAGCATCTCGCCCTCGCCGAGAAGACCGCCTCCGCCGACCTCCTCGGCTTCCGCATGGGGGTGGGGACCATGCTCGGCTCGAGTGACGAGATGCTCGCCGCGGCCGTCACGCTCGGAGGTGAGCACGGTTGGCCGGTCCACACGCACCTCGCCGAAGTGCGGGAGGAGACGGTGGAGGCACGGGCGCGGTGGGGGAGGAACTCCATCGAGCAGGCGGCTGCAGTCGGCCTGCTCGACCTCGACGTCATCGCAGCCCATCTCATCTGGCTCACCGAGCGCGACATCGAGATCCTCGTGTCGCACAGGACTGCGGCCGTCCACAACCCGGTGGCCAACATGATCCTCGGTTCCGGCGTCTGCGAGGTGCCGCGCCTCGCTGCGGCGGGGCTGAGGATCGGCATCGGAACCGACGGGGCGGCGTCGAACGACTCGCAGAACATGCTCGAGGCGGTGAAGGCGGCGGCCCTTCTGCAGAAGGTGCACACGCTGGACCCGGCGTCACTGACGGCCCGCGAGGTGCTGGGGATGGCGACGCTCGGCGGAGCCGAGGCGCTCGGCATGGCCGACGCCATCGGAAGCCTCGAACCCGGCAAGCGGGCTGACGTCGTGCTCCTCGGCGGGACGGCAGAACTGGCCAACATCCACGACCCGTACCAGCAGGTGGTCTACTGCACCAGTCCGCGGTCCGTCTCTGACGTGTGGGTCGACGGGCGCAGGCTCCTCGCCGGCGGGGTGCCCACCACCGTCGACGAGGCCGATCAGATCGCCCGGTGCCGCCCGCTGGCAGAGCGGCTGGTGAGAGAGTCGGGTCTCCTGGCAGATGGGATGTCACGGTTGTGCGAGATGTAGCCATCGTCGGCGGGGGTCACAACGGGCTCGTGTGTGGCGCCTACCTGGCGGCGGGCGGCCTCGACGTTGAGGTCGTCGAGGCAAACGACACCCCGGGCGGGTGCATCTGGACGGAGCAGCTGGCCACCGGGCACCGGCTCGAACTGGGCGCGGTCGACCTGTCGATGACCGACGACGTCGTAGCCGACCTCCACCTCGAACGGCACGGCCTTCGGCTGCTCGGCAGAGAGGTCCTGGTCGGAGCGGGATTCGGGGACGGCACCCGGCTGCTGTTCGATACCGATCTCGACGCGACGATCGCCGGGATGCCGTCTGTCCCCCCGGCCGACCTGGAGGCGTACCGCAAGTTCACCGGCCTGGCCCGACGGGCACTCGCCGCCTTCGACGCGCTGCCCGGCGTCCCCCCTTTCGGTGATGTGATCCGCCTTGCCGAGTCACTGTCGGCAGGGGTCGACCTCGCTCGCCTGCTCGTCTCGTCAACAGAGTCGGTGCTTGCCGGGAGGATCACCGACCCCCGCCTGGCCAGCGCCATCGCCATGTATGGGTCCCACGGCCAACTGCCCTCGTGGCTCCCGGGGACCGGGCTGTTCTCGATGCTCCTGCCGGGGAGCCACGGCAGCATGTCGTATCGGGTCGAGGGAGGAACCGGCGCGTTTATCGACGCGGTCGTTGCGGCCCTCACCGCGGCGGGGGGGTCGCTGCGCACAGGAGCGCCGGTGACGCGCATCGAGCGCCGCGGCGACGCCACCGTGCTCCATCTCGGCGACGGCGGATCCGTCACGGCGCGCCGGGTCGTCTCGGCGCTGGACGTGCGGCGCACCACGCATCTGTTGGATGATCCACCCGACGGCTTGAGGGCGTCGGCTGCGGCCGTCAGGTCAGGCGCGCTCAACGTCGGGGAGATCAAGATCGACCTCGCGCTGTCGGCACCGGCGGTCATTACCGGCGATGCGGCGGATGCCGCGCTGTGGCTGCTGCAGGATCGGCACGACTCGCTGCGCACGTCTTTCGGCGAGATCGTCGCCGGCGCCCTGCCGTCGAGCCCGGCGATGATGTGGGCGGCCCCGTCAGCCCTCGATCCGTCGGCCGCGCCTGCAGGCGGCGGAACCGTGTGGCTGTCGGCCTTCGTCCCCGCCCGCCTCAGGGACAGGGAGTGGGACGACGCCCTCGAGGAGGAAGCGGCCGATCGCGTCCTCGACGGCCTGGCCCGGATCACCGGCACCGATGTGCGCCCGCTCACGGTGGATCGAAGGATCACCGGCCCCAACGGGTGGGAGAGGCGCACCGGCGCCTCGCGCGGCCACCCCAATCACATCGACCTCACCATCGACCAGCTGTTCGGCTGGCGGCCGCCGGGTGTGGGCGGCTACCGCACCGAACTCCCGTGGCTCTACCTGACCGGCGCCGGGACGTTCCCCGGCGGCGGGGTGTCAGGCATCCCCGGGAGGAATGCCGCTCGTGTCCTCCTGGGCGACCTGGGTTCCCGGCCCCGCGCCGTCGGCAGATGGCGCAAGGAGATCGCAGGCCTGTGGGATGCGTGGGGTCTGTACCGATCCATGAGGAAGGGGGCGTGATCGGTATGGGTCGAGTCGACGACGTCTTCGGCTTCATCGATCTGCTGACCGGGTACCAGCCGGCGTTGGCGATCATGGCCGCGGGGCGCCTCGGGCTGTTCGACGCCCTCGGGGATGAGCCGCGGACGGTGGACGAGATCGCGGACGGCCTCGACCTCGATGTGCCCGCCCTCGGGGCGCTGCTGCGGGCACTCGCCGGCATCGGCATGGCCGGTCGCAGCGACGGCGGTTTCACGGCGACCGCCTTCACCGCCGACCACCTCACGGGCGGCAGGGACCTCGCCCTCGTCATCCGCAAGGAGGAGTACTTCGCGCGGGCGTGGCTGTCCCTCGACGATGTCGTGCGTTCGGGAG
>Ga0209641_10005722_pt1 | contig 10142 bp, 10 predicted proteins | sample RifCSP16_1_FD_184022 | JGI IMG/M metagenome (GOLD analysis project Ga0209641, IMG submission 184022) | Soil microbial communities from Rifle, Colorado - Rifle CSP2_sed 16_1 (SPAdes) (version 2) | ecosystem: Environmental > Terrestrial > Deep subsurface > Rock core/Sediment | place: Rifle...
CGTGGGGCGCTTTTCCTCGGCGGCCTCGTCGAACTCGGCGGACGCCATCGTCGCCCCGTGGATTCCGTCCTTCCCCGTCTTCGCGCCCACGTAGAATACGGGGTTCCCCTCGCCCTCGGCGCGCGCGAGGAAGATGCGATCCTTGGGAGCGATGCCGAGACAAAACGCGTTCACCAGAGGGTTGAGGCTGTAGCCATCCTCGAAGTTGACCTCGCCCCCGACCGTCGGGATCCCCATGCTGTTTCCGTAGCTCGCGATGCCGGCGACGACACCCGTGAGGATCGAGCGGTTCTTCTGGAGGGAAAGCGGACCGAAGCGGAGCGAGTTCATGAGCGCAATCGGCCGCGCGCCCATGGTGAAGATGTCGCGGATGATGCCGCCGACTCCGGTGGCCGCGCCCTGAAAGGGCTCGATGAAGGACGGATGGTTGTGGGATTCGACCTTGAAGACCGCGGCGAGCTCGTGGCCGATGTCGACGACGCCGGCGTTCTCTCCCGGTCCCTGGAGCACTCGAGGCCCGCGGGTCGGAAGCCTTCTCAGGTGGACCCGCGAGCTCTTGTAGCTGCAGTGCTCGGACCACATTACGGAGAACATGCCGATCTCGTTCTCGTTCGGTTCGCGCCCGAGCTTCTCGACGATGCGGTCGTACTCCTCCCGGCTCAGGTTATGGGCCTTCAGGGCTTCGAGTGAGGCTGCCATCGGCTCAGGCATGCTCCTTCGTCCAGGCCACCAGGCTCTCGAACACCTTTCGTCCGTCGTCGGTCCCGAGTTCGGGCTCGTAGCAGCGGTCAGGGTGAGGCATCAGCCCGACCACGTTGCCTCGTTCGCTCCGGATTCCCGCGATGCTCCTCTCGGCGCCGTTTACGTTCTCGACGTAGCGAAACAGCACGCGGCCTTTCGTCTCGAGGGCGGCGAGGGTCTCTTCATCCGCGAAGTAGTTCCCGTCGGCGTGTCCGATGGGAATCCGCAGGACTTCACCCTCCTCGAGAGTCGCGGTAAGAGGCGAGTCGCCGTGCTCGACGCGGAGCTCCACGTACCGGCAGATGTAGGTGAGGGTGCGATTCCGGAGCATCGCGCCTTCGAGGAGCCCGGCCTCCTGGAGCATCTGAAAGCCGTTGCAGATCCCGATGACAGGCTTTCCCTGCTCCGCCATCTCGCGGATCGGGTCCATGATGGGGGAGAACCGGGCGAGAGCGCCGGGTCTCAGGTAGTCGCCGTGGGCGAAGCCTCCGGGAAGGATGACGGCGTCGTATCCCTCGAGAGAGGTTTCCTTGTGCCAGACGAGATCCGTGGGCTCTCCCAGAACGTCCTCGAGAGCGTACTTCACGTCCTCTTCGCAGTTGGAGCCGGGGAACACCGAGACGGCGAAGCGCGGCACGTTACTCCTTCACCTCCACTTCGAAAACTTCGAGCACGGGGTTCGAGAGAACGCGTGAGGCGATCTCCCGGGCCAGGCGAAGGGCTTCTTCCTTGGAGCTGGCTTCAAGGGTGAGCTCGAAGAATTTCCCCTGGCGGACGGCGGCGACGCTTCCGTAGCCCACCTGCTTCAGCACGTTTCCGATGGTCTCCCCCTGGGGGTCGTGGACCGCTTCCTTGAGCCGGACGATGACGTTTGCCTTCATGCCTTCAATAATGTCAACCGAATACCCGACGGTAGATGGTGTCGATATGCTCCATCTGCCGATCGAGATCGAAGGCTCGCTCGAGCTCCGCCTCGTCGAGCCATCTCCGGACTTCGGGGTCGTTCCCGAGAAGCTCGCGGAGAGTTCCCCTCTTCTGCCAGACGGCCATGGCGTTTCTCTGTACCAGACGATAGGCCTCCTCGCGCGAGAGCCCCTTCTTCGCGAGCTCCAGCAGCACCTGTCCGCTGAACACCAGACCGTTCATCGATTCCAGGTTTTCCCTCATCCTTTGGGGATAGACGATGAGGTTGTCGAGAACCGAGGCCGCGCGCCTCAGGATATGGTCGGTGAGAATGAAGCTCTGAGGGAGGATCATCCGCTCCGCGGAGGAGTGGGAGATGTCGCGCTCGTTCCAGAGGGCGATGTTCTCGAGCCCGGCCTGGAGGTTTCCCCGGATGACCCGCGCGAGCCCCGAGACCTGCTCGGAGACGACCGGGTTGCGCTTGTGGGGCATGGACGACGAGCCTTTCTGCTTCTCGGAGAAGAACTCCTCGACCTCGCGGATCTCCGTCCGCTGGAGGCTCCGGATCTCGACCGCGATCTTGTCGAGAGTCGAGGCGACGATGGCGAGAGCCGAGAGCGCTTCCGCGTGGCGGTCCCGCTGCAGCACCTGGGTCGCGATCGGAGCCGGGGTAAGGCCGAGCCTGCGGCAAATTTTCTCTTCGATGACCGGAGGGAGGTGGGCGAAGGTGCCGACGGCGCCCGAGAGCTTTCCCACCGCGACGACTTCGCGAGCCCGCTCGAGCCGCGCGCGGTTTCTCTCCATCTCCGCGTACCAGAGCGCGAGCTTCATCCCGAAGGTCATCGGCTCGGCGTGGACCCCATGCGTGCGCCCCACCATCACCGTCTTCTTGTGGTCGAAGGCGCGGGACTTCAGCACGGAAGACAGAGCGGCGACATCCTTCAGGATCAGATCCATCGCGTCGCGCATCCGCATGCCGAGCGCGGTATCCACGACGTCGTAGCTCGTGAGTCCGAAGTGGATCCATCGCCCCGCCTCGCCGACACTCTCGGCGAGCGCCTGGGTGAAGGCGAGGACGTCGTGCTTGACCTCACGCTCGATCTCGTCGATTCGCTCGATGGTGTACGAGGCCTTGGCCCGGATCTCCCGCGCGGCTTCGGCCGGGACGATGCCCGCTTCCGCCATCACCTCCGAGGCCACGACCTCGACTTCGCGCCAGGCGTCGAACTTCGCCTCCTCGCTCCAGATGCGGCCCATCTCCGGGTGGACGTAGCGGTCGGTTAGCATGATTCGAAAACCAGAACTCCCTGCGCCCGCTCCTCGATGAGGACGGGCTTCGCCTCGCTTACCCGCAGCATCGGGGTCGGCCGATCGGGGTAGGTGAGATGCACTTTCGGCATCCGTCCCCCGCGCCGCTTGAGCGCTTCGAAGCAGCAATCGAGGACCAGGCTCTCGTGGTTGTTCTGCTGGGAGAGGTGCGCGAGGAACAGGTGGCGCACGGCGCCGGGAAGGCGCTCCTCGAGGTAGCGCGCGAGGGCCTCGTTCGAGAGGTGGCCAAAGCGGCTCCCAACCCGATGCTTGAGCGACTCCGGGTAGTCTCCCGACCGGAGCATCTCGACGTCGTGGTTCGACTCGATGAGAACGGCGTCGCAGCCTCGAAGGCCCGTGGCGACCTCTTCCGACACGTGCCCGATGTCGGTGACGTGGCCGAACGCGAGCTTCCCCCGCCGCAGCCGGAATCCGACGGGGTCCGCGGCGTCGTGGGGTGTGGGGAAGAGATCGACGGTGAGCCGGCCGAGCTTGAAGCTCGCTCCCGAGCGCACGCGAATCCACTCGACCTCCCTGCCTGGTTTTTCCGGGACTCGAGGCATGAAACGGAACGTTGCCTCTGTCGCGTAGAGCGGGATCCGGTGCTTGGAGCAGAACCGCCAGGCCCCGCGGGCGTGATCCCCGTGCTCGTGGGAGACGAGGACGGCGTCGACGTGGCGGGGGGAGACTCCGAAGAGCCGGAGCCGCTTCTCGATCTCCTTAGAGGCGAGCCCGGCGTCGAGGAGGACCCTCACCGAGCCGTCGGAGACGAAAGTGACGTTCCCTGTGCTTCCACTTCCCAGTACGGAGATATGAAACTCAGGCAACCAGGCTCTCCGGAATCGGCCGCAAGTGCTCGAGCCTTCCGAGCACGGTCATCGAAAGCGGTCCCCGCCCGAACATTTCGGAAGCGAGCTCGAGAACCTCCGCGGAAGTGACCGCGTCGATGCTCGAGATTACCTCATCGGGGCTCACTTGTCGCCCGAAATACATCTCCTGGCGCGCGAGCTGCGACATGCGGGCGCTCGTCGACTCGAGCCCCATGAGGATGCTCCCCCGGAGATGGCTCTTCGCCCGCTGCAGCTCGGCCTCTTCGACCGGCTGCGATTTGATGCGCCGGAGCTCGGCCAGAACCAGGTCGAGAACCAGGGGAACGTTCTGGGCCTCGGTGCCGGCGTAGATCGAGAACTGCCCCGTGTCGTAGTAGGCGCTGAGGCTCGAGAAAACCGAGTAGGCGAGCGCGTGCTCTTCCCGGATCACCTGGAAGAGGCGCGAGCTCAGGTTGCCGCCGAGGACGGCGTTGAGAACGTAGGCCGCGTGCCGGCGGGGCGAGGCCTGAGGAGGCGCTTCGGAGCCGACGACCAGGTGGGCGAGCTCGAGATCCTTCTCTGCGAGCTGAATCGTGGGCGAGACCTTCGGAGCCACGTTCGCGATTCCATCGGGAGGCGTCGAGAGCGAGGAAAAGTGCTCCCGGACCAGGTCGAGGATCCTCTCCTCGAGGTTTCCCGCCGCGGCCACGATCAGATTGCTGGGGGCATAGATCTTCTTGAAGAACCGGAGCAGATCCTTCCGGGTGAAGCTCGAGACCGTCTCCACCCGGCCGAGAACGGGCCGGCCGAGCGCGTGATCGGGCCAGAACGACTCGGTGAAGAGGTCGTGGACCACGTCGTCGGGCGTGTCCTCGACGCTCTTCATCTCGTCGAGAATCACCCTGCGCTCGCGCTCGATCTCCTCGGCGTCGAAGCGGGGCTGGGACACGATGTCGGACAGAAGGTCGACGGCCCGCACCACGTGCTCGTCGAGCACCTTGGCGTGGAACCCGGCGTACTCGTGGGCGGTGAAGGCGTCGGTCTGGCCCCCGATCTCGTCCATCTCCTGGGCGATTTCGGCCTGACTCCTCCGCTCGGTGCCTTTGAAGAGCATGTGCTCGAGGAAGTGCGCGAGCCCGCTCTCGGTCTTCTGCTCGTGGCGGCTGCCCCGTCGGATCCAGACCCCGACCGCGACCGAGCGCACGTGGGGCATCTTCTCCGTAAGAACGGTGAGCCCGTTCGCGAGAACTTCCTTACGAAACATTGGAAGGACGGCAAAGCGTAACACAGCGCCGTGCTAGGATCCAAACGTATGAACCTCTTCGGGTTGGAGCGGCCGGAAATCGAAGGGGCGATGCTCGCTCGAGGCCTTCCTCCGTTCCGCGGGCGGCAGATCTACCGGGCTCTCTATGCCCGGGGAGTCGACTCTTTCGAGAGCATGACCGATCTTCCGAAGTGGCTCCGGCAGGAGCTCGCCCGCGACTGCGAGATCCAAAAGCCGAAGGTCGCCTCGCGGCACGTCGGGAAGGACGGCACCACCAAATACCTGGTCGAGCTCGAGGATGGGCGCAGCGTCGAGTGCGTCACCATCCCGGAGCCGGCCTTCGCCCCGGGGGCTTCGGCCAGGCTCGCCGAAGCTTCGCGGAGGCGGCCGAGACGGCACACGTTCTGCCTTTCGACCCAGGTCGGCTGTCCCCTCAAGTGCAGCTTCTGCTTCTCGGGGACCATTCGCTTCGAGCGGAACCTGACCGCGGGGGAGATCCTCGCGCAGTTCCTCCTCGCGCGCGGAGCTCTCGCCGAGGCGAAAGCGAGGAGCAACATCGTCTTCATGGGAATGGGGGAGCCGCTCCTGAACTCCGATGCGGTGATGAAGGCCATCCGGATCCTGACGTCCGACGAGGCGTTCTCGGTGTCGCCTCGCCGCATCACCGTCTCGACCGCGGGGATGGTCGAGGAGCTCGCTCGCTTCGCCGCCGAAGCGCCTCCCGTCGGGCTCGCCATCAGCCTTCACGCGACGACGGACGAAGTCCGCAACCGGGTCATGCCCATCAACCGAAAACACCCGCTCGGGGAGCTTCTCGACGCGGCGCGAGCGCTTCCGATTCCGAAGAGGCGGCGCATCACCTTCGAGTACGTCCTTCTCGGGGGCGAGAACGACGGACCCGAAGACGCGAAGAGGCTCGCGACGCTCCTCCGCGGGGTCAGAGCCAAAGTGAACCTCATTACGTATAACCCCTGGCCGGGCGCTCCCCACGAGCGCTCGTCCCCGCGGGCGACTTCGAGGTTTCTCAAGATCCTGGCGGACTCCGGCCTGACCGCGAGCTTGCGGCGCAGTCGCGGAGACGACGTTCTCGCGGCCTGCGGCCAGCTCGCGAACATGTCGCCGCCAGCACCGTTCAACGCGTGATATTCTGAGGGTATGAGTCGCGCGGCTCAGCGGAAGATCGCCACCTACGAGGATCTGTTGGCGGTCCCCGATCATCAGGTGGCGGAGATCCTGGATGGAGAGCTCTTCGCGAGCCCGCGTCCCGCCGTTCGCCACGCTCACGCCGCGTCGGGTCTAGGGGTAGATATCTTGGGTCAGTTCCACTATTCGGGCGGCGGAAGGCCCGGTGGGTGGTGGATCCTGTTCGAACCGGAACTGCACCTGGGCGAGGACGTGCTCGTGCCGGATATGGCTGGTTGGCGCCGAGCGCGCGTTGCCTCGATGCCGGATGCGCCGTGGATAGACGTAGCCCCGGATTGGGTCTGCGAGGTTATCTCACCTCGCACGGAGTCCATCGATCGCGGCCGCAAGCTCCGCATCTACGCGCGGGAAGCCGTCGCGCACCTCTGGCTCGTGAATCCGATAGCCAAGACGCTCGAGGTCTACCGCCTCTCCGACTCGAATTGGGTCTTGCTTCATACTTGCGTTGGTGACGAGGTGGTTCGGGCGGAGCCCTTTGCACAGGTCGCGATCGAAATCGGGCGGTGGTGGCTTCCGGAAGCCCCGGTCGGCTAATCTTCCCGCGCCATTTTCTCGGAGGCGGCCTCCACTTCCCGCGCCTTCTCCTCGCGCCAGGCGGCGAGCTTGCGAGAGAGGGAATCGTCGGACGCCGCGAGGATCTGGGCCGCCAGGAACGCGGCGTTTCGGGCACCGGGTTTTCCGATCGCCATCGTCGCCACCGGAAAGCCAGCGGGCATCTGCACCGTGGCGAGGAGGGCGTCGAGCCCGGCGAGGGGAGTCGCCGCGAGAGGGACTCCGATGACGGGAAGGTTCGTTCGTGAGGCGATCGCCCCCGCGAGATGCGCGGCGGCGCCGGCTCCCGCGATCATCACCCGCACCCCGCGGCCCGCGGCCTCGGACGCGAGCTTCGCCGCGCGCTCCGGCGTGCGATGGGCGGAGTAGACGCCTAACTCGTAGGGGATTCCGAGCTCGCGCAGGACTTCCGCCGCCTCGGCCATGACCTCCTTGTCGGAGGCGCTCCCCATCACGATCAGAACCTTCGGTGACGCCAACGCTCTAGCTCCCCGCGAGTCGCGTGAGGGCCCTCTGGCCGATGTCCTTCCGGAACTGGCGGCCCTCGAAGTGGATGCGCTCCACGCCCTCGTAGGCGCGCTCGATCGATCCCTTGAGGTTCCCGCTGATGCCGGTCACGGCGCAAACGCGCCCGCCGGACGTGACGATCTTTCCGTTCTCCATCTTCGTGCCCGAATGGAAAACGTAGAGCCCTTCGTCCATCTCCACCTTTCCCGAGTCTAGCCCTTCGATGACCTTTCCCGTCTCGTACTTTCCCGGATAGCCCGAGGAGGCGAGAACCACGGTCACCGCCGGCTCTATCACCCACTCGAGCCGATGCTGCCCCAGGCGTCCCTGGCTCACCTCCATCAGCAGCGGAAACAGATCGGATTTGAGACGCGGGAGTATCGCCTGCGCCTCGGGGTCGCCGAGCCGCACGTTGAACTCGAGCACTTTGGGGCCGTCCGCGGTCAGCATCAGCCCGCTGTAAAGGATGCCCTGGTACTTTCGGCCCTCGGCAGCGAGCCCGGAGATGGTCGGGTGAACGACGTCTTTCACGATGTGCTTCAAGGTGTCGGCGTTTAGAATGGTCGCGGGACAGATCGAGCCCATGCCGCCGGTGTTGGGTCCCTCGTCGTTATCGAGGGCGCGCTTGTGATCCTGGGCCGCCACCAGGGGAAGGACGTTCGCGCCATCCGAGAGCGCAAAGAAGGAAACCTCCTCGCCCTGGAGGAATTCTTCGAAGACCAGCCTCGTGCCTGCGCTTCCGAGCTGGCGTTCCGCGATGAGCTTCTTCGCGAGATCCAGAGCTTCCTCGCGGGACTCCACGATGGTGACGCCTTTGCCGCCCGCGAGCCCGTCGGCCTTCACCACCAGGGGAAGCCCGACCTCGTCGCTTTCGATGACCGACTTCGCCTCCTCCATGCTGCTCACGACATGGAAGCGCGCCGTGGGAATCTTGTGCCTTTTGAGGAAATCCTTGGCGAAGGCCTTGCTCCCCTCGAGCTCGGAGGCGGCGCGGTTCGGACCGAAGACCGCGAGGCCGCGGCGCCGGAACTCATCCGCCAGGCCAAGAATGAGCGGGAGCTCCGGGCCGACGACGGTGAGCCCGATGGAAAGCTTCTCCGCGAAGTCGGCGAGCTCCACGATGTCCGAGGGATCGATGGGGACCGGGTCTGCGAGCGAGCGGATCCCGGCGTTGCCGGGAGCGCAGAAGATCTCCGTCACCTCGGGGCTCTGGCGGAGCTTCCAGACCAGCGCGTGCTCCCGCCCCCCTCCGCCAACGACGAGAACTCTCACGTCGGACTCTCCCCCGAGCTCCTCGAGCCGGCGGAGGTCAAAGTCAACGCGGTCAGCAAGTTAGCTTTACTCGTGAAACCTCGAGATTATCCCACAGTGCCTTCGAAAGTGTCAACCAAGTCGAGAGTCCGTGAAAAGCGTTTGACAGACGTAAGTTCGTTCCCTATAGTGATTTTCGAGCGAACGGGCCCCTCAGAACCGCCATCGAGTACGCTTACGTCTCAACCCCGGGAAGCCGAACCGATGTCCGGGGAGACATGCCGCCCGCTTCCAAGATCGAGCCAGGAAAGGAGGTGCAAAGATTGGCCGAGATCAAGATTACCGACAACGAGTCGATTGAAAGCGCCCTCAGGCGCTTCAAGCGCAAAGTGCAGCAGGAAGACATCATCAAGGAAATCAAAAAGCACTCCTTCTACATGAAGCCTGGCGACAAGCGGCGCGCCAAGCAGGCGCTCGCCCGCAAGAGGCAGCGCAAGAAGCAGCGCCGCGAGCAGACGGACTAGAGAGACTCGCACACGTGGAAGCGTGGCAACGGGCCCGGAGGGCCCGTCCTCCCCGAGCGAGGAGCGAGGGGAGCGCGCGAGGCGACGAGCCGAGCGCGCACTATTCTACGCTCATCGGTTCCCTTCGGCTCACGGAGCTTGAAGGGAAGTGATGGCCGCCACGTTGACGATATCCTCGACGCTGCACCCCCGCGAGAGATCGTTCGCGGGCGCTTTCAATCCCTGCAGGATGGGGCCGATGGCCGCCGCCCCTGCGAGTCTTTCCACGAGCTTGCACGAGATGTTTCCCGAATCCAGGTCGGGAAAGATGAGGGTATTGGCCCGCCCGGAAACCGCGCTTGCCGGCGCCTTCCGCGCGGAAACCTCGGGCACGATCGCCGCGTCCGCTTGGAGCTCCCCGTCCGCGGCGAGCGAGGGAGAGCGTACTTTCAGCGTCTCCGCCGCCGCGGCTACCTTCCGCGTCCGCGGGTGGTCGGCGCTTCCCTTCGTCGAGAACGAGAGAAGCGCGACTCTCGGCTCGACCTCCAGAAATCGACGCGTGTTGGCGGCGGCGAGCTGCGCAATCTCGACCAGGTCCGTCGACGTGGGCTCGGGAATGACGGCGCAATCGGCGAAGATGTACTGGCCCCGGTCGTCGGGAAAGCTCATGAGGAAGAAGCTCGAGACCTTGTGGATCCCGTCCTCGGTCCCGAAGACGCGGAGCGCCGGCCGCAGCACGTTCGCGGTGCTGTTCAAGGCTCCGGCGACGTATCCCGCGGCGTCTCCCGCTTCGACCATGAGCGCCCCGAAATAAAGGGGGTCGAGCGCTTGCTTTCGGGCTTCGTCCTCGGAGAGACCTCGATGCCGCGCGAGCCGGTGAAGCCTCTGTCCGTAGGCGTCGGCTCGGGAGCGGGGCGAATGGATCTCGATCCCGTCGATCCGCTCCTTTGGAATCCCCGCGGAACGGGCGGCCTCGCGAATGGCGTCGTGCTCGCCGAGAAGGACCGGCTCCGCGATGCCCCGGGACTTCATTTCGACGGCAGCCCGGAGAGTGCGCGGCTCGGTCGATTCCGGAAGGACGATTCGAAGCCTCCGCGCGCG
>Ga0209641_10005723_pt1 | contig 10140 bp, 10 predicted proteins | sample RifCSP16_1_FD_184022 | JGI IMG/M metagenome (GOLD analysis project Ga0209641, IMG submission 184022) | Soil microbial communities from Rifle, Colorado - Rifle CSP2_sed 16_1 (SPAdes) (version 2) | ecosystem: Environmental > Terrestrial > Deep subsurface > Rock core/Sediment | place: Rifle...
CGGTAGCGACCGAAGGCGGCCGGCGGCTCCATGCCTACTCTCCCACGAGCTGGATAACTACCTCGCGGTCGCGTCCGTGGTCCAGCTCGATGAGGAAGATGCGCTGGTACTGGCCGACGACAAGCCTGCCTTCGACGAGCGGCACAGCCTCGCTGGCGCCGAGCAGGAGGTGCTGGCAGTGGGAGTGGCCGTTGGGGCGTTCGCCGTTGTTGGAGAGGGCGTGCGCGAACTCGTTGTGCTTGTACTCGGCGCAGGAAGGCGCTATCTGCTCCAGCATCTTCTCCATGTCGTCCAGCAGCGCAGGCTCGTTCTCGTTGATCCGGATGGCGGCGGTCGTGTGCCTGGAGAAGACGACAGCGAAGCCATTGGAGACGCCCGACTGGCGGGCCGCGTCCTCGACCCGGTCAGTTATGTCAATGAACTGCGGCCCCTTCTCGGTCCGGATCATGAACGTCTGCGAGAGGAACTTCATTCTGCCATTCTCCTTCTTCAGGCTCCCATACGGCTGGGCTGGAGACGCTTCTCTCGCCTCCGCCCCTTCGCTCGGAGCTGCTTGTCCAACTTCTCCAGCCGTGCTACCACTTCGTCTATCGACTCGTCAGGTGTGGAGGCGCCCGCCGTCACCCCCACGCACTCTCTGCCAGCCAGCCAGGCGGCGTCTATCTCCTCCGCCCGCTCAATCTGGTGCGTCTCGACGCCCGTATCAGCGCAGGTCTGCGCCAGCTTACGCGTGTTGGCGCTGTTGCGTCCGCCGACCACGATCAGCAGGTCGCACTCCGCCGCCAGCTCCCGTGCGGCGTGGTACCGCTCGTCGGTCTCCGGGCAGGTCGTGTTGACCACCCGCAGCTCGTTGATGCGGCCGATGTTGCGGCCCACGAAGCGCGCGACGAACTCCGCGAAGGACGCCTCGCTCTTGGTGGTCTGGGCCAGGAGGGCCACCTTCCGCCGCGGGATATCGATCTCCGCCTCCGGGTCCAGGACCGCCGTGCCGCTGCCGTCCATCCAGGCCAGCACGCCCCTGACCTCCGGGTGGTTCTCCTCGCCGTAGATTATCACCTTGAACCCGTCATCGCACAGGGCACGCGCCGCTCGCTGCGACTTCCGGACTATGGGGCAGGTAGCATCGATGAGACCGAGCCCGCGCTCCGCCGCCTCGCCCGCGATCTCCGGGCCGCGCCCGTGCGCGGTGACGGCGACCGTCTTGCTCTCGGCCTCCGCTAGCCCGCCGACTACGCGAACGCCGCGCGCGGCGAGGCCGTCCACGACCACCGGGTTGTGGACGATCGACCCGAGGCTGTCGATGGGCCCGCGCTTCTCGGCGGCCTCCCCCACCAGGTCGATCGCTCGGCGCACTCCGAAGCAGAACCCCAGCGCTTTCGCTCTCACTATCCTCATTTCCGCTCCTCTAGGCGATTACGGATGATGATTCCGGCAGGACCCCTACGTCGCGCCTACCACCTCCCTCCCGGAGGGACGGCCCGCCGCCTTCAGCACCTCCCGCGCGGCCAGGCGGCCGCTGCGCACAGCGCTCTCCATCGTGGCCGGCCAGCCGGTCGCCGTCCAGTCGCCGGCCAGGAACAGGTTGGCCACCGGCGTACGCTGGGAGGGCCGCAGCAGGGCGATGCCGGGCCGGGCCGCGAACGTGGCGTCGCGCTGCTTGACCACCAGCGCCCGCTTGATCTGGGCGGTACGGGCGGCCGGGAACAGCGACTGCACCTCCCGCCCGAACAGCTCGATGATCTCCCGCGCCGGCATATCGATGAAGTCGCCGGCGCCGCTCAGCGAGATGTCCAGGTACTGGCCGTCGCCCTCCTGACCCCACAGCTTCGACTTGTTGAATACCCACTGGAGCGGCGTGTTCAGGAACGCAGCGAACTCCAGCTCCGTCACCCGGCGGTCGTACCAGAGGTGCACGTTGACGATGGGCGACGTGGGGATACCACCGATCCGCGCGAAGAACGGCTCCTGCCGCAGCGCCTTCGGGAGCAGCGGCAGGAGCGAGCGCTGGTCCGCAGCCAGCACGAGGTGGTCCGCGGGCTCCGCGCCGCCGCCCACCACCACCCGGCCCTCCTCGAGGCGCACCCCTGGAACCGCGCGGTCTGTGAGCACCTCGCCACCGCGCGCCTCGATGTACTCCCGCGCCGCCTGCGCCAGCAGCGCGGACAGCCCGACGCGGGCCCAGCCCACGTTGGCGCCGTCGCGGTCGCGCAGGAACCCCGCCTGGAACACCATCAGGGCCAGGTCGGCGCTCACGGTCGTGATGTCGCCGTTCAGCGTCGGCAGCACGATCAGGTTCCAGAAGCCGCGAATTGCGTTCTCAGTCTGGCCGTGGCCGCGCAGCCAGTCGGCGAAGGTCACGTCGTCCAGGTCCGGGTGGCGGCTGCGGTCCAGCGAGCGTAGGCGAGCCATGGCGTAGGCGGCGCGGCCCTTCTCCGCCGGCGACAGGGAGCGGAAGCGCAGCAGCGAGGGGAGGAGGTGCAGGGGCGGTGGCAGCCGCTCGCTACGGAGGGCGCTCTCTCCCCAGACCTTGTCGATGACGCGGACGTGGAGGCGGCGCTGCAGGTGCGCCTTGTGCCAGACGCCCAGCCGCTTCAGCAGGCCGATGTACTGCCGGCAGCAGCCGAGGAATACGTGCTGACCGTTGTCCACCTCGACCCGCGACCGCTTGTCCAGGTAGGAGTAGGCGCGCCCGCCCAGGAAGGGACGTTTCTCCAGGAGGGTCACCTTCAGCCCGGCTTCGGCGAGGTCGCAGGCGGCGGTGATCCCGGCCAGGCCGCCGCCGACGACGGTGACTGAAGGCCTCTCGCTCATAGCACCAGGCTCCTCACGAGCTCCCGCCCTGCCAGCGCCAGCTTCTGACCGGCGCTCAGGCTTACCCGCCGCCGCAGCACGGTGTCCGGCCGCCGGCTGATATCGTCCAGAATGGTGCGGTAGATGCCCGCCATCACGCCCACGCAGGCCCTGGCCCGGCGCGGCAGCAGGGGGAGCAGCATCCGGCCCCGCTCGTAGTAGTCCTCCGCCCTCGCCACCTGGTACGCCATCAGCTGGTGGAACGCTTCGTTGGCGACCCCCCGGCGGAGGAAGTCCGGCTTGTAGCCGAAGCGGACCAGCTCCTCCTCCGGCAGGTAGACGCGGCCGCGCTGGAGGTCCTCCTGGACGTCGCGCAGGATGTTCGTGAGCTGCAGCGCTACGCCCAGGTCCGCCGCGTGGCCGCGCGCAAGTTCTCCGCCCCGGTAGCCGAAGATCTCGATCGAAATGAGGCCGACGACCGAGGCCACCAGGTAGCAGTAGCGTTTCAGCTCCTCGAACGTTGCGTAGCGGCGCACGGTCAGGTCGGCCTCCACGCCTTCGATCAGCCGGTAGAAGTAGTCGTGGGGTATGCCGTAGCGCCGCACCGCGTCGGCCAAGGCGAGGAACACCGGGCCCTGGGGGCTGCCCTCCAGGCAGCGGGCCAGCAGCTCTCGCTGCGCCGCCAGCCGCGCAGAGGCCTCCTCGACCGGGAGGCCGGCGTCCACGATGTCGTCGCACTCCCGCGCGAAGGCGTAGGCGGCGTAGATGGCGCGGCGCTGCGCGGCCGGGAGGAGCATGAAGCCGTAGTAGAAGTTCTTCGCCTCCCGCCTGGTGAGGGCCTGGCAGTGCCGGTAGGCGGCGCTCAGCTCGCTCACGAGACGCCTCTTACGCGCACCGGCAGCGGCAGGAGCCCACGCAGCCCCAGCAACGCTTTGCGCGCCCGCGAGAGCGCCGGGCGGCGGGAGAGCGTGTCGTAGCCCGCCGCCTCAATGGCGTCGAGCACCGCCAGGCCCCCGAGCGAGAACAGCCGCAGGTCGAACCGCAGCCGTCCGCGCACCACGGGCACCAGCGCCAGGCCGCGGTGGAACATCGCCCGCGTCCGCCTGACCTGGAACGCCATCAGCTCCCGCAAGCGCGCGTCCGATATTCGCGCGAGCAAGTCCGCCTCGCTGTAGCCGAAGCGCTCCATGTCCTCCAGCGGTATGTAGATACGCCCCTTTTCCAGGTCGCGCCGCACGTCCTGCCAGAAGTTCGTGAGCTGGAGCGCGCTGCAGGTGGCGTCCGAGAGCCGCTGCCGTTCACCGTCCCTGTAGCCGAACAGGTAGAGCACCAGGCGCCCCACGGGGTCGGCGGAGTTCTCGCAGTAGGCGAGAAGGTCGTCGAAAGTGCGGTAGCGGCTGGTCCGCTGGTCCCTGCGGTTCGCCTCGATCAGGCGCAGGAACGGCTCGCGGGGGATGTCGAAGCGGCGGACCGTCTCCTGGAGGGCGACGAACGCCGGCAGCCGGGCGGCGCCCTCGTAGCAGCGGCGGAGCTCGGCGTCCCATTCGTCCAGCAGCGCGAGGCGGTCGCCCGCGGCCTCGTCGCCCAGGTCGTCGACGCCGCGGCAGTAGGCGTAGACGGCGTGCATATGGGGACGCAGTGCGCGCGGCAGCAACCACGAGACAACCGTGAAGTTCTCGTGGTGGCTGGTCGCGAGCCGCCGGCAGTAGGCGTACGCCTCTGCCAAAGAATAGGCCCTCGCCGGCCCCTCAGCTATCAACCTTTCCCTCGTTCCAGTGGGCACGGGGAACCCGCGCCCCGGCTGGCTACTTGGGTATCCGTCGCGGCTCGGTGAGGCTGCGAGAGGCTCTGCGGGGGAAGATGAACGAATAGATAATATCGAGATGCGAGCCCTGCACCGTCGCCTCGCCGCCCGCCGCGGTTATCTCTCGTGTACTGCTGCTACTGGTTTTTCCCTCCCCTCTGCCCGACTGCTTGGCACAAATTCTAGGGGCTCGCGCCATGCCGTCAATAGAAATGGGATGCTAGAAAGCTTCAGGCCTCCAGGAACCAGCCGCCGACCTCTTCGGGAAGGACTGCGACAAGCTCCCGCTGCTGCGCCGGCTCCAGCCTGCGCTTGAGCGCGGAGAAGACGCAGCGCATGCGACGGATCGCCTCCTCACCCGAGTAGGCCGCGGTCAGGTCGAGGCCGCCCACCGTCTTGTCGCGGGCGCCCGTGGCGTCCAGCGTGGACACGACCCAGCCCAGGAAGAGATGGCTATCGAACAGCGGGTCTGGCTGACTGCGGGTCCGCCGAAGGTAGACCGTCGCCTCGGGTGGCAGCTGCGATGCCAGGGCATCCAGCTGCGGCCCCGGGAGCACCTCGGCCATCGCCATCAGGACGCTTACCACCAGGGCCTCCGCCTCCTCCCGGCCGGGGAACGAACCGTCCTCCTGGACTTCGGCCAGCAACTGAGTATAGTCCACTGCAACCCCCTCCGAGGCCCCGCCTGCGGGTCTAGAGGAACCCTTCCTTTAGCGACTCGTACTGCTGCGGGCGCGGGTTACGGGACAGCTCGATGATCCGGCTGACGGGAGAGCCGTCCGCCAGCGTCGGCACCTGGTCCTCGTACGTCGGCAGCTCATCCGTGCGGTAGAGCACGCCGAGCGGGATGCGCTCCTCCCACTCGTGCGCCTTCTGCCAGGCCGCCTCCCGGTTGGTCGGGTCGTACGCCTCTTCCTCCAGGTGGTAGATGCGCTTTCGGTACCAATCGTAGGTGTTGATCCGGTTGAAGGTGACGCAGGGCTGGAGGACGTCGATTAGGGCGTAGCCACGGTGCTGGATGCCCTCCCCTATCAGCTGGGCCAGGTGCTTGGGCTCGCCGGCGAAGGCGCGGGCGATGAAGGTGGCGCCGGCGGCCAGGGCCACCGACATCGGGTTGAACGCCAGCTCGATGGCGCCGTCCGGCGAAGTGGTGGTGACGAACCCCTTATCGCTGGTGGGGGAGTACTGCCCCTTGGTCAGGCCGTAGATCTGGTTGTTCTCCACGATCTGGGTGATGTTCGGGTTGCGGCGGCAGCTCTGGACGAAGTGGTTGCCGCCGATCCCGTAGGAATCGCCGTCACCGTTCACGACGACGACGTGGAGGTCCGGGTTGGCCAGCTTCGCCGCCGTTGCCACGGGCAGCGGCCGCCCGTGGATGGTCATGAAGCCGTTGATCGTCATGTAGTCCGGCAGCTTGCTGCCACAGCCGATGCCGGAGACGACGAGCGCCTGGTGCGGCTCTATGCTGAGGTCCGCCAGGGCGAGCTTCAGCGCCTTCAGGATGGCGAAGTCGCCGCAGCCGGCGCACCAGGTTATCTCTGATGTAGCGTCGAACAGCTTGGGGTCAAGCCGCGTGACCACTGGCCACCTCCTTACTCAACCCGGCCACGATCTCCTCCGGCGCGAAGGGCCGGCCGTCATACTTGTTCAGCGTCCCGTCCACCTCAATGCCCGTCGTCATCCTCAGCAGCCGTGCCAGCTGCGACGTGTAGTTCTGCTCCACCACCACCGTGCGCCGGCAGCCTGCGAGCGCCGCCGCCGCGGCCTCTTCGGGCAGCGGCCAGAGGTCCGGGAAGCGGAGGACGTTGGCGCTGCCGCCGGCCTCGTTGATCTCGTCGGCGGCCTCCTTGCAGGGCCCGTAGGTAGAGCCCCAGCAGACCAGGGTGAAGTCCGCCTTCTCCGGGCCGTACCAGGAAGGGGGCCGCATCTCCTTCTCTGCCTCGCTCATCTTGCCCATGCGTTTGCGCATCATGCGGCGGCGGTTGTCGTTCTCCTCCGTGATGTGGCCCGTCTCGTCGTGCTCGTCGCTGGAGGCGACGACCACGCCCTTCGGGTGGCCGGGGATGGCCCGCGGGGAGACGCCCGTCTGCGTCAGCTGGAAGCGGCGGTAGCCGTCCGAGAGGGCTTCGATGTCCTCGTGGGTCAGCGTCGGGCCGCGGTCTATCTGAACGGCGCCGAAGTCGATTGCGTCAGCGTCCACGGTGCGCAGGGAGGAGGCGAGGAAGGTGTCGGTCATCACGACGACCGGGCACTGGTAGCGCTCCGCCAGGTTGAAGGCGCGCCAGCCGGCCTCGAAGCACTCCTCGACGGTGCCGGGGGCGGTGACGATGCGGGGGAACTCGCCCTGCGAGGCGTGGATGACGAACAGGAGGTCGCTCTGCTCGGTGCGCGTGGGCAGGCCGGTCGACGGGCCTCCCCGCTGCGCCTCCACGATCACCAGCGGCACTTCCACCATTCCGGCCAGCCCCATCGCCTCCACCATGAGCGAGAAGCCGCCGCCGGAGGTCGCGGTCATGGCACGGGCGCCCGCGAAGGAGGCGCCGATGGCCATGCAGGCGGCGGCGATCTCATCCTCCGAGTGCTTGGTGACCACGCCGTACTCGTGGGGGAGGGCGGCAAGCCATTCGGTGACGGAGGTCGCCGGGGTCATGGGATAGGCGGAGATGAAGCGGCAGCCGCCGGCCAGGGCGCCCATCGCCAGCGCCTCATTGCCGTTCATCAGCAGCCGCCGCGGCGCTCCCTTTACCGGCGCCAGCTTGTACTGGAAGTCGGCGCCGTAGCGCTCGCGCGCCAGCTTGTAGGCGGCGTCGGCGACCTTCAGGTTGGCGTCGACGACCTGCTGGCCCTTGGCGGCGAAGTTGTCGCGGATCACGCTCTCCATGAACTCCAGCGGGAACTCCGTGATGCCAGCGGCGGCGCCCAGGGCCGCCGTGTTCGTCATCACACGGTTGCCGTGCTCCTCCGCGATGCGGGTGAGCGGGAGGGCGTCCACGCGAACGCCGCGCTTCTTCAGCGGCTCGGGGTCGATCTCGAACTTATCGGGGAAGATGACCGCCCCGCCCTCGGCGAGCCGGTCGAGGTGGAGCTCGACCGTTTCCGGCGTGAGGGCGAGAATGAGGTGCACGGGGTTGGTGTGGGAGAGGCGCGGCTCCTCCGAAAGGCGGATCTGGTAGAAGTTGTGGCCGCCCCGGATTCGTGACCGGTAGTCCTGCAGCCCGAAGACGTGCAGCCCGGCCCGCGCGAAGGATAAGCTGAAGCCGGCGCCGCTAGACTCCACCCCCTGTCCCGCATCCCCCCCTATTACGATGCTCATGTCGTTGGTCACGACACTCGCCATCGTGCCTACCTCCTCTCGGCCCGCACCGGGGACGCTCCAGGATGGAACGCTAGTACAAGTATAAGGCAAGGCGGAAATAGGAGCTACCGGGAGGGCTCAGGCGGCGGGCCGGGCCCAGATACCGGGTATCGTCGCGCCGCAGTCCGGGCAGCAGCCCTCCGGCGTCAGGGCGTACTCCAGGATGGTGTAGCCGTAGCGCTTGATGAGGGGCCGCCAGCAGCTGGGGCAGACGGTGTTCTCGTTGTCGCCGACGCGGCCGGGAAGGTTCCCGCAGTAGACGAACCGCAGCCCCTCTTCACGACCGATCTCCGCCGCTCGCAGCAGAGTCGGCGGGCCGGTGTCCTCGGGGTCGGTCATCTTGTAGTCCTTGTGGAAGGCGGTGACGTGCCAGGGGATGTCCGGCGAGAGGCCGGCCAGGAAGCGCGCCGCCTCGCGCACCTCCTCGTCGGAGTCGTTGAAGCCGGGCACGAGCAGGGTGACGATCTCCATCCAGAACCCCATCTCGTACACCATGGCGACCGTGTCCAGGACGTTCTCAAGGTTGCCGCCGAGCGCCCGGTAGCTCTTCGCCGACATCGCCTTGAGGTCTATCTTGTAGCAGTCCAGCCAGGGGCGGAGGTACTCCAGCACCTCGCGCGTGGCGTTGCCGTTGGAGACGTAGGCGGTGACCAGACCCTGCGGCCGCGCCAGGCGGAACACCTCCAGGGCCCACTCGCTGGTGATGAGGGGCTCATTGTAGGAGCTGGCGATGACGCCGGCCTCCAGCTCCTTGGCCATCGCCACCAGCCCGCCGGCCGTCACCTCCTCCGGGGCGATCCCGGCGGAGGGGTCGCGCAGGGCCTGGGAGGTGAGCCAGTTCTGGCAGTACGGGCAGTGGTAGTCGCAGCCCAGCATGCCGAAGGTCAGCGCCCGCGAGCCGGGGAGGACGTGGAAGAACGGCTTCTTCTCGGTCGGGTCGCACTGGAGGGCGCCGACGTACCTGTGGGGCACCATGAGCGCGCCGCCGCGGTTGAACCGCACCTGGCAGATGCCGCGCTGGCCTTCGAGGATGAGACAGCGGTGGCCGCAGGCAAAGCAGCGGACCCTGGCCCCGGGAAGACGCGCGTAAAGCTCACCCTCGCGGGTGAGGGCGTCGATCCGTTCGGACAGGGGGATCGCCTTTCCGGCGAGCCTGGGCATCCGGGGCTACCTCCACCCTCATTATACGCCCCGCGACTGGCGGCGCCCCGCGGTTGCGGCTGCCTTGACGGCGGTCCGCGCAGGCTATACGGTACTTACTGCACCGGTTAGCTCAACAATACTGGAGGTCGTGTAATGGGCAAGATCATAGACTGCAACAAGCTGAACCCTGCCAGCGGCTGCCACCACGTCGTCCGCGGCGAGACGGAGGAGGAGCTGCTGAAGAACGCGCAGGAGCACGCCAAGGAGCACGGCATCGTGGCGGTCACGCCCGAGCTCGTCGAGATGATCAAGGCGAACATAGAGGACGAGGTCCCGGCGGCCTAGGACGCGACCCGCGCTTCACACACAGCGAAGGCCAGGCTCGAAGCCTGGCCTTCTCGCGTTCTTGATCGCTCGCCCTTCGACAGGCTCAGGGCGAGCGGGAATATCCGCCTAGACCCGCACCTCGACTAGAATCAGCTCCGAGGACTGGCGGGCCCGTATCGCCAGCCGCTCCTCGTCCCGGATGCGCGCGGCCTCGCCCGCGGCCAGCGCCACGCCGTTCAGCTCGGTCTCGCCCTCGATAAGGAAGAAGTACGCCCCGAACCCGGGCGCGAATTCGTGCTCCAGCGTCCGGCCATCATCCAGCCGCGACACGTACACCCGGGCGTCCTGGTGCACGCGAACGCCGGATGATCCGTCCGGCGTGACGACCGGCAGGAGGACGTTAGTGCGGTCCTCTGGGGTGAACACCCGCTGCTCCACGGAGGGCGGCAGGCCGCGCTCCGCCGGCATGATCCACATCTGGATGAAGCGAATCGGTTCGGTCTGCGAGCTGTTCTGCTCCGAGTGGTAGGCGCCGGAGCCCAGGGTCATGCGCTGCACGGAGCCGGCGGGCAGGATGCCGTCGTTGCCCAGGCTGTCGGCGTGCTTGAACGTCCCCTCCACGACGTAGGTCAGCCCCTCGATGTCGCGGTGAGGGTGCATCGGCCAGACGGCACCGGGTATGAGACGGTCGTCGCTGAACACGCGCAGCGTGCCGAAGCCC
>Ga0209641_10005727_pt1 | contig 10134 bp, 20 predicted proteins | sample RifCSP16_1_FD_184022 | JGI IMG/M metagenome (GOLD analysis project Ga0209641, IMG submission 184022) | Soil microbial communities from Rifle, Colorado - Rifle CSP2_sed 16_1 (SPAdes) (version 2) | ecosystem: Environmental > Terrestrial > Deep subsurface > Rock core/Sediment | place: Rifle...
AGCCATAATAGTCTTTATCTTTATCCCAAATAACTCGTTTCATTTTTGAAACAATCGGATTGTTATACCAAATTAAATTAAGAGTGTCATTCTCTTTGCGTAAGTATTTCATGGCATCTTTATTTGCTTCTTCCCAAATATCCCAAAATTCAGGCCTTGAGGAAGCAATCATTCCACATTGGACATACATTTCTTCAGTTATATTCTCAAAAGAGGCATTTTCATAGTCATTTAGATTAGTTGGGCCACCTACATCATATTTGCCATCAATAATTGCATCTGCTCGCCCTAAAAATATATGATCGGCATCACAATTAACCACACGTTTATAATCATTTACTAATAATTTGGCAAAGGTTGGTTTGGCTTGGTAAAAGTTAATTCCTTCTTTAGCAAATATTTCGTCTACCGTATTTTGTCTGAATACAATTAAATCAATATCAGGATGAAACCTTTTGAAGCTATTTATCATAATATGAGTGCCAATAGGATAATAAAGATTGTCGTCTACTATGGTGAAAAAACAAATATCTTTCATATAAAATCCCCAAAATACTTCTGTTCTGCTAATTTCCTTGCTATAGTAGCTTCTTGAATATTTTTAAATCTACCTAAATAAATCATCCTGTTTTTAACTTCAATTTGAACCTGAAACTTATTTTTCTGCTTATTCCAATAGACACCTTTAACACCAGATGTGTAAAGAAAAAGTACCAATGTTGGCACCAATATCAATAACCACAGGATAATACGACAAAAAATCATATTCTTTTTCCTCCATAACCTGTTTAATAAAGCGATTATTCTGATAAGCAACCTCTAACTCACCGACTCTGGCAAACTTCATTTAGAAAATAAAACTATAATCGCCGAACTTGGATAACGCCGTGCTTCATAGCCAAAAGTCTCAATCATGTATTTGACAAGGTTTTCCCAATCTGGTTCGTGAAACTCAACCTCGATTGCCGATATTTTATCGGCTACCTTTTTAAAACTTTCACTTCTTAAAATAAGGTCTTCCGCTCCTTCAACATCAAACTTGCAGAAATCAATTTTGTCTATTTTGTTTTCCTTAAAAAAAGTGTCAAAGGCTACAGTTTTTACCTTTTCACTTCCCTGCCCGTAATTTTTAGTGATTGAGTTACAGGTTCTATTTTCTATGTGATATGAAAGCGTAGCTTCCCCGTCTTTGTCGGAAAGTGCCACATTGAAAATATCAACATTATCCCACTTGTTAAATTCTTTATTCTTTTTAAGTGCCGCAAAATGTTCGCTTGACGGTTCCAGTGCATAAACCTTTTTAGCGTAATCTCTGAAATATTGTACGGTTATGCCAATATTTGATCCTATATCAAGAATGGTTAAATCCTGCCGGTTATTCATAAGATCAACATAAACACCTTCTAAGTAAATTTCTTTATAAATAAAAGGAATGAAAAGATTATCAAAAGGAATTACATTGCCGTCTTTGTCTTTTGTCGGATAGAATAATGATCCTAATTGTATTTTGTCCATAGCACCTCCTTTCATCTTTTAAGACTGATAAAACTTGGTTTTCTATTATTTACCATTTCTTTGACCATATCGGGTATTTCGTCTTTCTCATCAGGCCAGAATTGAACTATATTCGGCCAGCTTTTTAAAAGTTGTTTAACATCTGAAGCATCATGGGAAAAACCATCTATGTCGTAATCTTTATCCCGACCACTACCTATAAGTTTCACTGGAATATTCTCATGGTCTAAATAAAGCCTGATAGTTTCTGCTCCCCGCCAAAGTAAGAAAGAGGTGATTGAATAACAAAAGGGAATTTTATCCTTTAAAGCAAGTCCTACGGCAATATCTAACATAGATTGCTCCGAAGCACCTACTGATATTGCTCGTTTTGGAAAATCTTGTATATGATTATCAAAAATACCCCAACCTAAATCTCCCATCAACAAAAATATATTTTCATTTTTAGCCATAGCTTTATATAAAGCTAAACTAAACCATCCTCGTTGACTTGGATGCAATTGCCAATTTTTTATTCGATCTTCTATAGTCATATAATCTATGACAAGAAACGCACATGCGTTTCCAATTACTTCGATCTCTTAAATAATCATCAGTTAAGTTTGCCCAATGATATTTTCGCTTTTTATCATTTAAACCACAGACTTCACATTTTTTGGGTTGACCGAAATGTTTTGTAATCCAATCATGAACTCCATAATAACCAACATTATCACCTTTCCATCGTGGGTGTTTTGTTTCATCTTTATATAATTCATATTTAATTACACTTAATTTTTTACCAAAACATTGTCGAGAACAATATTTAACTCGTATCCATTGTGCTCCAAAATAATGTTTTTTACGATTAAATATCCTTTTACAACCAATACAAATTTTTGTTTCAACCTTTGGATAGATTCTTTGCATAAACTAATTATATCAAATACTTTATATCCTTTCAATTATTTCCACCTAAAACACCTTTCTTTAATTCAGCATACTGTTCATTGATTAATACATGATAATGCCCTTGTACCCCCTGCAAATAATCAGGCCAGTCAAATAAATTAGTCTTAATAACCAAAGACGGATAAAACATCTGCATACGGGTATCTAAAAGTTCACTATCACTTGTGCCTAGAGCAGTTGTGCCGTTTGCATTACACATTATTCTTAAATTCTCAAGACGCTGTTCCCCTGCTATACGTAATGCCTCAAAACTACTGCCCTCATTCATATCACCATCGGAAGTTAAAACCCAAGTGATTGTTTTCGGATCGGCAAGCGACATACCAACTCCAATGCCTATTCCATGACCTAAACTTCCCGTAGAACACCATATTTTATTCTTCATATCACGGTTTGGATGAACACCATGTTTTAAAAATAATTGTTCGGCATCCTTAAAATAAGTCTTTTCTAAAATCACATATAAAGCCAAAGCCGCATGCCCATTTGAAAGAATAAAAGGCTCATTCTCTTTCTTGGAAAGATAAATACTGTCAATTAAATTTAAGGCGGTAAGACATGAACTTATGTGCGAAAGTTTATGTTTGTAGGATATTTCTAAAATTCTCTGCTCAAGTTTTGATATAGGCTTCATAGCTTATGTTCTTTTTTATGACATTTAGCACAAAGTCGTATCCAATCACTAACATCTCGCTTATATTCCCCACTTATATTATGCCAATGAATCATATTATGTAGCAGGATTTTTCTTGTAATCTTCAATTACTTTTACTAATCCCTGTTCTAAAGTATATTTTGGTAACCATCCAAAACTTCGTGATCTAAAATTACGGGAGTACCATAAATTATTATCATAATCTCTCATTGAAGATACAATATTTATATTTGCTTTTTTACCACTAATTTTTTCTATTAAATTTAAAACTTCTTGATTAGTAGTTGGTACTCCTGTTCCTAATTCAAATACCCCACCCGCTTGATTATTTGATAAATTTATTATTCCATCAACTACATCTTCAACAAAAATATAATCATGTACAGCATCTTTAACGAAATTCATTTCCTTACCTTCAAAACATGATCTTAAAATAGTTGGAATTAAATGCTGTGGTTGCTCATGAGGCCCAAAAACAGACATAGGGCGGATTATGCAAATAGGTACATGGTATTTTTCCTTAAAAGCTAGAAGTAACTGTTCTGCTGCTTTTTTGCATCTTGAATACATAGTTTGTACCTTTAAAGTAACTGAAGATGAACTTGTAAAAACAAAAGATTTGAGTTTTGCTGTATCTATTTGATTGATAATATGAATAAGATCGGTTAGATTAGCCTGAATTATTTTATCGGTTTCGGTTTGACCCGCTAAATTTCCGTATGTAGAAAGAAAGAAGAATTTTTCGAAAGGTTTTAATTTAACAGTCGATAATTTTTCGTGGGGAATAGGGGTTAATTTTAACTTTTTTGAAAACTTCCAAGAAAGCCATTATGGCCTGATATATACTGCATGATCTAAATTTACTATACTACTTTTCTTTCCCCTCAAACAATTCCTTCAGTTCCTGTACCGCCTCGGCACTTTCAATGCCCCACTTTTCCTGCCCATCAAATAATTGTTTCAAAAGAGCAACTTCGGCAGGGGTAAACTCTATCTCTTTATTGGAGTATTCGGTAAAGATTACACTTTCATCTCCTACTTTCTGGGTAGTGTTCTTTGAGCCTTCAAGGATTTTCTTATAAGCGGAAGCGGCATCCTGCAAAGTAACAAAATTAAATTGTTTGGGCTGGGCTATAGGTAAGCCCTTTTCATTGGTAGAGATGTCAAAGAAAAGTCTACTCAACACTGCTTTTATAGTAGCCTTATTTATTTTCATAATTTCTCCTTACTGCTGTTAAAGGCCACCAATTTATAGGCCAGGGTATTCTAAACTTAATAATACCAAACCAATTTACAACTAATAGATAACCTTTCATATTTCCTCCTTTCAAATTCCCTCACCTGCTTTCAGAAAGTTATATAAATCGGTCAGAAAGTTAATAGCGGCGGTTTTTCTGGTTCCCGTAAGTTCTACCTGTTTATCCCGATTATACTCCTCTCCTTCTGCTGTCTGTACCCGGTACCCCACGTTTACGTACCACTTGAAAGTGTCATCAGGCTGTTTTTCTCTAGAAAGCCTAAGTTCATCGAATTTTATGTCCGATTTTGTAAGTACACCCATTTAATTCACCTCAATTCTATCATAACAAATTAAGCTAAATACGCTACCAAATCCCCATTGGTAAATCCGTGTCCTGCCGTTGCATCCCAAACTCTTGTTTTAAGCTGGCGTAACGTTGGGGTCACTCCCTCCGAAATGTAAATAGGAGTTGCATTGGCGGCGGCAGTAAATTTACCCATTACCCTTAAATACGGTGTTGTTGGTCCTATTTCCATCAAATGCGGATTGGTAAAAGATGTCCCCGTCCAGTCTTCTATCCTTAAAGCATCGGCATTAGATATAACCAAGGTCGCTGCACTCCTTGCAATTGCTCTAATACGTAGACCGTACATATTGGTTATAGTCATTGTTCCCGAAATCTGGGTAATTAAAGAGCCTGTTAAAGTGTCATACCAAGCCAAGGACGAAATCGTGGAAGCAGTACCGCTTTGATTAAAAATTTGGTTTTCAACCTGACAAGCGGCAACTTCAGTTTGGGTTAGTCCCGTTGCGGTCGGCCAAGTGCCTAAAGCAAACTTCAATCCATAAACACCTGCATTATTACTAGCGCTGTATTTATGAATTAGCAATCCATAAACTCCTATCAATCTTTTATTGGCTGTAGCTGTGGTTATGGTCGGAGCAATATACAAACCTTCCCAACTATTAGTATGTGTAAAAGTATTATCAATTTTAATTGCTGTATTGACAGAAACCGTACTGTCCTGCAAAGCCAGAACGCCTGTACCTTTAATATCACCTGTTAAAGTAAGATGTGGACTTGAGGTGGCCAGGGTTATCCGTGCCGTCCCGCCCGTATCGGCGATATTGGCAAGACGGGGGGTGGCAGACCAGGAAACATCTGTACCGTCTGTCCATAAAACGGAATTGGCGGCCCCGACCACAAGCTCATCCCATTTAGGGGTAGAGTTGCCGTAGATTAAAGAACCACGGGTTACTGTTTGAATTACGGAGTCGGTATGTGCCGTACCGCCGTCTAAAATTGCATGAGCGGCACCACCGCCTGCGTCACCATCAAGTAATATTTTTTTCCAGCCTGCCATTTATTCTTCTTTCGGTTTATAGGTTAAACCTATTTCCTGATTTATTAAATCACTCTTTATCATCTCAAGCACTAAAATAAGTTCCGCAACAGACATACCTTTCCCCATTTGATGTTTTGCAAGGGAAATCACCTGATTATGAAACTGTTTTATCTGCTCGGAACTCATTTAGACCTGGTAAACATAAGGGTGCGAGTCGTCACTATCATAGTAAAAAGTTCCCGCAGTTGTTCCCGTGCCTGACGTCTTTGCCGTCAAAATTATTTGACTAAAAGTAATATCGGTTGCAGTTTCATCTATTTCCGATGCCTGTACCGCATTTGACGCAATTGCCGCCGCATCCACAACTCCCGATGCAAATTTATTGGCATTGTCGATAAATCCCGTTGCCGTATCGTGAACATGGTCATCTTTTGATGCCGCCGTTCCTGAACCTGCCGAAGCCGCCGTTCCGACATCCGCCGGAGCATTTGCTGATAAAGTCGCAATATCGCCTACTCCTCTTGATAATTCAATCCATGCACCGCTTGTATCAAGTCCCACATCATAAATAAGCGTAATGGTATCATCAATATCATCCATTAAATAGTTTGTATTACCATTTAAAAGAATATTATTGCCTGATGCCGCCGCTTGATTATGAGCAACTGTTATATTAACCGAGTCGGAAGATGGTCTTAAAATCAATAAATCACCATCCGCTCCTGATGCTATGGAATCAAGTTGATCTGCCGCACCGCCTTCACCCGCAATCGAATGATAAGTTTGGGTTGCAGTAACCACTCCCGTTGCGATAGTCAATAAAGAATCCGCACCTACGTTTAAAAGCGTAGTTGACTGAGCATCACCTTCTAAAAGTATCTTTTTAAATCCTGCCATTTATTTATCACCTTCTTTCTTTTTAAGATTTTCCAATAATTCATCCATCACTTCTTCTCTTTTTCTGTTTAAATCATCCTGAGCTTGTTTAATGGCTTTTTGGGTACTTTCAACATCACCTGCTGTAATTTCATTGACAAGCATCATTAAAACCTTTTCCTCAAGGTATTTTTCAATGGGTTTATCCTCTGCCAGTTTCTCAAGCTGTAAAACGGCGGTTTTTGTTAAATCTAACTTAACCATCCTTTTTTGCCTTTCTTTTTAGGTTTATCTTCTAATTCTCCCCCGACTTTTGGGTATTGATTCCAAGTCCTGCATTTATGACAATTGAATGATTTTGTAACCTCGTGTTCTTCTTCACATTTTTCACAATTGACTAAAGCCATTTTCGCCTCCTTTCTTATCCTGTATCTAAATATATATTATCATTGGTTGTAAGATAAACCAATCTACCTTTATTGCCGGCACTCGGTAATGCTCCAACATTTTCAACTTTAAATTCAAGAATTTCATATAAGTTCATATCAAGATTCTGGGTTGCCTGAAAATTAAAAACATCTTCTTCCCTTATTTGAGATAAAAATACATCAAATGTTGGTTGTGGCATTAAAAAGCACTCCCATAAGTTCCATAAGTTAAAGTTGTCCTATCAGTCCATGCTGTTGCGTAAGTCGTGTAAGTAGGATTATTCGCTTCCGTTGCGAATCTTATTGAAGTCCCTGAAGTTGTATCAATACTCTGAATATACCAGTCACCATCGGCATCTTCCTTACCAACGTATGTTAAAGTCGCACTGGGTACAGCCACATCGTTTGTGACATATTCCCCCATTGCGTTTGTAGTTACACGCTTTAAGACATCACCTATCGGATCATAACTTAAAAGTTCAACTACATTTACGCCAAAATCCTCATCATAAGAATTATTTTGAATATTTTGTTCGCTGTATTTAGTCTGGTGTGCGGGTTTTGTTGGTTGTGCCATATTAACTTTGTCCGAATTTCTGTATATTATGTCTAAGATTATCAGTATCTATAAGAAATTTAATATGGGAAGATAATACACCAAGTTTTACAATAGAACGGGTTTCTTTTCTAATATCCAATAACTTTTCCATCTTTTTGATTTCATCTTTTATGGTATCTACATTATTGGCATAAATTCCCTCATGTATTTTTCCTTTGAAATAAACGTCAATTAAACCTATTTCCTGTGCATATACATCCCAATTATCACCTAAATTAAATAAATCAACCGCCAATGGATGCCCATGCTGTGTCTGGTAATCAAGATAGGGAACTTCAACACTATCAACTATCGCTTGGCTTGTAGTTTCTTTGGCAATAGGGGTAATTTCCTCTTTTTGGGGTTCCTGCCGTGTTCTGAATGCGATTTTAGAATTGTCTGCCATGTTCCTGTTCCTGTTTTAATAAAAGTAATTGGTTTTCATAATATTTAAAAGCTCTTTGATCTCCTGCTCTTACCGCTTTGATTAACTTATCTCTTAATTCTCTCGAACCTTTGGTCTGATGGATAATGTCAGACATTGTTTTTTCCACCTTTTGCCTCCAATGGGTTGAAGGTTCTTTTTTGTATATTTTATATAGTTCCTCTAAGTCAAAACGTCTTCCTTGATCTAAGTTCATATTAAAAAGTAGTCAGGCGGCGGTCTGAAGCACCGCCCTTTCTACAATTGCCTCAAACTATTATGCTGCCGCAAATCTACCCGTGAGTATCCACTCACTATTAAGTATCTTTACAGCGTATGATCCTGCCCACGAAACGAAAGTTACTCGTCCTGCTGGTGAGGAAGAATCAACTGCGTTTGGCAAAATATATAGTTTTGGCGTATCTCTCTCCAAATCATAGACTCCGAAAGAATTTGAACCATGAACATAAGTGTAAAATCTAGTAACTCCCGAAGAAGCCGTAGATGTTGCCTCAATTCCACTAGCCAAATCCTTATTTAAAAGCCATCTGACTCCATACAGTTCACCCATTTCCCCTTTGTAAAGGTCTTTTACATCGGAATAGGTTTTTGCATTTACCCAAGTAGTATCACCGATTAGCTTATATTTGCTATAAGGTTCTACTTTGCCAATATAAAATCCATCGGGATACTTCGTAGCTTTATTAAGCTCAAGTGTCCTTGTCATAATACGGATATTACAAGCGTCTAAGACGTCACCTGCGGTAAATGTTGAAACCGTATGACTATTACCATAGAAAGATGTACCATTTGTCAATTCCGCTCTGACCAATCGGTTGAGAGTTTCACCCATGTTTTGCCCGACAAGTTCAATCTTTTCCTTCATACCCGAATCAATAGAGACTACGGTTAAAAGTTTGGAATGAACGGTTGTCAAACCATACTCCGAAAGCGTCATAGAAACTGTCGAAGCATTGATCGCACAAATAACAGGGTTTGATGCTTCACCTACAGGATCGGTAATTATGGTTAATGGGTTGTAGCGTGTAAAATTCACGGAACGACCCTCACCCACTGGATGTGTACGAATCTGGCCTCCTTCTTTAAGGATTAATTCCATTTCAGCACGTGCCAAAAACACCTTTTCGTAATAGGTGCTAACCTCCTGTGCCAGTGAAGTTGTATTACCCTCATTGACGATTGAGTCAATTTTTGTTCCAACTGCTGCCATTTACATCACTTCCTTTCCGGACTGGATGTCCAAGTGCAAAGTTCGTATCAGACGCACTAAGTTTGTACTATACCCAGTTCCTGTTCCAGTTCCTCGATAGTTTTCTCCCGTGCCGTTTTCTCTACCTTGCGGATAGAAGTCGGCTTTAGAGCACCTTGCGATACTTGCTTTGCTAAATTCTCGGAAGCCTCGCCAACTTCTTTTGTTACCGCCCCCTTGTAGGGTTTCATCAGTTTGTCCACAAATTTCAAAACCGATGCAGAATACGGATTGGCTTTTACATAAGCCTCTACCGCCTCGGTAACAGTTTCGGAAAGCTCGGAATTATAACTGTCGGAGTCAGGATCAAGTTCAGGATACTTTCTAACCGAATCCAAAGCTTCATTGTTAATCCGTCCGATTGCCTCGGATTGCTTTCTGCCCAGTTCGGCTTCAGCTCTCATCTGCTGAAGAATTTTTGCCTCACGCTCCGATTGTCTTTTATTCAGTTCGTTGACATCAATTTCCTCACCAGCGGCAATCAACGGCTCCTGCGGATTATATTGGGGTATTTGAAAATCCCCTGTGGTACTTCCACTTGTAAGTTCCGCAAGTTTCTCGGCTAAAGATTGGGCTTTTGCCTCGGCATCCTTGGCTCTGGTATTAAGTTCCCGAACTCTGGCTTCGTAGCCTTTTTTCTTGCTTTCCACTGTTTCGGTTGTTTCCCCTTCGGTTTCAGCCGTCACCTCAACTTCAGGTTGTTCAACTTCCCCAGCCGTTTGTTCTTGAGTTGGCGATTCCTCGGTAGCGGTTTCATCTCCGCTTTCTTTTACGCCTTTAGGCTCGTCCATTTAGACTCACCTCCTTTCACACACCTGTATCGTAATGTGA
>Ga0209641_10005731_pt1 | contig 10131 bp, 11 predicted proteins | sample RifCSP16_1_FD_184022 | JGI IMG/M metagenome (GOLD analysis project Ga0209641, IMG submission 184022) | Soil microbial communities from Rifle, Colorado - Rifle CSP2_sed 16_1 (SPAdes) (version 2) | ecosystem: Environmental > Terrestrial > Deep subsurface > Rock core/Sediment | place: Rifle...
CCATGAGCTGGCAGGTTCGGCTCGGCGACGCCATACTGCATCAGGTCATAGGACTGTGCCCATACCGGATCATCGTCAGGCTTGGTTCCCAAGTCGGTGGTCGACTGGGTGGGGAAGTAACCTGTCATGGAAACCCACAAAGCCTGGGTCTCGGGCGAGGTGAGGTATTTCAGGAAGATCCAGCTCGCCAGGTCGCTGTCCGGGTTGGTGGTGACGATGCCGGCCATCTGGCCGAAAGCGTTCACAACCAGCGTGCCATCGGGGCCGGGGACGGGGATGGAACCCCAAACGTCGGTGCTGCCGATGTCGTCGAAAGCAGCCTGCTGGAAGGGGATACCGGCAGTGGAGCTATTGGCAAACAGCGCCATGCGATTGGCCAGTTCCGGATTGGGGAAGCTGGGCGTGGTGAGCGTGCAGCCACTATCCACCAAGTCCTTAAGGAACACGGCGGCTTGCAGGCTGGCTTCGTCATTCAGCTTGTAGTTGCTGCCATCGTCATTGAGGCCGGTGCCACCGAAAGCCCAAATCCACGGCAGGACGTTAGAAGCGCCGTTGAAGATCACGTAGCCGGCGTCATCATTGTCGGGATTGTCATCGGCCGCATTGGCTGCAGCCGCGGCACAAGCCTGCTCTTTGAATTCAGCCGAGGTAGCCGGCGGGCCATCGAAACCAAGTTCCTCTGCCCAGGTGAAGTTGTAGAAAAGCACCTGCGCGGACTGGTTGACGGGGATGCCGACCTGCGTGCCATCCGCCTGGGTGCCGGAGCTCAGCGGCCCGGGGAAGATGGAAGCCCAGACTTCGGGGTTAACGCCATACACGGGATCTTCAATGTAAGGGTTGAGGGCGGAGATGACACCCAAGCCATACCAGCGGGACAAGCCGTTGGGAAAGCCCATGGTGAGGCTGGGCAATTCGCCAGTGGTGATGGCGCCGTTGATGGCAGTTTCCAGGTCACCCTGGCTGCCCTGGGGCACATTCTCCACGGTGATGCCAAATTCATTTTCGGCATTGAACTTGTCGATCACCGCCGTCATGCCTTCCAGGTTGGCGCCGCTGCTAAAGGCATGCCAAAAGGCGATGGTCTGGCCATTGGGATCGCCTTCAAGGGCGGTCACAGGCGCAGCCTCGGTGGGAACCTCGGTGGGGGCAGGCACATCGGTCGGTTCTTCGGGGGCGGCGGTGGGGGTAGCCGCCGGGCCGCAGGCCGAAAGGATCAACATGGCAACCGTGGCCAGGGCTAAGATGGTGTTGAATTTTCTAACCTTCATGTCTTTTTCTCCTCACAATTTTTACGGGTTGGTAAGGCAGAAATAAACTCTGTCATCTAGGAAGTCCTTAAATTGTCCTACCAGGCACCACCTCCTCCCAAAAAAGATTATTAGGTCTCAGATTTCTCAGAAAAACGAGATCAGCCTTTCAAGCCACTGCGTGCGATGCTTTCGGTGAATTGCTTTTGCGTCAGGAAATAGAGGATGAGGATGGGCACGATGGTGATCACCGACCCAGCCATCACCAGATTGAGTTCGCTGCCTGCGTCCTGCACGAAATCGTAGAGCCCCACCGAAATGGGCAACCATTCCGCAGTATTGGTCACCAAGAGCGGCCAAGCCAGCGCGTTCCAAGTGCCGATGAAGGAAAGGACAATGATCACCATGACCGGCGCCTTGGCCAACGGCAGAACGATCTGCCAAAGCATGCGCAGATGTCCGGCGCCGTCCATCTTGGCGGCGTCGAAGAGTTCCTCCGGGATCTGGGCAAAGAATTGGCGCAGAAGGAACAACGAAAACACGGAACCCATGAAGGGGATGGTGAGGGCCGGCCAATTATCTATCCAGGGGATAGGCCCCACCCTGCCCAACCAGGTGACGGTCAGCAAGTTGGGGATCATGGTCACCATGCCCGGAATCATCATCGAACTGAGCAACAGCGCGAAAAGGGCATCGCGACCGGGGAACCTGATGCGCGCAAAGGCATAGGCTGCCATGATGCTGAAGGTCAATTCGCCTGCTAGGGTGATCACCGTGATCAAAACAGAATTGACCAAATAATCTGAAAACTGCGCATCTTGCCAAGCGCGCAAGTAATTTTCCGGATGCCATTGGCTGGGAATGAAAGTGGCGCCAATGGATTCGCCCAGACTCATGAACGATTTCAGGATCATCCACACGAAGGGGCCTAAAGAAATAAGAGCGCCTAGGCTTAACATGGCATAGGTGAACACCGTCCAGAGCGTTCCGTAGGCGAACAACGGCCGCTGGACGCGCTCTTTCAGGTGCGGCAACGCCTTTTCGCTTAACACGGTATCAGCCATAAAAGACGCGCCTGCCTTGCACGCGGTTATTGATGTAAGTGAGGCTCAATATGATAGCAAACAAAATGAAGGCCAGAGCTGAGGCGTACCCATAGCGTCCCTTGGTGAAGAACTCGTCAAAAATCACGATACTAAACGTATCCACCGTACCAAGCGACTGACCCAGGCGCATCACCCAGATGGTATTGAACGCCTTGAAGGTGCCCATGATGGCGATGAGCGAGAGGAAATAGGTGGTAGGCGAAAGCAAGGGGAAAGTAATGTGGCGGAACACTTGCCAACGGTTGGCGCCGTCAATCGAAGCTGCTTCGGTGAGTTCGTTGTCAATGCTGGCGAGGCCTGCCAGGTAGATCACGGTGTTATAGCCAACGAAGGTCCAAACCGACAGCGTGATGATCACGACCAAGGCCAAGCTGGGCCCGGTGAGCCAACCTGCCAGCAGTATTTCAAGATCATCGGGGAGCCAGGTGGGAATGATGGCCTGGGGAAAATTAGTGACTCCCAGCCCCTCGGCCAGCATGGTAAAGATGCCGCGCGGCTCGCGCAGCCAGGCCTGGGTTTCGAGGCCAAAGAAGCCAAGGATCAGGTTGGCAGGCGCTACGGTGCGCTCCGAAAACATGAGGCGGAAGACGGTGGCGCTGGCGATAGCAGGAGTGACATAGGGCAGGAAAAAGATGATGCGGAAAAATTCCGAGCCGCGCATCTTTTGGAAGAGCAATACAGCCAGGAAAATAGCGATGGTTAATTGCACCGGGACGGTGCCCAAGGAGAAGAAAATGGTGACCCGGAGTCCGTCCCACAAATCCAGGTCGCCGGAAGCCACAATCGAGGGGATCTCGATAATTAGGAGGACTGCCGCCACCATAAGGGCGCTGGCCCCCATGATGCGCAAGAAGAAATAGCGGTTGCGGTCTTCGCCACCGGCGCTTTTCCAAAGCCGCCAGCCGAAATACAGCAGAATAACCCCTGAAGCGATCATCACAAACTGCGGCCAAAAGCCGGGATCAGCACCGCCTTCCATCGCTGCGGCGTAAGCGGTGTTGACCGACTGAAAGGTGAAATAGAGCAAACCCAGGCCAATGGCGGTCGACAGCCAGGCGCCAGTGAATCCGCGCTGATAGCTGTTGTTATGGTCGATCTTCAGGAAGTACTTAGCAAGTTGGCTGGCAGCGAAGGCAGCCAGCAGGACGCCAACAAAGAGCAGCCAGGCAGGATAGACCGTTTCCGCGAAGAAGGCCTCGCTTAGCAAGCGCATGAACAGATCGCGGGTGCGTTCGAGGCCGCGCATCTTGCGAGCGATATCCAGGAATTCGGGCAGCTGGTAAAAAATCCAGCGGAGGAAAGCCAGGATGGCGGCCGCATACAAGCCCCCGGGGATGGCCAACAGCCAGGGGCGCTGGTTCTCGTCACGCGCCCGGCGTACCAGGCGGCGGGTGATGCTGAAGCCGCCGTAGAGCGCGCCCAAACCGAGCGCAAAGGCACCTATGTAAGCCAGGTTGTCGATGGCGGCCACATAATTGCCCAGGCCGATGAATTCGTCCCGCAGGATCAGCCATTTATGCAGGCTAACGTAAAGGGCAAAGGCTACCGGGAAGATGCCGAACAGAAAGATGAGGAAGATGGCCGGGGCAATGAGCCCATAGGCGGTGAGATATTCACTGAATTCGCGCCCGCGACGACCGGCGAAGAATTGCTGCAAACGACCCGGAAGAGCACGCGCAGAGTTCATTTGTCAGCGGCTGTCCTTTGCGATGCGTGGAGCGGACCCAGTAGTGTTATCGGTAACCATGGTTGAGGATGGAATCGAGCTTGTGCAAACATTATAAAAGGAAAAGGGCGCAGAACGTCAAGCCAAGAAAATTTTCTAACCTTTAATTGCGATCCAGAAACTCCGGAATACATTGGCAAGAACTCCCCTTAGTTACCCTAATAGAGCGAAGGTGCCCCCACGGGGATTCGAACCCCGGTTTTAGCCTTGAAAGGGCCACGTCCTGGGCCTCTAGACGATGGGGGCAAAAGCGAATGCAAAAGAGCGCGTACTGATTACCGCTCTCACATGCGCGGCGCGGGCGGCATTGTACCATGCAGCCCAGGGCTTAGCCCGAAGCGTTTACGACGAGGACGGGATGATCGATAATGCCGATAGAGTCGAGGGGGTAATAGCGGAAGATGGCTTTGCCAATAATTTTTTCAATTTGTAGCGGACCCCACGTGCGCGAGTCCGAAGAGGCGTCGCGATTGTCGCCGAGTACATAGACGTACCCCTGCGGAACAATCACTTCCCCCAAATCCTGGGAAGCTGGAGTACTAAGGTAAGGTTCCTCGATGTGCTGTCCATTGACGTAAACCTCACCGGCATAGATAGCCACGCGATCTCCCGGCAGACCGATCACGCGCTTGATGTAATCTTCCTCGGGATTGAGTGGATAGGGGAACACCACCACGTCGCCGCGTTGGATCTCGCCCCACTGGTAGGCCAAGCGGTTGACGATCACATAATCGTTGTTGTGGAAGGTCGGCTCCATACTGCTGCCATCGACGCGAATTCGGGCGGACACAAGATTAATGGCAAAGAACAACACCAGCGCCAGGATAATCGTCTGGATGGCTTCGAGCAAAAGGCTGTGTCCCCGCTGGCGCGGTTCCTCCTCCAAGGCCACCAGGTTTTGGCGATCCAAGGGGCTTAGTTCAGGAGGGGTTGAGGGCACAGACATGGTGCAGAACAAAAGCTGAGCCAGGTCAGCTTTATTCAAGGCTGGGATTATACAGCCTCACGAGGTCAAAAAGCAGGACGTCGTTATTCGAACTTAACGAATTCCGTCCAACAAAGGAAATTCAGGTTCAATCTAAACTTGAAATTGCCAGCGAATCGACGATGCCGACAATCACAGAGATAACGCAGGCATCCGGGTTACGCAGCGCCTGCCGGGCGCCATTGCCTTCACGGTTCACCAGCACGGTATCCCCCACCCCGGCATGAGAATTATCCAAGGCGATGAAATCGCCCACAGGCTCTTCGCCGGGCAAGGTTAGCGGCTGCACCACCAGCAGGCGGCGATTCTTGTAATCAGCATGGCTGATGGTAGTGACGATGGTGCCGGTGACTTTGCCCAGGATCATGAATACCTAGTTACTCCCGCCTTCAAGATGTAATCGAAATCACCGTCTGGGCGCACGTTGAGTTCATCCACCAGCCCGATCAAAGCCAGGTCCACCGGGACGAATTTGTGGGGCAAGGCCAGCGCTGCCTCGCGGGAGCGCACCATCACGCACAGGTCGCCCAGGTGAGCTTCCACCACATCAACGGCAACTTGCAACGGGCCGGTGGGTTCCAGCTTTTTGTTGAGCGGTTCGACCACCAACAGACGATATCCCTTTAGATCGGGATATTTGAGCGTGCTGATCGCCACGCCGCGTACACGTCCGAAGAGCATCAGCCGCGCCCCAAGCCCTGCAGCACGCGCTTGACGATGGTACGTAGGAGCGCATCATCCACCTGGTCGCCCAGCTTGCTTTTAACGGCACTATAAACGCGGTTTTCCAGGTCCGTGCCAGATGAGGGTTCTTGCCTTGGTGGCAAGGGCGCACTAAGCGCCGGAACACTGGGGGAGATCGGGCGCTCGGGCGGGCTGGCCAGGCGGCTGTCCCGCTCGGTGAGGAGCTGGATGCCGAGGCGGCGCGCCTTTTCGCGGGCCAAATCCGTCACCACCACGTTGTCGGTGACCGCCAGCGAGGAAACTCCCTGGCGGGCCAAGTCTTCGATATCGCGCTCGGTGTAAAAGACTTTTGCCATAGTTGTCCTTTATCCGTCGACCCCTTCGAGGGCGTTCAACGCCTGGGTGGCTGCTTCGTGAGCGGTGACTATCTCTGATTCCGAGCCGCTGAGCCACATGCGGCCAAAACGCCCTACCGAGGATACATGCATCACCTTGATGCTGGCTTTCTTTTCGGCCTCATTGCAGGCCAGGTTGATGTAGGCCGCCGGCGCTACTTCCAGCACCAGCATGGTCTCCCCGGGCACCAGCATGCTGCCGCGTCTGAAGCGGTTGAGCAGTTGCGCCTGGTAGGGATCTACGTTGGTGATGATCTGCGTCGAGGCGATCTTGGGGCGAATGCGGTCTTCCAACCGCAGGCCCAGATGACCCAGCACCGCCTTGCCGGCTTCCTTGACTGCGGCCTGGTTGTGAGAGTGCACCTCGAACATGCCAAACTCGCGTTCCACCAGTTGGGCGCCGGGTTTGGCCTCGGTGGCTTTCACGGCGATATCCACCAAACGAAAGGCTTCGTTGCCGGGGGCCATCTCGATGTAAAGCGAGGCCATGCCTTCCGTGGGCAGATCGCCTTGGGTGATGGTGCCCACAAAAGCAGCATACTGCGGCTGCATGCGGTCAAGGTAGCAATAACAACGTAACGAAAACTTTTCTTCTGCCATATTTACTCAACTTTCTCGACGGTGCGGTCATGCAGAGCGATGCCGATCGGGGTCACAAACATGGGGCGCTCAGGCACCACGGTGCTCAACCCGGTGTATTCCTGAACTACGGATGCCATTCCAGGGAAGGCGGAAGAACCGCCCACCAGAGTGAGCTGCTCTACCGCTTTACCACTGCGGCGTTCGTATTCGCCAAGGTGCCGGGCGGTGATGTTGGCTACTTTCTCCATCACCGGTCGTACCACCGGTAGCAGCTTGGGCTGCTGAGCAGGATCCAGTTTCATGGCTTCGGCTTCCTCGAAGGTTACATTGTGGGCGCCGGCGATCACCAGGCTAAAGTGCGTGCCGCCGGTGGCTTCGTCTGCGGTGTAAACCACCTGGCCATCCTCGATTATGGCGATGCCGGTCGTGCCGCCACCCACATCCACAATAGCCCCATTCTGCAGGCCGAGCAGGGCATTGGCTGCGCTGGGCTCATCGATCAAGTCCAGGCAACGCATGCCTGCGGCTTCGACCACATTGGCGGTGGCTTGCACTTCGGCGCGCGCTACCCCCGGAGGGTAGGCGCTGGCCGCCTGGGTCAACTCGCGGCCCAGCCGCTGTTCTACACGCGCCTTCATAGCCGTCACCCGATCCACCGCGCCTACGAAATCCACCACCAAGCCATCGCGGGCCACCTGGGCGAATTGGTATTCGCCAGCCAGCGGGTTGCCATCCTCATCCAGCACCACCAGCACCAGATAGGCGGTGCCCAGGTCAACGCCAACTTTCAACAGCCCTTGCGGTGCGGTCTCAAGCCGGGGAGGCAGGGGATCGCCCACACGGCGCAGCACCTGTTCGGCGCGGGCCAGGATGCGGGAGGAATCCAAGGCGCGGGTCGCTGCCCGCGAGCTTATGACTTAGCCCCGCTGCGTCCGCCGAAAGAGCCACGCGAAGCCTGCGGCAGGATCATTTCGACGTTTTCATGCGGGCGCGGGATAACGTGCACCGAGACCAATTCGCCGATGCGCTTGGCCGCGGCAGCCCCGGCATCCGTGGCGGCTTTAACCGCGCCGACGTCGCCGCGCACCATCACGGTGACCAAGCCGCCGCCGACATATTCCGAGCCAATGAGCGACACGTTAGCCGCCTTGACCATTGCGTCGGCTGCCTCCACGGCGCCCACCAGGCCGCGGGTTTCCACCATGCCCAGGGCGATCAAACTCAAATCTTGTGCCATTTTTTCTCCTTGTCCATCTTGCAGAGTGAGTTGCGTTTTACGCAACACGCAATACGTAAATTTGTTTTACGCATTGCGTGTGGCGTAACAGTTAAGACCGCATTACTTGTCGCACCACTTCTTCCACCAGGCTTTCAAGTTGCTGTGGGTCGGGCGCAAACAACGGGCCGGCTGGCACGGACCCAGGCCGCAGGGCAGCTTCGGGCGGCGCCACCGTTTCGTAAGCCAGGCGCTTGACGTTGAAGAGGTGGTAGACGGTGATGTTGTCCCCGGTGATCGAGCCGCCAATGCCGCCGGAACCCAGGGTCAGCGAAGGCATTACCTTGGTGGTGAGGCCAATCGTCCCCAACGTGCCCATTGTGTTGACCGCGATGCGGAAGACGGGTTTTTCCAGCCCGAACGCCATGATCACCTTTTCATCAGTGGCATGGATGATCAGGCTGTGGCCGCGACCGCCAAACTGGATCAATTCGATGCAGCGTTCGCAGCCTTGCTCCCATCCCTCCGCTTCATACCATCCCAGCACCGTAGTCAACTTTTCACGCGAAAGCGGTTCCTCACGCCCCACGGTTTGCAGCCTGGCTACCAGGATGCGAGCCGAGCTCGGCACGCGAATACCGGCCATGCCCGCCAACACCTGTGGTGATTTGCCGACCGTGGCAGTATTGATGCCGCCATCCGGATGGAATAAGGCCCGGCGCATGACCTGGGTCTGGGCCTCATCCATGAAATAAGCGCCTTCGTTCCTCATCAATTGTTCCAAGCGGGAGGCAATCGGCCGGTCCGCCACCACGGCCTGCTCCGTTGCGCAAATCACAGAGAAATCGAACGCCTTGCTCGATACGATGTAGCGTGCGGCTTTCTCCAGGTCGGCGCTGCGGTCCACGTAAACGGGCACGTTGCCAGGACCTACGCCGTAAGCGGGTTTCCCCTGAGAATGGGCGGCGCGCACCATGGGGCTTCCCCCTGTGGCGAGGATAACGGCAGTGCGCTTATGGGCCATCAGTTCGTTGGTGCCGGGCAAGCTGACCTGGGTCATGCACTGTATCAAGCCTTCGGGCGCGCCTGCCTCGAGGGCGGCTTGAGCCATCACTTTGGTTGTCTCTGCGCAGCAGTTCACTGCGGCAGGGTGTGGGGCCACTACGACGCCATTGCGCGCCTTCACTGAGATCAGTACTTTGTTGATCACCGTGGAGGTGGGGTTAGTGCTCGGGATGAGCGCCGCCACCACGCCCATCGGCCAGGCGATCTCATAGACGCGGGATTGCGCATCGTGGCGAACTACGCCGACGGTTTTGATATCGCGGATGCTCTCCCAAACGCGCTGGGAGGCGAATTCGTTCTTGAGTTTCTTGTGCTCGGGGACTCCGTACCCGGTCTCCTCGCTGGCCAGGCGCCCCAAACGCTCTGCGGCGTGGAAAGCTGCGTTGGCCATTGCCTCGCAAACGCGATCCACCTGCTCCTGGGTGGCCTTGGCCCAAACGGCCTGGGCTTTATAAGCCGCTTCCACCATCGTGCGGGCTTGCTGTACGGAACGGAGGTCGGAGTCGAATTCAGCCATTTAAGCGCCTTGTGTCCCTTTACGGAACACGGTTTCACCGTCTACTTGCAGAGAATCGATAATGGCCATAATCACCGCATCCACCGGGGCATCCTTGGTGAGATAGGTCTGGCGTCCACTGGAACCATGCGCAGTAAGCACCAGGTCCCCTACCCCGGCATCCACGGTATCCACAGCCACGTAGGGTTTGCCGGTGGCTAAACCGGTCTGGTCCGTCTCACGGCAGATGAGCAACTTGCGCCCTTCAAGTTTTTGGTCCTTGATGGTGGCTACAGTGGTGCCGATGACTTTCGCAATTAACATCGTTTCCTCATCTCGTCTCAATAAGCCTTTACTGGTTCAGGCGCTGAGGCCTGGACGCGCATGCTGGCCATCTCTTTTTCACCGGCCACGATCTTCACGCCGGCGCTGGCGCCGATGCGGGTGGCGCCCGCCTCCACCAAACTCTTGGCGTCGGCATAATCGCGCACGCCCCCCGAGGCTTTAACGCCCATCTCGGGGCCAACCACGCGGCGCAACAGAGCCACGTCCGCCACGGTAGCGCCCCCGCCTGAGAAACCCGTTGAGGTCTTGACGAAATCGGCGCCGGCTTCTTTAGCCAGCAGGCA
>Ga0209641_10005734_pt1 | contig 10131 bp, 9 predicted proteins | sample RifCSP16_1_FD_184022 | JGI IMG/M metagenome (GOLD analysis project Ga0209641, IMG submission 184022) | Soil microbial communities from Rifle, Colorado - Rifle CSP2_sed 16_1 (SPAdes) (version 2) | ecosystem: Environmental > Terrestrial > Deep subsurface > Rock core/Sediment | place: Rifle...
CCCGGGAGCGGGCGATGCCGCGGCCTTCGTACGTGAAATTGACCTCCTCGAGCCCGTAGCTCTCCGCCTGTGCGCCGAACTCGGCCTCGGCGCCGACGGCACCACCGCTGTAGAGGACGCAATCCTCCTTCTTGAGCATCGCACACTCCTTGATGGGGGTGGGTGAATCGGCATCACTATAGCACGTTCACGCCGAAAGGCGTGAACGGCGCTCCGGGATTCATAACCGACTTGCCTGATACCAGTAGTAGAAGACTTCCGAAATTATTGGCTTCGATCGGTTGAGCCGCTCCTACTCGCCATCAATTGTAAGGGGCCGCAAAGCCTCTGGATTTGGCATCGTCCTCCAAAAGGAGAGCGAGGGGGTGGCGTCATTCTTTTAGATCAGAATGATGGTCTTTTCGCAGGGCAGCACAAACTGTTCGACATCGCTCTTGTTTGGATTGGCCCAGGCATTCCAGCCGGATTCCCGCGATTCTCGGCAACTGATTTCAGGGTGTATCCATCGGCATAAAGCAGCATCGTCTGTTGGGCAATGAGATTCTTGGCAAATGGATTTAACAAAATAGGCCGATTGATCTTTTAGTGTTGGGATGATGCGTGTGAACAGTACCGTTTTATGGTCAATACCGCCGTTTCGGATGTAGGCATACTGCGTTCAATGTGTGCGTATTCCCGATCGAGCAGGCCGCGCTGGGTCAGCGCACGCAGGAGACGGATGCGTACCTTGTCCTGTTTTTCGCCAAGCGCTTGGGGCCGGGGCGTGGGCTTCGAGAAAGCGCACGTCTCTCGTCGCATCGGCCTCAAAAAACCGACTCCTTGCTTGTGTTGCCTATTCGACATTTTGGCGACAGAATAACTCCATGGTTTACCTTGACCACAACGCGACGACGCCAGTACTGCCGGAGGTGCTAGAGGCAATGATGCCGTACCTCACGACGGAATGGGGCAATCCGTCAAGCGCGTACAAGTTCGGCGCGAAAGTGAAGTCGGTTATAGAGACGGCGCGGGCGCAGGTGGCGGAGTTGATCGGGGCGCAACCACGCGAGGTGATCTTCACGTCGTGCGCAACGGAGAGTAATAACGCCTCCATTCACGCCGCGCTCAAGGCAAATCCAAACAAGCGGCACATCGTCACGTCGGCGGTCGAACATTCCTCGGTGCTGAACTATTGCATGGCGCTGGAAAAGGAGGGCTATCGCGTCACATACCTGCCCGTTGACCGTGACGGCTTGCTGAAACTGGCCGATCTCGAAAACACCATCACGGAAGAGACTTCCGTCGTCTCGCTGATGTGGGCGAACAATGAGACGGGTGTGTTGTTTCCCGTGAAGGAAATTGCTGAGATTTGCCGTTCACGCGGAGTGCTGTATCACTGCGACGCGGTCCAGGCGGCGGGAAGAATCGAGATGGATGTTCGGAAACTTCCAGTTGATTACTTATCGCTAACAGGCCACAAGTTTCATGCGCCGAAAGGGATTGGCGCGCTATACGTCCGACGCAAAACGCCGTTCTCACCGCTAATTCAAGGAGGACACCAAGAGCGCAATCTGCGCGGTGGCACGGAGAGCGTCCCGCTGATTGTCGGCATTGGCAAAGCCGCCGAACTGGCTCGCCGTCACCCCCCCACCTACAAAAAGAAAGTCCGTCCGATGCGTGACAAACTGGAAGAAGGCATCTTGAGTTCCATTCCAAACACGGAGCTGAACGGCCACAAGACGCAGCGTCTCGCGAATACGACCAACATCACCTTTCACGGCATCGAATCCGAAGCGCTGCTCATCCTCCTCGACAAGGAAGACATCTGCGCCTCGTCAGGATCGGCTTGCCTTGCCGACTCGGACGAACCCTCCCATGTCATTAAAGCGATGAAACCTGAGGGCAGCCAGTCTCGCTCGATAATTCGTTTTTCCCTTGGGCTGGAAACGACAGGCGCGGAGGTCGCGAATGTTTGCGACTCCGCGAGGAGGCTTGCTGAAACGCTACGAGCAACGCTTGTTTGATACCGACGGTTACGCGAACAGTATTTCACTGAACGCCGGAAAGAAACGATACACCTCGGCATACTTCCGAATATCCGCATCTGTCACGCCGGGCACACGGAGTTTTACAGACGGCCTTGTAGGGAGTTGAGAGTTAAGGTGACGGATTTCTTTGGCTGTTAAGCAGGGGGCCTTGACGCCACAGTGTTCTCGGCCGATCCGGATGAACGGCAGCATATCAAAATCGCATGCTGCCACGACCTGCTCCTCTGCGGCACGATACAAGATTCCGCCCACAGTCAGCATCTGCGCTCCATCCTTGTAACGGAAATGAAAGAGTTGCCGGTAATGAATCCTTTTTTCAACTGGCAACATCGCGTTGCGAATGGAGAGCTGTTCTGCGATTGCGCTGTCTATGACTTCCCGGAATATTCTAGCGAGTTCCTGTCCGCGCAAATCAGCTCCTGAGGTGCCGATGGGCAACTTCTCGCCAATAAGCTCTTTCGCAATGCGCAGCCTGTAATCGCCAAGGTCAAAAGGCTTGCCTGTCTCCTCTTGATACAGATCGCGTTCTTCTTTACTGGGCTCGGCATCAGGCTGCGCGTTAACAGAAATGACGACCATGCTGCCGCTGGTCGCACGTAAGCAAACGGTTGCGATGTCCCCTAAGATGTTCACGTTGAGTCGATCGTCGTAATCCAACCAAAGTATCGTTCGTCGTCCCCAGTTGAGCGTCGGTAGCACTTCCGTAGACGGGGCAAACTTCAATCGAATGCACTTGTAAGGGCGATTGAACCGGAAGCACGCCTTGGCTGAAACGTCCTTTTCGATACTTAGCATGTCGGTTATGCCGAGCTCGCGGTGTAGGAGCTGGAAATCGCTGAAATAGATGGAACCAAACCCCACATAACGGTAATCCTGAATCCGCTGAAAGGGATGCAGGCGTTCGAATGCCGCGCATAGCATTCTCCGTTCAATCGCCTTTGCCGGGCGGAGCGCGTAATTGATGATTCGGTAGCTGCCCGGCATTATTCCTTTTCTCCTGCTTCGTATCGCATGAAATATTCGAACGTTTTTTCTCCCACTGCGGTAAATGATCTCACTTTGAGAAGTTGCTTGGCTTTCTCCACCTCGGCAGCGGGTTTGACATACTGAATCTTCTGCATCTTCGGACCAGAAGGCGCACGAGCCGGTAGCGGGCTTACGAAAGCATGTGGTTGGGTAATTGTTTGCACTCGCGTGGCTTGCGCGGTCGTAATCGCGTCTGCCAACGGTCGTACCGCCGCCGCCGCAGCTCTTTCATTTTCTAGATTCGTAAGGAAAGTGAGAACCGGCCTCGTCATTTCAATCATCTCTCGCTGGACCGCTTTATAGATGGGTGAGTCAGCATCGACTCCCGTCTTTGTCGTAGTCCACGGGAGCAAAGCACCGTCATCGCAGTCGAAGTAGGCATAGCCGCGGAAATAGGCAAAATTTGGATGATAGGCGCGCATCTGGTGACGCTCTCCCCAGACAGTTGTAGTGGTTTGGTCGGCGCGCAGAATCAGGCGTCCGTTGCAGAAGACATACCAACCGCCATTGTGCAAGCTACGCTCTGACACGCCAGCATAAAGCTTCACTCGCGCCGGCGGTCCTGGCTTACCAACGAGTACTTTGCTGGCATAAGACTTCTCCGCGTAACCGGGCTTGAGCGTCTTTGAAGCAAAAAGCTCCTGAGGTTCATGCTTAATCGGCAGGCCATTCAAAGTGATGGCAAGCTCGCGATCTAAAGTTAAGGCGTGCGCTTGACTCAACTCCTCTGCAAACCTGCTCTTAAAGTTTTCCAATGCAAAAGTATCCGCCACGTTCGGCAGTAGCCGGTCGACCTCGATGACCGTGCCGGTGTCCTTCGCCTTAACGCGTAAACCAGTCTCTAGTTCACTGAAATTGAAGTGCCACTTCTCGGGAAATTCGCCATCGGCCATCCATTTATCAACGTCAACATCAACCGTAAATCGCGCATCCGCTGTTGTTGAGCGCACGACAAAATGGCGTCCGAGTCGAAAGAAGGTCCGCTTCATGCCGACTCCGAACTGTCCCATCGAGCCGGGTGTGCCCTTAGCCTCTTTGGGGCGCCCGAAGCGAAATGCGTAGTCGCGCGCGACATCGACGGGAATTCCGCCACAGTTATCGGCAATACGGAAGTGCTTAGCATCCAGTTCCATTCGCACCCAGAGTCTGTCGTAATCGCCGGCAGGACGAAGTTGCCGCGCCCCATCCACGGAATTGTCTACGAGATCAAGAATAGCTCGTGTTAGCGGGATGTCCCGAGTGAGCATGTGAATGAAGAATTCCTTGGTCGGAGACGCATTGATGAGCGCCTGATCACCTTTGGGGGATGAAGTAAGTGCCATGCGGTTACCTCCCTCCATCCCGCCAAAACTGCCTTGCTGCACCGGTGATAAACTTGCCTTGAAGGCGCAGGCCGGCTTCGGCCTTCTTGAACTTGGTGTGAATGACGCCGCCGAGAATCATACGTTGCTGGGCGTCCGTCAACGTGTGCGGGGAGAAATGGACACCGCACTCGGCCAGCTCGGCGAAGTTGGTTTCGTTGGTTCCGGTGGTCAGGAACTTGTCGGCGTCTTGCGACGCGAGCCACACGGGGAAGCCCCACGACCGGCCCTGCCGCGCAAGTTGGCTGAGCAAGCCAGCTTTGTGTTGCTTCGGCAACAGCAGGTGCGCCTCATCCACGAACAACACCATCTTGAGCGGTTGGATGCCGTTCTTGACGGCCAGTTGTTGACTTAACTTCTTGATTAGGAAGTTCAGGATGAGCGCGACGGCCAGAGCCTTGGTGTCGCTATCATTGCCGAACTCCTTGAAATCCACCACCAGCGACTGCCGGAGCCACTGATCCGGGCTAATGCCGGTTTGTGCCGACGCGAACAGATTGCAATCTACAATCCGCTTCACGATTGAAAGGGGCACGCCGCTCACGCCGTTCTGCTCCAACTCCGCGAGCAGGCTAGTGAAGTCGGGGGCAGCGAGTTGCTTGTAAGCGTCGCTCAAGGCCTGCTGTTGGTTGGCGCCCAACTGCGGCGCGAATGCGCGGATGAGCGCGGCTATCTCGTTTGCAATCTGGGCGTTCACCGCGGGATTCGGGTCCCGGTAAAGCGGGTTGATCGGAAGGTCCTGCCGGATGAGCCGCACATGCTGTGCCCCGGTCTGATCGAGAAAACGCTTCCGGTTCTCGCGCTGCTGCTTATTAGTGAGGTCATCTTCCAACTCGCCCTTCATGTCGAAAAACACGAAACGGACACCGACATTGGCTAGTTGCGCCAACAGGTCGAGTGCGAGCTGACTCTTGCCGGACCCAGGTTGGCAAGAGTCAGCTCGCACACCGTTAGATGTACCTGGCCCGTTCATACTCCATTCAGGAGCGTCAGTCAGCACTTTGAGTTTTACCTCTTCCTCAACGACCGGCATCGGCGGAACAGCATTCAGCCCGACGGCGCTACCAAATTCAGTGTGTGTCAGTTTGAGCAACGCAGAGACGAAGTTGGCTTGGTCGTTTCCCGACTCCTCCCAAATCTGCGTCAGCCGCTGGCAGCCGAATTCGAAATAACGCCGAAACTCCTGTCGATAGCCGCCTTCGTCAAGAGTTTGACCCGCGCGGTGATTCAGGGCGGCACGCACAACATCTTTAAGTTCGTCGCCGACGACTTGCTCGTCGTTGAGCGTCACACCCTTAGCGTCCTTGGGCTTAAATTCAGATGGCACACCTTCGCCCAAAGCGAGAAATAAGGCAGCACGGCCTACCACGGCCTGATTGCGCGCGCCCACGCGTGAACAAACGTTTTCGATGAACTCGTGGGCGGCGTTACTGGTGTCGAATTTCATATAGCCTTCTCACAGGTCGTGACCAAAGTAGTCATTCGTGATGCGCACCTCATAGTCTGTGCTCCCCGGCTTGCCGTGGGGGTGCAGCGTGTACACCCGCGCCAGTCGATCTCCGATGCGCTTGAACAGCGGACCTTCCGGGTCAACCTCCGAGTTGGTTGTTAGAATGATGGATTGATGACCGCTGAGATAAAGCTGGTCGAGCACGTTGGCACGAACTTCTTTATCGAGGCGAGCCAACGGCGTGTCCACCACCAGCGGCGGCACGAGCTTGGCCAAACGTCGTAGCGCCTCGTAGAACGCCAGCATGCGAACCTGCCGTTGACCAGCGGATGTGTTGGTTTCCTCCCACGTCACGCGTTTGCCGTCGCAGCGAATGAGCAAGCACTGCCAGTGGCTGTCAAACTCCATTCCCTTGAACTCCCGCTTCCGTTCCGTGATTTCTGACCACAGCTCGCCCACGTGCTCCGAAATTTTCTTCCGCATCCGGATAGCAGCGCGACTGCGGATTTCGCCAGCCGCTTCGCGGTAACGTGCCGCCAGTGAGGCAAGGCTTTGGCCTTTCTCGGCCTTCTCCACAATCTCCCGCTGATTGGTTTCCTGGCGCTTCAGTTCGCCAAGTTCGACATCAAGCCGCGAGACCTCCGCAGAAATCTCAGCGAGGCGCTTGGTGATTTGCTCTCGGTTGGCAATGAGTTCGCCGCGCTTCTGATGCAATTCCGTGCCGCGCTTAAAGGCCGCAGTATTTTGCTGCATCTGCTTCAGCTTTTGATCCAATTCGCGCAATTCGGCGTCCATCCGTTCAATGCTGATGCACATCTCGGCCAAGTCGCGCAACGAACCATCAGCCGTGCCTAGGCGGGCACGAATCTGGGCGCTCGTGTCATTACGGTCAGCGACAAAAACCCGGTTGGGCATGCCATCGGGGGGCGGGTGAAACAAACGGTGCAAGGCGTCTTCCAGTCGCTTGATGTAAAACGCCTCTACCGCTGGCTGTAGCGCGAATTCTGACGGGGCGCTGCCGAAAACGTCTTCTTTTACTTGAGGGATCTTCGGCTCAACGGTAGATTTTGCGCCTTCCCATTCACGCCGCCGTTCCTCTGAGAACAAGCAGTCGTGGAGTTCCTTGCGATATTTACCCAGCAGTGAAACTGGAATTGCCAACTCCCAAGCTCCGGTGAGCTTTGCCTCCAGGTCGGCCTTGATTTTGGTGAGTTCGTTCCGTCGTTCCTGTGCGCGTTGAAGCTCCTCAGGATCAACCGCGCCAAGCGTCGTCAGGTCGTCCTCAACCTCCAGCAATTCCGTCTCAACCTCATGCAAGTCCCGTCCGAGGCTTTCCTGTTCCTTGCGGCGCGCTTTCAGATGCCCCTCAACTCGGAGCACGTCAGCAGACAGGTCAGCGAGTTTCGTGGCTGGGTCAGAACCGCTGGTTGAATTGAAAACGCGTGGAATCTTTTGCTGAATCAATTGTCGGAGATCATTTTCCAGTTCGCCATAGGTCCACAGCCCCAAGATGCGACTCACACCCTCGACGATGTCTTGTTGCCCCAAGTTGATGCTTTGACTGCGCTCCGCATCGAAAAAGAAAAAGCGCGCCAGATGCCGTGGCAAGAATACATCGCGCAATTTTTGAATGACCTGTTCGTCCTCAATCAAGCCAGGTGTGTCCGAACGCTGAGCAGAAGAATGCCAAATGGGTGAAGAATTTTGGCGATGCCTGATTTCGCGCACTAACTCAACCCTACGGCTGCCACCGTTTTTGTCGTCGCGCAGTGAAACTGCGACTTTGAGACGGACAGTATCCTGGCCTTCAGCTTGCGCACGTCGGTTCAGCGACCTGTCGAAAAGGAAACGGGTTGCATCTGAGCCGGTCTCGACACGCTTCAGGTCACCGACGCCGCTTTCACCGACAACGGCCAAATAAAGCGCCCGCAGAAGATGAGTTTTCCCCGCTCCGTTCTTTCCGCCAACCAGAATGCCGCAATGACCATCCAAGCTACCGAAATTCAACCTGTGTTCGCCATAGAACGGGCCAAAATTTCGGTAGCTTGGATGGTCGATATAGACTTCTTGCATGTCAGATTTTCGCTCCCGCTGTCTGGTTTTGCAAGTCATCCTTGAGGATATTGAGCAAGTCGTCGGGGAGGCCGTGGGCGCGGTGGCTTTCGCTGTATTCCTCGACCTTGGCGAGCATGCGACGCAACGTCTCGGCGTCGATGCCTTTCTCGCGGGCCACTTCTTCTTCCATCTCACGCAGGCGATTCAGCTCATTCAGGTCGGTGCCCATAATGATTCCTCGTTGTTTGTTGACGATGCGGGCGACGCCGCGACCGTCGTCGGGATCCCGTGCTGCCTTCCACATTTGTTGGATGAGCAGGAGTTCTTCCGGGCTGATGAGTTGCAAGCCGACTTCCTCCTGTAGCGCCAAGAGTTGCTTCAGAAGCTCGCGACGGGCTGAAATTAAGAGCGGGCCAGGACCGTCGTTGCCGTTCATGCGGCGGTTGTCGCGTTTGCCGTTGGCGGGGTCGCGGTAGAAAAGGAGCGTTTCGCGGAATTCGATCAGTTTTTCCATGCGTTCGTCACCGCTAGCGAGCAACCCTTCGCTGGTTTTATCTCGATCGACGACGGTGCACGTCCAGCAACCAAAACGGCTGTTACCGCAGCTTGGCGTGCTGGTGTCGATTTGAATGGGACATTCGCCGTTGCTGGCGCTGGCGTAGAGTTTGTAGAGTGCGCGGTTGTCCCCGCCCCAAGGGTTGGGTTTCTGCAGCAGGTAGGCCCAGACTTCTTCGGTCGTCAGAAATTCGATCGGATTCGACACCCATACGCGAGGCAAATCTGGATGACGACACAACGCATTGCGCGTTTCACGACCGGCCATCGTCTGCGCACGCGTAGAGCTTTCTTCACGGCGCGCGCCAAGGTGGAGAATTGCCTCTCCCCAATGGCCAATGCGCTGCTGAACAAAGACGGTGACGGGATTAATCTTCATCCGCTGGGTGCACCAGCGAAAGGTTCGGTTCGGTGGCGGATAGCCGCGGCCGATAATGTTGACCCAAAATGATTCTTCCCCCGTGGGTTTCAAAAGGTTGACATCCAAGTTGAGGTTATTTTGCTGCGAGCATCGCTGCATTTGCCGCAGTGTGCCCTCAACCATCTCCACGATGGCCGGAATCTCCACGCGCGTGTCGGTGCAAACTACGGAGATTGGCTTTGTGCGTTCAGCAGGAGGCAGTGAGAGAGCGACATCCAACACAAGCGAGGCCAGCATCGTGCTGTCCTTGCCACCGCTAAACCCAACTATCCATGGTCGGTTGTCCTCCAAATAGAGAAGGCGCAGGGATTTCTTGATGTCTTGATATGCGGTGGCTGCCATTTGAGTGAGTATACTTGGCTACGGTTTTATATGACAAATAATAAACTCTATGAGACGCTATTCGCACCGGAGTTGATCGCGCTGATCGGCTCACCCGGGGATTTTCAGTGTCCTTTCGCTGCGCCACACCCGGACGATGCGGATGCGCGTCTCATCAATGCGGTAGACGATCCGGAACGGCGGGCGAATCAGCTCCCGGATATTCGCGACGTTGAGCTCCGGAACGATCCGGCCGCTTTCCGGGAAATCCGGAAGGCGCCCCACATCGGTGAAGATCTCTCGAACCAGTTTTTTTCCCACCTCGGGAACCCGTTGTTCGCGATACCAGTCGAGAATTCCTTCCATGTCGCGGACCGCAGACTCGGCGAATTCGACCGCCTTTCTGCGCGCCAAGGGATCAATCCATCCCCAGCCGTTTTTTGGCTTCGGCGAGGCTCACGGTTTTACCCTGTTCGACGTCGATCAGACCCTGAACGACGGCCTTCAGGAAGTCCCGCTCCTCGGACCCGGCTTCGTACTCTCTGACGGACTGCACAACAGCCACGCCCCTTCCCCGGCTCGTCAACAACACCGGACGTCTCGTCTCGTCCACTTTCCGAAGAACCTTGCCTGGGTTGACCTTTAGGTCGGAAATGGGGACGACGTCTTCGGAAAACTTCGGACTTGTTTTCATGCATGCCTCCGATTTGGTGCTTACAACAGACCATATGATAGCACCTGCCAACGGACCAAATCCACCAACAATCCGGATCGACTACTCCGGCAACAGCGCGGTCGTGAGTTCGGGGACGTAGGTGATGACGAGGACGCCGGCCAGGAGGACGAGCAGGAAGGGGAGGACGGAGCGGCACACCTCCCCGAACGGCTTCTCGAACCGGTAGGCCGACATGAAGA
>Ga0209641_10005747_pt1 | contig 10122 bp, 8 predicted proteins | sample RifCSP16_1_FD_184022 | JGI IMG/M metagenome (GOLD analysis project Ga0209641, IMG submission 184022) | Soil microbial communities from Rifle, Colorado - Rifle CSP2_sed 16_1 (SPAdes) (version 2) | ecosystem: Environmental > Terrestrial > Deep subsurface > Rock core/Sediment | place: Rifle...
GAGTGACTTTGCCGTGAAATTTACCGTCGTAGTTTTTTGGCGCATACGGTGGGCTGCCGGCCACGCTATACACTACTGACGCATCATCAATGATACTGGCTGGCGTTTTACCGCTCTCCAAAGCCAACGCATACGTCAATGGTTTGATCGATGAGCCTGGCTGACGCGGTCTCAGCGTGACATTAACTTGGCCGTCATGAGCAAAGTCAAAATAGTCTTTGCTCCCCACCATCGCCAAGATCTCCCCAGTTTTAGGATTGGTCACTAGCACCGCTCCATTCCCCACTCGCAAGGGTGTTAAACGATCCAGTTCTGCAACCAAGATTTTCTCGGTTTCTCGCTGTAAAGTGAGGTCAAGGGTGGTGTGCACTTCTAAGCCGCCAGTCTGCACCACATCCTCACCATACTGCTCTGCTAGTAACTTCTTGATATACATCACAAAGTGGGGAGCTTGAATGTCGATGCGATCTTCAGCAAAGACGATCTTGGCGTTGTTGGCTTCTTGCCATTCTTCTTGGGTAATGTACCCATCTTCAAACATCCGCCGGAGTACTTCCTGCTGTCTGGCAAAAGCGAGTTCTGGGTTGGAACTAAACGGCGAGTAGACCGATGGCGCCTGAGGTAAACCGGCTAACAGTGCCGCTTCGGCTAAATTGAGGTCTTTAGCCGATTTATGAAAGTATCGCCAAGAAGCTTCTTCTACCCCATACGTCGAACCGCCATAGGCCACTTGATTAAGGTACATTTCCAAGATTTCCTCTTTGGAATATACTCCCTCGGCCACGATTGCCAAAATCAATTCACGCAACTTCCGCTGCAAAGTGCGTTCTGGACTTAATAGACGACTCTTCACGAGCTGTTGGGTAATGGTTGAACCGCCTTGTTCGATGGCCTGACCTTTAATATTGGCCACGACAGCCCGCATGATGCCGTCTAGTGAAAAACCATGGTGTTGGTAAAAATCTTTGTCTTCGATAGCAATCGTCGCCTCAATCAAATCTGTTGAGATCACCGACAGCGGCACCAGCGTTCTGTTTTCATCCTCATAAATCCGAAACAAGACCCGACCGTTTCTGTCCAAAATTTTGGTGGTCAAAAACGGACTTTTTTGACCCAAATCCATCACTGACGGTAAACCAGCAAACACAAACTGGTATCCCCACCACGCGGACAGTAAAATCAACACCGTCGTTAAAAACGAAAATGCTTCGCGCCATTCCAAACGCCGTGGTTGACGGCGGCGTCTCGCCCCAACCGCGCCGATTTCTTCTTCGATTTCAAAGTGACGGCGCGGCCGGCCGCGCTTACGGCGCACACCAACCAGTTGCAATAACCGATGAGTTACTTTTTGCCAGCGCACGTGCCACCACCGATACCAACGGCGCCAATGCCGGCGTTTTTCCTCAAGTAAAACACTGACTCGAGCTACTACCTTAGCGGTTTTCCGAGGACGGCCTCGTCCTTTAGCAAGACCAATCAGTCGAAGTGCCGCATATTTTCGTGCGCTCCAGCGCTCCATAAAATGTCTACGCGCTCTTCGTTGTCGCTTAATCCAAGTCAGCCAATTCTGCTGCGTGTGGTACCACCACGACTTGCGCGGCCGGCCGCGGCGCGGACCAATCAAACTAATTTTTTTCAATTTTCGGGATTTTTTTAAATGTTGGCGGGATTTTTTATGATCGGTAAGATGACGGGCGTTGGTTTTTGTTTTTTTTTGGAAATTTTTCCGGATTTTCCGCAACCGCATTGGTCGGGATTATAGAAGCAGATTATCCCACCTGCAAGAGCCTGGTTGATCACTTTTAAGGAAATATTGAAAGCAAAGGTTATAATAGACACGTGGGCTATTTCACAGAAATCAATACTTTACTGAAGTTGCCGGATGATTTTGATATCAGGCAATTAAAAACCGGAGAGCGATACTCAGTCACAAAAGAAAAAGAAAGAGTTTTTCCTCTCCATATCGCTTTATTGTTAGTGGCTAAAGACTGGGACTTCTTGGGTTACGTGGTTGCCCATTCCTTGACAACCAAAGACATGATGACAACCATCGAATTTGAAGTACTTTCACTCTTTTCACCTAAGGAACAAGCAATTTATAAAAAGAATTTCACAGAAGCAGCCAAACTTACTGGAGAAATTAAATAACCTAAATCGGACACGCACCGGTGTCACACTTCAATTGTTCTAAATCAATATCTTCCAGCACCCCTTCTTCATCGCTGATCTCGTGGATCACTTTCATGAAATCATTGGCATTCATCGCTTCTTCCGGTTGATATTCATAGGCCGTGGTCTCAATGCGTGGCATGACCGAGCAGGTGCGGATCAGCGGTTGGTATTTTTTGACCATTTTCTTAAACTCTTGGAAACTGACTTTTTCCGGATCATATTTCAAAGTATAGGACACCTGGTTGCCCGTATCCGGCTCCAACGGTTTACCGTTTTCATCCACCCCACGGATCCAATATTTCTCAATCAGCATCAGCCACTTGTACTGCTCTTCTGGTGTTGCCTCCGAGGCCGTCACCAGGTGGTTATTCATGCCCAAACGACAAATCTCCGGCTGAGTGGGAAAACCAACGACCGTCGTCCCCGCGTAACTCTTGAGCTCTTTGACCGGGTACCCCATCTTGCCATACTTGGCCACCAACGGATCGTCGGAGCGGAACTGCACCCAACGCATGTACTCACGCATCGCCGGGAGATGCGCTCCTTCTGACAAGGAAAATAGTTTGGAAGTGGTACCAGCTGGTTTAATCGTCGTATTGGTGTGAGGTACGCCGACACCCAGTTTCTTGGCGTATTTTTCAGCCTCCTCCACCACCGCCCGTTTAAAACGGGATAGTGTCAGCCAAAAGTCTTTCGACTTTTCCTCATTAACCAAATCCCGGAAGCTGTAGCCAAAAGCGTTCCAGGCGTACTCGTGAATACCCGTCATGCCAACGCCGATCCGGTTGGTACGCGCTACTTCCCGCTTATAGAGCGAATCCATCGTATTAACCCGCATCAGAGCTCGAGTAGCCGCCCGGAAAGCCTCCTCAGCCGCAGCTACATCTGGCGCGTGGTATGGCACCACATCAGCAATGACACAGTATCCACCCAACATATTAAGCGTAATCTCACCACAAGGATTAGGAATTTGGGTGTAGTATTTGGCGTTGGCTCGTTTGGCGACCGCCGCCAACATCTTGCGGGTCTTGGGAGCCGGTTTGTATTTCTCACTCTCAGCGTATTTACCATCAGTGTAACCGTTGAATCCGGTGTCGTTCTGAACCAACTTGTGTTGATTGACAAAACCTGGTTCACCGGTCTTGTCGTGATACGAAGCCTGTAAAATCGCTTCCAAGACTTTCTTGGCGTGGCGGGTTTTTTGCTTCCAGAATTTCTCATCTACTGCCACACTGTTATTAGCCGACCACAGAAAACCACCACGTTTAATCGAGATGAAGTCGAGTACTTCTGGATCAGTCCAGGTTTTAGTGGCGATCCTAGCTGCTCGACGCGCACCACCCACCAACACGCATTCAGATAAATAGTGATCAACAAAAATCGCCTGGCGCCAAGGGGACATCCCGGAACCCTTGACCGTAGCTACTTTCTGGATCGCCCGCATCAAGGGACGAGGGCCAGAGGCCGGCCGGTTCTGCATCCCGCGGATCTTCGCCCCCTTAGGCCGCACTTTGGAGAAATCAATCACCAAGAGATCATCCTTATATTTCTTCTCAAAAGCCATCGTTTCGATCTTCTCGACCGCCTGCGCCCACCCCTCACGGGTGTCAGGTATCTCAAACCAATAGACTTTGCGGTATTTGTGCTTGGCATCCCGCACACTCTCGTCCTCTCCCCAAATAAAGTCTGGGTGTTGTTCATCCAGCACACAACGAATAATCGGCATGTAGTTCCAATCGACCACCATTAAGTCGTCGTCGTAAGCACGCCCAACACCAGAACCGTTCAGCAAGAGATAAAACAACAAGAAAGAGCTGGAAGCAGTACTACAGTTGGTAAAAACCTCCATATTTCTGTCCGATTGGGTCTCATCACCATGTTGAAGGTGGCGACCACTCATTAAGAGTGAGGCATTGGCAATATGTTTTTTGAGTATTTCGTACTCCGCCTGTTGGTGAGCCTTGCCAAACTTGGGCACGAGCGAAGAATTCCCCAAGGCTACTCGATGAGCGACGTCAGCCCAAGACTCTAACCTCCCCTTTTCATCAGTCCGCAAAATCGTTCGCTTGGCTACCGCCTCGCCCAAACCTTTGGCTAACCGGCGTTCACTAAAACGCATTATTTTTTTGGGGAGAGAGTCGGGAGAGCGGGGTGGCATTTAGGTTTTTCCAATGAATAATAAGTAGTTCGCAGAATCTATCCACTATTTCACTTTTAATAACTAACTTTAAATTCTCATTTTTCTAATTTACTAATCTCTTCTTTAAAGTCTTCCAGACTATCAAAGTCTCGATAGACCGTGGCAAAGAGCATGTACGCCAACTTGTCTAACTTTTTTAGTCTGTTAATGACCAAATTGCCAATCTCCCAGCTTTTCACCTCCCGTAGTCCCTTAACTCGCAGTCTGGCCTCAACTTCACTGATCAGTTGCTCTATCTCCTGCATGGAGACTGGCCGTTTCCAGGTTGCCTTGACTAAACCACGTTTAATTTTTTCCCGATTAAACGGTTCAGTTTCACCACCTTTTTTAATCACTTTTAAGTCAATGCCTTCTGCCCGCTCATAAGTGGTGAACCGGCGTTGACAGTTGTTACACTTTCGGCGCCGTCGAGTGGCCTCACCATCCTCAGCCTCTCGAGAGTCGACGACAGAAAGGTTGGTACTTTGACAAAATGGACATATCATTCGCGATTAAAAAACACAACAGGTTGTGTTTTCTCTCAGACAAGAGCACAACTACTTGTACCCCGCTTTTAACAGGGCATCAAGAATCTCACAGAGCACTAGCTTGTGTCAATAGAGAAAAAGTGATCAAAAGGAGTCAATTATGCTTTGAGTTAAAACTGTTTGATCCGATTTCAACCTAATAAGCTCTTGTTGCTCATGGTCAGTAAAGTACGATTCCAACCTAGCCGCCCGCTCACGAAAGTGAAGGGCATCTTGACTTAAAAACTCTTCTTGTTCTGGCCGCAGCGTGATCGTTTTCACAGCCGTCAACGCGGCGTTGTAGTACTTGTAAGCCTTGGTTAGTGTAGAAAAAGAGAGTGACTGATAGCCTTCTTCCAACAGGCGCTCCGTATACTCCAACCTTCGCCAGGCGTACAAAAGCTGCAAGTCGACGGCCTCAGCGGGTTGAGCCAACTCGAGTTTTATTTTGTTAAACACCATAAACACCGGGTACAACAAGTGATTGGGGAGCACCTCCTCTTCAAAATACAGTTTTTGGCGAGTGAGTTCTAAGTTTTCCCCTTGTGAAAACACCCGATTGGCCGACAAGAGCGAAACCAAGACGACACTGGCGCCAAAAGTCAGCAACAACAAGCGAGGAATAAAACGGAGTAAGTAGTGCATACGCTTTTAAAAGGCAGATTGTAAACCCTCCTCAAAAAACAGACAGACTCAGTTTCTGGCTAAAAGTGAAGTAAGAGCACCATCCCCCATAAAGCTTGAGAGATAACCAAGCTGTAGCCATTTTTTTCTCGATAAAACAAAAATGCCTGACCAATAGCAAAGAGGGTTAAAAGCACCACCTGGTACCAAATCGCTGCGCCTTGAAAGCGCAGGACGATATTGGGTAAGTGGAAAACCAAGAAAATACCAGCCACCAACAAGATTTGCTTGGCAAGCGGCCAGCGCTGCTTCAAGCTTTGCACCACCGACATCACAAAGCTAAAGAAAAACAGCGTTTCCCAAAACCCGGTGACCAACGCCAAAAAGAACTCCCACCAAAACGCGTTGGTCATAAAAGCATAGCTTTGAAAAACTGCCCCTCTCTGCCAAGCAGCGGCCGCGCTGGCCGCAAAGGCGAAAATGCCACCGAACGCCAAACCAAGCATTAGGCCGCGTCTCATTTTATAGGGGGCAAAAGTGTCAGCGATTCGCCGAAAGCCACTGACCAAGATGTATAACCAGACTGGTAAACCGAAAAAAATGGCCTTTCCCACCACTTCATCAAACAGCACTGAAAAACGAAAAACACCCCGATAGACCAGCCATAAGATGAAGCTCAATATTAAAAGCGGGAAAAAAGCCGTGTGGTTGGCTCGCGAGAGCGCCACTTTCCGAACACGGTTACGGCGACGGGGCTTTGAGGGCATCTAAAACCTTATTAAGTGTCTGTTTGCTATTCGTCGAATAGGTATCGACTACTACATCGTAGAGATCTGGTCGCCAAAAATCAATTGGGTCGGATTTGGTTACTTTGCCAGTTTCAACCACCCATTCCTGCCACTGCGGAGCGTACAAGCGCGCCCATTTTGCCAGGTTTTCTTGGGACCGTTTGTGAATATGTTTTTTAGCCGTTTCGATCGTTACCCCGTCCCGATTGACAATCCGATCAATCCTGACCGCTTCGTCACTGCAGGTAAGCAGCACTTTCAGTGTCCCTTTCACCCCCTGAGCCATGAAACCGGAGAGCCAAGCTTCCAGGATCCATTTTTCCCCTGTCTCCAACTTTTCTCTCATGCCAAAATCCACTTTTTTGTCAAAATCATCGCCATACACCAGAGAAGAATGATGGAGTGTATTGTTACCGTCAAACAACCCTTGCTCTGTGGCATACAGCCGCATAAACTCACCCCCGCTGAAACCCTGCCAATCCGGCAAAGCTTCTTTCAGCATTGCCAACAGCGTGGTGGAACCAGCCCCGGGTAAACCGGAAATCGTCACATTTTTGAAAGCTAAATTTTGCTTGATCAGCATGGTGTATTCCTTTATATATAAGCTTTTACTTTCACAAACACAAGCCAAGAAAATTTGCTATCCTGGAAACAATGAATACTTTTTATCCTGCTCAAAAAAGCCGCACTGAGAAACTGACGGTTTTAAAAAAAGCTTTGCTTGGTCTCCCTCATACTCTGGAAAAGGGCCTTCATCAAGCACCGAACAACTTGAGTAAGTTACGTCGGTTTTTCAAAGCCCTCACTCTCCCCGTTACCAACCCGCTCTGGCGCTACAGCCTCTTGGCCCTCTTTTTTTCAGGACTGGCGATCGTGGCTTACCTCATCAAGGATTTACCCTCCCCCCGCCGGCTCACCTCGCAAGAAAACTTCGCCGTCAGCACTCAGATCTTTGACCGCAATGGCGTCTTGCTTTATGAAGTGTTTGTCGACGAAAACCGAATCCCTATTCAACTAGAAACCTTGCCGCCCCACGTCTTGCAGGCAACCATCGCTATCGAGGATAAAAATTTCTATGGTCACTTCGGCTTTGATCTGGAAGGGATTCTGCGGGCCATTAAAAATAACTTTACCGGCGAGCAACTCCAAGGTGGCTCAACGATCACTCAACAACTGGTGAAAAACGCGCTGCTGACGAACGAAAAATCTTTCCAACGGAAAACGAAAGAAGCCGTCTTGGCCATCATGACCGAAATTATCTACAGTAAAGAAGAAATCTTGGAAATGTACCTCAATTACATTTCCTATGGGGGAACCGCCGTAGGTATTGAGTCAGCCGCCAATTACTACTTTGATAAGAGCGCTAAAGATTTAACCTTGCCTGAAGCAGCGATGCTGACTGGCCTGCCACAAGCCCCCAGTCTCTACTCACCATTCGGCTCTGATCCGAACCGTGCCAAAAACCGCCAGGCAGAGGTGCTGCGGCGAATGGCCGAAGAGGGCTTTATTACCCCCCTACAAGCAGAAGAAGCCAGAGGTACTCCCTTGCAATTTGCCCTGAAAACCACTGATATCAGAGCACCGCATTTTGTTTTTTACGTCCGCGATCTTTTATACGAAAAGTACGGCGAGGAAACAGTGGAAAAAGGTGGCCTACGAGTGACCACCAGTCTGGATATTGACTTACAAGAAGCCGCCCAGGCTTCACTCTCAGCCGAGATTGACGACTTAGCCGGCCTGCGAGTGGGGAATGGAGCAGCCTTGATCACCAAACCAAACACCGGTGAAATCTTGGCCATGATTGGCTCAAGGAACTACTTCGACAGTGAACATGATGGCCAAGTCAACGTGACACTCTCCAGACGTCAACCTGGTTCATCGATCAAGCCCATTGTCTATGCCACCGCTTTCCAAGAAAAAACTCTCAATCCCGGCTCACTTTTACTCGATATTCCTACCTGTATTAAACTGCCAAATCAACCGGAGTACTGCCCCAAAAACTACACCGGTGATTTCAAGGGACCGGTCACAGTGAGACAAGCCCTCGGGAACTCACTCAACATCCCGGCGGTGAAAGTAATCGAAACCATCAGCATCCCTACGCTCATTAACCAAGCTAAAAAAATGGGCATCACTGGCTGGGACGACCCAGCCAACTACGGCCCTTCACTGGCGCTAGGCGGGGGTGAGGTACGAATGATCGATATGGCTCAGGCTTTTGGTGCACTAGCCAGTCAAGGCGTCAAAATCCCACTTACCCCAATCATCAAAGTAGAAAACTTTAAGGGGGAAGTGTTGGAGGAAATAGATCTTGAGCAGCGGAAAGCTGATCTTAAGGAACTCCAAGAAGATCCTTATGCTCACTGGCGCGGCGAGGCCGAGCGAGTGATAGCAGCTGCTCCGGCGTATCTAGTGAGCCACATTTTACAGGACAACAATGCTCGTACCTTGGCTTTCGGGAGTAACTCCGAACTGGTTATTCCTGATCAAATAGTCAGTGTCAAAACCGGTACTACTAACGATCTTAAAGATAACTGGACTATCGGTTACACGCCGGAATTTTTGACCGTCACTTGGGTGGGCAACAATGACAACTCACAAATGAGCTACATTGCCTCCGGCGTCACCGGTGCCGCCCCAATCTTCAACGATATCATGAGCTATGTCTTGAGAGACCAAGAACCAGTTTGGCAAGAAAAGCCGGCCGACGTGATCGAGGGAACGGTCTGCCCCAGCGGTCTGCCAAAAGACCTCACAGACACCGAGTGCACCGAAACCAATGAAGAGTACTACTGGACTGAAGGTAAACCTTCCCGTTCCAGCATTGTCCAAAAAGAGGTCTGGATTAAACCAGAAACCGGCTTGCCGCCAGCGTACGGCGAGGTAGTCGAGGGACTCATTTTAGAAACCCACACACTGTATCAAGACCCGGTCACGCCACTGTATTGCGGCGACTGTAATCGCGCGGTGGACGAACAAGGCAAGATTATCTACGAAAAACACTACACCAACGAAGAAGAAACCGTGATTGAAACCGACACAGGCGCCCAACCCCCCGCCACCCCGTAAAACAGGAAAGCGGTAAAATAGCTGTAGTGAAAAAAATCATTAACGGTATTCTCTTGGGGTTAATCGTGGCACTCGTCTTGATTTGGGTCTTGGTGGAACCACCGCTTTCCTCGCCATTGGGGACTAGCTCACTTTCCCGGTTTCTGCCATTTTTTCCCCATTTGAAAACCCAAAAAATTGTCTATGGCTTTCTGCCCTACTGGAACCTCAAGACAGCCACTCTCCAACCTGAATTAACCCACTTGGCGTATTTTGCCTTGAGCATTGACGCTGACGGCAACATCGTCACCACAGTAAACGGCAACGCTGAGCCAGGGTACTATCAACTTCAATCAGAAGAGTTTTTGGCCGCCAACCAATTAACTAAGACGTATGGCGGCAAAACAGAAGTAGTCTTGTCACAGTTTGATAATGACACTATTGAACAATTCCTCTCCTCGCCATCAGCCCAGACCACATTTTTCCAAGCAGTTGATTCACTGCTCCTGGCCTATCCTTTTAACGGTATCAATGTAGACATCGAGTACATCGGTGATGCGCCGCCAGCACTACGCGAGCGTTATACCCAATTCATCAGTCAGTTCCGCCAGCATTTGAACGAAACGTACGAAGACATCCAGTTAACGGTAGACATGTATGCCGCCGCCAGTAGTAAGCAAATGATCTGGGAAGTCGAAAAAATTGCCCCACTAGTAGATTACATTGTGGTGATGGCCTACGACTTTCACCGCAGTTCCTCTCTGCGAGCTGGCCCTGTAGCGCC
>Ga0209641_10005751_pt1 | contig 10118 bp, 7 predicted proteins | sample RifCSP16_1_FD_184022 | JGI IMG/M metagenome (GOLD analysis project Ga0209641, IMG submission 184022) | Soil microbial communities from Rifle, Colorado - Rifle CSP2_sed 16_1 (SPAdes) (version 2) | ecosystem: Environmental > Terrestrial > Deep subsurface > Rock core/Sediment | place: Rifle...
TCAAGGAATGCCTGCAGGCCGCAGCAGCTGCAGCCGACAAACCAGCCGGCCGGAGAGTCTACGCGGGCTCGATCGCCGGCGTCCAGGGGATGGACCTGCCGAACTCAACCCAGGAGATCTCATCCACTCGGCGGCGCGGGGTGGGCTTTGCCGCCACGCTAAACGTCGGCGGCGGTGCGCGCATCTACCGCAGCGACGGCTGCGGAGCGACGGTCAAGGTTGACGACTACGGACACGTGACACTCATCATTGGCGCCACGGAGATCGGGCAGGGCTCAGAAACAGTGCTGGCACAGATCGTCGCCGAAACCCTGGGGACGCCTGTCGAGCATGTGGCCGTCGTCAACAACGACACAGATATCAAGCCGTGGGATGTCGGGGTGCATGCCAGTCGAACCACCTTCATCGCTGGCAAAGCTGCCCAACTGGCCGCCCTCGATGCCCAGGCGCAGATCTTCGAGACCGCCGCCGAGCTGCTGGATGCGGATCCATCGCAGCTGACAGCGCGCCAGGGCGTCGTGAGCGTCAAGGGCGATGAGGCGCGCGCCTTGTCCGTCAGCAAGGTCGTTCGCCGGCGACATTTGCGCGAGCACGGCAAGGTTGTCCTGGGCGAGGGCTGGTATGACCCCCCTACCCAGCTCGTCGACAAGGACACGTACAAGGGGAATATCTCGGCCGCCTACAGTTTTGGGGCGCAAATGGCCGAGGTTGAGGTGGATGTAGAAACCGGAATGGTCAGGGTCTTGCGAATCGTTTGCGCTCACGATGTCGGTCGGGCGATCAATCCGATGGCTGTCGAGGGCCAGATCGAAGGTGGGGTACAGATGGGCCTGGGATATGCCCTGACCGAGGAAGTGATCGTCCGTCAGGGGCAGGTCCTGAACCCCAGCTTTCTCGACTACCGGCTTTTCACCGCCGCCGACATGCCGGAGATGGAGACCATCATCGTCGAGACCTATGACCCAACCGGACCGTTCGGTGCCAAAGGCGTCGGCGAAATGGGAGGCACTCCCACGGCGGCTGCGATCGCCAACGCCGTCTACAATGCCGTCGGCGTCCGCATGACGCAACTGCCGATGACACCCGACAGGGTGCTGCGTGCTCTAGACGAGAAGGCCCGTGAGGATAATGCATGAAAGGGCTGATCCTTAACCCCCACCTGCTTGCCGTCCCTCTCTACATCGCGGGTAAGTCTGCCGAGGAGGTGCAGGAAGCGTTGGGCTTGGACGGCGCCCTTAAGCTTGCCTCCAATGAGAACCCTCACGGGCCCAGCCCGAAGGCTATCGCCGCGCTTCAGGCCGGGCTTCAGGAGGCACATCGCTACCCTGGGACTGCCGAGCGGGATATGCGCCTGAAACTGGCCGCTCATCATGGAAGCGGTCTCACCCCGGAGCACTTCATTATCGGCAATGGGGCGACCGACGTTCTGCGCATGATCGCACAGGCATTCATATTCGATGGCGGTGGTTCCGTGGCAGGCAAGGTCAGCTTTCCGCTCTACAGCCTGCTGACAACGACCTTCGGAGGCGAGACGATCATTGTCGACGCCTGCCAGGACTTCAGGTTCGACCTTCAGGCCATGGCCCGGGCCTGCTCGCCTCAGACACGCATTGTCTGGCTTTGTTCGCCGAACAACCCAACGGGTCTTGTCCTGCGCAAGCAAGAGGCGCAGGCCTTCGTCAAGCAGCTGCCCGAGCACACGCTGGCCGTGTTGGATGAATCCTACAGTGACTATGTCACCGACGAAGCCAGCGTCGAAAGCCTGGACTACGTCCGACAGGGTCTCAACGTGATTGTCGTCCGCAGCTTCTCGAAGACCGCCGGGCTGGCAAATCTGCGCGTGGGTTATGGCGTCGCACGGCCTGACCTGATCGAATACTTGCAGCACACGGTCCTCCCCTTCAACACCGGGGCCCTGGTGATCAGGGCCGCGTGTGCCAGTTTGGATGACCATGAGTATCATCGACGCTGCCGCGACTTGGTGCTGAGCGAGCGCATATTTCTCAACGACCGACTGCTGGAGTTGGGGTTCAGGTGCCCGCCCTCACAAGCCAACTTTGTCTTGGTGCCTGGAGTACCCGGAGGTGGACAGGCCTTCGCCGAGCAGCTACTCTTGCACGGCGTCATCGTCCGCCCAATGGGCCCCTTCGGCCTCCCGGGCGCAATTCGGGTGAGCGTGGGCCGACACGAAGACAGCCAGCGCTTTCTGGGCGCATTCTCTGGACTTCTCGCCTCGGGGGGTCCGGCAGAGATCAAGGAGTAGGCCTTTCAAGCTTGGACGCCATCCGACCCAGTTGGCATGTCGAAACATGACGGACGGTATCTTCGGCATCTGCGAATCGCCTTCCACCAAGCTGTCGTCGTGTGGTCAAGCAGGTGCGCTTCAACAATACGCATCTCTACCGGGCCTGACCGGGAACGAGCCGAGAGGAGACCATTGATGGATTTCGTCCGCCGTCTCGAACGCGTCGCATTGGCCGTGCCGGACCTGGACCCGGCCCAGGCGTTCTTCGAAAGTTGGTTCGGCGCTAAGTTCCTGAGCGAGGAAACCATCGAAGATATGGGGATCCGCTACAGGCCGTTTATGGTTGGGGAGAGCATGCTGGAGCTTCTTCAACCCACCCGCGATGACAGTCCGGTAGCCAAGTTCCTCAAGTCTAATGGCGGCCCCGGTGTCCATCACATCACGCTTGAGGTTGATGATCTCGACGCCGCGTTGGCCGAGCTGGAGCGGCGGGGCGGCCGAATTGCCCACCGCCACACTTATGCGCCGGGCGTAAGCTTTGAAGGCTATATCTGGCGCGAGGCATTCATCCATCCGAAAGACGCCTACGGCGTGCTCATTCACCTCGCCGAGAAACGCCCGCTCGACGATCAGGCGGACAACAGCTGAGACGTGGAGACCTTCCGCTCTCTTACCGTTCTTTCAATAGAGCAGGCCACCGCACTGCCGTTCCTGACCTTGCGGCTCGCGCAGGAGGGCATGCGGGTTATCCGACTCGAAAACCCTCCGCACGGGGACCCCAACCGCTGGGTTGGGCAGGAGGTGATTCCTTCGCCGGATAACGGGCCGGGGCATGAGCCGGGGATGAATGCGTACTTCTTGCCCAACAACCTCGGCAAGGAATCGATCACTCTCAGCCTGGGCACGGCAGAAGGCAGGGATTTGCTCCACCGTCTGGTGCGCGAGCTGCCGGTCGACATTTTCGCCACAAACCAGCGCCCGAGCTCCAATAAGAAACTTGGCGTGGACTACGCCAGCCTGCGCCAGCTGAAACCCGACCTGATCTGGGTCGGGATCACCGGCTTCGGCATGGGACATGAGGAGTCCGCATACGATCCGATCGTTCAGGCGCGCGCCGGCTTCATGGAGCTCACGGGTGATCCGCACGGGGATCCGATGGTCTTCGGGCTGCCGATGGTTGATCTTGGCGCCGGAGAACATGCCTATGGTCAGGTGATGAAGTCCCTCTATCAGCGGGCCGTCACCGGGCATGGCGCCCTCATCGACATTTCAATGTTCCAATCGGCGGTTTCTTGGATGGTATCGCCGGTCATGCTCAACTTGAGCTTCGGCCAGTCCGTCACTCGGCGTGGCAACGTCCACCCCTTCTTCGCCCCTGTCTCGGTTTATCCGACCGCCGACGGCCATATCTATCTGGCTGTCGGCAACGATCGGCAATGGGAAGCTCTTGTCCATTTGCCGGATTTCGAAGCCCTGGAACGTGAGGCCTACCGGCACAACGCTGGACGAATAGCTGATGTGGATGAACTCAACCAGCGAATGGCGGCTATCACCCGCCTCATGTCGACCGAAGACCTGGTCTCCAAGTGCCAGCACATCGGACTGCCTGTCTCGAGGGTGAACAGCCTGTCGGAGGTTTGCGCCGATCCTCTGATCGCCAACCAACTGGTCAGGGCGCGCGACAGTCGCTCGGGCATGGAGATCGCCATCGCCCCACCACCGCTGGTTCCCGAATACCTTCGTGGGAGTAAGATGAGGATGAAATTCCCGCCTCGGCTCGGCGAACACAATGAGCTTGTTTTCGGTGCCTTGGGGAGTGATATCGCCGGCCTGCGGGCCAGGGGTGTTCTCTAACTCCTCAAGGCTCGCAACGAGGGACCGATGGACTTTTCCCTATCAGAAGATCAGGCGCGCTTCTCATCGTCGGTGCGAAGATTCGTGGATGAGATCGTCGCCCCTCAGGCACGCGAGATCGACGAGCGCGGTGAGTTCCCGCACGAGCTTTTCAGACAATGTGCGAAAAATGGTTATCTCGGCCTGCGCTACCCAGAATTGGTCGGCGGGATGGGAGCGGATTTCGTCACGTTTTGCCTGATGGTCGAGGAGATCGCCCGCGGTTCGCTGTCTCTGGCCGCTGCCGTCTCCATGCAGGCCCTGATGGGGACGGACTTCGTCTACCGGTTCGGCACACAAGACCACCGGGAACGCTTGTTGGGCCCCGCTCTGCGCGGCGAAAAGATCGGGACGATTGCCATGACCGAGCCCGACTTCGGCTCCGATCTCGGAGGGATCACAACAGGCGCCGAGCGCGTCGATTCGGGATGGGTCCTTACCGGGCGCAAGATGTGGATCACTTCAGCCACGGTGGCGGATTTCTTCACCGTGGCCGCAAAGACCGATCCGCAGGCCGGCTTCAAAGGCATAGACCTTTTCCTGGTTGAAGCAGGCACTCCAGGATTGAAAGTGGGCCGCAAGATTGAGAAGCTCGGAGTGCGCGCTTCGGAGACGTCAGAGCTGATTCTGGAGCAGGTTCTAGTCCCGTCCGAGAATCTTCTCGGTGAACAGGGAACCGGTTTTAGAAACCTGGGAGCGATCCTGGCGGAGATCCGAACGATGACCGGCGCTCTTGGCCTGGGCCTGGGCCAGGCGGCGCTGGATACGTCCGTTCGGTATGCGAATGACCGGGTCCAGTTCGGCCGTCCGATCGGGGCATTTCAGGCTATCGCCCACAGGCTCGCCGAGATGGCCGTTCAACTCGAGGCGGCCCGTGGTCTCGTGTACCGTGCCGCGTGGCAGATCGCCAATGGCGAGAACGACCCTAAGCTGGCGGCCATGTCCAAGCTTTTTGCGACCGAAACAGCAAACCGGTTGGCCGACGATTGCACCCGCATCCTCGGCAGTTATGGCTTCGCTATGGAATTTGATGCACAGCGCTATTTCCGAGACGCGCGCTTCTTACTCTACGGTGGCGGCACATCCGAAATCCTGCGCACAATCATCGCCCGAGAGATGGGTGTCCCGGCCAAGGGATCAGGTCAGACGTAGGCTCCCTGGCTGGCACAACGGCAGATGAGCGTGACATCTCGCCGTTGGCCTGGGAGGCAGACCAGGCCCCGCGTCGACCTCAAGCCAGAATGATCCTTGCAGTCTGCGCGGGCCGATTGCCGGTTGGATGAATGAGAGGATCCCTATGAGCAGACCGATCAAGGTGCTCATTGCCAAACCAGGGTTGGATGGCCATGATCGTGGGGCCAAGGTGGCCAGCCTGGCGTTGCGCCAGGCTGGTTTTGAGGTCCTCTACACCGGGCTACACCAGACGATCGAGCAGATTGTTGAAGCTGCGGCGCAAGAGGACGTAGACGTCGTCGGACTGTCGATCCTGTCTGGTGCCCACATTCCCTACACTGAGAAGTTGATGGCCCGCTTGGAGGAAATTGGCCTGCGGCCAATCACGATCGTCGGGGGGAATATCCCGGCGGCCGATGTGGCGCGATTGCGCGCCCTCGGTGTGGATGGCGTATTCCCAACCGGATCGCGCTTTGACGCGATTGCCGATTTCTTACGTGCGCGCGTGCAAGCCCCTCAACCAGGCTGAGGTTTCGGATCCGTGAAAGGGAGGTAGGAAAGTGTCCAAGGAAGTTCGCCAAGTACTCTTGGAGTCAGGCATCGCGGTCAAACCCGTCTACGGGCCTCAGGATCTGTCGGGCGACGAGCCGCAGCGGAGTATCGGACAGCCGGGCGAGTTCCCTTTCACCCGGGGTATCCATCCATTGATGTACCGGGCCAGGCCTTTCACGATGCGCCAGTACGCAGGTTTTGGGACGCCTGAAGAGACGAACGAACGGTTCAAGATGCTTATCGCCAACGGCCAGAATGCCCTCAACGTGGCCTTCGACCTCCCCACCCAAATGGGGCTCGATTCGAACGATCCCCGGGCGGAGGGAGAGGTTGGCCGGGTTGGCATCGCTGTTGACACTCTGGCCGACATGGAACTGGCGTTCGATGGAATTCCGATCTCCGAGATCAGTGTCTCGCTAACCGTGAACGCTCTGGCCGCGCCGATTATTGCGATGTACTTCGTCGTCGCCCAGAAACACGGGGTGGAGCAGAGCGAAGTGCGCGGGACGGCTCAGAACGACATCTTGAAGGAGTACATTGGTCGCGGGGCCTGGGTGTTCCCGGTGGAACCTGCGCTGCGCATGATCGGCGACACTATTGAATTCTGCGCGCGCCACGCACCCAAGTACTACCCGGTGTCCATCTGCGGCTACCATATTCGCGAATCTGGCGCCGACCCCATCCAGGAAATCGCCTACGCATATTGCATTGCCAAGGAGTATGTCCGGCTAGGGATCGACCGCGGCCTGGGTGTTGATGATTTCGCCGGGCGGTTGTCCTTCAATTTCGACATCTTCGGAAACTTGTTTGAACAAGTGGCCAAGTTCCGGGCTGCCCGCCGCCTGTGGGCCAAGATCATGCGCGACGAGTTCGACGCCAGGGATCTGCAAACCATGAAGATGAAGATGATTGCCGGCGGCGGCGGAGGCGGGCTGACTATCGAGCAGCCGGAGAACAACATCGTCCGTGGCGCATACTACGCACTGATCTCGGCTTTGTCAGGGGCACAAACAATGGCCCTTTGCTCTTACGACGAAGCCTACACCATCCCCACCGAGAAGGCGGCTTTGATCTCTCTGCGTACCATGCAGATCCTGGTGGAAGAGATGGGGCTGTGTGACACGGTCGATCCATTGGCCGGATCGTACTACGTCGAATGGCTTACGAATGAGTTGGAGAGGCGCATTGTGGCCGAGATGGAACGCGTGGAAAATGAGTGGGGCGGAATCGTCCGCGCCGTCGAGGACGGGCTTGTCCAACGCGAGGTCTCCCATCAGGCTTGGAAGTACGAACAAGGCCTGCAGGATGGGTCCATTCCCAAGGTCGGGCTCAACCGCTATCGGATGGAGGAGGAGGAGCGGCAGGTTGAGCTTCACACCTACCGTCCCGAACAGGCCGAGGCCTCCATCCGGCGTACGGCACAAGTGGTCTCGAGTCGCGATTCACAGCAGGTTTCCGAGGCGCTCGAGGCCGTGCGTCAGGCCGCCATCAATGGTCATAACACGATGCCTTCCATGATGAGAGCCGTCAGCAGCTACGCCACGCTGGGGGAAATCACCGGCGTGTTGAAAGAAGTCTTCGGAGAGTTTCAGGAACCAGTTGGGTTCTGATTGCCTCTCACAGTCGGGCGCGCTTCGACGAATGGGCGACGCCTGCGTGGTCGGCAGTTGAGCCTCACCCGATGAGTGGCCAGCTGCCAAATTGGCGCTCCGAAGGGTGTGAATGAGGCAACCCTGGATGGCGGAGCACCTCCCGCCCTCTAGCGCGGGCCTGCCGAAAGCGAACCGTCATGGCATACCCAATCGCAGGTCATCCGTGGAGGCAGCATGCGACTTGGCATTGATGTTGGTGGCACTTTCACCGATCTCGTCCTGATTGACGACGATACTGGCAGCATTTACTACACCAAGACGTTGACAACACCCGAGGACTTGGCCCATGGGGTCCTGCGCGGCGTGGAGCGGATCCTGCCCATGGCGAGTGCTGCCATGCGCGACGTGGACTATATCGTCCACGGGACAACAATCGGCACCAATGCGTTGATAGAACGCAAAGGCGCCAAGGTGGGCCTGATCACGACCTCTGGCTTCCGAGATGTACTCGAGATCGCTCGGGTGGAGCGGCCTGACGCCGGCCTGTACGATATCAACGTCGACCTGCCCGAACCCCTCGTCCCGCGCTACCTTCGCCTGGAGGTCGACGAACGCATTGGCGCCCAGGGCGAAGTGGTCAGAGCTCTGGATGAGGCCTCTGCCCGGCGTGTCGTCGAGCAGCTTAAGGCCGAGGCTGTCGAAGGCATCGCCGTCTGCCTGCTGTTCTCATTCCGCAACCCCGTCGACGAACAGATGATAAGTTCGATCTGCCGAGAGCTGTACCCCGAGGCAATCGTAACGCTTTCCTCCCAGGTCGCACCGGAGTTCCGCGAATTTGAACGCACGTCGACCACCGTGATTAACGCCTACCTGCTGCCCCTAACTGGCAGGTACATTGACAGCCTTGATTCCCAAATGAGATCAAAGTACGGACAGGTCGACCTTCGCATCATGCAGGCCTCCGGTGGGGCGATGACCGCCCAGGCAGCCAAGTCGCATGCCGTCCATATGGTCAATTCGGGTCCGGCCGGGGGCGCGTTGGCGACCGCCTTGTTTGGAAGGCTGGCGGGTGAAAGCAAGGTCATCGGGGTTGATATGGGCGGTACCAGTTTTGACGTGAGCCTGGTCGTCGATGGGCAGCCCCGCTTGAAATCAGAGGGGGAGTTCGAAGGGTTCCCGGTAAAGATACCGATGATCGATGTAGAAGGGATCGGTGCAGGCGGCGGAAGCATCGCCTGGCTGGACACGGGCGGCGCCCTCAACGTGGGGCCGCACTCCGCTGGCGCCAACCCCGGACCAGCATGCTACGCACGCGGCGGAGCCCTGCCGACGGTCACCGACGCCAATTTGATCCTCGGCCGGCTCAACCCAGACTATTTCCTCGGGGCCGAGATGTCCCTCGACGTCGAACTCGCCCGGGAAGCTGTTCAGCGACATGTAGCCGACAGGATGGACATTACGCCAGACGAAGCCGCGGCGGGGATTCTGCGTGTGGTAAACGCCAACATGGTCCGCGGCATCAGCGTCAACACGACACAGAAGGGCCATGACGTACGCGAGTTCTCACTCCTGGCCTTTGGCGGCGCAGGCCCGTTGCACGCGGTTGAGCTCGCGCAGGAACTCGGGATGAGCCGCGTAATCGTGCCTCCCTTCTGCTCGGTGTTCTCCGCTTTCGGCGCCGTCGCTTCTAACGTACGTCACGACTATGTTCGTACCGTCGCTCTTGCCCAGGCAAAGGTCAGGGCTTCTACCCTGCAAAGCTTGTTCGGTGAGCTCGAGACCCAGGCACGCCGGCAGCTCGCAGACGAGAATGTGCCTGAGACCAATGTTCTGATCCAGCGTTCCGCCGACCTTCGGTATGAGGGCCAGTCCTACGAGCTCACCATTCCGCTGGATCCCGCCGATGGCCTCGTCGAGCAGGATGTGGAAGCCGTAATCGCCGATTTTCATCGATGGCACCAAAGGTTGTACGAGTACAGCGATCCGGCAGAGCCCGTCGAGTTCATCAGCCTCAGGTTGGCCGCAATAGGCGTTGTGCCAGAAGTTGAACTCCGCCACCAGCCGGAAGAATCCCCGCCCCCGCCTGAGCCGAAAGCTCTGCGCCCGGTCTACTTCATCGAGACCGGCCTCCGGGATGCACAAGTCTACGAAAGGGATGAGCTGCTTCCTGGCCAACGATTCCTGGGACCGTGCTTGATCGAAGAGAAGACCTCGACGACCGTCATTCCTCCGGCCTGGCTGGGGGCGGTGGACGACTACCGCAGCCTCATCATCACGCGCGCCTCAAGCAAGGGGAGCACGCCGGATGCGCTCCACCCCCGGGCCGAGCGAAAGAAAGCCAAGGTGTAGACCGCTATGAAATACAAAGCTGACGCGATCACCATGCAGGTTGTCCGTTACGCCCTCGAACAAGTAGCCGATGAAATGGGCCATACCCTGGTCCGCACAGCCCGATCCACGATCATCAAGGAGATCAAGGACATCTCGTGTGCCGTCTTCGACTCTCAAGGTAACACCGTGGCGCAGGCTCACCATGCCCCAATGCTGCTGACTGGATTTGAGCTTGGCATGCGGGCGCTTCGTAAGCACTACCCCGACGAAGACCTTGAAGACGGCGACATCATCGCCTTCAACGATCCATACTCTGGAGGGCAGCACGTCAT
>Ga0209641_10005755_pt1 | contig 10112 bp, 6 predicted proteins | sample RifCSP16_1_FD_184022 | JGI IMG/M metagenome (GOLD analysis project Ga0209641, IMG submission 184022) | Soil microbial communities from Rifle, Colorado - Rifle CSP2_sed 16_1 (SPAdes) (version 2) | ecosystem: Environmental > Terrestrial > Deep subsurface > Rock core/Sediment | place: Rifle...
CCAAGTGGAGGAAATCGTCAAGGCTTCGAAGATGTCTTGGGCGATCCTACAACCCACATTGATTTTCGGCAAAAAAGAGGTGCTGATACACAACATCGCCTGGCTGCTGCGCCATTTTCCCATCTTTGTGATCGCCAGCGATGGCAGGTATCGCGTGCAACCCATCTTCGTCGAGGACTTGGCAGCCATGGCGGCAAAGGCCGCGGGCACTACGCGCAATGAGATCCTGCCTGCCGCCGGACCCGAGATTTATACGTACGCGGAACTAATAAATTTGCTCAAACAGATTATTGGCAGCCGCGCAATAATCCTGCACACGCCACCATGGCTCACATTGCTCATGGCTAAGTTAGTCGGTTTGCTATTGCGCGACTTAACCTTGACCAGCGAGGAGCTGCAAGGCTTGATGGAAGAGCGACTCTACATCGGCGAGCCGGCGCTGGCATCAACGCGCTTTAGTGATTGGGCGAAGGAGAAACGCCATGACCTCGGTCTCTTCTATCGCAACGAGCTTAAGCGGCACCACCAGCAGGCTAAGACCGCTTCGTTTTAACCGCGTGTCAAGCTGTTGAACAATCTAAATTCTTTGAAACCTGCTATAACGGCGGAAAGTGAGGGATAAATAAAAAGGTTGCCAGGATCTCGGGAAACCTGTCAAATGCATCAACCCTATCAGGGCAATTAGATTTTCAAACTTGACAATCTTTCAGGCGTGTCAACGTGCAATGTGTCAATATGCACTGGGCGGTCCCCGGAAAGTTGCACATAGCACATAGCAGGTCATTGTCGCCCTGCCCTTGACAAGCCGGCCCACTCCGCATTTACTATCCAAAATGGCCAAGCCGGATGTCTACATCCCGGGAAGTCCTTCGCCCCCCGTTCCACTGGAGCGCTATCTTCCGCCGATTCCGTCTGGCGTGGTCTCCATCTGGCTGGGCGAAAACGTTCCCAAGGGCGGCTGGGTGCTGGATCCGTTTGGGGCCTCGCCGCAGGTAGCCATCGAAGCCGCCCGTGCCGGATACCGGGCGGCTGTAGCCGCCAACAATCCCATCGCCCGATTCTTGCTTGAGATTCGCGCCCTGGCGCCCGGGGCGGCTGATTTCCGCGCTGCGCTTGCCCTGCTAGCCGCGGCGCGCAGGGCCAACGAAAGACTCGAAACGGCGATCCTGGATCTTTACCAAACCACTTGCCCGCGGTGTGGAGCGCAAACCCCAGCCGACGCCTTTATTTGGGACCAGGTGAATGCGGGGCCGATCGCAAAAATCGTCCGTTGCAACGTATGCGGTGAAAATGGGGAATATGCGACCGATGAACAAGACCAGCAACGCGCCGGGGCCTATCTGCGCGACGGACCACAACTTTCCCGCGCCCTGGAGCGCATTGCGCCCAAGGGGGATCCGGACCGCGAACACGCAGAGGAAGCCCTGGAAGCTTACTCGCCACGCGCGGTATATGCCCTATTCACTATCATCAACCGCGTCGACGGCATGACGCTCGACGAAAAGCAACGGCGGCTGGTTTCGGCGCTGGTGCTATCGGCCTGCGACCGGGCCACCAGCCTCTGGGCGTACCCCAGCAGGCGCTCGCGCCCCAAGCAACTCAGCCCCCCGGCGCAATTCCGCGAATACAACATCTGGTACGAGATGGAACGTTCGATTGACCTTTGGGCCCAAGACGCACCGCCTGTCCCACTGGTGACCTGGCCCGAGTCGCCGCCTGGTAGCGGAGGCATCAGCCTCTTCGAAGGTCGTTTTCGCGATATGGCGGATGATTTGGTAAAGATCAAAACCGCCGCAGTAGTTACCGCTTTTCCGCGGCCCAATCAGGCCTTCTGGACTCTGTGCGCACTCTGGGCGGGCTGGCTCTGGGGGCGCGAGGCGATCGGGCCGTTCGCATTGGTGTTGCGCCGCAAACGCTACGACTGGGGTTGGCATGCGGAAGCTTTGCATGCTGGTCTTGCGCCACTCTCCGAACAACTCGGCGCAGACACGCCGCTGTTCGGCATCGTGGGTGAAAGCGAGCCTGGGTTCAACACCGCGGTGATCACCGCGGCCAACCTTTCTGATTTTCGTTTAGAAGGAATGTCACTGCGACGTGAAGAAGATCAGTTGCAGATCGCCTGGCGCAAGGGACTGACGCCTGCGGCATCGTCCGCGGACCCAACCGATACGGTGCGTCGCGCGGCAGTGAAGTTGCTGGCGGCCCGAGGCGAGCCTTCGCATTTCCAGCATTTACAACTAGCCGGGCTGAACGAGCTTAGCAAACGGGCTCAACTAGGCAGCGCACTCAGTGATGCCGGTGAGCTGCAAACCGAAACACGCGCCACGTTCGAGGTCGGGCTCACCTTCCGCGGTAGTTTCACTCGCTTCGGCGCCAGCGAGCAATCACTGGAGACCGGCCTCTGGTGGCTGCTGGACGCAGCTTCAGCGCGTTCTCCACTTGCCGACCGCCTGGAAATCGCAGTCGTGCGATCCCTGCTGCGCAAAGCCGAGCACGATCTGGATGAAATATACAGCATGCTTTGCGAAATCTTTCCCGGTCTTCTGACGCCGCCGCGCACGCTCGCTGAAGCGATCCTGAATTCCTACGGCGAACAGAGGGACGGGCGATGGACTCTCGCGGCTGCTGATCTGCCGAGGTCCCGCCGCACTGATCTGCGTGAGATGCGCACCGCGCTGAATGATTTGGGTAAACGACTTGGCTATCAGGTTTTAGGCGACAGTAGCGTGGAATGGCACGATAATGAAGCGCGCCTCGTGCTGGCTTTCTATCCCATTGCATCCGCTCTGCTCGGGGAAATTCTGTTGAAATCGAAAACGCCTGCCCAGAGGAGTCTGATACTGCTTCCAGGCCGCCGAGCCGCCCTCGCCCTGTATAAGATCGAACGCGACCCGCGCTTCAGGCAAGCCGTTGAAGATGGCTGGCGATTTATAAAATTCCGACACTTACGTCGGCTTGCAGAAAACAAATCGTTGACTCGAGAAAGTTTTTCTGAACTCTTGGAATTAGACCCGCCAACTCTGGAGCAAGCGCAGGCGCCGCTGCTTTAGAAAACAGGGAAGGTTGAAGGTTTAATGTTTAACTAGCTTAGGGGTGGGCCGCCAAAGCCAGCACTCCAGCCTGGGGTGTCGACCTTGAGCCGGTTTCTTACTTCGGCCAGTTTCAATTGGCTGGTGAAATTTCCACCACGGCACCAACGCCATTGACTGTCAGCAGCCAAGCAGAGCCGGTTAGGCAACGCTGGAATTCATTAAGGGAGGATGTACGATATGAGTAGCTTTGCCCATCTACGTCGAATAAGCAAACGTAGTCAGCAGTCTGCTCGCCCAAGCGCTGGTTACTGGAGAGCGAAGGCACCGGCCACACCGCGCTCAGATCCGCGCCTTCCAATTGCGCGGTGGCAACCGGAGCCCAGGCATCCACATAGTAAGAGCAATAATCATCATAGACGCGATATTCGCAATCTTGCACGACTTCGGCGTAGCCGCCGCCGGTATCGACATTGTATGGCGTCCCGCAGACCTCTTCGTATCGGCCACTGGCTGGCGGCTCGCTCTGCGAAGAGCGCACACGCTCGGAACAGGAAAGTTCATACGCATCGGACGGAACTTCATCCATCCAGTCCTGGAATTGAACTGGCCCAAAGGCTTCGATGGCGACCGATCGCCGCCAGGTAACCCCGGCGACGACTCCACTGACCTCGCTGGTGCGTAGGAAAAGAAAGTAGATAGCCGCGCACAACAGCAACAACCCGATACCGCCGATGATCAGGATGTTTCGATTCACTGGTTGGGTGGCGATGCCAGGTTTCTCTGTTTTGGCCGGAGCACCATGCGAAAGCGAAGCTCCGCAGTTGCCACACTTGAGGCGAGTTCCCGCGTTCATCGTTCCGCAGTTGGCGCATTTGATGGGTTGGATCGCTCCTTCAGAAAAAGCGCCAACTATTTTTCCCACGGCACGCTTGCTACCCGCTTTCAGGTCGGCGCCACATTGCGAGCAGGCACTGGTGGTGGCAGGGTTGCGCGTGCCGCAGAATCCGCAATGAATATCCGCGCCGGTCTTGGCGCGCTTTATCTTATCGACGTCGGCGAGTAATTGTTGCTTGCCGCTTTGATGGAATTCAATGCTCTTTGGCTGTGGGGAACCGCACGAGGTGCAGTAGGCATGTGAACCCAGGTTTTCACTTCCGCAACTTGGGCAAGTCCAATAAAGTTCAATGTACCCCAGTATTTTCCGGGCCACGGAATTTTCTCCTTAGTGTATTTGGTGTTTCAAAGCAGCAGTATCGGCCTCGCTGTTGAGATTGCTTCGTCGGCTTTGCTTCGCAAAGCACTCCTCGCAATAGCGGAAAGCAAAAGCTTTCCTTGGCTCTATGTAGCCTAATACTTTCTTGCCATATTTCTTCTCCGCTAGGGCGTAGGTGTGGCACTCGAAGTGGGTGTGTTAGATGGTGGCAGCAAGGTTTCGCTGGGGGTCATGCTGGGAGCCAGAGTCTGCGTAGGTGTCGGGGATGGGGCCGGCGTGTTGGTGGGTACTGGTGTGGGCTCGGGCAGATCGTTATAAATAACAATCCCTATTTCTGCGAAACCGCCCGCCTTACTATTCACGGTCAAGCGAAGGGAAATCGCTCCACGCGGCAGGTCATTGAGGTTAAGGGTATACACCGAGGCAGCATTGGGCACTGGGTCGTCCCTTAGAACCAGAAGCTCCCAATCCCGATTGCGCGGGGTGTCTCCCGGCGCCCAATCCAACCTATAGGTCTTGAAATTAGCCGTGGCATCCGCGCGAATGACAAGGTCGACGTTTTGGGAATTCAGGTGCGCCATATTATTCGGCAACACAAACTCCAATATGGGACGGGGATCGTCCGCCCTGCAGGCGCGGGCCGGCGAAAAGAAGATGGGATCGTCGAAATCATGATCTTCGGCCCATTCCCTGCCGGCATCCGTTTGTGTAATCCATTTAATCGCCCAAATATCATCGACATTCATGGCAAATACTTCATCGGTGAAATCATTGCAATCCGCAGAGGCCTCAAGGCCCGTCCAGGTGTCGATAAGCAAGTCCTGCCAAAGATCCTCGTCGGCATCGGGAGGAGGCTGATCCGCGGCAAAGATCTCTCGCCGCTGCTCATTGCAATACCGGGAAGGTTCCGCTCCGGAAATCGAGCAAATCACTTTCTCCACAATCCCTTGTGGCTGTGCAAACCAGGTCGGGTTGCCGCCAGTTAAGTAATCGATGCCCTCCTGCATGAACTCAGCCCAGATCGGCGCGGCTCCGGTGAGGCCGCTGGTTCCCTGCATCTCAGTGTTATCGGGGTTGCCCACCCATACACCGACCGCCAGGTCGGGTGTGTAGCCCAAAGTCCAGTTATCGCGGAAATCATCGGTGGTGCCGGTTTTGGCCCCAACAGTAAAAGGGAGGTTGAGTATGGAATTGGTTCCGAACATCGGGGCACGCGCTTGATTGTCAGAGAGGATTGAGCTGATGAGATAAGCATGTTCGGGGCGAATCACCTGTTCAGTCGAAGGGGCTGGCGCTTCGTAGACAACATTGCCCTGAAAATCGACAATCTTGGTGATCGCCACCGGAGTTACGCGGTTCCCTTGATTGGCAAAGATCGCGTAGGCATTGGTGAGATCGAGTAATTTCACTTCGCCGCCGCCTAGCGTCAGCGCTAAGCCATACTGGTCGCCATTCAGATCCGTGATACCCATGCGGTGTGCAAATGCCACCAATCCTTCAGCCTCCGGCGTGTCGGGATTATCGTAGATACCGACGAAATTCAGCGTTTTGACCGCAGGCACATTGAACGAATTTGCCAACGCCGTGCGCACGGTAACCGGACCATGGAAGCGGTTGTCGTAATTCCTGGGAATATAGGGCGGACGCGGATCGTCGAGGTTGCCCGAAGGCGGAAATTCGGATTCCACGTCCCAGATCAAGGTGGAGGGTGTCCAACCTTTTTCAAAAGCCGCCACATACGTGAGGGGCTTGATGGAGGAACCAGGCTGTCGCGGCGAAACCGCCATGTTGATTTGCCCGTCAATTTCCTCGTTGTAGAAATCAGCCGACCCCACCATAGCGAGAATGTGTCCATCGGAGGGACGAATGGCCACCAACGCGCCGCTGCCAACATGCTTGTCAACCAAGCCGGCAACGTGGGTGCTTAAGGTCTGCTGAGCCATATCCTGCAAGTCGGAATCCAGAGTTGTATAAACGGTGAATCCCGAGCGATAGATGGTCTGGGCGTCGAATTGCTCTTCGAGCAGTGAACGAATGTAGTGCACCCAATGCGGGTAGCGAATTTGCACATCCGGGGACCTGAAAGAATAATCCAGCGTTTCCAAACCTGCAGCAGCGGCTTCTTCCAGAGAGACGCAAACCCGCTGGATATTATTGCTCACGTAGATGCAGCCTTCTTCAGCACTCAGCTTAACCATCAAGTTGAGCACCGATTGTTGCCGGTCCAACGCGGCGCCGCGATTGGTATACACATCGTAAACCGAGGGCGCCTGCGGCAAGCCCGACAGAAACGAAGCCTGTGACAATGTCAACTGGCTAGCCGTGGTGCCGAAATAGGTTTCCGCGGCTGCTTCGACGCCATAGGCTAGGTTGCCATAATAGATTTCATTCAAATAGAGTTCCAGAATTTCATCTTTTGAATAACGCCGCGTGATTTCTGAAGCCAAGATGGCTTCGCGCACTTTCCGCAGGTAACTTTGCTCGCTGGCTTCTTCAGGCGAAAAGAGCAATGCCCGGGCTAATTGCTGAGTAATGGTTGAAGCACCGGAGACCACTTCCCCGCTTTGATAGTTTTGGGTAAACGCACGGAAAATCGCGGCGACACTGAAGCCTGGATGGCTGTAGAAATCTTCGTCCTCGGTTGCCAATGTGGCCGCCAACATGTAGGGAGAAATGTCCTGGAGGCGGGTGTAAGTCCGCCGCCCCGCGTTGGGATCCAGGATCTCGTAAAGCAAATTGCCGTCTGCATCTAAGATGCGCGTTGTTTCGAATTGCGAAGCGCGAGCGCGCAGATCGTCAACACTGGGCAAAGTAGAGGCGATAGCAGCATATTGGTAGAGAACGAAGGCGAAACCCAAGACAGCCAGCAGAACCAAAGCAAAGCCCCCATAGACAAGCAGACGCGGCAGGCAGCCCATTCTGCCAAGGTGTTCACGAATCGCCCTAAATCGTTCGCCGATGCCACGGCTCCTCGCTTTACCGTGATTGGTCGGCCTAGGCCTTCGCCCGCGGTTGGTGGTTGCGTAGGCTGCTCCACTCACCTGAGTAGCTTCTGGGTCAGTCTCTGTCACGCGGCGCGGCAGTGGCATTCCGGACGCGTCCATGGCGGGCGGGGCACCGACAGGTGTATGTCCCAGCGGAGGAGGTGCAGGTGTCCACTCGCCAGAATCGGAACCTGGGAGCACAGTGGCCGCGTCACCCGGGGAGAGCCCCACTCCGCGGCTTGGCGCCGTATCGCCGGATGGGCTGACCTTTAAGGCACTGCTGGGTTTCGTATCAGCAGGGGGATCCTGGGGCGCGTTCTCAGCAGACGTGGCCAGCCGCTTGAAGCGGTCGCTCGCACCCTCTCCTGAATTGCGCTTGTTTCTTGGTGAACGTCCTAATCCCTCGGTCATGGGTTAGGTGTACTTTATTCGGGTCGGCCGGCAATTAGCGCCGTCCAGGTGCCTTTCATAGAAGTCTCCCCTTTTTGATTTTTGACATCAAGACTAATGACAATAGAACCGCCGCCGATACGCGGAATAGCCTTCGTTTCTTTGACTTCCGTCTCCACGTGGATGGTATCCCCGATGTAGATAGGCTTGATGAATTTCCATTCATTCACTTCGCGGAAGGCCATAATAGTGCCTTCCATAAAGCCGGTTTGAACCACCAAACCTGAAGCCATAGAGAGTCCCAGCAGCCCATGTGCCACGCGGGCGCTAAACGGCGTGCTCTTGCTATATTCTTCGTCGATGTGGATTTGATTGAAATCCCCTGAAAGCCCGGCAAAGGTCACGATATCGGTCTCTGTCACCGTGCGCCCCGCCGTAACTATGCGCTGGCCAACCTGGAATTCTTCAAAATACATCCCGCGCTGAGCGGGGGGCAATGGACTCACGAGTTTCTCCTCCAACGGATTCAACCCAAAGGTGGTACGGTTGGCGCGATTCTAGCATAAGGGGTAGATGAATGATTTGCTACAATCCCGAAATATAAGAGGTGAAATCGGTTTGCTTCCCATAAAAAGAGTTTTCTTGTTGCTTTTAATCGCCTTGGTAACCGGGTGCAATTACCCAGGCGCCCTGCAAGCGCCTACGATTGATCTGGTTTCAACTGCGGTTGCCGGGACACTGGCTGCGGAAGGGGCAGATCCCCAGGCCTCGACCACCCCGGCCTATGCAATCACATTACCTCGTCCGGTCTTTTTCGTTTCCGGGAGTGGCGGGGCAGCACAAATCTGGAGACTGGAAACTGACGGCACAACCCAAATACAAATTACCGATGAGCCGATGACAATTGACGGATACGACATTTCGCTTATCGATGGCAGTATCGCTTATGTGACTGACAACCAGCTTTACCTTGTGGACGCAGATGGAAGTAACCGTCGATTGATGGTCGACAACGCGGCTGCGGATCCAGAAGCCGAAGATTATTTCCATCGCCAGCGTATCAGCGACCTTCGTTTTTCCCCTGATGGGCGCATGCTGGCCTACGCGCTCAATGGAGTGTGGATTCTGGATCTTACAACCAATCAAGCAACCCAGATGCTAATGAATGAGCTGGAGGAAACTGAAGAGGGTATTTTCCCCGAGGCTTTCTATGTGCCGTTGCTTTGGGCGCCGGATGAAGAAAGATTACTTGTTACTGTTGGCAGCAGCCAAGGCAGCAGCGTGTCAATATTAAATGTCAAAGCCGGCCAATTCGTGACAGACTTAGAGAGCAACGATGTGCTTTGCTGCCAAGTAAGCTGGACGCCGGACGGCAGCTCAGTACTCGTGGCCAGTCCTTATATCGGGATTATTGAGCCGGGCCTGTGGCGCTACGATGCGGATACGGGTAAACGAAAAACGCTGGCCGGCTTCGGCGACGATGGTCTTTTCCAATTCGTGGGATGGCCATTACAACTGACCAATGACAGCCTGAGATATTTTTACACCAGTTCCACCGAAATCCCCGCTCAGGACTTACCTTTGTTTATGATGAGTAGCGATCTGGATGGTGAAACCAATCGTGTCCAACTCCGTCCCGATTCGTTCAGTAACATTGGCGAGGTGTTATGGGCCGAAGATGGCTCGTTGGCACTCATAGTCCAGCTGAAACCCTCAGGCGGAACCAGCGGCTCGGTGATTCTCGCGTATAGCGACGGCCGCCAGTTGCAGAACCTATTGATTGAGGCCCAACAGTTAAGATGGGGACCGTAGTTAACGGAATCGATCCCCGGAAAATATTAATCGACTACTTTCCTGTATCCCCGATTGAAATAAACCAGCGGCCGTTCTTCGCTTTCCGTGAATCGACCGCAAGCCAGCACCTCGCCAATAAAAACGGTATGCGTTCCTGCATCATGACTTGCAGAAACTCGACAATCGAAGAAAGCCAGCCCCTGGGTCAAGATCGGGCTCCCCGTTTCCAGGCTGAAGGTTTCTAGGCCTTCAAAGCGGTCGCTTTGTTCGCTGTCGCGCCCGGCGAAACGATCGGACAGCGCCCGTTGATCCTGTGACAAAATCGTTACGGAAAAAATCCCTGCCTCGGTAACCAATTGATGCGTGCGCGTTATCTTCTCCAGGGATACAGAAACTAGCGGAGGATCCAAAGATAACGAATTAAAGGAATTCACCGTCATCCCATGTGCAACGCCGGCGTGTCGAGCCGCAACCATGGTTACCCCTGTGGTCCAAAATCTCAATGTCTCGCGAAGAGCCTCTGGGTCGGGACGGGTAACCGCCCTTGGTTTGCGATTTGGTTCCATGATGGCGGGATTGTAACTCAAGGAGTTGCAATGCCTGTGCCAGAGACCTAGAGGCTATTGGATTCAGGTTTCAATTAAGGTACTATGTCCAAACCTATGGACCCGAGTGAAGCGCCAGAGATTCCCGCGCAGG
>Ga0209641_10005757_pt1 | contig 10112 bp, 11 predicted proteins | sample RifCSP16_1_FD_184022 | JGI IMG/M metagenome (GOLD analysis project Ga0209641, IMG submission 184022) | Soil microbial communities from Rifle, Colorado - Rifle CSP2_sed 16_1 (SPAdes) (version 2) | ecosystem: Environmental > Terrestrial > Deep subsurface > Rock core/Sediment | place: Rifle...
GATTCCAGGGGCGTGAGCGTGGGTGCGGGACTGGGGACGAGACTACTGCAGCCCGCCAGTAAAGCCATCATCAGGAGAGCGGCATAAAAATGAAGGCGCATGGCTCGTTACTGCTTGAACCAGAGATCGATCTCAGCTCGCCTGCAAACGGCGGAACATGGTGAAGACGCCCAAAAGCACGCCGAGTCCCATAACGATCGCGCCCAGCCGTATATCCACCGTGATTTTCAACCCCAGGAACACCAGGATGCCCAGGTTGATCGCCCACATGGAAGCGCCCTCTCCCCAGGCCAGCACCCTGGAGCCCGCCTGCCCGCGGGAAGCGACGACGCCCATGATCAGGTTGGTCATCATCCCGACGAAACCGGCGTGAGCGAATGTGGCAAAGAACCAGGGGGGCAGAAGGCTGAAGTCTCCGGCGTTAACGGCGTACAAGAACAGGCCCATATAAACAATCAGCCAGAGGGTGCCGAAGAAAGCCCACGACTTTACACCCGACCCCATCGGAAGGCTGGCGAGCGCTCGCCAGGCATAACGGATCAGGAAGATAAGCATCCCACCCAGCAACAGAAGGCCGAAGATGGGTAGAACCTGCTCGACTATGTTAAGGAAGAAGGCCAGAGGCACCAGCGCGGCGCCGACCATCCAGAACAACGCCTGCGCCAGCCCGGCCCAGCTCCAACGCGTCGCCTCTTTCCGTGTCACCCATTCGATGATTGCGCTCGCCACCAGGAATAAGTAGGTGTCCATCATACCCGCGTGCGCTCCGACCCGATCACCTGCTGGGAGGGGCAGGAACTGGCCAATCACGCGCTCCAGCCCCAGCAGCGCCCCGACAGTTGCCCCGATAGCGGCGGTCAGCAACGCGCCCGCAGCTAAGAAATGGACGGTAGTGACCACCGGTTGGTGCTTGAACTGTGAAAAAGCAAAGATCGCCGAGATCCACAACACGATCACCGCCCCAGTCCCAAAGACCGGCAGAAGAGCTACCAGGAAACCACTGGGTCGTGAGAAAGCAAGCCCAAAGGAAGGCACGTAGCCCGCAAATATCAAGACCGCTGCCCATACCAGGGTGCGCACACGCCTTTCATAGCTTGCATCGACCTCGCGATTTCCGCTCACCACCCAGATCGCGATCCCAATCGCTGAGAGCGTGATCCAGCCAATACTGCCGCCATGCAGGTGGATCAATACCTGCCAGCGATCGATCTCGCCCACCGTCAGCGAATTGTCAAAGCCAAAATAGATGTTAATCAAGAAGATTAGCAGGGATCCCATGAAAAGGATTTTTAAAGACTGCCAGACAGAATCATTCTTTACGCGTGGTAAATACATTGTTTCCTCCATTTTGTATGACAATATTTAGAGAAGATCTATCTACTTATTAGTATTATAGCAATCAACCGTCTCCTATTCGTTACGGGGATCGTTACGGGATCCGGTAATCCGTTACGTTCATCATCCATCCCCTGCCGCCCCGCTGTCATTCTCAGGCACTCCAATTGGCCCCGTCTCTTCTATTTGGATATTAATTCATCAGCCCGAGAAGAGGTTCTGGGTTTTGTGGCTACCTCCTTAGCTTCAGTGGTAGAATAACCCATCCTCATGTTGGATGAAAGCCAGCGCCGAAAATTTAAATAATTGTCGTTAGCGTTTCAAGCGACTCCCGAACAGGAAAATCCCATGATCATCAAGCAATGTATGAAACAAGAAGTGGTTTCGATCCAGGACGAGCAGAGCATCGCTCAATCCGCGCACATAATGGTCGAGCACCACATTGGAACGCTCCCGGTTACCGATTCGCGCGGTATTCTGACCGGCCTGGTGCAAATGCGCGACTTGCTGGATCTGGTCATGCCGGATTTTTTGGGATTGGTTCATGATTTTGATTTCGTGCACGATTTTGGGGCGGTAGAAACTCGCCTGCCTTCGCCGGAGAAGCTGGCAAAGCCGGTGCGCACCATCATGCACAGCCCCATCTCTGTGGACGAGAACTGCGGCCTGTTGCGGGCCATGGCGATTCTCTACACCAATCATTTACTGGATGTGCCCGTGATAGATCAAACCGGGCGTCTGGTTGGGATTGCTTCCCGGGTGGATATCGGTGTCGCTTTGCTTGAAAACTGGGAAATTGCCCAAAAGGGATCCTAGTATGTCGCCTGGACTGGTTGCGGGATTGATTTTCAGCCTCAGCTTGTTGCTCATCTTCACCGAAAAATTAAACAGGACTATCTCATCCTTTATCGGCGCAGTAGCCATGATCGGGTTTGGCATCCTGATGGGCTTTTATTCGGAAGCCGAAGCGATCGCAGCTATCGATTTCGAGACCCTGGGGCTGCTGTTCGGCATGATGGTGCTGGTCGCTCTGCTGGAGCCGACCGGCTTCATCCAGTTCCTGGCTGTATGGGCGGGGCGCATCTCGGGCGGCAGCTCTTTCCGCCTTTTGGTCTTATTGGGTTCAATCACCACCGTCCTGTCGATGTTCCTGGATAACGTTACCACCGTGGTTTTGATCGCTCCTGTGACCGTGTTGATCAGCGAGCTGGTGGGCGTCAGCGCCGTCCCCTTCCTGGTGGCGGAGGCAATCCTGTCGAATACCGGCGGTACGGCTACCTTGGTCGGTGATCCGCCCAACGTGCTGATCGCCTCGGCGGCAAATTTGTCCTTCAATGATTTCCTGACGCATTCTCTGCCTGCCATTGCGGTCGCCTGGGTTGCTTCCTTGCTGATGTTGAAGTATCTCTATCGAGATGAGATGGCGAAAAAGCCGACCAGCAGCCAGGCGGTTTTGGGCCTGGACCCGAAACAGGCCCTGGAGCAGCCCCAAGCCGCCCGGCGGGTGCTGATTGTGCTGCTTGGGGCTTTGATCTTGTTTCTCCTGCAGGAGCCGCTGCACGTAACGCCTTCGTTTATCGCTTTTTTTGCTGCCGCGATCGCCCTGGTATGGGTTCGACCCGATGTGAATTTGACCCTCCAACGCATCGAATGGTCGGTGCTGGTATTTTTCGCCGCTCTGTTCGTGATGGTGGGCGGCCTGGAAGCAACAGGCGTGCTGCACCAGTTTGCCACCGCCTTGCTGAAAATCAATGGCGTCTCGGATCGGTTGTTCGGCGTTCTCCTGATCTGGGTCGTAGCCCTGCTCTCGGCGGTGGTGGATAATGTGCCCATCACGATCGCCATCATTCCGATCATCTTAGACCTGGGCGGCGCCGGCATGAACACGGCACCCTTGTGGTGGGCTCTGGCCTTCGGGGCGGGCCTGGGCGGCAACGGGACGATTATCGGTTCGACGGCTACCATCGTGGTCGTTTCTCTGTCTGAAAGGACGCACACCCCTATTACCTCAGCCTCCTGGAGTCGGGTAGGCATCCCGGTCATGCTGGTGACCTGTGGGATCGTCAGCGCCATCTTTTACCTGGCATACCCATTGTTCACGCGCTAGGTGAGGACGCTGGTCGTAGATATTGACTTAGTCTATGACTTAGTCTATAATCCGGGGTGGAGGCTGGCATGGAAAAAACCGTCAATATTCACGAAGCCAAAACGCATTTATCGAAACTGCTGGAACGGGTTATGAGCGGAGAGCGCATCATCATCGCCAAAGCCGGAAAACCGGTGGCGGTCCTTTCCCCTCTGACTCAGGCCCCGAAGCCGCGAGTTCCCGGCATGGATGCGGGCACGGTGGTGATCTCCCAAGACTTTGACGCTCCCTTGCCCGAGTTCGAGCTGTGAGAGCCATACTCGACGCCCACGTCTTCCTGTGGTGGAACATGGACGCCCCCCAGCTCTCTCGCGTGGCGCGGGAGTTTATCGCCGATGGTGGCAACGAGCTGTTTTTCAGCGCCGCCAGCGCCTGGGAGATCGCCATCAAGTGGAAGCGCGGTCGGCTGGTTTTACCCGAAGTGCCTGCTGTGTACGTCGCCAGCCGCATGGCAGCCCAGCGCATTCATCCCCTGCCGGTCCAGGTCAGCCACGCCTTGCACGTCTCCACCCTGCCGGAGATCCACCCGGACCCGTTCGACCGCCTGTTGATTGCCCAATCCCAGTTGGAGGACATCCCCATCCTCACTGCCGATGCCGCAATAGCTCAGTATGAAGTCAATGTGCTTTGGTAGCTGCGAGTTAACAGCTCAGCCACTGCGGAGCAAGCTCCCTGAGCGGACGCTGAGCGAAGTCGAAGCGGTAGTCGAAGGGTGCACGCGGAGCATAGGACGCTGCCTGAGCGGAACGAAGTGAAGTCGAAGGCAGCTTACTAAGGGTGGGTGTACCATTCAGTGCTGCGCAGGTACAAGCGTTCGAACGTGGAGAATCTCTTCACGAAGCATTGGACGTATATCTGCTTCGGAGAGTGTTACAACTGCAACGGTTTTGCCTTCACCGGTGACAAATTCCACCTCAAAAGTTTTGCTGTCCGCATAGCAATGAATCACTGCGCCAACATCGCCAGCTTTAAGAGGGTATCCTTTTAAATCTCGAGCCAATACCACAATATCAAGTTCTCGAATGATCTTGTGCCACTTTCTCTCATAATGGCGTGTAGAAGGTGATAAGATAGCCGTCTGGATCGGTGATGGTAAATTCCCTGGTCGAAACCCAAAACCTGGCAGTAGAACTTCACAGTGCCCCTCAAGTTCGACACATAAAAGAGTGGCTCAAGTTTCATTTGATTCATCCTATTGAGTTCTGATCGTTAGCGGGTTGAAATCGGTATCCCGGTCGTAATAATCCACGCCCTCCGCTTTTTTCAGCGCGTTTACAATCACGTAGGTGAAGGGCGTGGCCAGCGCCTCGTAGACGACCTTGAACAGCCACTGCGAGAGGATCGCCTGGCTCAGGTCGCCGGGCGGGAAGATACCTCCAAAAGCAATCGAGATGAAGACTGCCGAATCCGCCCCCTGCCCCACCAGGGTGGAGAGGATGGTCCGCAGCCACAGGTAGCGCCCCTCGGTGCGCACTTTTAACCGGGCGAGAACGAACGAGTTCAGGAACTCCCCGACCAGGTAGGCGATGAATGAGGCCAGCAGCAGGCGGGGCGTGAATCCCAGGATGGCCTGGTAGGCAGCCTGGGCGCTTTCAGGCGTCTGGAATGCCCCCGCGTACCAGAAAGGCGCCGCCGGCAGGCGACCGGCGATCCAGATGGCGATCACCGCCAGCAGGTTGCAAAAGAATCCCGTCCAGATCACCTGGCGGGCGCGCCCGTAGCCGTACACCTCGGTCAGGATGTCGCCAAAGATATAGGCGATGGGGAACAGGATCACCGCCGCCGGCAGGAACAACCCGGCGATATGCACGATCTTCACCGCGATGATATTGGAGACGATCAGGGTGGTAATGAAGACCGCGGTGACAAAGGGGTACCAGCGGTAGCTCGGCCTCGCCTCTTGCATTACCGGGCTCACTTTTCGCTCGCCTCGCCGCCTGCCTCAGCCCACTGCTGGCGGGCTTCTGGCGTCCTGGTGTGCTCGGCCTCGACGCGGATTCCGATCCCGCCGCGCACGTTGAACGCGCCGCTGACCCGGCACCAGTGAGGGTCCAGCAGCCGGACCAGGTCGTCCAGCATCTGGTTGACGGCGTGCTCGTGGAAGACGCCCTCATCCCGGAACGACCACAGGTACAGCTTGAAGGACTTGGACTCGACGATTTTTTGGTCCGGGACATACTGCACGCGGATGGTGGCGAAATCGGGCTGCCCGGTCATTGGGCACAGGCAGGTGAATTCGTTGCTCTCCAAAACGACCAGGTAGAACCGGTCTGGAGTTCGATTGGGGAAAGCCTCCAGCTTCTTGCTGGGCCCGGCTTCTCTTCCCAGGATTGTCAATCCTTCCAGGTCAGAAGGTTGGGTGGGCATTTTTATAGCTCCTCCAGAAAATCCAGCACCAGCCTGTCGACCAGCCCGGGTTTCCCGATATGCGGCTGGTGACCACACTCCGGGATGGGATGGCTGCACGCCTTGGGGAGCTGCTCGACCAGCCGTTGGAATGTCTCTGGCTTGAGGGTGTAATCGCGCTCACCCCAGATGACCAGGGTGGGGACCTCCACCCGGTGGAGCGAGGGGGTCAGGTCGGGCACCTCCCGGGTGAGGTAAACGAAGTGCGGGGAAGCCCGTTTATAATCGTTGGCGATCTGCTGCCGCGCTGCGGGGGAAAAATCAGCCGCCGAGCTGGGGTCCCAGCCCAGAATGGCGTTGATCAGCCATTCCGGCGCGGCTTTCATGGCTTTCGCCCCCAGGTGGGGCCGGCGGCGAACCAGGCGCAGCAATGGGGATAGCTGATTGATCGTGTAAAATGGGTCGATCAAGACCAGCCCGCGCATCCGCTCAGGGAAGCGCAGCGCGTAGCGGAGGCTCAAATAGCCGCCCAGCGAATGTCCCACCAGCAGCAGTCGGCTGTCCAGGCGCAGTTGGTCTAACCAGTTCTCGAAGTGCGCAAACAAGAAATCCACGTGATATACCTGCGGATCGTCGGGCTTGTAGCTCTCCCCGTGCCCCAGCAAATCCAGGGCGTAGGCGTGATAGCCGTGGGCGGCCAGGTCCGGCATCATGTAGACCCAATCGTACAGCGAGGCCGCAATGCCGTGGACCAGTATCACCGGAGAGCCTTGGCCCTCCTGGCGGTAATTCACACTGTTTCCATTTGTCGGGACTGTGATTGTCATACGCGAACAATGCCTAGGGTTGAGTATCGCTTTCCGAGAGGTGGGCAAGCTCCATCTGGCTCTGCTCGTAGCGCCTGGCGAGCTCGCGGCGCAGCACTTTGCCGATGAAGGTGCGAGGAAATTCCTCCACGAAGATCACCAGCCGGGGGACCAGATGGGGGGGCAAGCGCCGCTTGCAGTAGGCGATCAGGGCTTCGGCTTTCAATCCGGCGTCTTTGGCGATCACAAAGGCGATTGGCTGCCCGGCGATGGCGACGACCGCGACCTCCTTGACCTGGGGGACTTCGAAGATGATCTCCTCCACATCGCGCGGGAAGGCCGGCTCCCCAGGCTTGGAAGGATACCACATATCCGCTTTGCGGGCGATGATGCGGAAATAGCCGTCATCATCCCTTTGGGCCACGTCGCCGGTCAGCAGCCAGCCGTCCTGGGTGAGCACCCGCAGGGTCTCTTTGGGGTTGTTCCAGTAGCCCAACATGACCTGGGGGCCGCGCACAGCCAGCTCGCCGATCTGCCCGATGGGGACTTCCTGGCGGTGGTCGCTCAGGTTGACGATGCGCGCTTCCGTGGAGGGGAAGGGCACGCCGATGCTGCCGATTTTCCGCAGCCCTTTGAGCGGGTTGCCGTGCGTCACTGGGGAAGCCTCGGTGAGCCCGTAGCCTTCCACCAGCCGGCCGCGGGTCAATTTCTCGAAAGCTTCCTGCACCTCTACCGGTAGGGGCGCTGAGCCGCTGATGCAGAACTTGATCGAATTCACCCCGAATTTGCGCACGCCGGGGTAGTCCTTGATCGCCACGTACATCTGCGGCACGCCGGGGAAGATCGTCGGGCGCAGGCGCTTGATCGTCTCCAGGATATCGGCGACCTCGAACCTGGATTTCAAAATCATGGTTGCCCCCAGGGCAATCGGCACGGTCAGCGTGGTGGTCAGGCCATAGCTGTGCGAGAAGGGTATAACGCACAGGAACCTCTCTTTCCCTTCCAGGGCGTCCGGGATCCAATGGCGCGTTTGCAAGGCATTGGCGACCAGGTTGCGGTGCGAGAGCATCACCCCCTTGGGGACGTCGGTCGTGCCGCCGGTGTAGATGATGGCCCCCAGGTCATCGGGGGTGATTTCGACCTCGCGGGTGTAGTGCCGGTGGCTATACAGTGTCCGGCTCCAGGCGTGTGTGTTGGAGTCGAGGTCTTTCGGAAATTGGTGCTGCCGGCGCTTCTCTGCGGATAGAAGAAAGCCAAAGCGTTTGACGGATGGCAGGTAGTCTACGATGTGGGTATAAAGCACGTGCTGGAGGGGCGAGGCGCCCTGCGCCTGCAGGTTCTCATCGATCTGCGCCACCAGGTCTTTGAACAGGGTCAGCGTAACCAGCACGCGGGCGCCGCTGTCCTGTACCTGGCGGGCCAGCTCTTCCGGGTCGGTGCCGGGCATGGTGAACACCGCCGCCGCACCGGCTTTGAGCACCCCGAAGAAAGAGATCACCATTTGGGGTGTATTCGGCAGCAGCAGCAGCACCCGGTCGCCTTTTTTCACTCCGAAAGACCCCAAAGCGTTGGCGAAGCGATTGACCTCTTTGCTCAAGCGCAGGTAAGTGAGGCGCGCGCCTTCAAAGTAAAGGGCGACGTGAAACGGAAACCGCCGCACGGATGACCTCAGCAATTGGTGGACCGGCACCCGCGGGATGGCGGTCGTGTAGGGCACACCTTCATCGTAATGGCCCAGCCAGGGTCTCTCGCGGACCAACGACCTCTCTTCGCCGGGCGCCGGTTCTGCCGCCCTCTCCCGCCAGGTGCGCGGGCTGGCTTCCAGGAAGCGATCGATGGCGCGGTTGACCGCCTCGCGCCGCTCCAGCATGACCATGTGCCCCGAAGCGCCCACGTCCACATCCTCCGCCCCGGGGATGGCGCGGGTCACCTCCTCGAAGAGCGGCCTTTCGAAGACCAGATCCATGTGGCCGCGGATCACCAGGGTCGCCACGGAGAGGTCTCGGAAAAGGCTCCAGCCCACCCAGGTGGAGAGCGTGTCCTGGTACATGGACTTCAAGATCGTGGGCGGCGCGCCAAGCCAGTTGCGCACCACAGGCGCCAGCGGGCGTAAAATGGCGTGCGGCAGCCGCAACGCCAGGCGGTAGAGCGGGTTCAATTTGAACTCCCCCGCCGAGGCGATCAGGACCAGGCGCTCGACCCGCTCCGGGTGGCGGTAGGCGTATTCGCTGGCTAACGCCCCGCCGAAGGAATGCCCCACCAGCACGATCTTATCGTTCACGCCCAGGGCGTCCAGCGCGGCGACCAGGTCGGCGTGCAGGGTGTGTATGCTGTAGTCGCCGCGCGGCTTGCTGGAGCGCCCGTGACCGCGCATATCGATGGCGATGGCACGGTTGGCGTCCGAAAAGTTGCGCAACTGGTACATCCATTGGACCGCTCTGCCGGCGAAGCCGTGCAGGAACACGATCGTGTAGCGCGGGCGCTCCGGGGAGATGTCGATCACCGAGAGGCGCACATCCGGGGCGGTAGAAATGCGCACCTCACGGCGGTAAAGCTCCAGGTCGATTTCCATGCTGGAAGTCTACAATAATTATCCCCAAACGTAAAGAAGAAAAGGCATTAATTTATGGATTAAACCGCTTACCTGCAGGTTAGGTTATACTAACCCGGAAAAAGGACGAACCACAAAGACACGGAGACACCATGGCGGTAAAGACATTTTCCATCCAGCTCGCCACGCGGGGGAATGCGGACATCCAGGATATCACCGACCAGGTCGCCCGCATCGTCGCGGAGAGCGGCTTGCAGGACGGCCTGGTGACCGTGTTCTGCCCCTCCTCGACCAGCGCGCTGACCAGCCTGGAGTACGAGCCGGGCTGCGTCAGCGATTTGCAGCGCCTGTTCGACGAGATTCTCAGCCCCAAGAGGCCATACGCCCATGACACCCGCTGGGGCGACGGCAACGGGCACAGCCATATCAGCGCCGCCCTGCTGAAAGCGTTTTTCACTGTGCCGTTCGTGGACGCCCGCCTGACCCTGGGGACCTGGCAGCAGATCGTCTACGTCGATTTCGACACCCGCTCCCGTCGCAGGGAGCTGGTGGTGCAAATACTCGGGGAATGATGGCATTAACCATGTGCCTGGCACTTTCAACTGGTTCAGGCTCGCTTCTATATGTATTAGATATGAGCTACTCTCAGCCTGAAGTGCCAAGCACCTAAAATTATGTGCCCGAAACAAGTTAAGGACTGTTTTCGAGCGGGACGACCCGTGCGACCAGCTCGCTGAGATCCCCCTCGGCGCCTCCGGGATAAACAAACCAGGCCAGGAACTCGGCGTTGCCCTTGGGGCCCAGCAAGGGGGAGCGCACCAACCCTTGCAAGCCAAAACCCTGCTGGTCGGCGAAGGACAGCACTCCCAGGAGAACCTGGCGGTGCAGGCGCGGCTCGCGGATCACGCCCTGGCCGCGGGTGGCGGCC
>Ga0209641_10005759_pt1 | contig 10111 bp, 9 predicted proteins | sample RifCSP16_1_FD_184022 | JGI IMG/M metagenome (GOLD analysis project Ga0209641, IMG submission 184022) | Soil microbial communities from Rifle, Colorado - Rifle CSP2_sed 16_1 (SPAdes) (version 2) | ecosystem: Environmental > Terrestrial > Deep subsurface > Rock core/Sediment | place: Rifle...
CCCAGAATTTGTAATTCTTGCTTTCATATTCAGTTCCGGAGAGTATGCTTTGAATGAATCTGTTCTGGGAAATTTTATCAATTCAAACCGGAAATTGTGAATCTTATTTTATAATGAGCTAAATTTGTCTAAGTTTTTATAAAAAATTAGAATTAAAATGAAATGCCCTGTCTGCGATGAGCTGATGATTGTTCTTGAGCTTGATGAAATAGAGATTGATTACTGCACAAGTTGCGAAGGCATTTGGCTTGATGGCGGTGAGCTTGATCTTTTGCTTGAAGAAGCATCCGAGAAGGAACAATTGTTATCTTCTTTCAAAGTTGACGATAGTTCCAGCGAAAAGAAAATTCACTGCCCGATTTGCATTAAAAAAATGGAAAAGGTTACAGTTGGAACCGGAAGTAAAATTTTACTTGATAGGTGTAAAAACCATCATGGGCTTTGGTTCAACAAAGGTGAATTATTTGAAGTTGTAAAGCTCGGCAGCTTAGATGAAGAAAATAAAATCTTAACATTGCTGAAAGAAATTTTTAAACATAAACTAACCGGAGGTTCATAATGGCTTTAATAGTTGTGCTTGCAGTTATAGCATTCTTGGTTTTCTTTGTTGTATCAATGTACAATTCATTGATAAGACTTCGCAATCAAGTGAAGAATGCTTGGTCACAGATTGATGTTCAGCTAAAACGACGTCATGATCTGATTCCAAATTTAATTGAGGCAGTAAAAGGATACATGGTTCACGAAAGAGAAACTTTGCAGAACATAACAAATGCACGTACTCAAGCAATGAGTGCAACAACCATTGAGGACAAATCCAAAGCTGAACTAAAGCTTACTGATGCAATGACAAAGTTTAATCTTGTCGTTGAGAATTATCCCGACTTAAAAGCAAATCAGAATTTTCTTTCACTTCAGGAAGAACTTTCGTCAACGGAAAACAAAATTTCATTCTCACGCCAGAATTATAACGATCAGGTTCTTTATTATAACAATAAGATTGAAATGTTTCCATCAAATATTCTTGCCGGAATGTTTAACTTCGCAAAAGAAGCCTTCTTTGAATTAGAAGATAAAGGTGAAAGAGCAGTTCCAAAAGTAAGTTTCAAATAATATTTAAACGATTTGATTTTAAATGTGGGAATTAATTAGGGCTAACCAGCGCAAATCATTCTGGCTTTTCGGTTGCATGGGAATTCTGCTTTTACTTTTAGGATATGCAATCGGAAGCAGCTTCATTCCTGATGGCGGTGGTTCTTTCGGTATTGTTATCGCCTTGGCGATCTGGATTATTCTTTCCATAATTAGTATTGCATTTGGAAGTAACATACTTTTGGCAATCAGCAATGCGAAAGAAGTTACTCCAGATGTTCACCCCCAGCTTTTTAATGTTGTCGAAGAGATGAAAATTGCCGCCGGACTTCCAAACATTCCAAAGATTTATATAATCAATCAGGAAGCACCAAATGCTTTTGCAACAGGAATAAAACCCGAGAACAGCGCAATTGCTGTGACGGCAGGGCTTTTATCAAAGCTTAATCGTGATGAACTGCAAGGAGTTGTTGCTCATGAAACAGGACACATCTACAATCGCGATATCAGATTTATGACTATGGCAGGAATTATGCTCGGAAGCATCGTACTGATTTCAGAAATTTATTTTAGGGGATTATGGATCTCGGGCGGCGGCAGAAGGTACAGTTCTAAATCATCAAAAAGCAGCGGGCAGGGACAAGTAATCATTATGATTGCTGCAATTGCTCTTGCCATATTAGCTCCGATTTTAGCTCGGCTTCTTTATCTCGCAATCTCAAGGAAAAGAGAATACCTTGCCGATGCCACGGCAGTTAGATTTACGAGATACCCTGAAGGTCTTGCATCTGCATTAGAAAAAATCTCCGAATCTAATTTGGATTTACCAACTGCAAACAAAGTAACAGCGCCTATGTATATTGTTAATCCCCTTAAAGAAAAAGGAATGAAAATCGCCGATTTAACAAGCACACATCCGCCAATTTCTGAAAGGGTAAGAATCCTAAGAAGCATTTCACAAGGAGCGGGTTTTATTGATTATCAAAATGCTTTCGATAAGATAAAGAGAAAATCATCGCCGATTATTCCTGCATCAGCGTTGGCTAATCAGGAAAAAGTTGAAATTAGAAAACCGGGGGAAGAATTACCTGTAAGTGAAACATCTAAGCAGCAGAAAAGAACTTTGGGTGACTTAATGATGACAGTGAATAATTACTCTTTCATTAATTGTGTCTGCGGAATGAAAATAAAAGTCCCGGCAGGTTTTGGAACAAATAAGCCGCAAGTTACTTGTCCCAGGTGCGGGCATAAGAATGATGTACCAAGGGAAAATTCGATTTAAATATTCAATTCATACAAATTTTGTTTAATCCTTTTCAATAATTCAACAAAAACATGAAATTCTTTTTAAAGTTTTTTTTCTATCTGCTAATAATAATTTTTTTCGCAGCTGGTTGTGCGACCAAAGAAATTGTTAAAGTAAAGGAAGAAACTAAAGTTGAGGAAGTTGAGAAAATTCCGGAAGAAGAAGTTTTTGAAATTAAGCCGGTGATAAAGAAAGAAGCATTTGCGATTTTATTTCCTGCAAATGCAAAGATTGAAAATGTTACGGTTGATAAAAAGAAAAAAATTATCAACATCAACCTCAGCAAGGAATTTTCTTACGTTCCTTTTAGGAATGAAACCGTTGAGATGTTATATGATCAGTTGGGGGAAGAATTAAGGAATGAATACTCGGATTTTAAATTGCAAATCAATGCTTTAGATTATCCCATTGAAGAGCTTGTTCCCAATTATTTTAGAAATGGATTTACTGAATACGATCAGAAGAGAATGCCACTGAATAAAAACCTTCGACCTGAACCAATTGTTAGAAATATCAGTTCAAAGAATAACCCAACAAACGGACTCAATGGTAAAAATATTTTATTGTGGCACAGTCATGGCTGGTATTACAATTTTAAGTTGGAGAGATGGGAATGGCAGCGTCCAAGATTATTTCAAAGTGTTGAAGATTTAATTCCCATGTCATTTACTATTCCTTATCTCATTCCGATGCTGGAAAATGCCGGTGCAAATGTATTTGTTCCGCGTGAGAGGGATATTCAAACCAATGAAGTCGTAATTGATAATGATTCTCCGGTGAATCCGATAACCAAATCACGATTTATAGTTCATGATGGCGAAAAATTAATTTGGCAAAAGGGAAGTGAACCGGCATTCGGAATTGGAGAACCACCTTACAAAGAAAATGAAAATCCATTCAAGCATGGGAGTTCTGTTTTTACATACTCAAATTTTTTGGGTGATGCAAAGTGTGAATGGATACCAGAAATTCCTCAAACAGGTGAATACGCAGTTTACATTTCTTATAAACATTCTTCCGAAAATGTTTCCGATGCACATTATACAATTTATCATCTTGGCAGGGCAACTGAATTTGAAGTGAATCAGCAGATTGGCGGCAGCACTTGGATTTATCTTGGCAAGTTCAAATTTAAAGAGGGTTATAATCCGCCAATAGGAAAAATTGTCCTGAACAACAAGAGCAAAGAATTAGGAGAGGTTGTTTCTGCTGATGCTGTGAGGTTTGGCGGCGGCATGGGTATCGTTGAAAGAAATGGAACAACAAGTGGCAGACCCAAATTTGTTGAGGGGGCAAGATATTGGCTTCAATATGCGGGAATGCCCGATACACTCGTTTACAGTCTTAACCAAAATGAAAATGATTATAACGATGATTACCAAAGCCGTGCTGAATATGGAAATTATCTTTTTGGAAATCCTTACGGTCCAAATAAAAATAGAAAAGAAAAGGGATTAGGAATACCTATTGACTTATCACTTGCTTTTCATACCGATGCGGGAATTTCACGAAGCGATACAACAATTGGAACATTGTCAATTTACAGTCTTACCTCAAGCGATTCTCAATACGTTTTTCCGGATGGTATGTCGCGTCTTGCAAACAGAGACTTGGCAGACCTTGTGCAAACTCAGATAGTTGAAGATTTAAAAAATAAATATGATATCATTTGGACTCGCCGTCAATTGATGGAAGCAAGATACAGCGAATCAGTCCGTCCGAATTTTCCTTCGCTTTTGCTTGAGTTGCTTTCTCATCAAAATTTTCTTGATATGAAATACGTTCTTGATCCTCGTTTTAGGTTTGATGTTTCAAGAGCAATTTACAAAGGCATGCTAAGGTTTTTATCCGTGCAGTACAATTTTAATTACGTTGTTCAGCCGCTGCCAGCAACACATTTCTTTACTGAGTTAGATAAAAAAGGAAATGTAATTCTGAAGTGGCAGCAGCAAGTCGATCCTTTAGAGCCAACTGCATTACCCAATAAATATATTGTTTACACAAGAATTAATGATGGCGGATTTGATAACGGAATTTTGGTTGAAGATAATTCTTACATAAAAGAAATTGAGAAAGGAAAGATTTACAGCTTTAAAGTGACTGCTGTTAACGATGGAGGTGAAAGTTTTCCATCCGAGATTCTTTCCGTTAGCAGAATGGAGAACGGGAAAAATCCAATAATAATTGTTAACGGTTTTGATAGAATATCTCCTCCCGCAACTGTTGAGGACACTTCGTTTATTGGTTTTACTAATTTTCTTGATGCGGGTGTTCCCGATAAGTACGATATAAATTTCACCGGCACTCAATATGATTTCAATCCCAATTCACCTTATGTTTCCAATGATGCGCCTGGCCATGGGGCAAGCCATGCGGATTATGAAACCAAAATAATTGCCGGCAACACTTTTGATTTTCCATACATTCACGGACTATCAATTAAGAATGCGGGTTATTCTTTCGTATCATGCAGCGATGAAGCAGTGATGGGTGAGCTGATAGATCTTAAGAAATATAAAATGGTTGATTTAATTCTCGGTGAAGAAAAGAAAACCCGATGGCAAAAACCTTATGCCGATTCTGTAAATGGAATTCAGTTTGAAGCAATGCCAGCTAAACTTCAAAAGCAACTTACGGAATTTTTAGAGAAAGGAAAAAACTTATTCGTTTCCGGGGCTTACGTTGGCTCTGATCTTTTTGGAAATAACGATAGCGTAAGTACTAAGTTTGCAAGAGATATTTTGAAATATAGTCATGTAACAGATCATGCAGCGAAAAGCGGAGAAGTCTTTCCGACAAGATCGTCGTTTTTGAAAAACATGTTTAGCTTCAAGTATAGTAAGGATTTGAACGATTCTATTTATGCAGTTGAAACACCGAACGCAATTGCACCAGTAAAAAGTGCCGAGACAATTTTGCGCTACAAAGAGAATTATTTCAGTGCGGCAATTGGTTACAAGGGTGATTACGGCGTTGTTGTTTTTGGTTTTCCATTTGAAACAATTCTAAAAACCGACGTGAGAAATGAAATTATGAAAATGATTATTAAATATTTTGTATTGTAAGTTTTACTAAAACTCGAAAACCTCCGAGGTTACATTTGGCTATACGTTACCCAAACCTCGGAGGTTTATAAGAAAATTTTGATCGTTAAAAATATTCACATTTATTCAAGGGGTTCTCATGTATCAAAAAAAAATCAATGTTGTTCAATACGGTCTTGGACCAATCGGTTTACAAATCACCAGATATCTTTTAGAAAGAAAAATTTTCAAGATAGTCGGAGCAATTGATATTGACTCACAAAAAGTTGGAAAAGATCTTGGAACGGTCGCGGGATTAAATAAAAAGTTCGGAGTTAAAATTTCTTCCGATGCGGAAAAAGTGCTTAAAAATTCCCGAGCTGATATTGTTGTTCTAACCACAACATCCAGCTTGAAAAAAATAAAACCGCAAATCCTGCAAATAGTTTCTCATAGTAAAGATGTAGTATCTACATGTGAAGAGCTAATGTATCCATGGTTAACAAGCCCTAAAATTGCTAAAGAGATAGATTCGGCAGCTAAAAGGAAAAACGTTTCCGTTTTATCAACAGGGATTAATCCTGGTTTTCTAATGGATTTTCTCCCAATGGCACTTACAGCAGTTTGCAAAGATGTTAAAAAGATTACCGTTGAACGAATACAAAATGCAAAGTATCGAAGAATTCCTTTTCAGAAAAAAATTGGTGCCGGGTTAACAACTGACCAGTTTGACCAAAAAGTTAAAGATGGTACGCTTAGACATGTTGGACTTACAGAATCAGTTCATCTTATTGCCTCAAAGCTTGGATGGAAACTCGATAAGACTCAAGATATAATTGGACCCGTAATTGCTGTGAAGAATGTCTCTGCCGGAAAAATTAAAATTGGAAAAGGCAATGCGCTCGGTGTTCAACAAACGGGACTTGGAATTAAAAACGGCGAAGAAAAAATTAAGCTTTTATTCCGGGCGACAATCGGTGAGAAATCTCCAAGAGACAGAATAATTGTAGACAGCGTTCCTCCCATTGATATGACAATTAAAAACGGAATAAATGGTGATGTTGCCACATGTGCAATTACGATCAATGCAATTCCGGTAGTGTTGAAGGCAAACCCGGGTTTAAGAACAATGGCAGATATTGAACCGGTATCCTGTTTCATATAGAATTCAGTGATAACATTAAGATATGCCAGATTTTAGCTGCATGAGGCGAATGCGTAAATCTGGCATATCTAAAAAAGGGTGAATACATAAATCAGGCATATCTAAATTATTGATCGAATGTGTCTATAAATTTGCTACAACCTTGCGAAGTTTTCTCTGAACTTCAGCAGCAACTTTGCCAAGATTTGGATTGGCAACTGCCTGCATTGATGCAATCGGATCAACTGCGGCGACTTCAATTTGTTCGGGAGCTTGTTCAATAACAATTACATTGCATGGAAGCATTGTCCCGATTTTATCTTCGGATTTTAATGCTTCGTAAGCAAATGGAGGATTGCATGCCCCGAGAATCTTGTATTTCTTAAAATTCACATCAAGCTTTTTCTTTAAGATTTCCTTCACGTCAATTTCTGTGAGTATTCCAAATCCCTCTTTCTTAAGTTCATCGGTCACCTTTGTAATGACATTATCGAAGCTGCCTTTTACTGTTTTATTAAAATAGTAGCTCATAAGATTTAATCCCTCCAATTATTTAGAAATGATATGATCAAAATAATAAATGGTTTCTAATTTGTTTTTAGCAGAGACAGTCAAAAATAACTGTCCTACCGATTACGCCAAGAATACATTATTCATCTTAAAAAACTTTTTAATAACTTTGCTCACCCAAAATTAACTATGTTAAACGTAATAAAGTAAAAAGATGAAAATGAAAATTAAAAAGCGCCCATCGTGGGATGAATATTTTCTTAAGCTTGCAATGCTTGCATCAGAAAGATCAACTTGTCCTCGAATGCATTGCGGTTGTGTAATTGTAAAAGATAAATTTGTGCTTGCAACAGGATATAACGGTTCGCTGCCGGGCTTACCGCATTGTGAAGATGAAGGATGCCTAATTGTTGATAATCATTGTGTGAGGACAAATCATGCGGAGATAAATGCGTTAACCCAAGCGGTTACTCATGGTGTTAATATTAAAGGATCAACGGCATACATCACAAACATGTCCTGCACAACATGTGCAAAAGCATTAATTGCTGCGGGAATAAAAAGAGTTGTTGTTTTTTCGGATTATCACGACACACTTGCCACAAAATTCTATTCTGAATCGAATGTAGAAATTGCGAAGCTTGAAATACCAGATAAGTTAATTAACTACGATTTAAAAAGTTACTCTTCAGCGAGAAAAACTAAAAAATCCAGATGACGGAAAAAATATTTTCCTACTGGAAACCAATATCAGCAGTGGTTATCTGGGGAGCATCATTCATTGCTACAAAAATTGCTCTTGAAGAAATTGCTCCGCTCGCAATCATCTTTTTAAGATTAATTCTTGCTTCGATTTTACTTTTCATATTAGCTGTTTATTCTAAAAAAAGCTTTGCTATTGATCTAAAGAATCATGGTGGTATTTTCATTCTTGCACTAATTGCTGCGTTTCATCTCTGGATACAAGTTACCGGAATGCAGTACACAACAGCGGCAAACACCGGCTGGATTATCGGGACAGCCCCGATTTTTATGGCAATAGTTGGTTTTGTTATCTTTAAAGAATCTCTTTCACCAATTCGAATCTTCGGAATTCTTCTTGCGTTCTTTGGCTTGCTTATGCTTATAAGTAAAGGAGATTTTTCATCCATTGATTTGCTTTCCAATCAAGGCGATTTTCTAATTCTTGCAAGTGCATTTACATGGAGCATCTATTCCGCGGTTAACAAAAAAATATCATTAAGCTACTCTCCGCTATTGACGATTTTATTTTTGTTCTTAATGATGGCGATAATAATTTCACCTTTTTCGATTAACTCTGCTGCTATTCAATCAGTCCTTTCCTTTTCGGCGAAAGGATGGATTGCAATTTTCTTTCTGGGAATTTTCTGCTCAGGAGTAGCTTATGTGCTGTGGGCTCAAGCGCTCAAAGAAATGGATTCAGTGAAAGTCGGGGCATTTCTTTACTTTGAACCTTTCGTTACGGTCTTTGCCGCATGGCTTATGCTTAGAGAAGATATAACTTTCATGATGATTTTGAGCGGAATTATAATTTCAATTGGAGTAATGCTTGTAAATTTTAAGGTTCGTAATCTTTTTCGTGATCTATTTCACACTAATGTATCATCAAAATAATTCCGCTAAGAAAAATCTTGCTTATGTAGCTTCCAATACTTAGTTTATTCAGCGAGGGTATTTTCTAATTCAATTTTTTAACAATATAAGAGGTTCACATGAACACAAAAAAGTTTCTCATTGCGTTTGTCGTCGTGTTTGTTCTTCTTGAAATCACCAATTACCTGATACATGGAGTAATTCTTAGTTCCACGTATGCAGAAGAGGGAGTTAAGCAGGTATTCCGGGCTACGGAAGAAATGCAAAGTAAAATGTGGATAATGTGGGTGGCAGATCTTGTCTGGTCCTTTTTCTTCGTTTTTATTTTTGTAAAAGGATATCAGAACAAAGGCATCATGGAGGGAATTAGATACGGTGTTTACATAGGCATATTTGTAAGTTTTGTTTTTGCTTATCAATCTTTTGCAATGTTGCCGCTTCCGTATTCTCTCACATTTGAGTGGTTTATAGCAGGGCTAATCCAGTGCGTAATAATTGGAATTGTAGCAGCGGTGATTTATAAGCCGAAAGAAGCTGTAACTGTATAATCGGGTTATTATTTTAAGTGAGACTCACTTTTAAAGTGAGTCTCACTTATCCCATGTTCTCTTCTTGACTGCCTTTTCGTAAAGAGAAATATATTCCTTGGCTGAGTTCTTCCAGGAATAATCTCTATTCATTCCATTAAGCTGGATCTTTTTCCACGCATTTTTATGATGATAAGCATTAACTGCCCTTTGTACAGTCGTAAATAAAGCATAGCTTGTATAATCATTAAAGGAAAATCCGTTACCTGTGTCTTGCCCAGGATAATTCATTTCATCCCAGTCTTGAACCGTGTCAGCTAGACCGCCGGTTTTACGGACAACGGGTACTGTTCCATACTTCATACTGTAAATTTGATTCAGTCCGCATGGCTCATATCTTGATGGCATAAGAAAAATATCTGCCGCTGCTTCGATTAAATGAGATAGTTCGTTATTAAAGCCGATGTATGTTGATACTTTATCAGGAAGAATATGTGAGATGTGCCGGAACATTTCTTCGTAGCGATCTTCACCGCTTCCAAGAATTACCCATTGAGCGTCAAGTCGTATTAGATCTTGCAATGCACCAGCAAAAATGTCAAAACCTTTTTGATTAACCATTCTCGATACTATACCGATTAGAGGAATATCTTCATGATAAGTGAAGTCGAAGTGCTCCAACAAAAACCTTTTATTTTTAATCTTGCCAAGCAGATTATCTTTCGAATACCGGAAAGGAAGATGTTTATCCGTTTCTGGGTTCCATTCACTATAATCAACGCCGTTAAGAATTCCGAACAGATCATCTTTCCTTTGTAATAATACATTGTGAAGTCCTGCGCCATACTCGGGAGTTAAAATTTCATGTACATAGGTTTTACTTACAGTATTAATT
>Ga0209641_10005761_pt1 | contig 10109 bp, 22 predicted proteins | sample RifCSP16_1_FD_184022 | JGI IMG/M metagenome (GOLD analysis project Ga0209641, IMG submission 184022) | Soil microbial communities from Rifle, Colorado - Rifle CSP2_sed 16_1 (SPAdes) (version 2) | ecosystem: Environmental > Terrestrial > Deep subsurface > Rock core/Sediment | place: Rifle...
TCCTCCACTGTACCATCTGCACGAGTAACAGTGGCTTCGAGCGTAACCTTAGTTTTTGCTTTTCCCATTATTTTTCCTTCTCGCTTATTACTTTATCTATTTCAGTCTGAGTAGACTCTTTGTATTCTATTGTCTCCCTTAAAGTCAAAAATTCTGGCGGAAAAGGTTTTTCGTCAGGAGACAAAATTCCTAAGTCTTCTACTTTTCCGTCTGCTCTGACAATTATCCCTTCAGTTACCGACGAACGTCCTACAGCTCTGCTGTCTACCATCACCACTCCTAGGCAAATCTCAAAATAACGCCTAGCCCCTTAGCCCCCGTGCCATTAGTCGGTACAGTAATAGTCACTAAGTCTCCTGTAGCCACGTCATCATTTGCCGTATCAATTACAGGTGGGGTAACAGCAGTATAAGAAGTTTTTTCTCCCACATCTATAGTAATTGGAGTAGTGAGCATATTTACGCTTCCTTGTGTCGCATTAACTATCTGTACTGTAGGAAGTCCAGAAGATGACACAGTAGTCACATAAGCATCTGCATCTATTAAATTCATCCCGTTAAAATCAGACGGAATACAGAAGGTGAGTAGATCACCGGTAAGTAATGCAGTAAGATCAGAAATTATCTTGATTTCAATTGTCCGAAAAATATTTTGGGATGTTAAATTTGACACCACTATTTGTGGAGTAGTGGACGCAGAAATAACAGAAGAGGCCCCGGTTGATTGTATAATGACGACCTGAGCAGTCGGTGTAGAGACAATATTTGTCATGGTGTTGGCCTTGTCGCTTCTATGACAAGATTCCACTTACCCTGCGCAATACGATTAACAACTACAGGGGTGCTAGTGTCGAAGACTTCCAAGTCGTAAACACCAGAGATATTACCAGCCCAAGTAGCGTCAACAGCAGTAGTATCAGCAGCAGGGATTTTAATAGTGACAGAGCCGTTTTGCCCGCCGAGATCCAAACCCTTGCCTGATACCGACGGTGAGGTGAGCGAAAGAATTGCGGTAGCATCTTGGAAAGTCTTCCTGAACATGAGTCGGGCTGACCAGCCAGTCAGATCGGTAGGTGTCACGTTGGCCCATGCCGTGCCACTCCATCGCGACCAACGAGCTGTAGGCGTCAATGTAGCGTCATACCACAAGTCTCCTTTAGAGTTACCTGTGGTAGGTCTGGACGCCACAAGATCTCGCCCTAACACCTCGGCAAGAACACTTGGTACAAAGGTAGTGGACGCCGGTAAAGAATATACAGTCATTTCAAATGTGGCGCCTTGTTCAATTGACATGTCGTATATAGCAGCTACCATTTCACACCAACTTCCACGGGGATACTCCGCCGTCTCGTTTAGTAGCGTCACTAATATCAGGAGCTGCTATCTGAGACTGCCGTAATCCCTTCTTACGCATACTCCATGCCAACGCACCAGCACAGATAGAGTCGGGTAAATGGAGGCGACCATAAAGATGCTCGTTAGTGGCAAACCTATGTTCGTCATAAGCCCATATTACTCGGGGGCAGCGTAAGTCGCCACGCTCAATAGCGGCAACATATTCCGAAAGCATGTTCATACGATTCTTTTGACTAAGCACCTCGTCCTTGACGTCGCGCGGGGTCATACCTGAAGGAATATCAATCATATCCTTCACCACCCCACCTATTCCAGTCGCGTCGTGAATGAACTTACCGCCCCATCTAGCCAATCTCATACTAGCAAATTTAATGATTATAGGCCATGGTAACTTCTGGCACCGTTGAAAGGCAACGCAAACCCACGGTAATTTAGTAACGTCCCAAGTCCAAACAACTGTCCAGTCTTGAGCTGACGCCCAGTCAACCCCCGTAATATAGTCCCTATCCCTACGAGGTTCCGCAAACTCGTGGTTTTTCATAGGAACCCCACGATATATACCCAAAGCAGTATCAAACATAGCAGATACGGAATCTGGGTCAATTGCTCGTCCTTCAAATGAAGGTTCGAGCAAATCGTATTCCATCTTCCACATTTCTTTGGAGATTTCTTTACGCTTCCTTGCCACTTCTTTAGGCGAAAGCCAACCTCCGTGCGCCATGTCACTAGTCTCTTTATAGCACCAGCGATATAACGGCCATCCTTTTTCTTTTGCATCTTGCTTGAGCTTTGTCATCGTACCGTCTGGATATTGGTGAGTCGACGAGGCTACTGTCTGTGTCTCGACATTAGGTAGCCTCTTGCTCCGCATTGGCTGACCCTGTGCTGCTTTGAATAGCTCGTAGTCCATTTCATCGACTTCGTCAAGCCGTAGCCTTTGTGGGTGCGGGCCACGAACCGACTTCTGCGACGCCATAAGAGTACGTGCTTTGGCACCATTCGACAACCTCGTATCAAAGCGGGTCATGATGTCCACCATGTTCTTTACAGAAGCAGGAGTGGCATCACTGTCAAGAAACTGCTGCATAGCTTCGTGAACACGGAGCGATTGTTCAGCCGAACCACCAAGAATAGTAACAAAGCACTTGAGCGTAAGCATCTCCGTGCAAGCCAGAAGTCCAAGGGTAAAAGTTTTTCCGGAGAACCCTCGACTTCCTTCCCATATCGCGACAGGGTGTCTAGCAAAGTAAGCGTCAGCAAAAGCCTGAAAAGGCGAAACATGGTTAGGGCACACCGCCCGGTAGGGAATCTCCACTCCCCATACTGTTCTGACGAACATCCATAACTCTTCGTTGGTTTGTGGCCAACGTCCAAGAATCCAAGGTACCTTCTTCTTTTCTAAATCCTCGACGAATTTAGCATTAGTAGTTGTCACCACCATTACAAATACTCAGCTTTCGGTTCAACATCATTCTTAGTCCTGTAGTCGGCCGAACTGTATCGAGACCTGGTTACCCCCATCTGCGACTGGTACCTACCCTCGTACCCCTTACTCGGCCCAGTCAATCGCTCGAATGCAAATTGTGCAATTCTCATACCGGCAGTAAGCTTTAGTGCGTACGGGGCCATGTTAAATAATTCCAATGTAACTTGACCATGAAACCCTGGATCAATATACCCCGCAGTGGTATGAACAGCTAGTCCAAGACGTCCAAGAGAAGAAACTCCCTCAACTCGTGCAACAATATTATTATCTAATCCAAGAATCTCTAAGGTAGTCGCTAGTACAAATTCTTTTGATTTAATAATAATACTATCTAAGCCTTCTAAATATTTTCCTGTAGGCACGTTCCTAAGTGGGTCCACAGGGTAGCTATCACTAAAAATATTGTTATAGACAACAAAGCTATCGCCAAGATGCACATCGTAGGAAGCAGGCTGTATCATATTCGGGTCAAACGGAAGAATCCTAACCTCTTGTCTACGTACCGCATCGTATATGTGATAGTTAGATAGTACGGACACAGCCTGCCTCCAATAAGAATTACTGATTCTGATCTATAGCCTTATCTGTTGTTCTCTGAAGATCACGTAAAATATGCAATATTTCAGTTTTACTGTACGAGTCGTCCAGAAGCTCGTCCACACGCTTAGCGAGTAAGTCATAAATCAATTTAAGAGATTTCTTAGCATGACCATTACGCCAAGTCACTGCTTCTCGACTACTAAGTCCGGACACGCCCACTACTCCTAAAAAATTCGCCGTGCTCCATTAGACGCATAATTATACCCGTTATTCAACGGAGAAATTTTGACAACACTCCGAGAATTGGGAGCATGTATAATTTGTCCGTTTCCAATATACATCCCTACATGATTAACCCCATTCGCAAATACTAAGTCACCAGGAAGCAAATTATTAACAGAAATAGCACGTCCTGAATTAATCTGCTGAAAAGTAGTTCTTGGCAAACTAACCCCACCAGCCCTAGCAGCAGCTTGCATCAAACCAGAACAATCCCAAGCATCTGGCCCCGTACCACCAAAAACATACCTATCGCCTAACTGCGCTCTAGCAAACGCGATAGCCGCCTGAGCGCCACTAGATACCTGAGACGGTGCCGAGGGCTGAGCTTGGATACTAGCTGGCGCAATACTACCCCCGCTAGATGCTGCTGTGTTACCACGTGTTAGGTACTGACGGTACAAACCATTACTGTAGACACTCCAAGCAGTAGGTCCTTGCATGTCACAAACACGTTTTGCAGCTACAGCATTATAATTTGGATCAAATAAATTATTACTACCCACCCAACTAGCGTGAGCCCTCATATTAATCTGCCATAGTCCCCGCGAGTCTTCGCCATTAGGATTATGTGCATTGGTATTGCCACCAGACTCCGCCAATGCAATAGCTACCCATGTACCAAGAGGAACGCCTCGACATCCGTCCAAACCAGCGTTACGTGCAACCTGAGCAATTTGAGCATCAGAAATTATTCCACGTGCCGTAACAGCCCCAGACGGTGCAGGAGCAGGAGATGACGGTAACGGTTGAGTGGTAGGACCACACCAATCTATAAGCCCTAACGCACCCCATGTCTCAGGGCCGACTACCCCGTCAACTTCAATATGACGATCAGTCTGAAATCTAGTAACAGCATTAGATGTAATTGGACCGTACTGACCGTCAATCAGGCCAGAATCGTATAAGTTCCAATTCAGCGCCGTCTGAATCGTTCTTACATCTTGTAAATGTTGATTAATGAGACGAGTAGTAAAAAATGATCTACAGGATTTGTCGCTATGATGAGATACGGGAGCCATCGCATTGACACGAAAAGCACTCATGTCTATAGGATTGGTATCGCCATTAGTACGTGGCTCATCGAAAGGAACATTAGCATGTACTGGGGTTGGCGCAAACGCTACGGTCGTAGCAATCGCAGTTCCTAATATCGCTGTTGCTGGTATTAACGGATGACTGGTTGGCTTGCTGTGTCTGCCCATGGACTTGAACTCCTATTTTAGAATTCTTGTCCGAGATGTCTATCCGCAATTTATCTGGACGAACAGTAATAACCACTTCAGGTATATCTCGCGGACTCATCTCAGAAAACGAAATACTTGTGACCTCGTCACTGAGATCAATACCATTGTACGTAAGACGGTACCTTCTACCGTCCCATGTAACTTCTAGCATTCTTCCCTTTCATCTTGGGATATTGGAGCTGCCTCACCTTCGCAACAAGAGTTCTTCATACCACAAGCGGGGCAGAGCCACCGATAAAAGATCGGATCAAACTCTGCCCCGCACGCACACTCAATCATTTAGAGTGCCGCCCTCACAAAACAGTCCTTGGCCTCTAACAGCTTCCTGAGACCGGCGGTAAGTTCTGGTCCTTCCAACCTCTCGGCCATGTCATGAGCCATAAGACATGCAAGCTTGGACACTGCCTGCAAGTGCGGTGGTAGGTGTTTGTATTCAAAAAACTTCAGAATAGCTTCTGTAGAAGGATGCATGTCACACCAACACAATCTTTTTGTGCCATCCGCACTTCGACTCGTTGCCGTCTTCGTCGACCACCTTTTCTCGGTAACCTCGGCGGCACTGCAAATGAACAACGTGCTCTAACTTGTCCATCCTTTCCCAGAAGTTAACGGGAACAGTTTCTCCCGGCTTAGAGGGAAGTGGAGTCGACTCGTCCCTGAGCCCTACCGGGTCGTCGCACACGTGGCAACGACCGTACGGCGCGATACTCATTGTTCGCGCCGCTTCCAACTTGTCTGCCTGTAGCGCTTCCATCTCTACCTTGTGATGCAGGCAGACAAGAACTCTGGCCTTTACCGAACTACCGGGTAACTGAACCTCGGTAGGGTAAAGCTCTCTTTCCGCGTTCGTCTGAAGCGTCGAGTGGTCAAAATCGACAAAGCAGTGCCCCTCGTGTTTCGGAGCTTCCATCGCCTTACGTCGTGCTCTGTCGTCGCCCTCGGGCGTAGGGGCTTTCTTTTCTACAGGGTTAGCTGGCGTACGGACAGTTTTACTGGTAACTGCACCGACGCGCGACCTAACCACTCTATTAGTCGCCATTAGCCACGTCCTTGATTCCATGGTAAGTAGTGATTTTTTTGATTTGGTGCCACGGGAAAAACACCGTACGATTATTCTTCTGGTCAAAATATTCGTAACCGTATTCAGAATGAGTAATCATAGCTGTGGCCGGTAAGACTATTTCAGCACTTGAAACCTGACCATCCAAAGGCATTAGTACAATTTTAATCATTGTGGTGGTGGTCCTCTCCTAACTGTTGTTAGTACCGTTGAACACAAAGTTATGGAACGCCGCTGCGCGCCCGATGATACCACGGTCGCTGGACGGCGTTACCTCGTTGGCACTAAGATTAGTCATACCGTGACTGACCACAGCGAGCCCGAGACAGATTATCCTCGTGAACTGCTGAGACTGAACGTATTCAACTAGCTTCAACATCGCGGACCCAAATTGAACAGATCCGTCATTAAAATCTGTCGGTATCCTATTCATCAGTTACCTAACGTTTCCATAGGGTCTTCCGTCATCTTAGGAACTCCCTGCCAGGCGTACCCTGTATCGACGAACACCCCGCCCTCGACATATGCGCGAATCTTCTCGGCAATAACAACAATGTCTTGCCAGGAGTAGTTCATTCCCTCCGAGTTCTTTTCGTCCGACATCAAACTAATAGCAGTAGACAAGTACCAGCGGCGTGACAGTTCCTCCCCGCGCTGAACTCGCATCATTACCTCTTCAGGGGCTCGACTCTCTTCCTTGGGAGCTTCCGGGGGAGAAGCAGCCTTTTTCGTTAGTTCCGCTTTCATAATTTCTCCTAGGAGCTGCCCCAGGTCAAAACCTTTAGATTCTGCCATTGTTACCGTCCTCCATTATATTTATACGAAACCATTCAATCGTCTCAAAAATGGTTTTGTCTTCCTGACGTGCTAGTAAATCCATATGAGCAACAGAAGCAGAAATCAAAGCCATAATTGTTGCTTTGATTTCGTCGTTTCCCAAGGTATGCAAATACTCGCCTATGGCTTTCGCCTTCTCGTGCGGGATATCATAATTAACATAAAGCCAGGTCAAGTCCAAGGCTGACAGCATACCTTCATGATTGAGATTCATGTTACCTTCTCTGGTTCGTTCAGGCACTCTACTTCGTCCAACGAAACAACAAGGTCGTCTGAATTCATCAACGTGTACAGCTTGCCCTCTATCATATCGCGTATCTGCTCGGCAAATTGCGGTCTGTTGTCAAGCATCCAGGAACGGTGCCGCCCCGTTTCCCATACCTCGAAAGAGACTCGAAATTCTATTCGACCACATAACCTCCTCTCGCTCACGTCAGCATCTCTATCGCTAACAGAGCCACTAGGACGACCACGAAATAGATCGCGATAAAAAGGATTCCCAGCCATACCCCTTTGCTCCGTTTCCTGCAATTCACGCAACATCCCAATGAGTAGCAACTGTGTCCTCTAAGTACCAACGCTTACGGTCTTTGAACTCGAGTTGGAGATAAACCTTCTTACCCTTCTTACGGAAGCCAGTAACCCTGACCTTGTTCTTGTAATTGTGCTTGTCCTGAAGAACACGGCCTATCAAGTGCAAGTAGTTTTTCTGTTGATCGGTAGTAGTCATGATTGGTGATTCTATCATGTCTTGTCCTTCTTTACATGGCCCAGCCGCTTGAGTGCTTCGGCGAGATTCAAAGGCACGACACTATCCGTCTCGGCGTCGCAGTAGACATCTGCCAGCCACCTTCCAAAACTGCCACTTGGCAAGAGGCTTTTGTGTGTGGTAAGCTTCAGGCACTGATTGTCGCCGGAATGCGATCGCAGCCATATTCGAGAATATTCTTTAGCGGCCTCGCCCTCGGTGGTGCCCAACTCGGGAGTATCGATTCCCTTGAGTCGGACACGCAAGTCCATCGAGAGGTTGAACCCCAGGTCGACACGAAAGTCAAAGGTGTCTCCGTCAAGAACCTTGAGAATCTCGAGAATACGGTAAGTATAAAGCGTAGTCGCCATCACCACCTCTTTCCAAAGCTTCGGACAAGATAAACATAGATACCAAAGTAACACAGGCCAGCGCCTATAGCGACACCGCCCAGAACAAAGAGCGCGTTTCTCATTACCACCCTCTCGTAAGACTGACAGCAAGAACAACGGTGAAAACAAAGACTACCGCTATCGCAGCCACCAGGTCCCAGTTGTTTCTCACCCTTCTCTTTCCTTGTCCACGAGACCGAAGGTCTTTTCCCAGCGGGCAAGGTACTGGTGAATAGTCTCCCCGCACATCATAACAATCCACTCGGTTCCGTCATCGTCTTTGTCATAACCTGTCGTATTGCACTTCTCTTTTTTACAGACTTCACAGACCATCAATTATCTCCCACTGGTTGCGAATAACATGTTCCGGGAAGAACTGGACAAATATAGCAGGTTTTCCGTCCACGTCGATGTGCCAGCCTTTTATTCCGTTTCTTATCTGCGGGTACGTCAACGTCCCGAGGAACTGCTCTCCTTCGATGAATCTTCTGACTCGCATACCTGCTTCGAGTTCAAGGTCCATAATTTTCTCCTATCCTCTTGCTTCTTCCTCTGGACGTGCTACACTGAGGTTACAACAACCACTAAGGAGTGCGATGCTCGGTTACCTAGCTTACAAGGGAACAGCGGGCGGAACCAAGGCAGCGGTCAAGAGCCCCGGCGCGATCATCACCCTTATCGTCTTTTTCTTCCAGGTGTGCGTCTGGACTCTGGCGCTCGTCGCCCAAATCCTCATCTGGATCTTCCTGGCCTTCGACTGGACTCTTCGTAAGACTTCCACGAAATACTGCCATTGGCGGATCACCCACCAGTTGCCCTCGGAAAAAGATCCTGCTGGCAAGCACGTTTTCTAAGGAAACCATGAACTTCTACCGAGTGATCGCAGACAACCACACCTACGACGAGTTCAGCGCCTTCGTCGTCCGGGCAGAAAACAAGGACCGTGCTCTAGAGATCGTAGCTAGCCAAATCTCCCCGTACTCCAACCAGAAGTGGGAAGCTCGCAAGTTGACCGTAGACGGGGAAGAGGGAGTGATCGTCGCTTCCTTCCATGCCGGCTAGAACCTAAGGCCACTCTTCGGAGTGGCCTTAGTTATTTCTTTTCCCGGCAATAGCAACAGCAGTGGGTGCACCCGCAAGAGCTAGTCTCCTCTTTTATTTTCCAGTATTTTACTTGGTCGTTGCTAAGAGTTTTCTTCCTAACTAATTCAACGTAATCATCTCCTGCGGCATCAACTATCCACTCCTCCCTGGTATCGGGGTCGATGACAACTTGTCCCGGTAGGTCATAAAGATAACTCATGATTCTCCTTTGTAGGGTCGATTGCATTCCCAACATACTTCATCTAGCCGGGGAATATCTTTTACTCCACTTTCCATCATGTGGTCCCAGTTTTTATAGTCATAATATTTAGCAAAGTTGTCTCGTTTCACTTCGAGATTCCTCCATTGTTCTGAATCGTCTCGAAGTAAAACGGCTTGTCGTCTAACCCACTTGTTCAAATCTTTTATTTGAACAACTTCCTGTTCTGGTTCCATTTTTCTTCCTGTTCCTGTTTCTAAGATCAAAAAAATTCTCAATCTCGATAGAGATCTCAAAATTTTCTTGCTGGGCACTTCTCAAGAAAAAAAGTTCATGATCCTATCAAGATCCGTAAATTTTTGGGGTGCCGCCACAGCGCCCCCTGTCTCTATAGATCTTGTAACTCACTCGGCACGCATGTTATATCTTCGAGATAACATGCTCTATAGATCTTGAGATTGGCATCTCAAGATTTTCTACAGCAGGCAGCAACGGATCTTCAAAGGATCTTCAGTGATCTTTTAGAAACTTTTGTTGACCATGGGATCGCCTGCGACACTAGGTAAATTAAGCTTCTCTTGATTCATTTCACCCATCCAGACCCGTTCTACTCTCCCCCTATGTACTGCTTGGATACCCCTATGGGGCGGGGGACACCCCCGCCACCCCCCACCTATGCCCCTGGGGGTACCCCCATACCCTACCCACCCCATACCCCCAGTATTATTAATAACCACCCACCCAGTACCCAAGTACCCACTAGTACCCACCCGGTACCCACCCCTTATAGGTAGGCAGTACGGGGCAGTACGGGGCATGGGCACCATGGCGGCATGGTAGTAAGTTAAGTAGTTAGTTAAGT
>Ga0209641_10005774_pt1 | contig 10099 bp, 5 predicted proteins | sample RifCSP16_1_FD_184022 | JGI IMG/M metagenome (GOLD analysis project Ga0209641, IMG submission 184022) | Soil microbial communities from Rifle, Colorado - Rifle CSP2_sed 16_1 (SPAdes) (version 2) | ecosystem: Environmental > Terrestrial > Deep subsurface > Rock core/Sediment | place: Rifle...
CGTCCATTCGTCATCATCATCACATTCCTCCTTTCCATCACATGGTTTCCTTACAGTTTACTACCTCTGTGGATGCTGGTATGTGTGCTCAATTTTTTTGGTCTAAGAGAAGGATTTATCTTCTTCATGAGTTTCGGACTACTCGCACTCGCCACCGGACTCACGTGGTTTGGCATTCCGACGATCACAGTACTGTGGTGTACTGTTACTCTCTTTATGATTATCACGAATGTTTTTCATACCAAGCGCATGAATATCCCTACATTATTAATAATGAGTGCTCTCATAAGCATATCATTTCAGGTATGGGGATACGGTTGGCAAACACTACATGCCACCGCCATTCTTTTTTGGACTTCATTGAAACATATACTTCTGCTAGGATTGCTTATTCCCGCAACAAAGATTCTCGGTGAAGCTTACGCTCGCTATCTTAACGCTTTAGGCATCAATTATGAGTAAAAGATGGAACATTTTTGACAAACATTTCGAACAAGAAATCAATCTGAAATCAGACGACAACAACCCTGATCAATGGCAAGACGTTATTTATACGCCAAATGACAATTTACTTCCCGATAGTAGCATCGCTTTTCAAACGTCATTTCGCATTTTAAAGTGGATCATCATTATTGCAGTGGTGGCATTGGTTGTACGCCTGGCGTATCTCCAATTCGCCATGGGAGACGTACTTTTTGAAAGAGGACAAGAAAATTATTTACGTATCTATGTCACACGCGCTATGCGTGGCATCATCTACGATCGCGAGCAAATTCCACTCGTAGAAAATATTCCTCACGATAGTGCAGCTATTATTCCGGCTGATCTTCCCAATTCTGACACAGAAAGAGATGCCCTCTTTCATCAAATCGCAACAATACTCGATATATCGGTTCAGGAAATTGCCGATATCAGTGAGAAATATCGTTTTCTCTATACACCTATCATTATCAAATCAAATATCGATCATGAAAGTAAATTGCGTTTACTCAGCACATTCCCCAATCAAGCATCGGGTGTGACCGTCATCGAAGACTTTTCTCGTAAATACTTGTCTGCCAGTACTGGGATGTCACATGCGATGGGATATTTGGGAAAGATCAATGATCAAGAATGGCAAAACGAGAGAGACACGTATACTCTTGATAGTAACGTTGGCCGTACCGGTATAGAAAACAGCTATGAGGAATACCTGCGAGGAACAAATGGTCAGAAGAAAATCGTCGTCAATGCGAAACATAGCAAAATCGACACTCTTTTTACTTCAGAGCCAGAAAATGGTTGCGATCTTGTCACTACCTTCGATAGTGATTTGCAAAACAAAGTCTACAGACTTCTCAAAGAAAGCATTAGGAGTTCCGGAGCCACTGGCGGCTCTGTAGTCATCATGAATCCACAGAATGGGCAGATCTTAAGCCTGATCAGTTTGCCTGATTTTGATAATAATCTTTTTATCGATGGCATCAAAGGCAAAGACGAAGTCACGGCGTATGAGCGGCTTACCAAAGATAAAAACACTCCTTTCCTCAATCGAGCAATCAGTGGAGCTTATCCTCCGGGATCCACATTCAAACTCGTCACTGCAGCAAGTGTGCTAGAGAATAATATTGTCTCTGCAAACGATCATTTGGATGCACCCGGATTCATCAGCGTTCCTAATCAATTCAGGCCAGACGAAAACTTTATTTACAAAGACTGGAAAGATTCTGGTCATGGAAGCATAGACATTGTTGATGCCATTGCTGAGTCAAGCGATACGTTCTTTTACAAAGTCAGCGGCGGTTATCAAACATTCCAAGGTGTAGGCACAGAAAAAATTTCCGAAATCGCAAGAAAGTTTGGCCTGGGAAGCACCCTGGGGATTGATCTACCAAACGAAGTTTCCGGTACCGTTCCCACTTCAGAGTGGAAAAAGGATATTCTCGGCCTTCCTTGGGTCACCGGTGACACATATAACTACGCCATCGGACAAGGATACTTGTTGACTACGCCTCTACAGGTAGCTGCCTTTACCAGTGTCATCGCTAACAATGGCAAACTATATCAACCATATATAGTCAAGGAAATTAGTAATTGTGAACTCAGTTCTCGCAAAGAGCCGAAGATACTGAGCAAAGATTTTCTCAAAAACTCCTCTATTACGACCATTGCACAAGGAATGTATGAGGCAGTTTATAATAAGGATGGTACAGCAAAAAGCCTACAGAGCCTGCCATTCAAAGTAGCCGGGAAGACAGGTACAGCACAATTTAATAACAATCAAGACATACATGCTTGGTTTACTGCTTATGCACCCTTTGACAATCCAGAAATCGTTGTTACCGTTATGCTCGAAGGTGGTGGGGAAGGTAGCCAGATTGCTGTTCCTATCGCGAAACAAATCTTATCTTGGTGGCATAATGCAAAGTAGTATTTCGCTGGTTTGACAATACGTAGCCAGGCTCATAAAGTGAAGTTAGTGTTACATTACCTATGAATAGCTACTTTTATGCCAACACCACTAATAGTGTCTGCCCTGCTGGGCTTGGCAGTGGGCATTGTTGGAATGATTCTTTATCAATCCTTCATTCGCCGAAGCAAAATATCCAAGCTCGAAGCACAAGCTCAAGAAAGTCTTCGTCAAGCACAAAAAGAAGAACAAAACATCATTCGTGAAGCCAAAGGTCAAAGCCAAAAACTTCTCGATCAAGTTCGTAAGGAAGAGTTAGAGCGAAAAAAGAAACTACAAGAATTAGAACAAAAAAATCAAAAGCATGAGCATGAAATTGAGCGCAAGTTAAGTGAGCTGACCAATCAACAAAAAGAACTTGATTCAGCTTTGGAAAAGTTGCGTGCTGAAGAAAGCACTCTGTCAGAAAAGAAAAAATCTGCAGAGGAATTGTTACAGAAAATCTCTTCCCTTTCTCCTGCTGAAGCAAAGGAGATTCTTTTCAAAAAGATCGAAGAGGAATACCAAGAAGACCTGATGAAGCATACCGAAAAGATCATCAAGGAAAGTCAGGAAAAAGCAGCCATCCAAATAAAGAACATTCTTGCGGAGGCCATGCAACGTTATCACGGTGAAAGTATCGCTGAATCCACGGTCACAACAGTCACCCTTCCCAATGATGAAATGAAGGGACGAGTCATTGGTCGTGAAGGCAGAAATATCAATGCATTTGAAAAACTCAGCGGTGTTGATGTCATTGTCGATGATAGTCCTGGCGTTGTTATCCTTTCTGGTTTTGATCTCATCCGACGATATATTGCCAAGCTCGCCTTGGAACGTTTGGTTGCTGACGGCCGTATACATCCGACTCGCATTGAAGAGATGCTCTCCAAAGCTGAAGAAGACGTCAATAAAATGATCAAAGAATTCGGTGAAAAGGTCGTCTATGAACTCGGCATCACCGGATTTCCCGCTGAAATTATGAAGCTTCTGGGACGACTACGTTTCCGTACCGCATATGGACAAAATGTCCTCAAGCACTCAGTTGAAGTAGCCAAATTAGCCAGCAATATCGCCACTGAAATGGGAGCAAATAGTGATATTGCCAAAAAAGCAGGGCTTCTCCACGATATAGGCAAAGCGCTCGATCAAGAAATAGAGGGACATCATAGTGATATCGGTCGTGAGATCTGTAAAAAATACAATATTAATCCCAAGGTCACTGCCGCTATCGAATCCCATCACGGTGATAAACCATTCACATCGGTTGAAGGAATTATTGTCTACATAGCCAATATCCTCTCCCAACAAAGACTTGGAGCCAAACGTGAGGGGCTCGAACAACACATACAGCGTATGACAAATCTCGAACAACTGGCCATGAATTTTGATGGTGTAGAGAAAGCCTTTGCTATGCAAGCCGGTCATGAAATTCGAGTGGTAGTGAATCCCGGCAAAATTACCGACCTCAGTGCTTACAAGCTGGCACATGATTTAGCCAAAAAATTGGAGAAAGAAACCGACATCACTGGCGAAATCAAAGTGAATGTCATCCGAGAAACACGCATTATCGAATACGCACGCTAAATTCACTCCACAACAAGAATATACTTCGCATAAGAACGAGTTATCTGTAATTAATCTGTAATTAATTTGGAATTTATTACCCCCGACCACCCGCCCCTAAATAGCAGATTGTCGCCTCACTAAAAGAAAAAACTTCTTTTATCCGACCACAAAAAAGAAAGCCAAATTTTCTGCGGAAAATTCTGTCTAATATAGGATAAACAATTACGCTTCGCTTCATCCAAATTTTTTCCAAAACTAAAAGTTTGGGGTTGAAAACGTAAACTTTATTAAAGATTCAAAATTTACGGCTTAATGAAAGTTTTGTGAGGCTAAAAGTGGGAGATTTGCTATTGTGGAAGCAGAAAGATTAACATTTAAGTTTTTATGAGAAAAAAAGTGCATTTTTTGTGGTCAAAAAACTGTTAAAAAGAATGGGAAGAAACGAGGGAGACAATCCTTTCAATGTATCACCTGTAAGAAACAATTCTTTTTAAAAAGAACTTCAAAGAAGGCTACATGGATAGCAAAAGCATACAGCGACTACTCTTTTGGAAAACAAAGCCTGAGGCAGTTACAGGAGACGTACCATGTTTCTATTCCTACGATCAGAAAATATTTCGAGTCATATGTACCATATACAGGAGAGATAATCCTCGTACCAGAAAAAGCTCTTTCAGTTGTTTTTGATGTCACATTTCTTACGAGAACCAATGGCATAGTAGTATTTCGCGCTGAAGGAAGAACTTTGTATTGGCGAGAAGTTGCAACTGAGTCACGAGCCAGCGTTGCCTATGCTTTGGATGCACTCGATGTCATCACTGAAAGGCGTTATGCCAGCTTTACGATCGATGGGAAGCCAGGGATTCTTCAGCTTCTGCAAGAACGTTATCCCTCTGTCCCCATCCAATTATGTTACTTCCATCAGAAACAAATCGTCACCAGATATGTAACAAACAATCCTAAAAGTGCTTGTGGGAGAGCGGTACATTATCTCATGATGGGTTTGACTAGAATAACACAAGAGGAATTTCACCAACGACTCCAGAGCATTAAAGAGACCTACACAGCGTACTTGCAAGAACGAAATGAACGGAATCAGTATACGCACAGAAGACTACGCAGCGCCTTGAGAAGCCTTACCAGAAACCTACCTTTTCTCTTCACATTTCAACAGTATCCTCATCTGCAGATCCCTACCACTACGAATACCTGTGATGGTTCATTTGCTCACTGGAAACAGAAAGTAAAATTACACCGAGGATTACGGAAACATCGTCGAACCAAGATGTTTAATTCTTTCCTCTCAGCCTCACAAAACTTTCATTAAGCCAAGAATAATAATAATCACTTCCTTGGAACCAAGATGTAATTGATCAGCCAGTTGCTTGTAATTTTTATGATTTCTATCCAGCACTAACACTTTTTTCCCGCACAACAGACTGTAAACCTCAGGAATATTTTCACCCCGAACTTGATCCTTTTCACCCACTACTTCCTCACTTTTCAATAGAGTTTCCTCCAAGGGAATAATTTTCACTTTTGACGGTGGTGGAGGAGCAACTTTCGGTCCGATAATAGGAGCCGGACCGCGCATAATGTGCTTCTTTACTTTCCCAGCCGGCACATTATTTTCAGTCTGATGCACAACTGATTCCGCTTTCGGTGATACAGGAGTAGGAGGCTGAGAACTTACAACAGAGGATGCCTCTTCTACAATTTCTTTTTTTGAAGTTTCAGGTTTTACCGCCTTTTTCTCGGCCTCAACTTTCCATGCCAAACGATAGGCAGCTTTTTTATCATAATGATCACGATTGTCTTTCTCACGAATGGTGTGTTGTTGAAGAACAATACCCAATGTTCGTAATTCACCGTCCAGAATTCGCAAATTAGCGGCAACAGTATTGATATCAGTCTTCAAAAACACAGCCAACTCTGATGCTGAGACAATATCTTTTTGGTCAGACGATTTAGCTACCGCAAGAGCCAATCTATAGCGAGTTTCACTATTACTAAATTTCCTGGCAGTTTTCTCACGAACAAAATCAGTAAATCTTGGCTTCCCAGGAACCTCGGGCAATGGATCAGGTTTGATGGCATCCTCAACCACTTCCATGACAAGTTCTAATTTTTCCATGGTTAACCGAATCTTGTCTCGAAGTACCTCTGGAGGACTCTTTCTGCTTCGAAGAATACGGATGACATCTTTCCTACTACTGTCGCGAGTGAAAATCTCGGTAGCTTTGAGTATTCCATTCAGACCATTAAGCAATCGATAGGTACTTTGTTGAGTTTCCAGTTCATTCGCAAGTTGTTCATTTCCCCCTTCTAAGAGAGCCTGACGAGTGGCATCCCTTACACCCTTGGCAGTAATACCTTTTGCGTTGACCTGTGTAGGTTTTTCCTTATGCAAATTATCCAACAAAATACGTGCAACCCTCGCCAGAGAAAATTTATCACCGAGCTTTCTTTTTGTATTAGCCAAGTGAAACAATTCCGATGTAGGCACCTGATCTCTGACCACCATTGCCTGTATCTCCTCAGGCAATTCGAGCAATTTCAAATGGTTATAAACAGTCTGATCAGAAATAGCCAACCTCTCGGCAACCTCTTGTATAGGCGAAGCAATCCCTCTTGCTCTCTTGAATTCAACAAGTCTCTTATATGCAACTGCTCTTTCCATGGGATTGTGCGGGTCTCGTCCCTCATTGATAATTAATGCATCTTCAAACAATTCTTCTAATGTTAACACTGAGCTGATTTCTCCCTTCACAGTTTCGTAGGGAACACTTTGCGCCACTCGAAAACGTCGTTCCCCATCTTTCAAAAATAATCGAATATTACCAGTGGATTGTTCCTCATAGGGGGCTAATTCGACTGGAACTTTTTGACCTTTAGCACGCATACTCACTTCTAATTCTCTCAATTTATCGGCTCGAAAATAAGATCTTGGCTGATCGGGATTGGGAGTAATTAATTTACGGGGAACTCGCCATAGTGTTTCCTCCAGATCCGGGATTCTTATCAATTGACCGCCACCAGGAAGATTGGGAATTTCCTCACCTTTATCAGTAATTTTGCATCTATTCAGCGTCGCCTGAGTAAGCTCTTTCAATGGCCCCACGGTTTCCCTACCTTCTACAAAATGATCCATATATTTCCTAAAGGTTCGACCATAACATAAAAATTTTCCTGAGACAAAATTTATGCTACATTATCATCTTTACTACTTTAACCCTCACTTCAATGTCAGAATTAGAATCTCCCCGCCCTACGTTTTATGAAAAACTCCAAGGTCAATGGGATCAGCTGAACTTCCTTTGTGTTGGACTCGATTCCGACTATGGAAAGATTCCGGAGGCATACAAACTAAACTCTGGTGGATTGTCCCCAAGTAGCGCAGAAGAAACAATATTCACATTTAATCGTGACATCATTGAGGTAACTCACGATCTTGTGGGTATGTGGAAACCCAATCTCGCCTTCTATGAGAAAAGAGGTGAAGAAGGTCGCCGCGCTCTCAATAGAACCATTCGTTATATCAGAGATAATCACCCAGAAGTTGTCATCATCCTCGATGCCAAACGTGGAGATATTGCTAACACCAATGAAGGTTATGTCTTAAGTGACTTTGAAGAATACGACGCCGATGCAGTCACTATTCACTCGTATCTCGGACCTGAAGCAATGAAGCCTTTTTTAGATCGCAAAGACAAAGGCACTATTGTTTTGGTAAAAACTTCCAATCCCGGTTCAGGTCGTTACCAAAATTTACGAGTCTGGGGAAAGAATCGGTTGGTCTACGAAGATATTGCTCATGACGTTCGCGATCGTTGGAATGTGAATCAAAATTGTGGAGTAGTGGTCGGTGCTACTTATCCCAGAGAATTAGCAAAAGTACGTAAAATAGTTGGTCGAATGCCAATCTTGATCCCCGGCATTGGCACCCAAGGCGGAGATCTCGCTCAATCTATTGCTGCTGGACGAGACGATCGTGATCAGGGCATGATTATCAATAATTCCAGTGCCGTCATTTTCCCCAAATTAAAAGAAGGACAACACTTTAAAGATGCCGTACGCAGTGCAGCTTTGCAAACGCGCAATGGCATTCATTCTGCTTTGGAGAGACCAGTCATAGTACAAGTTGGCGTAGATTTACAAAAACATCCTGAAGGCTTAACTGAAACTCAAGAAGCACTCTTGCTGGATATTTTTGATAAGAAAATGTTTAGGATCGACCTCGAAAAAGGTTTCCGACTGAAATTTCATAAGGAACATCCTGAATTTCCTGAGGCACCACTTTCACCTCTTTATATCAACTTAAGAGGTTTACGTGCACACCCCGAAGCAAAATTAAGAACCGTAGAAGTGTTAGCGGAAATGTTGGAAAGTTCAGGAGTTCAATATGACTTACTTGCTGACATACCTACTGCAGCTACTCCTCTCATTTCTTCACTTTCTGACATGCTTGGTACCCCTATGATCACTCCCCGTGGAGATAAAAAAGGTTATGGTAGTGGAGATAATATCGACGGCTTTGATGCAGAATTGCATGCAGGAAAAACTGCGATCTTATTTGATGACTTAGCTACCGATGGAGGTTCCAAAATTACTCCAGCCAAAGCCTTACGCTCGGTCGGCATGAATGTTGATCATGTATTTATTTTGGTCGATCGTGAACAAGGTGCCGAAGAGCAACTGGCAAAAGAAGGTCTGACACTACACTCTGCATTCAAGTTGAAGGCCATGGTTGATTTTTATGTACGTTCAGGAAGAATTACCACTGAAGAATATGATGTATTCCAATCAAAGATGGCCACACTTACCGCATTTATCGATAATGTAAATAAACATCCGGAAGGATTTACGGAGGAAGAAGAGACACATCTGTTAAGTGTTTTTAGCGCCCTCAGATATCCAATTTGCATGGTACTCGATCCCAATCCAGAATCTGACAGACCAGCAACTATCACCAATCTCAGAGAACTTTGTGATGATTTCCTTTCTGACTTAAAAGCTGATGCCATTGTTTCCAAAACATCATCACGTTCAAACGCTCAAGAAATGAAAAGGGTTTTAGATTTCTACAAGCGCTCAAACAAGATTGAGGACATGGATCATTACCGTTTAGTACAAGCAGCAGGGGAACTCGACTAAAGCGAGATTTAATTTGGCCAAAAAGAAGAGACTGTTCTAAGATGGGACAGTCTCTTTTAGTTTTCTCATTCTTATCCTTATCATTCGCGAAGCGCGCGCCACCCTCCCTCCCTGGGGTCGCCTCAGGCGACCACCCCAAAGGTAAGCCTAGCAAAACAATTATGAAAAAAATCTTGTTGAAGTTTCGACAAATCCCCCGTACAGTTTACATTTTGGGCTTCGTAAGTCTGTTCAACGACATTGCTTCGGAAATGCTCTATCCAGTCATGCCTATATTCCTAACGGATGTTTTGCATGCACCTGTGTATGTCGTTGGTATTATCGAAGGAGTGGCCGAAGGCACGTCAGCATTATTCAAAACTTGGTTTGGCTATCTCTCTGATAAATTACAACGTCGTAAACCTTTCGTGGTTGCTGGTTATGCTTCATCAGCCATCGCTAAAATCATTATCGCTTTAGCTCAGACCTGGCCATTTGTTTTCTTGGGAAGATTTGTTGATCGTTTCGGTAAGGGACTGCGCACCGGTGCTCGCGACGCTTTACTTCTCGAACAAGCAGACGAAACAAACAAAGGTTTAATATTTGGTCTTCATCGTTCCATGGATTCTGCAGGTGCAGTATTGGGGCCACTGATTGCTTTGATACTTTTGCAAGCATTCCCAGACAATATTCGGATGGTACTCTACATTGCCGCCATCCCTTCTGTTTTTGCACTCCTTTTATTTTTCTTCATCAAAGAAAGCAAAAAACACATACTTACCAGTAAAGGCCCACTGAAAATTTCTTTTCGTGATTTCCCGCGACACTTCATCATCTTCTTGTTAGGTATGGCTTTATTCTCACTGGGAAACAGTTCCGACACATTTCTGATCTTAAGGAGTAAAGATTTGGGACTAAGTTTATCTTTGGTCATCTTGGTCTATATCTTTTACAATCTTGTTTATACTC
>Ga0209641_10005775_pt1 | contig 10099 bp, 11 predicted proteins | sample RifCSP16_1_FD_184022 | JGI IMG/M metagenome (GOLD analysis project Ga0209641, IMG submission 184022) | Soil microbial communities from Rifle, Colorado - Rifle CSP2_sed 16_1 (SPAdes) (version 2) | ecosystem: Environmental > Terrestrial > Deep subsurface > Rock core/Sediment | place: Rifle...
TTTCCTATTCATTAAATTACCCTCCTTCATTCAACTTTAATCTTTTATAGACAATTCTTTTTTATCTTAATTGCTTTTGTTTGCAACTCCGCCAGTTTTTCCAAGTTCTCTTATATAATTAACAAGTCCCCATTTTTCTTCATCAGAAAGCATATCTCCAAATGGAGGCATACCGCTTTCTGTCCCATTTGTAATAATCCAGAATATCTCACCGTCTGTCCTTACCTTCTGCCAGACAGGGATTGTAAAATTTCTTGGTTTTGGGTCAAAAGAGCTTGCCAGTTCACCGTCTCCCATCCCCTTCTCGCCATGACAGTTAAAACAAGTGCCTTTTCCTCCATATATAGCCTTAGCCTCTGACAGAGATTTTTCATCTGATGCGACTAAATTTTTAAAGGCTCTAACCTCTGCCAATTTGCCTGACGGAACCTTCGTCTCAAGTGCCTCGTGGTCAGGGGATGATTCTAATGCCATATGTTCAGCAGATTCATGGTTATCGGAATCTGCCTGTGCAGCACTACCATTTAACATTGTAAAAACAAGGTATAAAGGTATTAACAAAACCACCATGACTAAAGATGTCTTCAGATTTTTCACAGCTCACCCCCTTTCAATTCTTATTTTTGTATAATAAATTACCCGGCTCCTTATGTGAGGAGGAGGTGAATCGATATGGATTCGATTACCACCAATAAGTAACCGGACCAAATTATTTACACAATCAGTCTATTAGATATCAGCAAAAGGGATGCCACTATTCAAAGATTCTGAATATTCTTATTTAACAATTTGATATTATTGATGTTATTAATTCTTTACACTAATGATAAATTAGGGGAGAAAAAATGGCACTGTTACAGGGAGGTAACAATAAAAAATCTTATATTTAAAACCAATATGGATAATCAAATGATTAGATAAGAACAAGAGATGTTACTGTACAGTAACGGCAGACTACTTTTTGACTACTTTGCATTTTAGCAATTATCTATCTTAATCCTATTTTCTTTGAGTTTATATCGGCAATGCAAACAAAAACTTTGCCCCCTTCCCCTCTTCACTCTCAACCCAGACCCTTCCACCAAGATGCTTTATTATATATTTTACAATCGGAAGACCGAGTCCTGTCCCCCTTTTAACCCTCTCCTTACCATTCTGCACCTGAATGAACTTCTCAAATATCTTTTCATGATATTCCTCAGATATGCCGGGTCCCGTATCTTCTACACATACTTCCACATACTTACCCCTCTTTTCAGCAGATATAGTAATGGTCCCGCCTTTTGGCGTATATTTTACAGCATTGCTCAGAAGATTTGATGCAACCTGTCGCAACTTTCCATCGTCTGAATTAATAGTCGGCAAATCTGATGATATAGTAGATTTTAAGTTAATCCCATATTCCATTGCCTCTCCATAATATATTGCCAATGATTTATTGATTATCCCTTTTATATCCACAGGCTCACTTTTAAATATCATCTGCCCTGCCTCTATCTTCGCAAGGTCAAGGTAGTCATTTACAAGGTTCTCAAGCCTCATCCCCTCATGCCTGATTACTTCAAGGAATTCAACAAATATCTTTTTAATTGTTTCAGGTTTATCCTTATGCATGAGAAGCATATCAGTATACGACCTGATAGATGTCAGAGGTGTTCTTAAATCGTGGGCAACTATGTTTAAAAATTCTGTTTTTTGTCTGCAAAAAAACCTTTTCTGCCCCTTTCTTCCAGAAGTCTATCTCCTTTTTATTTTTAGAATTTATTGCCTCTATTAACTTATTCAGGGTAAAAGACTGTCTTACAAAATGTATATTTTTTGATATATCATCAACAAATATCTCGCTTAGCTGAATTGCAATCCTCTCTGTAACAAGGCTCTGCTCCTTGTTAAACTCTTCCCTTATCTGATTTTCTATTGAACTCTGAAGATGGGAAAACATGGACAAAAAAAGGTAGAAAAGAGTGGATGTCAGAACTATACCTGTCAGAAAGATATATCTTTTTTTCATATTTTATCACCGCCCTAAAATACATCCCCTTCATAGATTGTCCGACAATTCGTTTTTATCATTCTGAATGGAGCATAGCAGATGAAGAATCCCATTTTTAATGCGTTATAAAAAGCGAGATTCTTCGGCTAACACCTCAGAAATGACAATTATCGGACAGCCTCGTTAGAGCGAAGTCTTTTACTGAAGCCTCTGTCTCAAAATCTCATAAAAAATAATTGAACATGCTGCTGACACATTAAGCGAGGATACCTTCCCTTTCATTGGTATAGATACTATAAAATCACACTTTTCCTTTGTCAATCTCCTCATCCCCTTTGATTCACTCCCGAATACAACTGCTATCGGGTCATTATAGGACAATGAAAAACAGTTCTTTTCTGCACCCGCCTCAACACCTACAATCCAGAAACCCTTTTCTTTTAATTCCTCAATTGTATTGGAAATATTTGTAACCCTGACAACCGGGATATGTTCAATTGCACCTGCAGATCTCTTTACCACTACAGGGGTAACACCTGCTGCCCTGTCCTTTGGAATAATTACACCACCAATACCGAGAGCCTCTGCTGACCTTATTATTGCCCCAAGATTTCCGGGGTCTTCTATTCCGTCTAAGATTACAATTACAGGCTTACTATCTTTTCTATATAACTGCTCTACCAACTCATGGAGTTCAATCTCTTTTTTGTGGGATACAATCGCCACAACACCTTGAAAGTTCTGTGTTGGGAGTTTGGAATTAGGAGTTATCTCTACCTTTATTCCTTTTGATTTTGCCAGAGATTCTATTTCAAGAATCCCCTTCCCGCTCTTTCCAGCGGCTATTTGTATTTTAACAAACTCCCTCTCCCCTGACCTCAATGCCTCAAGGACTGGATTGATACCGTATATAACCTCGCTCATTTTTCTCCAAAATTATATGGTAACCATTTACAGAGTAGGCAGTAAGCAGTAGGCAGTAGGCAGTTTTTTTTATTATTTACTCCATACTCCTTACTGCTTACTCCTTACTTTCCATACAGTCCCCTGCGGTGAGTCCTCAAGGATAATTCCTTTTTGACTTAATTCATCCCTAATCTTGTCTCCATCTTTCCATCTCTTTTCTCTTCTCGCCTTTTCTCTCTCATTTATAAGCCTCTTTATCTCATCTTCAGATATACCAATGGAGGCAAGTCCCACTGATTTTTCCCTCTCAAAATACTCATTAGGATTTTGACCGAAGAGACCAAGCACATCCCCAATCTTTCTAATGTTTGCAACTCCCTTCAAGAACTCTGAACTTTTACTCCTAATGCTATTTAGATGATGCAATTCAGTATTCAAATGCCCTATCGCCTGTGCTGTATTAAAATCGTCACCCATCGCATTCTCAAACTTTTGCATTAATTCCCCCTCACCCCACCCCTCTCCCGCAAGGGGAGAGGTAATTTCCCCTCCCTTGATGGGAGGGGATTGAGGGGAGGGGGATACCCCCTCTGCAAACAATAAAAGGTCATAAAAACGGTCTAAGTTAGTCTTTGCCTCATTTAGATTCTGGTCGGAAAAATCTATAGGGCTCCTGTAATGGCTTGAGAGGAGAAAATACCTTATAACCTCAGGATTGAATTTCTTTAAAACATCCTTTATTGTAAAAAAATTGCCGAGGGACTTTGACATCTTCTCTTTATTAATATTGACAAAACCATTATGAATCCAGTATTTCACAGGAGGATGCCCTGTTGCCGCATGAGACTGGGCAATCTCATTCTCATGATGGGGGAATACCAAATCCCTCCCGCCTCCATGAATGTCAAAATATTCCCCAAGATATTTCTGCCCCATTGCGGAGCATTCTATGTGCCAGCCGGGCCTCCCCTTTCCCCAGGGGCTATCCCACCACGGCTCTCCGGGCTTGCTTGCCTTCCACAGGGCAAAATCAAGGGGGTCTTTCTTCTTCTCGTCTATCTCAACCCTTGCACCGCTTAAAAGCTCATCCGTATTTTTCCCTGAAAGACTGCCATACTCTGTAAATTTTCTTACAGAATAAAAGACATCTCCATTTGCCTGATATGCATACCCTTTTTCAATGAGTTTTTTTATCATCTCTATCATCTCAGGGATATGCACTGTCGCCTTTGGTTCACAGTCTGGGATTTCAATACTGAGTGCATTCATATCAGTATAAAATTCTTTTATATACCTCTCTGCAATCTCCTCTGAAGAGACCTTTTCTTCGTTTGCCCTCTTTATAATCTTATCATCCACATCTGTAAAGTTTCGGACATAGGTTACTTTATAACCAAGATATTTTAAATACCGATATATAATATCAAAGACAATTGCAGCCCTGGCATGCCCTATGTGGCAGAGGTCATAGACAGTAACACCGCATACATACATCCTGACTTCACCCTCTACAATGGGCTTGAAGGCTTCTTTTCTTCTTGTAAGTGTATTGTAAATGTAAAGCGGCATAAAAATTTTTAAAGGTTAAATTATTACGCTACATTATGTTTTAAATTTGAAAGGTAGTCAATTGTTTATTATACTGAAAACATAAAGGAATGCCACAAAGACACGAAGACACAAAAAAAATAAATTATCCTTTTATTATCCCTTTGTGCCTTTGTGCCTTGGTGGCTATGTAATTTGCCGTGAAAAAAGAAACAATTAAAAAACTCACAGATATTGTTGGCAAAGAAGCTGTTTTAACCTCTGATGAGGACAGGATTTGCTATTCCTATGATGCAACAAGAAAAATTGCCCTCCCTGATGTAATTGTCAAACCTAAAAATGCAAATGAAATATCTTCCATTGTAAAAATCGCAAATCAGGAAAAGATACCTGTTGTGCCTCGTGGCGCAGGTTCAGGATTCGTCGGCGGCTCAATTCCAATAATGGGCGGTATTGCACTAATTCTTACCGATATGAATCGTCTGATTGAATTAGATGAAGAGAATATGGTTGCCGTTGTAGAGCCGGGAATGGTGACATATAATCTCCAGCAGGAGGTAGAAAAAAGGGGGTTATTTTATCCACCCGACCCGGCGAGCCTTAAGTTCTGCACTATAGGCGGGAATGCCGCTACCTGTGCAGGTGGACCGAGGGCTGTTAAATATGGTGTAACAAAGGACTACATACTCGGTCTTGATGTTGTCCTGCCTGATGGAGAAATCCTCAATACAGGTGTCAGGACTACTAAGAGTGTAGTTGGATATGACCTGACAAAATTGATAGTTGGCTCTGAAGGGACACTCGGTGTAATAACCCGACTCACTTTAAAACTCATACCCCTTCCTGAGTCAATAAAGACAGCATTGGCAGTCTTCTTGAAGATTGATGATGCCTCAACAACAGTATCAAAGATAATTGCAAATAGGATACTGCCCTCATCATTAGAGTTTATGGATCAGTCCGCTGTCCGATGTGTTGAGAATTATATTCATGCAGGACTCCCTGTTGATGCAGAGGCATTATTATTAATAGAAGTGGACGGGGATGAAATTTCTACCAAAAGGCAGATAGAGAAAATTGGGGATATATGCAGTAAAACAGGTGCGAGGGAGGTAAGGATTGCAAAGGACGAAGCAGAAAGGGAATCTCTCTGGAAGGCGAGGAGGGCTATATCCCCTGCCCTTGGACATCTCTCACCGACAAAGATAAATGAAGATATAACAGTGCCGAGAAATAAAGTTCCTAATATTATCAGGAGATTAAGAGATATTGCAGAAAAATACAGGCTCAATATTGTAAACTTTGGTCATGCAGGTGATGGAAATATCCATGTAAATATAATGACCGATAGTAAAAATGAAGAAGAAATGAAAAGGGCGGATGAGGCAGTTGGGGAGATATTTAAGGCAACACTTGAACTTGGAGGCACAATCTCAGGAGAGCATGGCATTGGGATTACAAAGAGTAAATATATAAGTGCTGAACTCGGGGCTAAGGGTATGGAAGTAACAAGAAAAATTAAAAAAGTCTTTGACCCAAATAATATAATGAATCCGGGGAAGATATTAAGCTAAATTGACATTCGCCGCAGATTATAGTAAACAATATTAATTATAATTAATGAGCATAGAGTCGCAGCATAAAAATAAATATTAAAAAGTATGCTTATGAATACCGATTTATCATTCATAATAAACGAAAAACATCAAAGCCTGAAAGACAGGTTTGAAGTCCTGATAAATGACACCTCGTTTTTCGACTGCCTTGTGGGATATTTCTATACCATAAGGGATAATGGAAGGGGAAATGGTAAATAAATCCCCATTATCTTTCATTATCTATTATCTTAGGAAAAAAGGAGTTCTCAATCGCATCGGTCCGGACAAGGGCGGTTACTGGAAAGTGGTGAAGAAATGAAAGGCGTTAAAAGGACGCCCAGAAAAAAGGTAAAATAGGGTTGATTAAATATGAAACTCTACTTTGACAGCAATCAAAAGAGTGGCGGAGGAAAGCGGGATAGGAATTAGGGATGGTGTTTCTATAATTCCCTGAATATAGAGTGCGGGAGCTTATTAGAGAGAAGCAGATTCGTGCTACGAAGATAGGGCAGTGGCATATGAAGCCTGAGGATTTGGAGGAGTTTGTCAGGGTGAGGATGAATGAAGAATAATGAGACTTAAAAATTTTAAAAACAAGATAATAAAAAGAGATAATAGGCTGCTTGGCGAAAATCGCTATTAAATGCACAGAGATTAGGTACAAGACAACATCATTAAGCGAATATACCCACTGTATTCTCGCGACTCAATACATGCAACAGAGCATAGAAGACAGCCTAAGCACTGATTTGCTTGATATAGGGATAAATGGCTCCCAAAACCTGAAGAATATAGGGCTTATCCTTATCTCAAAAAATGCTCATACAGACACAAGGATGATTATAGAGCATCTATCTAAGATTGCGATGTTCGGCATCGCGAAGCCAAAAGCCTCTTTTCTTATCTCTTATCCTATGCAGGCATACAGCATGTTTTTGAGGGCTTGGCTGTTTGGAAAGGATGTTTATGATGATCTTCTGCCTAACAGCATATTGGAAAAGGTTCAAGGCATCGTAGAGGTGTACCTTAAGTTCAGGGATTTAGCCACCGACCCTCTTTCTCTTGAAATGCAGTATGCTTTCGGAGATTTTATCGATTTATCTAAGCCTATAGCCATGCCTTACATATTTGATGAAGCTTACAAAATGCTGACAGACAAGAAAACGAAAGAGGAGGAAAAGCAGAAGGTTGTAGGCAATCTGTTGGATTTTGGGCATGAAATATGGCATTTCTATGATGCCTTGGCTAAGGCTGCGGCTGAAAAAGAGTCATTCATGATTCACTTTATTGATGCAAATATTTTCCAAATAACAGCATCTTTATTGAGACTCTATCAAAGCGGGCTGGTTGATGATGAGCAGAAACAGAAGATAAGGGAAGATGTCACTTGGATTATTTCTGATTATTGGAGGATTTACCATTATCATACAAAGATAACCAAGAATTATGAGATGCAGATGATAGAAAATCTGCTGAGGATAGGCTATGAGTTTAACAGGCTATCTTTGCTTAAGGAACTGGATGAACTTATTGGCATAATCGTCTCGATTTCCGAGTCTTTCTTAGAGAAGCAGCAAGATAGCTATGGTTTTGATCCTCCAAGAATACTTGAGAAGGCTGTTTACTTGTGCATCTTGAACGGAACAGATGATATTAAAAATAAATTCATAGCCAGAATCAAGGATAAATTCTGGAAAAATTATATTTCGAAATATCCTCTTAAAGAAAACAAAGAGCTTTTATTCAGAGAGCTATCAGGAATTGATCCTGAACGGTTGAAGTTGGAAAGGCATCCTTTATCCTTTAAAGATACTCTTTTGAGCAAGTTACTCAAGAAGGATATTGATGAGTTCGTAACTTTTTTGAGGCAGGAATTAGAGAATTAAACAAAAAAATTATTAAGTTCTTAAAAATAGGTTAATTATGCTCGACATAAAAACACTTGAAACATGGCTCTGGGATGGGGCGTGCAGTATTCGCGGGGCGGTGGATGCGCCGAAATTCAAAGATTACATCTTGCCGCTTATTTTTATAAAACGCATTTCAGATGTGTTTGAAGATGAGCTAAAAAGATTGAGTGATGAGTTCGGCGATGAAAAGGTCGCTTATGATTTAGCGCGGAAGGATCACAAGCTTGTCCGCTTTTTTATTCCCCGTTCTTCAACATGGCCTGAGATACGCAAGAAAACAAAAAATATCGGAGAGGAATTAACCGGCGCCATCCGAGCGATTGCTAAGGAAAACCCAAAATTGCAGGGCGTAATTGATATTGCTGATTTTAATGCCAAGGTTAGCGGGCAGAGGATTGTTGACGATGGCAAGCTGAGTCAGCTTATTGAGGTTATCAGCCGTCACAGAGTAGGATTAAAGGATGCTGAGCCGGATATTCTCGGCAGGGCGTATGAATATCTTTTGCGAAAATTCGCTGAAGGGCAAGGCCAGAGCGCGGGCGAGTTTTATACTCCAAAAGAGGTAGGATGGGTGATGGCGTATTGCCTTGACCCGAAGCAGGGGCAGGAGGTGTATGACCCGGCATGCGGTTCAGGCGGGCTTCTTGTTAAATGCCAGCTTGCCTTAAAAGACAAAGAAAAGAAGATTTCAAAGCCGCTTCATCTTTACGGGCAGGAACAGAACCATGTTACCTATGCCATGGCTAAGATGAATATGTTTATCCATGATATGGAAGGCGATATTGCTATCGGCGATACCCTAATAAGCCCGAAGTTTCTTGATGGAAGCAGCCTTAAAAAATTTGACCTTGTGATAGCCAATCCAATGTGGAATCAGGACGGCTACGACACGCAGTTTTACGAAGGGGATACTTTTAACCGTTTTGACTGTGGTTATCCTCCAGCAAGTTCAGCGGACTGGGGCTGGGTTCAGCTTATGTTTACATCACTCAGCAATAATGGCCGCGCGGCAGTGGTCCTTGATACAGGCGCGGTTTCCCGCGGCTCAGGCAATCAGGGGTCAAACCGTGAAAAGGACATCCGCAAAAAGTTCGTGGACAACGATTGGATTGAAGCGGTGCTTCTGCTTCCTGAAAATCTTTTTTATAACACCACCGCGCCGGGCATTGTTCTTTTTCTGAATAAGAATAAGCCTAAGGAAAAGAAAAACAAGGTCATGCTTATTAACGGCTCGCTCCAATTTGAGAAAGGTCGTCCTAAAAATTTTATTCCCGATGACAAGATTAAAAAGATTGCTAAGGCATTTCACGACTGGAAGGATATTGACCCCGTTAGAGATAAGACACCAAAGGTGTCTGTCGGTCGCCTTCGGCAACCTATCTCTAACGGGGTTGAAAAATTCGTAAAAATAATCGCAAAAGACGAAGCAATGAAGAATGATTATAACTTAAGCCCTTCGCGCTATATAGGTAATAGCCAAGATGAAGAATACCGCGACGTAGAAGAAATTCTCGTTGAGCTTGCAGAACTTGAGCATGACCGCGTCAAGACGGACAAAGAACTGAATGGCATATTAAAGAAAATCGGATATAAGGGGTTTTTGAAGTGATGATTAGGACTGATGGATATAAAGATACTGAGATAGGAGCAATCCCAGTTGATTGGGAGTTGACGTTTTTGGAGAAGGTTAGCGACCGGCTAAAAGCCGGAGGAACTCCAAAAACAAATGTTCCAGATTATTGGAATGGCGATATTCCATTAGTGAAAGTGAGATGTCGTCAACACTCATAAGTATTTGCTTGAAACTAATCTATCAATAACGAAAGAAGGGTTAGACAATTCAAGCGCGTATCTTTTGCCAGAAAATTGCCTAGTTTTTTCTATGTATGGCACGGCCGGTGAAGTTGCAATTAACAAAATTCCGGTGGCTCCCACACAAAATGTTTTAGGTATCATTCCATTAAAGGAAACCAGCGTTGATTTTCTTTATTACGCTCTTAAGTTTTCTAAAAATAGAGCATTGGAATTGATTGTAGACCGCGCCCCCTTTAGTAAAGGGGGATGAAGGGGGATTTGCTCGCAATGACGATGATCAGTCATCCTTTGAAAAGAAGGTAAAAACATTTTTTAACAGAGAACGGATT
>Ga0209641_10005776_pt1 | contig 10098 bp, 24 predicted proteins | sample RifCSP16_1_FD_184022 | JGI IMG/M metagenome (GOLD analysis project Ga0209641, IMG submission 184022) | Soil microbial communities from Rifle, Colorado - Rifle CSP2_sed 16_1 (SPAdes) (version 2) | ecosystem: Environmental > Terrestrial > Deep subsurface > Rock core/Sediment | place: Rifle...
TTCCCCCGAAGCCTTGAGCCTTTAAATGTGTGCTCGCAGGAGGACTTTACCTCCAACCGCAGCCGCAAATGGCTGTGCTCTGGAATTGAGCTATGCAATCTCCATGTGTCGTCATAGAGGAACGTTTCGCTTTTTGCCGATTTTTAGCTCTGCACGTCGGGCGAATCCATTGAATGACTTTAATTCTCCGCCAAATCTGTTACAGCATTGATGACCTCCAAAGTTGCATCAACAAGCAAAGGTTCAGACCGATAGAGTTCACTCCTCTCATCCCGTTGGCTGGGGTCATAGTACCGTCGGATTTTCACCTCCTGCTTCTCCCCCGTAGAGGTCTGCACCGTGCCCTCCCGCATGCTAGTCTCCTTTCTTCCAAGACCTGCCCACATCTCCCGTTCCTCATTCGCCAGGTCGCGGCGGCGATGAATCCACTCCGCGATAGTCTTAGTCACTTGCTTACCGCCGAGTTCAATAGTAACGTGAGTGATAAGATTGGTGCGCTGAATGGCCACACGCAGCCGCAGAATCTCCTTTAGAATATCCCCATGGCCCTGCATCCATTCCTGAATCTTGGCCCGCTGGTCCTGCTCAGTTCCATACATCGGTGTTTCGAAATTAAGGTCACTGCAATAGGTAGACACTTTCTTTCTGAGGTCCTCAGCTTTAATTTGTAGGTCCTTTATCTTCTTCATTCCCTCGATGAGCTTCATTTCACTCCTCCTTTAGCCTTTACTACTACTACTAGAAACTACTACTACTAGAAAGAAAGAAGTTCACTGGAGTCCAATTTGCCGCCGTCATAAACGAAGATGTAAGTCCTCCTCCCTGCTCTTTCCAGTCAGGATGACGTTTCAGCAAGGGAAACGGAAGACATTCCACGTTATAGATGGACTTGAGTGAATGTCGGTGTTTCCAGTTCTCTTCAGAAAGATAAAGCGTCCCAGGATAGGCATATTGCGCTCGAAACCCATCGATAGCTTCAATGACTTTACCCCACAAGAGGACTGTCCCCACAATCCCTCCATAGTGTGCAGCGGCCGCGAGACTTTTTACCGCGTAAATCCCACAAGTACAATGTTCATCTGGAATTGTATGGTTCGCACCGACAAGTCGGTCCCATTCCTCATCTACTGACCGAAAATTGAGACATTGGGCCTCCAAAGGATGAGCCGACGGCCATATGTCTTTTGGAGGATAATTGAGCGAAACAAGCTCTACCTTAGGCTCGGCAAGCACACGAAAAATCGACGAGGGCTTCTGCATTGGCGTCACCTGAAGTTTCCAAGCGCGCCAAGCCTGAATAGCAGAGACTCGGTCAGGAATCTCGACAATCGAGGTACTCATCGCCCCGCTCCGACTAACTCCTTTTCACGCTCTTTCTCGGGTACTTTCTCGGGCGCGACCTCAGGATTCTCTCGCTTCGGCCTATCTTGGCGTAGTCGCTCGGGAAGGTCCAAGGGCTCAACCTGAATTGTGCGAAATTCTTTTCCGATATGCATGCTCAAACCTCCTCCTTCGATTTCCTTCGATTGGCCTTACGACGGATTTCTTTCTTCAAGAGATAGACGAGCGCGTCCGCAGCTTCCGCAAGAAGATAATAAACTTCCTCGAATTCGGAATCTGGAAGATTCTCACGAGACCATCTCTTCATTACAGCCAATTTGGCGAGTTTCTTGTTCTTCGCCTTTCCCTCCATTCGAGCCAAATCTCGAATCGCTAAGACCGTTTCCAGGTCCAGGCTTAAAGCAGGCAGCCTATACCTATCGGCCACGAAGTTCATCCGCAATGTTGTTTAGTATAGAGAAAGAGCGCCTCGTCCCAAGAACCGACTCGACAAGCAAGATAATTCCTATCCATTGCCAATAAGAGATGTTCGGCGCATTGAAATGCATGACAAATACCCACCGCCAGAACAGCATCGCCAATAGCGCGTCGAGGAAGAGGACAATGAATACAGCCGTGGCTCTAGCCCAGGCTGGCGTTTTGCTCATCGGGATGTTTCTTCTTTTGACTGTACATATTCGAAGGCTGACCTGGCAAAACTAGCGACCTCCCGCAATACAGGGGTGCCTACCGCCTCATCTGCAGCCGACTTGATAGCTCTGGCCCCATGTCCTGCTTTCTTGGAGGCAGAATCAGGGTCAACTCCCTTCTCCGCAAGAATCGCGCGTTTCAGTTCGGCAAGGGACCAATCGTTTGTACTTGCAAGGGTCGTCCACTTGCGCCAATCCCCCGCGGCCCACGACACGGCGTAGTGGCTGAAGCTGAGCTTTGGGTCTCTCTCATCCATTGGCACATCCGCCGCCACCCGCGCTAGACGGACCAAATAAGATGCCGTTAGTCGATGCTCCCGAGCTAACTGTTTGATAGATTCTTCTCCCTCATATTGACGCATCGCTGCGAGAATGTAACTCTTCCGCCACTGCAAGTCCTCCTGCTCCTGTTGTGCCTGGAGGAATTTATGCGCACCGTCGCTTTCGAAACCCATTAGTCATTCTCCTTTTTTCCCGACTCAACCAACTTCCTATCCACATATTCAACCAATACACGGCGCATCAACGCGTGACGGCTCTCATCCCGCTCAGCGGCCACTATCCGCAATTTCCGCGCCACATCCTCGGGCAACCTCACAGTAATCGGGCGCACGACCTGTTTCATCGCTGGCTGTTTCATCGCTCCTCTCCCTCCAGTATCTCGATAATATCGGACTTCCATCTTCGCCGTACAATGTCATGGCTACAAGCAGAAGTGCGTATTTCATGAATCAGGGCATCGCGTGTAGTTCGTCTGTAATTCCACTTGGTCACGACATCTTCACTTCCATAGACTAGATAAACGTAGTTCTTGCCCTGCCGTACAGCATAGCCCTCGGGCAAACCAAGGTCCGATAACCAGACAGAAGGGATGGGCGCACCCGGCAGAATCATGATTTTTTCTTTTTCCCCAAGCGCGCGGGCACAATGCCATCGACGAATCCTGCTTTCAGCGCTTGCTGCGCATCCATCCAATAGTCTTTCCTAACCCAGGCTTCTGTGATTTGTTTACGGGTCATTTTGCTCCGTTCAGAAAGAATATTCAAGAATTTGTCTTCCAATGCTTTCAGCAGACTCAGTTCATCCTTCAGCTTTGATGTGCTTCCTTCAGCAAAAAGAGTTTTAATTTCATGTATCATCAAGAATGAGTTCTCTGTAATCAGCCGAGTATCGCCCGCCTGCAGGAGTATTCCTCCCATACTGGCCGCCCATCCAGTAGCGATGGTTGTAGTAGGTGAGCGCATGGCACGAATCGTGTCGAAAATCGCCAATCCCGCGAAGACGTCCCCCCCCGGGTTGCTGATATGGATGTTCACGGGTTTCCGTGCCTGAACGTCCACCCAGCGGAGTGTCTGGCAAATCTCATGCGCGCCCTCCTCATCAATCGCGTAGAAAATATAAACCTCCCTGCTTCTCGTCAAATCCGGCCACAGGCGGAGGTCCCCTGGGTCGGTAACGTAGATTTGCTTGACGGGGTCTGCTATCGCCGCCGCCAGTTTACGTTTATCTTTTTCTTTCGTACCTAATGCTTTTTCATCAAGCGGCTGTTCTTCTTCGAGAAGTTCCTCGATTTCCTCTTCAGTCGTTCCGACTTTCTTCCGCATGGCCAGTCTCCGTGCCAGTGGAATGCGGCTACTTTGCCGTCTCGTGAAGATTTTGCGGTCTATATATTCCCTTTGAATCCGTCATCATCTTTGTCCAATCATCAAGACGAATCTCATATGAGGCGGCAATCCCCTGCCGTGGATGACAAAAAAACAAACTTTGCGTTGGCAGACTATTGCGCACCATTTTGTTTACAGACAAATCACTTCCTCCTACCCACGAGCCGTTAATTAAGAATCTAACACGGTTCGATGACCATTTTGCCTCATTATGGATGTGGCCCGCGTGTATAAAACTAATAGGGATACCGAACATCGATTGAGCAGATGCACCCAGTCTTTCGAAACCATAAAAAGGAATTGACGCCCATCCTCGGACGTTCCCGTGTGCCAAAACATGGTTGAACCCATCATGTCCTGGAACCTGATAGATGAGAAACGCGCTCTGCGAAATCTCAAAGTCAATATTCGATTGGGCCGATAGCAGAATTTCGAGCAGATTATAAACGGCCACATCCCAATTGGTCAAAGGATGCTTGTCTTTTTCTGCCCCGTGGTTCCCAGCGACGCAACGCACATGAACAGATTTGAAGGTCCGAGAGAAATCCTGAATGAGACCTGCAAAATAATGCGCCCCTTCGAATATCTGGCGAAGAAGCGGCATATCAATTTGGAATGGTTGCCCGTGATAAACATTCTCGCCTGTTACGATGTCACCCAGCAGATTCACATACAGGTCCTCGACCGGATACGCACGACGATGAATGCCAACAATATGCTGAAAAACTTGTCGGAATCGTTCTCCACGCTCGTAAAAGATGTCGCGATTATAGCGAGATAAACCACCAGTCAAGACTGGGTCGACCAATTCCCCAAGGTGGACATCCCCTATATCAACCATTGCTGTATGTGGGTCTTCTCTCGGGCTTTTCGGGACTTTCTCAAGGCGCACGGGAGGGAGCGCAGATGCCGCTGAACGGATGGCCTCTATGATAATCGCACTTTTGTTGCGCTCTTTCGTTAGCGCTCGCTCTAGAAGCGATAACTGGGACAGCAGCAGGTCGACGCTTCCCGAGTCCCTCGACTCGTTCGATTCGTCTTGGAGGCGGTGACCATACTTACAAGATGACCGTCCTTCGGGGATGATGTGACGGTAGGCGCATCGTAGCTTCATAATTCTTTCCTTTTCATCTTTCCTCTCCTCAATTCAGTAAGGTTCGAAGACCCAGACAGACAGTGCCGTAACGCCGAAGCCCGAGATGAACTGCCATGCCGCGCCGATTCCCGCCTTCGGCCAGTCCGTCATGCAGAAACCGTAGATGCAGACGGTGCTGCCGGGTCCATACCGTTCCCTCCACCGCTCTAGCGTGGAAGATGGCCCGAGACCATCCGCCGTCCGATACCGAGGTGAGAAGGCTATCGGCATCGCCACACGGCCTGGCGTCGTAACGGTGACGAAAGGATTGCAGTAGGCAGTAGAACACTTTCCCGGTACGAAGTAGGCGAAATTATCCCAGGCGCATAACGCCCGCTCGTTTCCACCCCTATATACGGCACAGAACCCGGCCCTATCCTCGTCGACCACGAACCCGTCGAATGAACGGGCCTGGGCAGCGAGCGCGGTGTGGGCCGACGCCATATTCCATCCAAGGCGAATATAACCAATGCGAGAGGCTGGGACGATTTCCCAGGAGACTGGCACGTTGGCTAGTGATGGAACCACAAAGACCAAAGTCAGGAGGAGACCCAGAAGCCATATTATTGCTGGCCTAAACACTACCGTTCTCCAATTCCAAGACTCTTTGGCGTTCCAAGCGGGATAGTTCCTCCTCAAGAAACTGTCGCACGGCTTCTCTATCCACTTTCTCTATGCTGTTACTTCGCTGGCGTAGCGCTTCGTATGCTTCTTCACCTAGTCTCTCTCTTGCCCACTCATGAAACGCCAAAGGATTTCCGTGTGCAAAATTCATATGGCAACCCGTGCAAAAAGTAACGAGATTCGTTAAATCGTGGCGGGTCGTCGGCCTCGCGCGACCGAAAATATGAGCCGCCTGGATGCCGCGGCCTCCGTCTGGATATGCACGGCCACATCTAAGACAGGTATAATTGTCGCGTGTTTTCGCAACCTTCGCGGCGAGGCGGTCCAGCAATGTGACGCGAATCTTCCTCGCGGACTGCTTGCGTTTCTTGGCTCTCCTGACGGTCCTTCCGCTGCGAAGTTTCGCCTTCTTTTTTTCACTCCGTCTCCTCTCTTTCTCTTGCCAATCACCCCATAATCGTCTACAACGCTTACAATCTTCCTTCGGCTCGCCCTTAAATGGTTCGTAATTATGGACCTTACATTTCGCCAAATCTAATTCAACTCCGTCGCGTCAGGCGGTTCCAGAGGAAATCCCTCCCCATCTCCGTCGGATTCCTCCATCTCCATCGCCTGCTCCAAGCCGCTCATAATCATGATGAGCATCGTGGCAACAGTATCTAATGCCCCTGCAAGATGGGCATAATTAAAGAAGCAGCCCTCACAAATATCTTCGTCTTCAGTAGCATGATGCGCCACGCCCGCCGCATCTTCGAGCGTCTTATGCGCTGATTCGAGCCGCTCCAGGATATCTTCTAAGTCCGCGCGTCTTTCCAAAGTTGTCCTCCAACCGCATGGAGTTTGCCTGTCTCTGGAGCGGCCCACTCTCGCCACCAGTTTTCGTAGGTCCACTCCAAGAGCTTCGCGTCATGTTGGCTTTCAAAGTCGTTCCGAACCGATTGCACCCGATGCGCTAGGTCCAGCAACGCCTCGTTAGTGACATTAATCATTTCTACAGCTTGCTCGGTCATGCTCCCAAGACGCTGGAGGCTTTCCACCACAAACGCCGTATCAGGCGGCGGGTCCTCGGGTAAGAAAAGCTTTGCCAACAGCCTTAGAAGGCGCAACATCAGGCAGGGACAGCCTCCTCGGTTGCCGACTCCTTCTCCGACTCAGCCTTCTTCGAATCGAGGAATTCTACTCGGTGAGCACGCACCGAAAATCCAGTCGATTCGTCTTTCCGTTTGAAGGTTTCTAGTGAACCGACAACGCCGACCATCCTACCCTTAAGAAGCCACCCACTAATTTTCTCTGCACTCGCGTTCAGGTAGCTCACAGGGAACCAGTCCACCTGCTCTTTATTCCGCTGGACTGCGATGGAAAATCTGACGTATGGAGTGCCACTATCCGTATATCCCGACTCCGCATCCTGGCCCAATCTACCGCTCAGCACGACACTATTCATCTTTTGGCTCCTTCTTTTTTCTTTCGTAGTTTACCTTTCTTCGTGCGCTCAATTTGGAATGGTGAACGGTCCATACGGTCAATGCGAGACGAATATTTTTCCCAGGCAGGAAAATTTACTTCATCATAGATACTTCCCCGAACAAGCTCATAGCCAACTGCCTGTCCAAGTTTCAAAATTTGTTCCTGAAGGTCCACAATCTGGCGTTCCATACGGTCCAGCCCCAAATATCTGCGAAACCAATCGTAGATACTCATTTTTGCCGCCTGAAGTCTTTTAATAATCTCGACGCTTCCACTGTTGTATCGTTGTACCAAGGGGATTCGTCGAGAAGTTTCTCAACTGCTATTAATTTGGTTTCCATCTCAACTCGGTGCCTCTCCAGGTCACCAATGATACGGGCCGCATAAAGAACGGCATCGGCAAGTTCCTCGATAAGATACTGTTGCACGTCGACCTTCGAGGTATCCAACGTCTCGCCATAACTTTCAATTCCTTTCCTCTCTCGACTCTCCAAGAGCAGTCGATAGCCACGTTCCAACGTTCGACTAAACTCAGTCATCTGTAGGATAGCCACCTGTGTCACGGGGCATGCCTCTAGCAATCCATAGATTCAGGTCCGCGGGGTCCTTATCCCATCCTCCGACCGGCTCGTTGTCCCAGGTGCTGCCCTCGGGCAACTGAGGATTCGGTTCAACATCGGTAACTTCTAAGTCGACGCCGTCTTGACATCCCCAGCCAGTCGTGTCGCACCATCCGCTCAAGTATGCGAATCGACCATCCTGCAATTCCACGAGAAAGCCGCCAGTCCAGCTTCCGTACCCCTCTGGGGAATAACCCCAGGCGCGGATGACGCGTTTCGGCGGCGAGGGAAGTTCGACTCGTGCCAGCGATTCCGTAAAATCATATAGAGTGTATCCCATCTTACGCGTCCTCTTTCCGCATCCGACGAATTACTGCTCGGGGGCTAAGGAAGCTCAGATACATATCCCCAGACTTCATGACCACCACGGACCGCCGCTTCATGTTCCCTGTCAAGTCCCACAATCGAGGCCTCATCTTAGTTTTTTCAAAATTGGCTCTTGTGTCATTCACCATCTTCAGCACAGCCGTGGACCCGACTCCAGCTTGTAGCTTGTGTATAGCTTCAATCTCGTCTATTCGAAGATAGAACCCAGCCCCAATAAGAACCATTGGGCCGACATCTTTGATACCCGATAACTTCTGGGCCATCTAACTAAAATACAATTTCCAAGCTGCGTAAGCTGAGGACCCCAACGCCGCCCCGACAACAAAACTCTCCCAGAAACTGAAATTGCTTGTTGACAAGCCCCAAATCGCATAACCCAATAGAATTAGAGGGGCAAGCATAGGTATCTCCTCCCGCCACATTCCTCATAAGACACTTTCTGTCCCTCCGCACCGTCCGTTGGTATTATTACGACAGAGTGCGACTCTGACGTAGGACAGGGGGTCACTCCCGCCATAACTGGCTACGGAGGGACATCTAACGGAACTCGTCACAGATATTCCCAGAGCCTGGTGGCACGATTTTAACATTGTCCGCTTTCCCATCCCCATCGCGGTCGGTATAAACTGTCGTCTTTACTGGGTCGTAAACTGCAACAACACGCAATTTGTCATATTGATACCACGCCACTGCACCCTCGGACGAGGATAAACCCGTTTTGGTCCAAACCTCCATCAGCAAAGGCCCGCACGTGAGACCAGGTTGGATGCCTGAGGAGGCGAGAAGCAAACCGACGAGCAGTGACAATAGAATCACTCGCCCACCATGTAGCCGAACGGAACCTTGCCCGCTACAATCTGTCCCCAATGAGCGCGCACGTCGGGATGGGTATTCGGTTCGGCCCGTTCCGCAAGTAGTTGTTTGGCTTTGACCTGCAACCACTCCCAGGTCTCACGGCTAATTGTCTGGAAGGAATCTCTATACTGCGGGTAGAGCATTTCTTCGTAGCGGGTCAAACGCAAGGGCTCATCTGTATAGTCTTGCCACTCCATGATGAACTGCCACATCACTGCACTAGATTGGAACCCCGTAATGCCTCCCTGGGGGGAGTCCTCAACGGCATACGCGGCTCCAAGGGCAGCGGCAGCAATCGCGTGACAGATAGTTCCGTAATCGTGTTCATAGTCCTCAGTTAAGCGCCGAAGGAACTCGGGTAGAGTTGCCGCAGTCTGTGTCTTGGCATCCTTGTACCATTGCGGGTGGATATTATCTTTCTCCGTAATCGCCAGTTTCATTATGACACCCACAGGTCCACAGCCTGCCCAACTTCAAGGTGCTCATCCGCGTCGAATTCCGTAACCATCTCGACCTTGCCCCATGGTAGACGGATGACAATCCAATAATTGTCTCGGATACTTTCAATTGTGCAATCGGGGATGAGGATTTCGGAGGTTGTCATCAGAACAGGTTTCGCACTATTCATTGGTTTAGTGTTAATTTAGGATTTCATGAATTTCATTTAGGACTACTTTGGCTACTGTAGGACACGGGAATAACATTGTCAAGTTAATCTTTTTCCTGAAAATTGCGCTAAATCGAATTACGATAAAGTGAAATCAATTTGATGTGTTAAGATATTACACGGTGTCACTCGATGAAGGTTTAACGACGCCGAGAGTCCTTGCTAGACGTCATACCCGCTCCCCCTCGTCTTTCAGTGTTCGTAAAGACGACCGCCCTTCTCCAAACGCTGATTGCAACAACCTCTGGCTGACAGGCGCGACTTCATAGAGAGGAGGGGCAAATGGAAATGAAACTATTAAGTTGCCTCCAACTGCTGTGGCGAACCCTAGCTGTTGAGTTTCGTCTATGGTGACTGCTATTAACCAGCCCCAGAGAACAAAATTCTCTCCGTACAAATCGAGTTCACTGTCAATCGCTTGGTCACCTGGATGCACTCGAACATTTATAGTTCGTACCGACGCACCCTGGTATTCAACCTCATCCTCCTCTCCCCACATCTCGAAGAATGGTAAGATTCGGCTGTGCAGATTATTCCAAAAGGATTTCAATCCTTTGTCTGTTTTCATCATCTCTACCTCCAACAATTTCCTAAATTGGCATTTCCTTTATTTTGACTGATGGCACGGCATTGTAGAAGGCCAGCGCGATTCCTCTGGTCTTTTCAACCGCCAACCTCTGAGCCATTTTGAAATTAAATTCCCCCACTT
>Ga0209641_10005781_pt1 | contig 10096 bp, 10 predicted proteins | sample RifCSP16_1_FD_184022 | JGI IMG/M metagenome (GOLD analysis project Ga0209641, IMG submission 184022) | Soil microbial communities from Rifle, Colorado - Rifle CSP2_sed 16_1 (SPAdes) (version 2) | ecosystem: Environmental > Terrestrial > Deep subsurface > Rock core/Sediment | place: Rifle...
TCGTCCTGATCCGGAAACGGGTGATCATCGAGGAGGTGTTCCTCGTGAGCCACAGCGGCATCCTGCTCGCGCACATGTCCTACGCCTTGAAGCACGACCGGGACCGGGACCTCGTGTCCGGGATGCTGACGGCGGTCCAGGACTTCATCCGGGACTCGTTCGTTCCCTCCTTGGAGGGCGGCCTGCGGAGCATGGACTTCGGGCAGCGGAAGATCTTGATCCGGCGCGGCGGCGCGTCGTATCTGGCGATCGTCCTGCGGGGACGCACGCCCTCGAGCCTGCCGAAGAAGATGGACGAGACGCTGCGGAAGTTCGAAGCCGCATTCCCGCAGATCGCGGACCAAGTGGACGGGAACATGATGGACAGCGCGGGGGAGGTCCTCTCCCGGGAACTGCTCGGGCGCTGAACGGATCCGCGACGAAGCCCGGCTCCGACGCCATCATCGCTGATAATGTGAGGCAAATCTTCCAGTAGCGCTCGCCCGAATCGTGCTCGGAATGCGCGGCGCTTGGGTAGCCGCATGGCTCTCGGTCGTGCTCTGCGGAGCCCTCGCCTTCAGCGCTCCTCCCGCCGCGGCCGATCCGTACCACCTCCAGGCGGCGAACGAGATCATCACCTCCACGCTCCAGGTCGACGACAACTCGTGGATCGCGCAGTCCTTCACCGCCCCGACGGACTTCCGGATCACCCGCGTGTCCCTCCACGTCGCGGACGAGAGTCCGAGCGACGTCCTCGCGGTCTCGGTCCGGTCGAGCGTCGGCGGTTGGCCCGCCGCGACGGCCCTCACCCAGGGCTCCGTGGACTCGGGCTCGACGGCGGTGTGGGTCGACATCGACCTCTCCCCGTGGGTGGACCTCACGGCGGGAACGCTCTACTGGATCGTCCCCAGGAGCCTGCTGTCCAACGGGTACGACTGGTCGCGCTCCTCGAACGAGGCGGCCTACCTCGGCGGCACGGGCGCGGAATCCGGCGACGGACTCTCGTGGTCCGCGTCCGGTCGGGATTACACGTTCCGCGTGTGGGGGTTCCCGCAATCCGGCCTCTCCTTCACCGCGTCCGTGTCGGACGCGAACCCGCAGGCGGGGGACGCGCCCGTGTTCCGGGCGGACGTGTTGAACTCGGGGTCCGGGGACGCCGCGGTCGTCTGGGTGAACGTGACACTGCCGGCGCCGCTCACGTACGTGTCCGACGACGCGATCCTCTGGGGCGGCAACCGGACCGGGACGTACGACTACCGGTTCACGAACGTCGCGCCCGACCTCCTCGCCTTCAACCTCACCGCGTCCATCCCGGGTGGCACGCCCCAGGGGACCGTCGCCACGACCACGTATGTCTTCGACTCCACGGACCACAACGGCGTGTCCCAGCCGCGGGTCACGCGCGTGGTTCCCATCGTGGTCCGAAACGCGCTCCTCACCTTCTCCCACACTTCAAGCGTGTCCCTCGCGGAACCCGGGGACTTCGTGACGTACAACGCGACCGCGCGGAACGTCGGCCAGGAAGCGGCGGGCAACGTCGACATCGAGGGGGTGCTGGACCCATCCGTGTTCTTCGTATCGAGTTCCCCGGGCGCGACGTACGATTCCGGGACGCGCACGGTCCGGCGAACCGGGCTGGCGGTGGCCGCGGCGGCGGAGGCCAGCATGGAATGGACGGTCCGGATCCCCGCAGGTACACCCGACGGGGCCTCCGTCGGATCCAGCTCCCTGGCGACGTACGACGACGTCACGGGGACGGCGATGCCGCCGGAGACCGGTTCGGCGCCCGTCACGGTCCGGGCCCCCGTGTTCTCCGTGACCCTGGCGACGGACCCGGCGGACGCGGAGAAGAACGACGTCATATGGGTGACGCTCGCCTACAACAACACGGGCTCCACGTCCGCGCTCGCCGCGTGGGCGAACTGGACGACCGGCGCGAACTACGCGCTCCTCTCCCTGACCCCCGCGTTCCCGTACGCGACGACGGCGGACGGGTTCGACGTGGCGCTGAGCAACGTGGTCCAGGGTCCCCACGCCCTGGTCGTGCGGCTGCGTGTGCTCCGGGGCCTGAACGACGGGCTGTCCATGCCGATCCAGGTGCGATGGCACGCGACGGACGGGAACGGGAATCCCCTCGGTTCCCCCACGCTCACGGCCCCCGTGGACCTCCGGGCTCCCGTGTTCGCGATCAACGCGACCGCGGCGGCGCCCCGGGCGGGGGTCGACGCTCCGTTCGTCGTGACCGTGACGCTGCGGAACGAGGGGCGGGCGGCCGGGAGCGGATGGCTGAACCTCACGCTCCCCCCGGACGTGGACCTCGTCACGGACAGCGGGTCGTTCGTGGTCACGGAGTCGGGGAACGTCGTCTCGTGGGCGATCCCCTCGACCGCCGCGGGGTCCGAGATCGTCCTCGCGGTCACGTTACGGGGAGGGACCGCCGGCCCGAAGTCGTTCCGCTTCGCGATGGACTACACGGACGAGGCCCGCAGCCCCGCGGCGTCCGTCCTGAGCAACGCCGTGTCCGTCGAGCTCGCGGGGGGCTTCCCGTGGTTGTGGGTCCTCCTCGGCGCAAGCGCCCTGGCTCTCCCCCTGGGCGTCGTCCTCCTGCGGCGGAGGGGGATGATCGAGGAGGTGTTCCTCGTCGGGGACAGCGGGATCCTGCTCGCCCACCTGTCGTACACGATGAAGCACGACCGGGACCGCGACCTCGTGTCGGGGATGCTGACGGCGGTCCAGGACTTCATCAAGGACTCGTTCGTGGGCTCCCGGGAGGGCGCGCTCCGGAGCCTGGACTTCGGGCAGCGGAAGATCCTAATCCGGCGGGGGACGACGTCGTACCTGGCCGTCGTCCTCACGGGACGGGCACCCTCCGGCCTGCCGAGGAAGATGGAGGAGACGCTCCGGCAGTTCGAGGAACAGTATCCGCGGGCCGCGGAGGACGCGGACGACGCGGCGATGGACGGCGCGAACGAGGTCCTGTATCGCGAGCTGCTCAAGCGCTGACGGTCTCGGCCCGCGCCGGATGCGCGGCGTGTACGCTCAACCGATCGCGTACCGCAGGAACGTCCCGATCCCGCCGAGCGCCCTGAGCTTCTTCCCGCGTCGTGGTGCGTACTCACGACGAGGACCTTCCCGCGGGACGCATCCACCGCCCGCATGACGCGCTCCCCCTCCGGCGTCGGCACCGCCAATTCGGTGACGAAACTCCTTGGAGGAGGTTCACCGGGACTGCCGAATCCAGCGACGCCGGAGGCCCTCGACGCCCGCGAAGTCCTGGTCCTCGGAGTAGAAGTCCTGAACGCCGTGGAGCTGCGCCGTGGCGGCGTGAATCGCGCCGCGCGGGTACAAGCCCAGCCCGCCGGCGAGGTCCAGGCTCCGCCACAGGACCTCCGCGTCCGCGGGGACGACGGTGAGGTGTGCCATCTGGAGGAGCGCGCGTCCCGCCTCGACGGAGGCTTCGAGACCGCGATCCTCTCTGACCTGGTACGCGACCTCGTCCACGGTGAGAGCCGAGGTGAGCGCCTCCTCCTTGCCCTCCGCGACACGGCGCAGGAGCGCGCGGCACCAGTCGCCCTCCTGTCCCGTCTGGAGGGTCGCGTAGATGAACACGTTGGAGTCGACGTAGATCACGCCCGCCGCCTCCGCATCTCGCGCTCGTATGCCCCGTGGGGCGGGAATCGTTCGATGGACTTCCCCGACCGGGCGATCCGTTCGAAGACGTCGACGGCGTCGCCGCGGGACGCGCGGAGGACGACCTTCTCGTCCTCGACGGAGAACGTCACCTCGCTCCCTGGCCCGATTTTCAGGGCGTCCCGGAGGACCTTGGGGATGACGACCTGGCCCTTCGGCCCGACCCGCATCCGGATCTCGATCACGTGACAGACAGGGTATAACCGATGCTTATACTTTGGTATTACTTGTAGTAAGACTTTCCGACTATCCGACGCGGTACCGCAGCAACGCCGCCAGCCCGCCGAGCGACGCGAGCTTCTTCCCGCCATCGTGGTGCGTGCTCACGACGAGCACTTTCCCCCGTGCCTGGTCGACGGCGCGCATCACGCGCTCGCCCGCCTCCGTCCGCACCGCCAGGTCCGCGATCAGGAGCGTCTCGACCGCCCCGGAGTCCGCGAGCCCCTCGACCTCCGGCCCGTACGCGACCTTGCCGCCCTTCGCGATCTCCTCCAGCACCTTCTCCACCGCCAACGTCTCGACGCCGACGCGCGACTCCTCAAGCACCTTCGCGCCCGCGCCGCCCTTCAGCGCCTCCGTCACGCCCGTCATCCCGCCGTGGCTCGTGCCGTGCACGCGGATCTTGGCGGCGAGGTCCGCGTCCCTCTCCCTCACGAACACGGCGAACCCGTCCTTCTCGAAGCCCGGCCCGAGGACGAGGAGCGCGTCCCCGACCTCCGACTGGCGGAGCTTCGCGAGCACCTCCGCGAAGTACTCCTCCTTCGCCCGCCCGCCCGGGTACATCTTCCCCTGGCGGCCCGACTTGATCACCGCCGACTCGCGGACGCCGTAGTGCATCAGGTGCGCGAGCACCGCCTCCTCGTCGTCGATCGCGAGGCACGCGATCCGCGGTCGGTTCGTCGCCGCCACCGCCTCGTCGACGCGCGCGAGCTCGTGAGGGCTCCACGTCTTCACGATCGTGAGGTCGTCGCCGACCGTCACGTTCAACGTGTGGTGCTGCCCGCGGTCCATCTCGCCCTCCTCGATCGTCCCCGCGATGCGCAGGCGATCCGAGAACGCGTGGAACTCCACCTCGGTCACGCGGATCCCGAGCAGGAGGCGGCGCTTCTCCATCCGCTCCGGCCGCAGCTTGTCCCCCTTTTCCTCCTCCCGCCGGAACGTGATCGCGCGGACGAGGTCGCCGACCGCGACGAGGTTGTGCAGGTGCCACACGTCGTCCAGTGACTCCACGCGGAGGCGGATCGCACCCTCCCTCGGGTCCTTCCTGAGGACGCGCATCGCGCGCCCATCCTTCGCGGCGTATTTGGCGGTATCGCGCAGCCGCTCACTTCGCGACGCCGTGGCCGATGAGCCGCCACTTCCCGCCGATCCGCCGCGAGACCGCGACGCGTTGCCCCGGTTCCGCGACGACGGGGATCTTCAGGCTCATCTCCGCGGTGTCGGACCGCGCGCTCGTGACGACGCCGACCGTGAGGGCGGTGCCGACGGACAGCATGAGGGGCTCGCTCGTCTTGATCCCCTCCACCTTCAGGTCCTCCGCAAGGCCGACGACGCGGTCCAGGAGGTGCGTCTCCACCGCCAGCTTCAACAGCATCGGGGGGACCGTCCCCGGATGCCCGACGACCCGGCCCACGAGGGAGTCCGCCTTCGTGAGCGAGGGGTCCAGGCCCGTGCGGATCGCGACGAGACCCCCGGGGCGCACCTCCTTCCGCGGCATGCCGCCGGAGTGGAGCGTGTCGATCTCGCTCGTCAGGTTCTCCCACGCGGACTTCCCGCCGCCGATCACCTGCCTCCCGGGGGCGATCTCGATCTCGTCCTTCACCTTCAGCTTCCCCTGCATCAGGGAGCCGCCGAGGACGCCGCCCGCGATCTTCTCCGGCGGGATCCCCGGCTGGTTCACGTCGAACGAGCGGGCGACGAACATCCGCGGCGGCTTCTTGTCGTCGAGCGTGGGCGAGGGGATCGTCTCCTCGATTTGCGCGATGAGCGCGTCGACGTTCACGTCGTGGTGCGCGCTGATCGGGATCACGGGCGCCCCCTCCGCGACGGTGCCCTTGACGAACTGCTCGATCTCGCCGTAGGACTTCCTCGCCTGCGCGTCGTCCACGAGGTCGAGCTTGTTCTGCACGACCACGACCTTTTCCACGCCGATGATGTTCAGCGCGGTGAGGTGCTCCTTCGTCTGCGGCTGGGGGCACGGCTCGTTCGCGGCGATCACGAGGAGCGCGCCATTCATGATCGCGGCGCCGGACAGCATCGTGGCCATGAGCGTCTCGTGGCCGGGGGAGTCCACGAAGGAGACCGCGCGGAGGAACTCCGCCTTGCCGCCGCAGTTCTTGCACTTCTCGTCCGTCCCGTACGACTTCGGCGGCTCGCACGACGGGCACCGGTAGAACGCGGTGTCCGCGTACCCGAGGCGGATCGAGATCCCGCGGCGGATCTCCTCGGAGTGGCGGTCCGTCTTCTCCCCCGTGAGGCGGAGCACGAGCGCCGTCTTCCCGTGGTCGACGTGGCCGATCACGCCGACGTTCACGGATGGTTGGACGGGGACCTTCACTTCCCCTTCTCCTGCCAGGCGTCCTCGATCGACTTCGGACCCCGTTGCGTGATCCGGAGGTTGATCTGGAGGATGTCCGGGGAGACCGCGTTCCCGCGGAGCGCCTTCCGTCGCCGCAGGCCGCCGCGGGTCGGGTGGAATCCGACGCCGCCGCTCACGAGGACGCCGCGTCGCCGCGGTCCCGTGAGGTCGCCGCGCATCGGGAAGCCGTCCTTGTCCGAGCCCCCCGTGAGCTTCAGCTTGTACCCCGGGAGCTGGACGAAGAGGCCGTCGATATCCTCCCCGATCTTCTTCCCGACGAGCTGCGCCGCCATGTTGCCGGAGATCGCGCGCTGGTACGACTTCCCGGACTTCGGGTCGTTGATGACGGCCTTGAATTCGACCATGGGACTCGGAAGGGTTCGGATGAGGCTGGGGGATATAAGGATTCGGCCGAGTGTTGCGGTCCAATTCCTGCGCGACGCTGAACGCGGAGTTGAACAGGAAGACCCCGAGGATCACGTACCCCATCTGCAGCGAGCCCGAATCTTGAACAGTATCCGACGGAGAACGACCGGGCGACCGCGAACGGGAGCAGGACGTTGAACAGATTCTTGAGCTGGCGGAGGAACCGGACGCCGACCCCGACCTTCCGGACCGCAGGGATCTCGTTCCTCCCCTAGGTCTCCAAGCGGCGGCGTGCGTCGTCCCCGACAGCCACGCTGGGGCTCGTGCCGAGGCGGGAATAGAGCGCGTCCAACTCCATCGCGGCGAGCGTGTTGAAGTCCGTATTCCTCGAGCCGATCACAGGGTGTCGATCTGCTCCCTGCGGAAAAGGCTTGGTCATTAAGGATGGTCCGTTCCGGGATGAACGCGGAATCTACATGTACTGAGTATGACCCTGTGTCGCTGCGTCGCCGCCGCGATCCGGCCGTTACCCCTTCCGCGGAAGAGACAAGTCTCGTGAGGTGACCTGCGCGATCATGTCCGCCAGCGTTCGCTCGACATCGTTCGCGCGCGCCCGTTCCTTCAGAACCTCACCGTTGAGCGTCGCCCGGTGGGCCTCGTACAGGAGCACGGCTTGCTCCCAATCCGTTTTCGATTTCCAGTATTCCGCCGCCAGCAGCCGATCCACGATTGCGTCCTCGACGCTGACGGTCAGGACTTTGTAGCCGTGGATCTCGAGTTCGATGTTTGTCTCCCCCGGCCGCTGGTCGAGCCCGACCACATCCACCGCCAGCTCGAGATCCTCCCGCAGGAAGAGGCGGTCGACCCGCCGGAACCCCGCCGCGTCGAGGAAGGGGGAGAGGAATTCGCGCTCGCCGATGAGGTCGACGTCTCCGGTCACGTAGGCTCCCGAGGTGTACACCTCGACAGCCGCGCCGCCGACGAGGACGACGCGTCGTTGGCGGGGGAGGTGCAGGTTCAGAACGCCCACGAAGACGAACTTGCGCTGCCCTGGCGGGCACTCCGCGAGTGCCCTCTCCAGTTCCTGCGCGAACGCCTTCGGGCTATCGGCCCCCAACGACCTTCACCTCGCCGGTGGCCAGCTTGCGCTCCCATGCTCGACGGGCGATTCTCCCCAGCGCGACGAGTTCGTCGAGGGATCGTCCCTTCTTCGTCCCCGGTTCACCTCCCTCGCCCATCAGGCGTCGGATCGCGTCTCCGAAACTCTCCCCCGGCCGCCGGACACGAGACAGTTGGCGGTGGAGCTCCGCGTCGACCATGATCTGACGGAATCGCTTCTTGTCGTAGGCACCCATGGGCAAGACATCGATGTCCTGCCTCATATCTCTATCGATAGAGCTATCGATAGCGCTCCTCGCACAGCGTCTCGAGACCTTGAAGGCATGTGGTTGCGTGCACGAGCGGTCCTCTAGGAGGAAGACCGCAGGGGCCGGCTGACGGGGACTCTGACGGGCCTGTCGAACCCGATGCCGAAGATTCTTCCGAGGTCCCCCACCGCCGCGATCATGTGGTCTCGGTCGCTCCGCGAGATTCGCCGGACCCCGTTGAGCGCCTCCGCGAACTGGAGGAGCGCATAGAAGGCGGTGTTCGTGTCGAAGTCGTTGTCCATCGCCGCCAGGAACTTCGCCCGCGTCCGATCGACGAGCTTCCGGACCGCCGGGTTCGAGCGTTTGGCGGTGGCGACCCCGGAGGCGTGCGCGACCGCGCCGCGGATCGTCTCGAGCTCCTTGGCGGTCTTCGTGAAGCAGTCCCTGTCGTACTCCACGTCCTCCCGGTAGTGGACCTTCGCGAGGCACAGGCGCACGACGTCGCCCGGGTACGCCGCGAGCACGTCCCGCAGGGGCACGACGTTCCCGAGGGACTTCGACATCTTCTCCGTCTCCAGGGTGAGCCACCCGTTGTGCATCCACACCTTCGCGTAGTCCGCGCCGGCGTGCGCGCGGGAGATCGCGTTCTCGCTCTCGTGGTGCGGGTAGATCAGGTCGCGGCCGCCGCCGTGGATGTCGACCTCTCCGAGATGCTTGCGCGCCATCGCGTAGCACTCGATGTGCCATCCCGGGGTGCCGGGACCCCACGGGCTCCCCCACGCGAGGCCCCGGGGCTTCGGCCGCCGCCAGATCGCGAAGTCGAGCGGGTGCCTCCGCGGCCCCGCGGGGGCGTCGTCCGCGAGCGCCTCCCGAACGTCCACGTGGCTCAGGGGCCCGAACGCGCCGCCGTCCCCCGTGTCCAGGTACACCGACCGGTCCGCGACGTATGCCTTGCCCGCGGCGACGAGGTCCTTCCCCACCGCCACGATGTCGGGGACGTGCTCGCTCACGCGAGGGTTCGCGTCCGCGGGCTTCACGCCGAGGGCCGCCATGTCCTCGAGGAACTCCCGCGCGTACCGCGCCGCCATCGCGAGCGGCCGCTCCCGGCGCTCGCGCGCCCGGTTCGTGATCGTGTCCTCGACGTCCGTGATGTTCACGACGTACCGCACGGGGTGGCCGAGGAACTCGAGGTACCGGCGGACGACGTCGAACGCCACGTACGAGCGCGCGTGGCCCATGTGGGAGGGCGCGTACACGGTCGGCCCGCACACGTACATCCGCACGGGGCCCGCGGACCGGAAGGCGGCCTTCCGCCGGGTCCGCGTGTTGTAGATGCGGAGGGCCACGCCGGTCCCACCGGGAGGCGCGTATTAAACAGTTCGCGGCGCGACCGGGCCGCCGGCAGCGCAAGTCTTATGGAGGCGGGGTCGCTGCACCGCCAAAGGAGTGGGGTCGTGTCCGGTTCCGTCATACGTGCTCGTCCGTCGAGGTCGAACGCCGCCGAGTGGTTCGCGGGCGCCCTCCTGGGCGCGATCGTGTTCGGGTCCCTCATCGGAGCCGTCCGCGCGGGACCGGGCGGCCCCCCCGATGCGCTCGGTGGCCTCGAGGTCCCCCAGCCCTCCGGCGCCGTCACCGTCCTGACAGAGGGCTTCGAGGGCGCGTTCCCCGGCCCGTGGACGGTGGAGGACCAGGATCCCGGAAGCGGCGTCGACACCTGGGGCGCGTCGACGTTCCGCGCGGCCAACGGGGCGCGGAGCGCGTGGTCCGCGGAGGTGGGGACGCACTCGCCCGTCGCGGAGGACGTGTGGTCCGAGGGCTTCGAGGGCGGGCTGTCCGCGCCGTGGGGCACCCGGGACGAGGACCCCGGAAGCGGCGTCGACACCTGGGGCGTCACGACGTTCCGCGCGGCCGCGGGCGGGCTCGCGAGCGCGTGGTGCGCGGAGGTCGGGGACAACAGCGTCGCCGGGGTCCCGAACAATGCGGTCCAGCGGTACGACAACGACATGGAGGCGTACCTCACGCGGCCGGCGGGGCTCGCGGGGTATGCCTTCGGCTTCCTCACGTTCTCGTACTTCCTCGACAGTGAATCGGGCCAGGATTACCTGCACGTGGGGTA